>Ga0129309_1000083_pt1 | contig 82333 bp, 85 predicted proteins | sample L1105metagenome_FD_94439 | JGI IMG/M metagenome (GOLD analysis project Ga0129309, IMG submission 94439) | Ring-tailed lemur group fecal microbial communities from Wisconsin, USA - L1105 metagenome | ecosystem: Host-associated > Mammals > Digestive system > Large intestine > Fecal | place: USA...
GATTCCCGTTATAGTAGGGTTTGGGTTCCGCACAGATGCTCTTCAGCTCCTGCACGGTTGTTGCATCCAGGATCAGGCTGGTCTTCTTTTCAACGATGGCATCAACGATGTCATCTCGAATCGACATCGCCCGATAAGAGCGGGCGCGGTTGTATGTGTCCCACAGTGCGGAGATCTTCTCCTCCAGCACTCGCTTGGGTAGTTGATCTACTTGGGGAGAAGCGATTACCTCTGCAATCGCAGAGGACAAATTCAGAACACTCCCAAGATAGATATCTTTGTCTTCCGCCGGGTCTCTGCCAACTTGGCTGGCATCTTCAGAAACGCCTGCCAAGCGAATGGCCTGGGTCAAACAATCCGGATTGAAGGCCATATTATCACTCACCTCTTTCTGCGCGGTGCTCACACTCAGCATCTCGCTGATAGTTCTCCGCTGCAATTTGTTTGGCCGCCTGATGCATTTTGAAAAGCCTGGCATCATACTCCATGATGTCCGGGCCATATTTCGCCCAGATGGCACGACTTGCCAGTTCCAGCATCTCAATGACCCGATCCGTGTACGGACCATCACTCCGTTGTGCCTGCTCACGCAGTTCCCAGAGATTCATGAGCCGATCCATCTCGTGTTCGGTAATGACCTCATAGCCGTAGGCATTGCGGATATCCTCCATAGAGGAGTACTGATCCAGTTCGGAGAATACATCCGCAGCATTCGCCTTGGCTTTGCTGCGCGCACGCAGTTTCAGTTTTCGATAGCGGCCAATCGCATCTTGGATGCTCTCTTGCGCTGTCTCGACATCCCGCTTGAGCGCTTGGATGGCGAGACGTTCCTCTTTTGCTTCTGCGCTCTCATTCTTGGCCCATAGGTCAAGAATTTCCTGGACAGTTGTTAAACTCATGCCCGGCCTCCTTCCAGCACTTTGGCGGTGGTCTGGTAGAGCTTATCAAGCCGCTCAGCCTCAAACTTCTGGATCATGGCCAGTAGGAGGGCTTTTTCCCGTTCAGTCAGCAGGCGGCTGTACTCTGTCACATCGGTGTCGGGGTGGAAGACATCTACTCTCAGATGGGAGTCAATCATGTCATATCCCACCCGCACAACGGCACAGATAAAAACTTGTGCGTCAGGCTCCAATTGTCCAAATCGTTCGCCCAGAAGCTCAGCAAGCGGTCTATTCGCCTTGAGGCCATAGAGCCAGAACGACTCTACGCCATCGGGCATATCCTTCCACTCAGCAGAATCCTCCTCCAGGGTGAAATCACCCGGTTGGATCTCGCGCTGGGCTGGAATGTCTTCCGGCGTCTTCTCCCAAGGCATTTGAGTCTCTGCATCCGCAAACCAGGCCATCAGATCAGACATCCACAGGCAAACCCCGAAGCACAAGTCGTTTTGCCCCAGGGAAGAATAGAGCACCTTATCATCTTCGATTACCAAATGGACGACCTCACGGTCAAAGGGTGTTGCTGCATATGCCGCGAGCATATCGCGGGCCGTGTTCCAACTATGTGTGACCAGCTTCCCATTGAGCGTTCTGCTCCTTATGTAAATCATAGCTACACTCCTTCATAGTCGGTTGCCCGGGCCCAACGGGATCGCTCAAAGGCGATACCCGCAGGGCGCCAGGCAACGAGTTCATTTCACTCGGTAGGTGGATTCAGCGATGCGCACTTTAATACTCACAGCGCGTACACCACTTCGGATCACCTAGCAATTTCGCTGCAAGAGAGGCGGCAAGATCGGCGACATCCAAATACTCACATTGGTCCTTGGTGATGACGATCGCGCTGCCTACGATATACCGCAGCTTCTCATGTCCGCATTCCAGGATGATGATGGCATCCCCATCGGCAATAAATGTCTGAAGGTCGTTGATAACAGTGTCATAGTCGCTATCTTCCGCATCCTCGGCGCTCTCGTCCGTAGGATACACGCCTCCGATTCCTCCCATGGTGCCAAAGCCAAAGACGGGGTTCCCGTCCGCATCCTTCTCCTCCCACAATTCAACAGAGTCTTCCGTGCCATAGACACGACGCATATATTGCTTGAATTTCTCTGGATCATTGACATGGAAGTAGTTGGTGCGGATACACGATTCATAATTCGCCATTGCTTGTGTCCTCCTTCACATTCAAATCAATACCATTCCCAATAGAACAGGGCAGTATCATCGGTAGGTGCCTCCACAGGCAGCGGATCCCAGCTCCCCTCCAAAGTGGATGCGTTGAATTGCTTCAATACAGCTTCACTGAGGCGATAGTAACCGGTATTCTCCACATTGCCCAGGGCATCGTAGAAGAAGCTCTGTACGGCGTAATGCTTGCGCCAGTATGCAACCTCCTCGCGGCGGAAGACCAGCGTTTTCTCGTCCTCGTACACGGTGTACTTCTCGGCGATCTCCTCCGGCGCCAGCTTGATGTATCGCTCGCCCTCGGAATGAGGATCTGCGATCCCGACCTGACCGTCGCCGGACCATTCACAGGCATAGGCCTGTTCAGACAGCCCGTAGTCCTTCCGAACCGCTTCCATATTGAGATAAGCGATCTTCACAAGAACTTCCTGGGAGTACGGACGGAGATCCCGAACGAGGCCTTCATAATCGTCCGGTCTGGGAATGAGGCAATAGCCCTGACTGAGCAATTCCTCCCGGTCGAACACTTTGCTTTCAAAGGGTTCTGGTTTCTGCACTCTGTAAACACAAATATCCAAGCCCATAATCAAATTCCTTTCTTTACATATAAAATTGGTTGTCGCAGGTCACGATGTCTCCATACCGGAGTGCGTTCGTGCCTGGGATCACATCATCCAAGCTGACCGTCTTGATCCGCCGGCGTCGCCGTTCATATTCATGGCCAACGGCTGAGCGCATTGCGTAGAACGCTATGACCTCGAAGTTATACTTACGAAGCTCTGGGATCGCGAACCAGCGTTTTACACTGCGGCAGTATCGGAAAATCACGATGTCATACCACTCGTCCACCGGCAAGCGTCGCAACTTGAGGTATTTGTAGACGATGTCATGGTGTTCTGCGGCAAATTTTCGCTCAGCTGCCGTCATCGGCGCATTAAATCGATCGCGCCTCATTGAGCAGCCTCCCTTCGCTCTGCACTTCTCACGCGTCACTCGACTGGCCCGCATACACGGTCCTCCCGTCTGAGCACCCTTAAAAGTGGTAGTCCAGCACATTGCCCAGGTAGTACACCGCCTCCGGATCGGCCCCTCTCATCCACTCGCAGTAGGGCATCAGTTCTTCATCCTCAAAGATGTAGTAGCCATAACGGTCGCAATACGCATCATTGAGCTGGTACATGAGAAAGGAAAATCGCTGATCCCAAGGCCGAGGCTCTCTTCCGATGAAATCCTCAAGGGTTGCTTTCATAATCCGTGCGCAAAGCTCCTGAAACTGCTTGTATTTATCCCGGAAATAGTTCTCACGCCCCTGCTGAGCAAGTCGGAAGGTATGGTGCTCTGCACCCGCCTCCAAAATACCCTGCTCAGACTCGATGAAATAGTCAAGCTCCCCATCCCGGTCATCTACCTCGTCCAGATAATCTGCGATACCGCTGGTGAAGTACTCAGGAATGCTGAGCTTACTCAACAGTTCCTCTGGCGCGATAGGTCCCTTGCTCACTTGAAATATTCTGCTATGCACAACGAAACATCCTTTCTGAAGTTGAAATTGAGAGGGGACAGCGCAATGCACCACCCCCTCAAAGCCCGCTTATTTCGATTTACGTCGGTGCGTATCCGTCATTATTTGCATCCATCACACGTATCGCAGTCACGCGATTGGAGGATGCCGTTTTCATCCAGATACACACAATCACTTTCGCCCCAACACTCCTGATAGATCTCATAGGCATTTTGATCTCCGTCGAAATACTCCACCTGCTCTTCACCGTTGCGAATGATTCGGTGTCCGGTGTTGTATCCGATATTCTCGTCTGCCCACATGTGCTCGATCTCGGCGTCCGGATACATCTCAGCAAGTTTCAAGATGACCGGTTCAGGATTGCCCCATGCGGTGTCGAACACAATCGTATCCGTGTTGAGAATGATGGTATCAGATGCATTCCATTTGGTTCCCCAGTTGCAGATACGCCACTCATACCAGGTGGGAAAGCCGTATTTCTCATAATTGGAGACATACTGGCGACCCGCTTCATAGGCCTTATCCCGTTCTTCATCGGTTGCACTGGACATCTGCTCCCGAACCATGTCAAAGACCCTTTCCTGCCATTCGTTCGGGCTGAACACATTCGTGACCAGTTTGGCAACGATCGCCGCCTTCATCTGGTCCAGGTCTTGGATCGGGTTGGTACACCGCTCCGTCAGGAAGTAGACAATGAATCTCTCCGTCATGGAACCGGACTCCATGTCCAGCTCGACTGGCATCGGGATCAGCTTATTGAAATCGAAGTCCTTTCCGCCGTCCACTTCGCTGAAAAGGGGAAGGTTGGCAATTCCAGGCATTTTCACGATATTTTTCACCCAATTTGGCATAATTCAAATTCCTCCTATACAGATCATCCGCTGTAGTGTCAGGCATTCGCCTGAGCCGCCTGCTGCTCGGCAATGAGTTGCTTCGCCTCACGGATCTGCTTGGGTCCGTTGGTGAGTTCCCACGCCTCGATATAGCGGCAGGTCTGAAGCATGAGCGTGAAGAAGTCGTAGTCGTTGATATTCACGAAGACTAAGGGCCCTTTCACATAGGAGCCCTTCTTCATGTGAATACCGCCGGTCTGCGTTGTCTCCTTGACGCCGCGCCCATTCTCCACCATGACACACCAGGGATAGTTCCTGGGCCGCCCGGTCTTATCCACAGAGGCCCGTTTGATGGATACCTTCGTCACATAGCTCATGCCGTTTTCATCCGGCTTCCCGAAGATCTTATCTTCCGTGAACTCGAAATGCTCCACACCCAACTGCACACGGCTGAGCGCGTAGCGGAAGAATTCCGGGGACAGATTGGCCATGACCCTGACGGTCTTATCTCCAGTCCCATTGGAGTAGTCCTGGAGCACCATGCCGATACAGGAGCGCGGCCGGTTACCATCGCCAACTTTCTCACCCTGCGCGTGGATATGGGCGTAATACTCGACTGGCGCCAGCTTGAGCTTGTCGTTGAATTCCACCAGTTTCTTATTGGTCATGTAAATTGCTATCTGGTTCTGAATCCATCGGTTTTCCATGTTTGCTTCCACCTTTCATTTCAAATTTCTCGTTGATTTATCTATCGGGCGTTGAACGCCTGATACACCTGAGGGTCATCAGTGGCCTCGATCGGATACACGGTGATGCTTGGGATACCGTGATAGACCTGGTCAAGCTCCTCAGGTAGGTACCCAAAGGCTGCCAGTGCCTTTCTCTTCGCATCGTCCAAGTCATCCGCCAGAATCACAAATGCCTTCTGACCGCTGCCGTAAGTCTTGCAGGCAGTGAAGACATGCCTGGCGATGATTCCATAGGCCTTCGACCGTGGCATACAAAATTCTTGCTCTTCCTCGTTCCAGCGCGCATTCCGAAATGCCTCGGTGACCTGCTCAATCGTCAGAGCCACTGTGGTATCGGACGTCACCAGTTCGAAGCCGTCTTCATAGAGCTCCATCCAGGCATGATCCGACTCTGTATGAGTCCCGAACCGCTCTGCCGGGAGGCCCACCACCTCGGGAATGAAGTAGCATCCATCGTCCAGGGCGGACAGGATGGTTTTCTTCTGCTCCGCAGTGACTTCGCCTTCCACAACACAGCTATTAAGGACTTTGTAGTTGTCGGCATCCCGGTAGAGGTAATGGATACGCGTATTCATATGGCGCCTCCTTGTCAGTCCATCAGTCGAAGCGATTCAGGTGGGTTGCGATGAACTCATTTGCGTAATAGCAGATCAAGTTCACCATCTCACCCATGCCCAGATACGCCTCTTTTCTGGTAGACAGAGTCTTCATCACATATACCCGAACCCTGGAATGGAGTGGCTCCATCTCTTGCTGAGGCATCCACTCGCCGTAGAAGAAGATATCGCCATAGATCCCCTCGCAGCTCCCGTATACCGGGTAGCCGATCACATCGAAGGAGCAAAGGCGCACTTCATCAAAGCGCGTATTGATGCAGATACCGTCATTTTCCAGCGCACAGCGCTGCTCCGCCGCTGCGAATCTGGGATCCTTGCGGGCTAATTTCACAGCCTCTCCCATGATTTCACCGATCCTAAAATACCGTCTCGCTTCAGACATACATCGCATTCCCTTTCTTGGTGTTTCTCTCCTCAAATTGCTCAGGATTGATCCAGGATAGCCTTTCCCCGAGTCTCTTAACTGAGCTGTATGGATACCCAGATAGGGCGTCTTTATACTCAGCATGGAGATAGCGCAGCGCGCGCTCCAGGATCGGCACGGGCGTTGCGACAGGCATCTGCGTACAGTAAGAAGCGTCTTCGACTTCTTCCCACTGACCATCCTGAAAGATGTCCACGTAGAAGCGGAGCAGCGGAATGTCATCGGGGTTGTCCGGGTCATAGTCGCCGCAGATCCCCTCACCAATGTCGTCCCAAGAGACCCGAACGCCGTCCTCCTCATATTCAAGGTGCAGCCAATCGAGGATGACTGAATCCTCAGTTGCATCCATGCTGCCGCCTACATCCATCAGCTCGGTCATACCGCATCCAACTCCTCTCGCTGCGACGGATAGAGCTGCCAATAGATTTGGAGCACATCGGCATCGCTGACTCGGTAAGCATTTGTCCTGGCGTATCGCTTCTTGAATAGGATCTGCTCCTCGTGCCGGATCAGCTTTCCGACCATACCGTGGTAGATACATTTCCTGTTCACCACCTGATTGACGAGCCTGAGCACTTCCTTGTGGATGCTCTCTGTGTCAAACCAGGTCTCGTACTGGATTGCAAGCACCAGGTTCGGACAGTTCTGACACAGCGCCTCTACATAGGCCACAACTCGTTTGCATAGCGCCATCTTCCACTCTGCCGGATGCTCACGGTTGAAGGTGAGCGTGAAGTAGGAGTAGTCTCTGCGGCTGGGCATGTCCCGAAAATGGTTGCACCAGAAGTACAGTTCCCACATGACACTGGAAAATAGAGCATCATCATCCTCGTTGGGCTCAAAATTGAAGCAGATGAAGTTACAGGCGATGTCAGACATCAAGTGATGCATAAAGTTATCACGGTCATTTACGATGCTGCGCTGGATACGCTGGCGCTCAGCGTCATCTTTGCCTTCGAGCAACTGTGCCTCCCGCTTTCGGTCCTCCTCGGTAAACTGATAGGAAAACCGAAGGGAGTGAACAGATTCCTTGGCAAACCCTTTCCGCACCCACAGCGCCGAATTGGGATCCTGGTAGCCCCTGTCATGAATAGTCGTCATGCTTTCGCCACCTCCTCCTTGGCTGGAGTGGAGATGGTCTGAGCGCAATGCAGGAAATACTCCGTCGGTTCCCAATCGCTGATGACGAGCACCACCGCTTCATCCGGGTGATTGTCACACATGAAATCTCCTTCACCGATGTAGGTGCAGTGGTGGCAGACTGCTGGATCGCAGATCTTTGCGCGGGCTCGCTTCTTCTTTCGTTTCATGTCAGTATTACCTCCTCTTGTACGGCGACCGGTTTTGGCCGCACTTTCATTTGAATATGACAGGAGGAGAGCCATTCCGCTCTCCTCCAAGTCAACACCACTTATTTGGGCAGATTTCGCGCAATCAGCTGCGTGAGCATAATTGGGAGTTGGTTCAGGTCTGAGATGTCCAGATACCCATTCCCATAGATGCGCTCGATCCGATCCCGATCCGTTCCAATGGCCGCCGCGAAGATCTGTACCCCGCGCCGGCTATACTCCAGTTTGATCCCGCGAAGGTCAGCCTCGGCTGCACTCCCGCTGTATCCGTCATCGTTTGGCTGGCCGTCGGAGATGATGATGAGCAGCTTGACTTCCGCCGGGTACTTGTGTAGTTTCTCCGCGACAAAGCGAAGTGCGGCACCGTCCCGATTGCAGTATCGTGCGCTCATATCCATCAGGCGGTAGCGGTCATTCCGATCCACGGAGTCGAAGTCCGCATAGGAGTAGATATCTACCGTCCGACAATCCGCTGTATGCCCCATGATCATCACCGGGATCCCCAACTGTGAGCAGAAGTCGTGGACAACGATCGCCGTCGCTCTTGCTCTGGTGATTCGATCACTGCCACACATGCTGCCCGACTCATCCACCAACAGGGCGACTGCCAGGTTGACTGGTTCGGATGGGAGCCGGCTGTTGCAGAAGATTCGGCCATCGTCACGATACAGTGCATGCTGATTTAGGCGCTTTCCGACCAGCAGCCCCGTCTGCTTACCACCCTGACGCTTGTCTTGCAGGATGGGCTTTACGCTGCGCTGAAGGCGCTTTGAGAGTTGCAGCAGGTCCGGAGCTACCGTGTTGTAGGCATCGATCAGCTCCTGGTCGATGTGGGCCATGCGATTGATGATGACATGGACACCACGATGCGCGTTTCCGTAGGAGATGCTGTTGGCCTCACACTGAAGTTCCTCCGACAGCTCCTCTTCCATCGCCTCATAGACCTGGGCTTCTGCCATTTCTTCGAGCATACGCTCCGTGTCACTCGCTGCATGACTGTACCCACTCCCGGTGTATCCGGTATTGTAGGATACAGACCCCTCGCCGCCCTGGCCCTCAATCTGGGAGACATGGGAGGAGAGTCTGGCGGTCTCCTCAGCGAGGACTTTGGCTGCCTCTTCCACCAACTGCTCCGCGAGGTCTTCAGCCGGTTGAAAGGTCCCTGTAGACGGGATGGGACTGCTCTTTCCATCCGGCATGTTCGGCAGTTGGGGAAGCTGCTCGGCTAAAGCTGCGATCACAGCCTGAAGAGCGGCTTGCGCATCATCTTCTTCAGAGCCGTCATCGGAATCCTCCGACTCAGAACCGATACTTCCGCCGGCGCTTCCGTCGCCGCCATCGCTCTCGCCGTCATCCTCTTCGCTTCCGGTGCCGGCCGGTGCTGTGGAATTACCACCCGCACCCGCCTGCTTTGATTGCTGGCTCCCGCACTGCTGCTTTGCATCCTGCTGCATCTGCCGCAGGGCATCGAAGCATCGTTGCAGGATCGGCCACATCCCAATGAGGATCGTCGTCACTGCAAAGCAGCGGGATCGTGCATCCTCGTCGCGGATACACTCGTCCACTACCGGAATGAACTCCAGCAGTTTGTCCATGAACTCACCTTGGTACTCGGAGAGGTTATTCACCTCACCCACACGGACATACTGGATTAGAAGATTCAGGAGAATGCTGTGGTCGTAGTACTTCTGATTGACCATATGCTGGAGATCCGGAACCGTCTCAGAATATCTCACATTATTGAGTGCGATGCCGCGTGCAAATCGGCCAGGGAACGCAGCGGTCATTCTGGCATCCACATAGCCATCCTCCAGGATATTCTCCAGGACCTTCGCGGTCTGAAAAATGGCTGTGCGCGGCACATCATCCAGCGCATCCAAGAGCGCATCTTGGATCTCTTCGGCATAAAGTTGCTGCGTGCCGTCGAGGTTCTGTGGCAGGCTCGGATAGAACTTGCCTCGCAAAAGCTGTGTGAAGTAGCGCTCCCACACGCGCATATCCGTATAGAGATTGTGGCCGATCTCGTGGCCATCCAGGCCTTCCAAACTGATCGACTTCAATTCCCGTGTTGGCATGCTGTCCGTAATGTGATTGCTGACATTGATCCAGATCCCCATCGGGCTCGTGTACGCGACCGTGTGGTCAGCCTTATCTGACACGAGTGCGACAGTGATGGGCCTGCGGTACCGCTTGGTGGCTGACTCTGTGATGTCAGTCATATATCCCCGGTACGCCCGCGATGTGAAGAACTCTTCATCGCTGATTTGACTCTTTCGCTCCAGGATCCGTTTCCGGATCTCTCGATGGGATGCTCGCATCGGCTGGCACCTCCATCAAGCACTGACACACACGACTTCTTGGATCAGGTCGTGGAGCGTGCCTTCCAGCTCCTCCGCAAGCTCTGCGGAATCAGCGTTCTGGTGGTACCATAAGAGCCGATCACCCATACCGTAGAGGCGGATGATCAAAGGCACCTTACAACAGGACGGGTAGGCCATTGGGATGACACAGGTCTCAATGCCGGAATACGCAAACACGATATCCAGCACACGTCCGATGTACCCTGCAACGCTTTGTGGCGTGGCAGCATCCCCCTTTGGCCGCTCATCTTCCAAGCAGGAGACTGCGACGGCGACAGCGCATCGGAAGCAAATCATTTCATCGTATTTCATACCATTCACACCTCACAATTCATCTCATATACTGTTTCTCTAAGCAGGTCGTGATCAGATCCGCTCGATTCTCAGGGTCCGCCGAAGCGGATGCAATGATGGTCGAGAGCGCAGATTCATATGGGTCCTTTGTGATCATGGTGGATAGGACCCAGGCTTTTAACTCGCGCATGCCGCAGCTGCCGTCTGTAATCATAGTCTGCCGACAACGCGATGCGATGTCCTGCACGACCAGTGCCATCTTCGTCGTTTCCTGCTCGTCCGTACAGCCCGTGACATTCATCACCCGTTTGACCATGGTAGCGATATCCGGGGTATCAATGTCGTAGATCAGGTCCATTCTGGAAATGACGCTCTGGTTGACATCCCGGCAGCCGGCATAATCGGAGTTAGTCGTTACAATGATGACCGTGTCCGGATGCCGTTCCACCCGCTCCCCGGTGGGCAGCGTAATGGCCTGGCAGTTATCCAGAAGAGAGTTGAGCCCAACCAGCACGCCGGGATTGGCGATGCACGAAGGCTCTTGCAGCTCGCACACGTATCCATGGCGGATTGCCTCCAATAGCGGCGTATCCACATAGCGGATCCGCTGTCCGTGCTGATCTTCTTTCCGCGCAAGGCGCCCGACTGCGATCTCAATGAGTTTGGACAATACATCGTCCTCCGTTTTCTCATCGTCATAGATGCCGGTGAGTTCCTCATAGACAGAGGGCGGATGCATGATGATGTCCGAGATCTTCGGGAGCTCAATATCCGCATTACTCTGTTTCGGCAGTACCTCACTCGTGTCGGGGATAAATTGGCCAACCAGATCGGAGATCTCCGTATTCGCGCTGCAAGTCATGAGCGTGTACGGGAGATGGAGCCCTGCCGCTATGGCCTGCGCGCCCATCGTCTTACCAGTTCCAGCCGGTCCCCGAAGCAAGAAGTTCCGCATCGGCTGACTCGACTGTGTGGTCATCTTCGCATGTTCACACACGCGCACGACCTCGTGTGGGATCACATACCAGTCCGGCAATTTGGGTACCATTGCCTCTTCGCGGGCCGTCAGCTGCCGCTGTTTCAGCACATATTTACCAGCAAAGTCATTGAGACTCACTGTAGGTGCTGTAACAACATGACTGGAGCCGAGCTTCAGAATGGCAAACTCTCCGTATGTGGCGCCAGTTGGGGAATAGCTTCCCTTATCCAGTGCCAGGGGTGAGATCGAGGCAATGTTGCCCGTTGTTGGAACAGCCAGTTTCACGCCAGCCTGTCCTACCTGGGTCGCCGATTCGATCCGGCGATAGATGTTGTCGCAAAGCCGCAGCGCACAGTCGAACGCGACATCCATGTCCGGCCAACCATCCTTCAGGGAATCTTTGAAAACAGCGAAATTATCCTGAAACTCTTCCTCTTGTTCGAGGACGGGCATCAGGCAGAAAAAGAGTGCGGATCCAGACCCATTCCCAGGGCCCACCGTATAGGCCTTTGGGGAGTCACTCCCGTCCTCAAACTGACTGGCGATAAACTTCCCTGTGTTAGGGTTGAACACGACGCAGTCCGTCTTGTTGGCCGAGTGGTATTCCGCGATCCTGAAGTTGTTATCCTGGTGTCCGATGGCGCCAAGTCCGTCTGTGTTCTGCCCCTTTTCAGAGGCCAAAACCAGATTTGCATAGGCCAGCAGCGCACGCAGCGATGGCGCATGCAGAGTGGCCTTCTTGAGCCGGCCGGCACAGTTATAGCGGGACAGACCGGTGTCGTGCATTCCGGAGTATTTCGGATCATCGAATGGCTCCGGTAGTGTCAGCTTGAATGTCCACGACTCAAACAGTTTTCCTCTTGCCATAGTTCATTTGACCTCCAATGTGTGCATTACCATGTGAGCAGCAGCCCTTCCGTCTGGATAGTAGCTGTAATCTCATCTTCCCTGAGGAGCTGACAGAATTCATCCCAAACCATCCTGGGCGGGAAATCCTTCAGCAGTTCTACTGCCTCCTCTTTGCCAGCAATCTCGATCACGACATTCCCATTGTCCTGAATCAGCAGGCGCTTATGGCCCTGGGTATTCAAGTCATCGATCATCTGGCAGAGAATGCTCTCGCCCTGAGTCTGGTACCACGCCTTCACATCCATGCGTTCCAAAAGTTCCTCTTGTGCCAGGTCATCTTTGGCTTCCAGTGCCATCTCTGCTGCGTCCTTCAGGGGGATCGCTTGCAGCATGGTAATGGTGAGCCTACCTTCGGAGGACAACTCCACTTCCCCGAAATTGAATGGGTCCGTATTTGTCGTCCGAATCCGAAAGCGCCCGCCCTGGCATAGTTCCGTCGCCTCAGGCCGTTTCAGCCAAAGCCAGGAAACCGTTGGGTAACTGGCTTTGAGCTGTTCCGTGATCCGATAGTTCACTTGGCGGATCAGGAACAGATCACTTCGCGTGGCTTGCGGTGGAGTTTGATTTCCAGCCGCCTTTTGGACATCTTCCGCGTGCTGCGATGGTGGTGGGTCTGCCGGCTTCGGACGGCGTGCCCTCCTGTGTCGCATTCGTTGGTTCAAGCTGTCAACGCCCTGGAGTACCAGAACAATTACCCAGAGAACAACAGAGGCGACCGCAACCCAGTGTAGTGCCTGAAATTTGAATATCGCACTCAGCAGCATGGATGGCGCCACTAGGTATTTGAAGAGAGTAAATAACTTCATTCGGCGAATGTACGCCATAGAACCATCATCCTTTCCACATTCAATTTGTCCGGAAAACAGAAAATGCGGGACCGCAAGTACTCTCAAACTCGCAGTCCCGCAATATATATTCTGTTATTCCGTCATAGCGGCAAATCGTCCTCGTCGCCGATGGTGCTCTCTGGATGTACCGTGCCCTTGGGCCGGTCACTCGGAGCAGCGCCCTCAGAGTTGTCGTCGCCCTTCGGCTTGCCCCCGATGTAGACCCAGTCATAGAGTCCGACATCCAGCGAAATGCGGATCTCGCCCTGCTTCGTCTGGTATTCGCGGGGATTGAAGGAGCCCGTCACATAGATGAGCCGTCCCTTCTTCAAGCCGGCCTTGCTGACGCGATTTGCCATGAACTCGTTGCCGGTGCAGTTGTAGAATGCAGCGTTTTCAGATGCCCCAAACTGGTTGTTTACTGCCAGTCTGAAGGTCACGAACTTGCGCTGATCCTTGCCCTCCCGAATCTCCGGTTCATTGACCACTCGCCCGATGAGATTGATTGTTGCGTTTGCCATAATCGACAGTCCTTTCTTCTGGTCTTAGCCAGATCAATATTCCAAACACCGAAGCCGGTGATTTGGTCAAAGAAAAAGCAGCCGTGTGAAGTTGGTCGGCTACTGCCCCAACCACACCAAGCTGCAAAGCGCCTTGAGTCTCTTGCTCAAAGGCTCACTGCTTAATCAAAACTCCAACTGGAGAAGACATTTTCTAATAAGAACACAGTAAGCATAGCATGAGCCAAACGCATCCTCTATAATACCAAAATCTACTCACACTTCAGTCGAGAAGCTCATATCCGAGCAGAGTCCGCGCGGGGATGAGCGGCTCTGGCAACGAAGCCAGTGCGATTTGGTCATCCGCACCGCTGATATACAAGCGGTATGTGGCGCCAGGGGTGAGCGTATTCTTTCCGGATATCATGATCCTGTGTTCCTGCTGCGCCTGATCTGTGAGGGCCAAAAGATGCCGGTTTCTCAGCGGAACCCTCAAATCCGAACACACGAGCCCTTCGAGGACTTCGTAATGCTGCTGCTGGGCCATCCGGTACAAGCCCAAGATCTTTAGTCCGGCCAAGACACCCACGGCCGCCGTCAGGCCGAGAAAGCTGTGATCCCGGCTGACAAGGCCCCAGATTAGGCCAAACGCCATTATTGCGCAGCTCACCAGGATCGTCTTCAGCAGAGTTCTTTGAATGGGAATGGGAATCTGTTTCATAATGTTCCTCCTCGTTCGTGGTATAAAAAAAGAAGAGGACGATAGCCGTCCCCTTCCTCAAGGTATTGATTTTTACTTCAGGTGTGTGCGGATCCAGTCGAGCAGTTCCTCTTCGGTGGCGCGATTATCAGCCAATGCAATAAACATATCAGCGAGCTCTCCGGACACCAACTCCAAATGGTAGCCATTCCACTTCAAAAGAAGTTGGACCATCATGGCACCAATCCGCTTATTGCCATCGAGAAAGGCGTGGTTGGTTGCCAAGCCATAACCCAGGCGTGCTATCTTTTCCACATCGGAAGGGAAAAGATCTTGGCAACCAAAGGATTGCATTGGTGCTGCTACTGCGGATTCCAGACAACTGCGATCGCGTATCCCATCAATCCCACCGCTCTTCTGGATAATTTTGCTGTGAATGAGGATAATATCCTCCACTCCAATCCAGATCATTCGGCCATCCTCTTGTAATCATCCGCAAACTCAGTCAATAATTGCTCCGTATCCGACATCATCTTCTCTCGGGTCAGGAGTGTGGATTGCTCCTGGACAGTCACAGGAAACGGCATCCCCTTCGCCCGCACAAAAGCGTTGGCGAAGATGTTGAACGCAGTAGAAGTTGTCATGCCAAGCTGAGCACAAATGGCAGACATCTGAGCCTTCACTTCAGAATCCATGCGAAAAGTCATGTTTGTATCCATGATGCAAGCCTCCTTTGCACAACTATTATATTACATATTATGTGCAATTACAAGCGGCCACATCAAATGAACGGAGGGTCAACAGGGGATCTCAAGGATGACTTGCCGCCCAAGATAGAGGTTCGATACGGCCTCCAGCACTGGATTGGCATTGGCAGAGTGGAACTCCTCATTGGCGATATGCTTCTGTGTGGATGCACTGTCGGTATAGATGCCGGCAATTACCTTCTCTGGCGTACTCACATCAGTGATATTGCGGTCAAAGCAGCGGATCAGTTCCGCTGTGCTCAGAGGTGTCTGCTCAATGAGACTGAGCACCTTATGCTCGATAGCAGTCGGTTTGCGCACCCGGGCTGCGGTAAGGACATCGGCGACAGGGAGTTTCCCCTTGGCCAAAAGCCGCAGGATGCACCAGGCCTTTTTGGGCGGTGCGATTCGATAGGGGACCACGAAGGCATCTGCCAGCATCCGATAGAGGGCGTCTACGCCCGTATAGCCGACACCGGAGATGACGAGCCGCCGCTTGACAAGCATGTTCAGCATCTGGTCAAAGTCCGGAACCGGATTCGACTGATGGCACATGATATCAGAATATGCCTTCTTCAATTCGTCGTAGGTCATAACTTCCCAGAGTAAACTGCTCCAGATGGCAAACTCGGGAATAGAGATCGGGTGATACTTCCCGAGCTTCTGAATATATACGCTCTTCTTGCCGGCCTCAGTCTTCACGCGATAACAGCCGATGGCAGCATAAAAGGTGATCATTGAAATCCCTCCTATTTCAGCATTTCTATTCCCTTATACGCCACGGGTGTTTTGGGAACAACAATTCAGCCGAGAATGGAGGTGACAGATGGGTCCTGCATCAACTTTGTGCGGGCTCTGGAGATCCATGCGTTTACATTATTCACAGTGGTTCCATACCGTTCGGCGATCTCCCGGCTGCTGTAGCCCAAGCTTTTCAGTTCCAAAGCCTCGATCCCGCGCCTGGTGACACCCGTGTACCGCTCCTTGCAGCCGGAGAGCACTTCAGAGATCTGGGCGCCCCAGATTTCGGAATCAAAGTCATAGTCAAGACTGAAGTGGCGCAGGGATATGGATTCGTTGTCCGGCTCGGTGGGAAGATCCGAATGCACACCTAACAGCCGATTCTGTTTCCGGCAGTGGTCGATCATCGCATTGTAGATAAGCACGCCGGCAAAGGGAGCAAATTCACCCATAGCCGGCTTGTACCGCATTGCGGCATGGCAAAGGGCCTCACAACCGACGGAGTAGAAATCATCAAAGGTGAGCATCACACTGCCATTCACCTTGATGCGTTTGCGAATCACTTGAGTGACCAGATCCAGGTGTTCCACAACCAGGTCGCGCTGGTAATCCGTCATGATATTCATCATCTTCATAACCTCCTTCAGCCGGCGCGTGTATTTCGTAACAGCACGCTCTCACATTTTCGGATCAACTGCTCACAGCGGTACTCGTTGAACTGGCCAATATGCGCATCGCGGAGAGGAATGCAGAAGAAATCAGCCATCCATCGATAGGCCTGCTGACGGGACATCACCCCGGTCTTCCAAATCTGATCAAAACTCCGATGAGCGACGATGCGCAGATGCCGCAGATCCCCATTGGCCAGCGGGCCCATGGGCTGCCTGGTGCCGGGGCGCGCTCGGACATATGACTTGCAACTGGGGTAGTTGCGGCATACGTACAGTTCACCCACGGCACTTTCATCTCCGTAGATCTCCGATGCCGGCCGCAGGTCGGCGATTGCTCCGCAGTACGGGCAACGGACTGCCTGCTTCCGCTTGTCTTTCTTTCTTTTCATTTCGTGACCTCCAATCTTTTTCTGTGTCTATCCTCTTTCCTCCCATCGCCTACCCCCTTACCTCCCGTCGGAACCCGGAATTTCGGGGGTTTTGAGGCTCAAAATGTGCATTTTTGATGGATTTCTGAAAAATTTACAAAAAGTTCATAAAATAAATGGAAGAAAAAAGAAAACAACCGCCCATTTTAGGGCGGTTGATGCAATGCGATAAGTATGATAGAGTACTGATTATAGGACAGCATAGGGCGTAACATAGTGTCAGAATCTAAATGGAGCATGGCCTGAGCTGTTGAGAGGGGGGAGTTTGGGATGGCGAGATCGCCGTACCAGAAGCTGAAGCCGCTGTATATCATGAACTACCTGCTTCAGAACTCGGATGAGGAGCATCCGGTGACAATGAAGCAAATTGTTGAGCACTTGGATGCTCAGGGGATTCGTGCGGAGCGCAAGAGCGTCTATGACGACCTGGAGGCGCTGCGGGTGTTTGGCCTGGACATCGTACATGTGGAGGCGGGCCGCTTCCAGGGGTACTTTGTGGCGCAGCGCAACTTCGAGCTACCGGAGCTGAAACTGTTGGTGGATAGCGTCCAGTCCTCTAAGTTCATTACCCACAAAAAGACCGCGACACTGATCCGGAAGATTGAAAAGCTGGCCAGCATCCACGAGGCGCAGCTGCTTCAGCGCCAGGTCTATGTGAAGAACCGGATTAAGACCATGAATGAGTCCATCTACTTCAACGTGGATGAGATCCATAACGGCATTTCCCAGAACAAGAAGATCCAGTTCAAATACTTTGAGTACACCATTGAGAAGACACGCCACTTCCGCAAGGATGGTGCATTCTATGTGGTGAGCCCCTATGCGCTGACCTGGGATGATGAGAACTACTATATGGTTGCCTTCGACAGCGAGGCAGGAATCATCAAGCACTACCGCGTCGATAAGATGACAGAAATCTCCACCATTGAACAGGCTCGCGACGGTAAGGAGGCCTTCGAGTCGCTGGATATGGCGATGTACGCACGGAAAGTCTTTGGCATGTTCTCCGGCGAGGAGGTCAGAGTAAAGCTGCGTTTTGAGAATCACCTGGTCGGCGCCGTGCTGGATCGGCTGGGTCGTGAGGTCATGATCGTGCGCGATGGCGACGCCCATTTCACGGTCAGTGCCGATGTCGTGGTTAGTCCACAGTTCTTTGCCTGGGTCACTGGCTTCGGAGCAGCAGCAGAGATCGTTGGCCCCGATAAGGTAGTAGCGGAAATGGCCGCACACATTCGGTCAGTCGCAAAGCTCTATGAGAGCGTTGATCAAGAAGTGGACAAGTGAAAGAGGGATAGCGGAATGGACATCATAACGATCAAGGGGATCATGCTCGGCGTCGTAGTTGGGGATGCTCTTGGCGTACCGGTGGAATTTATGAGCAGAGAGGAGCTGACTGCGTGCCCGGTAACCGGGATGCGGGAATACGGAACCCATGATCAGCCCGCCGGCACATGGTCGGACGACAGCTCCATGGCACTGTGTCTGATGGAGAGTCTCACCCACGGCTTGGATTATGAGGACATGGCCTCCACCTATCTGCGTTGGGCGGATGAGGGATACTGGACGGCGCATGGTGAGGTATTTGACATGGGCATGGCCACTCGGAAGGCCCTGGTCAAGTATGCGCATCGTGTTCCTGCCCTAGAGTGTGGCTGCGATGGGCAGCGGGATAACGGCAACGGATCTCTGATGCGCATTATGCCGCTGGCCCTGTACCTGCACCAGACGATGGGCCCATGCTGGAATGATGAGATGGATGCGTATGAGATCATACACAACGCATCGCGGATTACCCACGGGCATCCGATCAGCTTGATTTCCTGCGGGATCTACTGTTCCATCACCAACGAGATCCTAAGAGGCCATGATCTGGAAATGGCAATCTATTATGGTGCTGAGAAGGCCAAGGCCGTCTATGCGAAATGGGAGAAACTGTCTTCTTTCCTGCCAGAATTCCAAAACATCACGGTCAGCACGCTGAAGGAACTTCCCGTTAGCGCAATTCGAGGCAGCGGGTATGTGCTGGATACCCTGGTATCCTCCCTGTGGTGCCTGCTACACACCAATAATTTCCGGAGCTGTGTCCTTCAGGCGGTGAATCTGGGCGAAGATACGGATACGGTCGGCGCCGTTACCGGCGGCCTTGCCGGTCTCTATTATGGGTTAAACGCTATTCCGGAAGAGTGGCTCTCTACCCTGAGCCGCCGGGAAGACATTGAGGAGTTGTGCGAGCAATTCCAGGAAGCATTGCACTGAAGCAGATGTTGCGCGGGTGTTTCACCATAGCGATAACATATTTATTAAAATTTAGTGGGAGGAAATATTATGGCTGATTACCTTTCGATTGACTTAATTGATGACCCGATCTATACCAAGGCTTGTCGTCTGGGTGGAACCCAATTTCAAGGCCATCAGATCTCTCTCTATGCCGAGTGCAGGGAAAACCATGGTAGTGAACGTTCCGATGACCAGTATGAGATATCCTTCTTCTTTTCCGCTGATGGCTATGGAGACCGTGAATTCGTCATTGGAATTTATGTAGGCAATCGCGAAATGTCGCAGCAGGAACTTGATGGTCTGATCAAATCCTGGATACGGGATGTGATTGCTGACAGGGTCGAGCATAGTATTGACCAGTACTTGATTAAAGAAGCCCTCTATGAGCAATGGCTGAAAAGCCAGGAGGAAGAACAGAAATAAACCCGGAATCACTACGATTCGCTGTACTGATGATAGAAGGAGGCAGCCCTATGAGTGAACAAACAGAGAATCTTGCTCTTGCTGAGTTGGAACGCGTACTGAAGATTATGGAGTCCTACATCCAATCCTGCCCGCTTTATGATGTCGTGCGTTCCGATAAATTCGGCTATCTTCTGATCTCTATGCCGGCGGCTGATGTCATAGATGATGCCGAGGTCACGCAATTGGATTGTGCTGAAACGCTGCTTCACGAGCTTTTCACAAATCTATGCTATGATTTTATGGAGCAGGAGGGGCACTGTGAGGATTACACAGACGCGACCGCATTAGAGCTCCGAGAGCTGAGGGTGTGGATGCGGCCTTACATGGATCAGCTACCCGAGTACCAGTACATTCTGGATGCGATCCTGTCGGAGAAGAAGTGATTCGTCCATGCATACAAAAAGGCGGAGCCCGTTTGGAGTGGGCTCCGCCATTTTTTCGGTGATGGACTGTTATTAGACATTGCTGAGGATTTTGCGTGAGTGCGAAACTACAATCAGGTATCCCCTTCAGGGGTTTCCGCCTTGACTCCCTCACCCAGATAGATCTCATAGGCGGCATCGCCTCCGTAGGTATCCTTCAATGCTTGCTCGATGGTCTCCAGACTATCCATCAGATGCTGCTGTTCCTGCGGCGTAAGCTTCTCCACGCGGTAGTCATGGGCGTGGATCCGGATGTAGAAGTCGTAGAGGTCGGTATCCAGATAGTCCTGGACAGTGACTTTGTTGGCAGTGAACCAGGGCTTCCGGGCCAGCTGGTCATAGAATTCGGGAGGTGGGTTACCATCATGGTAGGAGATATCCACCTCCAGACACTCTGCCTCAGCAGCTGGCAGGACGGCTTCTAGCACATTCCGGCTCACCTCCGCAGCTGCCACAGCGAAGGAGATGTCCATGAGCTCCAGGGTGAGGGCCTGTCTCGCGGAGTACCGCATGGGGTCAAACCAGCCCCTCCGGTCATGGTTGATCTTCAGCGTATGATCCGTAACGGTCCAGACTTCTTGTTCGCCATCCCGGTTGGTAAACTCAATATTCCAATCGTGATAGGTGCCATCCCGCTCACTGGAATACAAGGAATCGCTGGCATGGTAGTAAACATCATATATCCGACTGATCTCTGTTTCAGAGGAGAGCAGCTCCCAATTCCCTTTCCCAAAGAACTGGTCAAACACATTGCGGAAGCGCAACGGCCACGACTGCATATAATAGATGCCGCCCAGTACTACTGCTATGACTAAAATGACGGCAATCAATATTCCAATCTTTTTCGCCTTACGCACGGTTTCCCTCCTTCGTGGGGTTATCTGATATCAGCCTATCGTCCGCAGCAGTTTTTATACTTCTTCCCGCTGCCACAGGGGCAGGGTTCGTTGCGGCCGATCTTCTTTTGTTTCGCCTTTCGCGATTCTGATAATGACTGATGGAAAAGCTCGTTGGGCGTGTGACCCTTATTCGACCAGAGCCGGGTGGTGTTTGCCATGGCTGTATATCGGTTTAGAAACGGCTGCACCTGGGACTCTTGCAACTTGATATGATGGTCGTCCAGGGTGTCGAAGATTTCAGATACATCGCTTTCGGAAGCGATCACAAAGTACAAGTCCGTCACCACCTGCTTGGCCATCAGGATAGGAAGCTTCGCTTCCTTCACGAAAAAATCCTCCAGGGCAATGACTTCCGGCGTGCGCTCATAGTAGTTCCAATCGGCATATCGAAGCAGTTCGGCACTTGCCGGTATATATCTCGGCTTTCCCTCTGTTTGGGCCATCAACTCCGCGACTCCTTCAAAATGATCCTCCGCAAAGTCGCTGACCATGAGCAAGCCGTGCCAGATGCAATAGAGTTTTTGCACCACGGAATGCTTGAGAAGGGCAGAAACGGTCTCCTCCGGTGAAGTTTCCTGCGTATTCTGGCTGTTGAAGATCTCCACAAACTCTTCCAGAGGAATCACACCATAGAGATTGGCTGCCGCCCGGGCATAGCGATCCAGCAGATCGTATCGCTCCTTCCACGCCCGGACGCCACCCTCGCACAGCTTATGATACACAGCCTGAATCTCTTGCGGCATCACCAGCATGATCAGCCGCTTGCCTTCGTAGACGGGAAAGATATAGGCCAGATCGAGAAGAAGATTGATACTGTTTAGACCCAGCTCCTTTGGCGGACAGGTCCCGCTGGTGCATATGGTCTGGAAATCATGCCACACTCCGTCGTCCATGATATAGATGAGCTCTTCCATGCGGCCGGGTTCCAGCAGGGCCCGACCAACTTCCTGAACCAGTTCCTGCTTGCGCATCTTTGCGCTGCCCTGGACATAGTAGCTTCGTGCCAGCTCCTTCAGTTCCTCCACACATTTGGTTGCAAGCGCGGTATCCAAGGTATGAAGATCATCTGCTGTGTACTTCATCGCGGCGCTCCTCCTGTGTTTCCCACTTATGGGTTCTATTTCCCCCAGTTTATCATAGGACCCGTTTCCTATCAAGAAGTGAATCCATCCGTTGACAGCAGCAGCATCTCTGTATATAATGAGTGTAAATGAATTAAAATATTTACATTAAAGAGAGGAGGCGCTGTGATGGACAAGGTAGATTACAGAAAATTGTGCGAGGAGATATTCGGAACTGCGGATGCGGGGGAGATCCGTGCGCTGGCTGCACAGTGGAAGAAACGGAATGCAGGGCGTAAGCGGGTGCTCTCCAAGGCTGACCTGGATGCCATCGACACGATGCGTCAGGAAGGCGCAACGGTATCGCAGATTGCCGGACATTTTGGGGTAAGCCGGCCGGTCATCAGTCAGTATATCAATGAGCGGCCCGGCAAGGATTATACCATGCGCATCGATTTCCGGCTGGGGAAGAAGACCTGCACCGTGATCTATGTGGACTTCGGGCGGGAGCGGATTGCGATCCAGAACCGGACCGATGATCTGCTTCACCGGGCATTTGGTGTCAATGAGGCGCCCACCTGGTCGGATTTTGAGCTCTTTTTGGAGAGCCGCTGTTTCCCCAGGAGCCGCAAATATGCCAAGCAGATCGTGGATGGCCTGGGCCTCATGGGCGGGTATGATCCGCTGGAGATTGCGGAGGCCACCGGCGGCCGGACGGCGGAGGATGATATGTATTTGACCTTCCGCACTTATCCGAAGGAGGTGCAGCGGAATGCGCCGCATTGAACTGGATCCCGCCCGCCAGGTGGAGCGAGCCGGACACACCTCGAAAGGGGATCAGCCCAAATGGCTGGTGGATGGCGTCTGGTATAAGGCGGACCACATGGGCTATGAGAGCCTGGCTGAAATCGTGGTTTCCCGGATGCTGGCCCAGTCCGCGCTGAGCAACTTTGTTCTCTATGAGCCGGTTGAGGTCCGGACGGAGGTAAAAACCTTGCCCGGATGCGCCAGCCGTAACTTCCGGCAGCATGCCGAGACCCTGATCCCCCTGGAGCGGCTGCACCGGGCCTATCAGGGCAAGGGGCTGGCACAGGCGGTAGGACGGATGGAGCCGGTGGAAGAGCGGATCCGCTACACAGTGGATTTTGTGGAACGCGTCACCGGGCTGGCTGGATTTGGCCGGTACCTCAGTACGATTCTGGAGCTGGATGCCTTTCTTCTCAATGAGGATCGGCACACCAATAACCTTGCCGTCATTCGCAACGAGGAGACCGGCAAGTTCCGCCTGTGTCCCATTTTTGACCACGGCTTGTCGCTCCTGTCCGATTTGAATGACTATCCCCTGGACGCCGACGTGTACGCCTGCATCCAAAGGGTCAAGGCCAAGCCATTCAGTCCGGACTTCGGGGAACAGGCAGAGGCAGCCACGTCGCTCTACGGTAGCGATCTGCGCTTCTTCCTGACGGTCAGTGATATTCCGGAACTGTTCCACGGTTTGGATGAACTCTACGATGGCCGGACACTCCAGCGCGGGGAGACGGTACTCCGGGAGCAGATGCGTAAATACGGCTACCTCTTCGGGAAGAAGTGATGTTGCCCGCTCCTGATGCGCCGGAATCACATGAGCTGCTCCACGCACCGAAGCAACTTATCATCAAAGGCACCGCAGGCGCCCTGCGTGATCAGCGACCATGCCTGTTCTTTCTGATAGGCGCTTCGGTATGGACGATCCTCCGTCAGCGCCACATAGACATCAGCCAGGGAGACGATCTGCGTCCAGGGCGTCAGTTCAGAGCCCTGGAGCCCGTCGGGGTACCCACGCCCATCGATCCGCTCATGGTGATGCAGAGCGATCTCGTAGGCGTACTTCTGCATGAATTGGCTGTGGAACTGGGGATGGAAATAGATGAGCATGGCGCCATCCACCGTATGAAGGTTCAATTTCTCTCGCTCCTGAGTGGTGAGTCCGCCGCGCTTATTGAGGATACTCCGGGGTGTAAGGAGTTTTCCCACATCGTGGAGGTAGGCGGCGTCGCTGATCAGTCGCGCTTCACTGGTGCTAAATGTATAACGGCCAAGCTGTTCTCGCGCAGCAGTGCGCAGGATCTTCCGTGTCAGCTCTCGGACCATATATGCATGGCCGGATGGGTTCTGAAACTGATTCTTCTGAACTGACTGGACCATCTGATCCACTTGGCTCTTTATTCGCTGTTCCATGTTGATGCTCCTTCGTAGATGATGATAGAATGGAAACTGCCGGAGTTGGTAGCAGCAGGGATGGTAGAATGAATGACAGGAGTATTGGGCTTGAGTGAGGATACTGGAGTCGCCGCATGTGGCAAACCCGGACGGCAAAGTGATTCCAGCCGCAGGCAAGTTTTATTGCTCAGTCGAAACGATATTCCACCTGCTTTTTGATCTCTTCTCACGCAACTATCCGGTCTAATAAGGCAAAAAAGAAGGGGGGCAGACTCATGGCGAGTCTGCCCCCGGTTTCGTTTGGGCTGTGTCCTGCCCCGCTTGGAATTTAGTCCTTGATGATCAGGCCCATGTACTCCATGCCGGGCTCGAAACGATCGTCATGGTCACAGGCCAGCAGGTTCAGGGGGAGAACGTCACCGGACTCCGTAAGGCACAGGTAGCGAACGGGCGGATACGTTTCCTGCCCATCCCGCTCCATACGGGCGTAGACGCCCGTACAGGGGATCACGGCCCGGATGGAGGTCTCACGCTTGGAGTCCATGACTTCGGAATCCACATTGGTGTACCGCTCGCCATCGTCGGTGATGACCGTGCAGGTGCCATCCTCATGGTCGATGATGGCTTTGACATGGGCCAGGTTGAGGAAGATACCTCCCACATTGATGAAGTTGTGCATTGTTGTACTCCTTTCCTGGCGGGCTATGTGCCCGCTCAATCCGTTTGGTGTTTTCTTCTTGATATGGAACTGGGGCCATGGCGTATGAGCCATGGCCCCAGGCATACCCGCACTTGGGTGAGCTTTTAATAGCCCGTCTTGGGCAGAGGTGTGATCGGCTGGAATCTGCGCACGATGGTGACCCAGTTACTCATGGCTGTCTGCCATTCATTGAGGTACTGGCCGCCCACATCGCTGCGGTTGATGATCTGATACCCATTGGGCAGCGTCCCCTTGACCTGCACCTGGACGCCGGGGTTGATGACGGAGGAGAATCCGCTGGCGACAGTGCCAAACTCAAAGCGGATATCCGTAACATACTCGCCCTGGACCAGGCCCAGTGCTGCCGCACTCAGCTTGACGGAGTAGTTGTTTGTGGTCAGCAAGTTGCTGGCAAGCACCCGGTAATCATTCACATTTGTCTTGAAGGTGATCCGGTAGTAGAGCCGCTGATTGTAAGTGCCCGTTGTGAGGCTCATGGCATTGGTGGCGTCGGTGGGAAGCCGATCATGCCAGTAGAAGTTGTTGAGGGCCACATTCGAGGTATTGGCAATGCCGGAGAAGTTGTACCACATGGTCGTGCCGGGCTGCACCTCGTAGTTGCCGGTCTTCTTGATGGTCACACCCAACTCGGCCGGCTTATCATACTGACTGAGCTTGATGATCTGGCCGGGATACTCGATCTCCGCCTCCATCCTCTCACTGTTGAGCTGATAGTACGCTGGCGCGGATACCTCCGTTACATAGTAGCGGCCCAGGGGCAGCGGATCGGATGCTGCGACACCGTGGGCGTCTGTGGTGATGTAGCCTACGACCATGCCGGAACGAGCCTGCGTGATCTCATAGACAGCGCCTTCCAGTGCGGCGCCGGCAGGAGTGCCTGTGATGGTATTGGCCTCCTCGGCGTATTTCCGAATCTGGATCTGACCTGTGACAGCGGTATTCTCCCAAGTGATTTGCGCACAGTGACCGCGCTCCACGTAGACGGTCTTGTACTGCTCGTCCAGGATGTATCCTTCAGCCGCCTCCAGTTCACGCAGATAGTACTTGCCGGGGACCAGCTCGTCATCGATCCAGATGTACCCGTCCTGGTCGGTCTCATATTCGCCCACGGGGTTCTTGCCGGCATCGTACAGGATGAACTTTACGCCATAGATGCCCTCTCGGGTATCTGCGTCGATCTTGTGGATCATGATCGAGGACATGCGCTGATTGGTAATTTCCAGGGTAGCCATCTCGCCATCCTTTACACAGATATAGGCGGGGGTATTATCCAGCTGGTACCCATCGGCCGCCTTGAGCTCGGTCACTTGGTACCAGCCGCTTTCGGCCTCAGGCAGCGAGATGACACCATTGCTGTCTGTGGTGTAGGTGCCGATGATCTCACCATTCATCTTCCGTACCTCGAATTGCACGCCACTGATGCGTGCTCCGGTATCTTCGTCGGATTTGATGATTTGGAGACCGCCGGAGGGAGTGTTGTAGAAGGATAAGGTCTGAGTATCATCCGCTCGTACCACGACGGTCTGGCTGCGTGTGCTCTCGTCGAGGAGATAGCCGTCCGGAGCCTGCACCTCCGTTACGACGAGTGTGCCGGTAATGCCGCTGATGATGATTTGGCCGTTCTCGTCGGTCGTGTATAGTCCGTTGCTGCTCAATTTTCCACCCTCGACATCCACAAAGGATCCATCCGCATAGGTGATTTTGAACTGTGCGCCTTGCAGCGGCTTCTTGCTGATGGAGTCGAGCTTATGGATAATGAGGCCGCCCAGCGGCTGGTTTCGGAACTCAAGGGTCATGGTCTCATTCGCCTTGATCTTGATGGTCTGGGGCGCGTCATCGAGCAGATAGCCGTCCTTGGCTCTGGTCTCCTTGACCACGACTGTGCTCCCGGGTTCCAGTCCGTCGATGCGGATGGTGCCCGCACTGTCAGTGACAAATTTGCCGTTGGCGTTACCGATGACGCCGCCGTCGCTGTTTGTCACGAGGAACTCAACATCAGAGATGGGGGCGCCCGTTACTGCATCCTTTTTCGTGATGAGAAGGGAACCCATCTTGTCATTCCCAAAGACGACGGTGATGACATCCTGGTCTTCTCCGCTCAGGTACACGGTCTGGGCGCTGTCGTTGATGACATATCCATCCGGAGCAGAGATTTCCTCAATGACATAAGTGCCAGCCTCCAAGCCGGTGAGCACGATGGTGCCGTTGGAACTGGTCTGACGCTCGGCAATGACGGTGCCGCCGGTACCGCTCGTTCCGCCCAGGAATCGGATGCGGAACCATGCGCCTTCCAAGGGCGCGCCGGTGTCTGCGTCAACCTTCTCAATGACAATGGCGCTGAGCGGTGTGTTCTCGAAGGTGAGGGTCTTTTGCGTGCCTGCTTTGATGTAGCAGTCCTGGGTTGCGGGTTCTTTGATGGCATATCCGGATGCAGGCTCCAATTCAGTGACTCGGTACCAGCCATCACGGAGGTTGTCCAACTTGATCTGGCCTGCCTCGTCCGTGTAGTAGGTACCCAGGTCATTGATTTCACCTTCGAATGTGTCATTGCTGGCGTAGGTGATCTGGAATTTGGCGCCCTTGATAACATCGCCGGTAATCGAATCGACCTTCAGGATGGTCAGGCCGGGCTTGGGGTAGTTCTGGAATCGGACGGTACCCGTGCGATTGGGTACCAGGGTAATGAGCTGATGCTCCTCGTTGATCAGATAGTTGTCCGGCACAGACTGCTCCCAGATCTCATATACGCCGGGATCCAGCTTCTCGATGAGTGCTCTGCCATCCGAATCCGACTTTACGGTGGTGAGTGTGGAGGAGTCCACCTTCTTGACAGTGAATGCGACGCCCTCCACCGGCGCACCTGTTACCGCGTCCGTTTTGATAATCTCCAGGTTTGGCTTACGGTCGTTGGAGACGACCAGCTCGCTGACCTGGCCGGGGAAGAGCTCGACATGATACTCGGTCGGATCAATTACGAACCCTTCCGGCGCCTTGGTTTCGTAGACGGAATAAACGCCGGGCTCCAGATCGGAGATGTTGATCTCTCCGTTGGCGTCTGTCACGCGGTCGAGGTAATGGGTTCCGTCCGCGATTCTGGCAATGCGGAACGTGGCGCCGCCAAGTCCTTCGCCAGTGAAGCTGTCCAGTTTGACCAGACGGAAGGCCGGGCGCCGCGTGTTGGTGAATACAAACTCCGCATTCTCATTGCCGTTGATCTGGATCACCCGGGTGGCGTCATCAATGAGGAAGCCATCCGGCGCCGCCAGTTCCGTGACTTGGTACGCTCCGGGCTCCAGGTTGGTCAGATCCACCTCGCCATTTTCATCGGTCACATACTCCTTGGAGAATGTGCCGCCCACCTGCTCAATGCGGAAAGTAGCGTTGGGAAGCGGCTCAAGGCTCGTAGCATCCAGCTTTACCAGGTGGATGCCAGGCTTCTGCGCATTGAAGAAGATGAGCTGGAGGATGCCATCTCCGCCCTCCAACTCAATCTGCTGCGGCGTGGAGTTAACGATGTGCGACTCGTCGGTTGCGATCTCCTGAACCAGGTAGGTGCCCGGCTCCAGGTCAGTCAGGAGGATCTCGCCAAACTGATCTGTCTTATACTGTCCGATAGACTGGGCATCTTTGAATACCTCGAAGGTGATGTCGGGCAGTGCTTCCTGGGTCTTGCTGTCATATTTCAGGATTCGAAGGCCGGGCTTCTCTTCGTTTACGATGGATACGCTGACGGTATCGCCCGGGACTACGGTCCCGGTATAGACCGTGTCATCCTTGAGATAGCCGTTCGGACTTTCGACCTCGACGATCCGATATGCACCCGGCTGGAGCTCGTCGAAGATGGCTACGCCGCCAGATCCGGTCTCCTGTGTGTAGGTGGCTCCGGTCTCGATGTGCTCGATTTGGATGACAGCGCCGGCCAGCGACATGCCGGTATTGGAGTACTTGCGGACCTCCAGGCTCCCATAGGGGTCATTTTCGAAGGTCAGGGTTGCCTGCTCGCCGTAGATGACAGTGACGTTCTTTGCTGGCTCCTCACTTAGGAGATAGCCTTGGGGCGCAGTCCGTTCATAGACGGTATAGTTTCCCGCCAGCATGAGTGGGATGACAATCTCACCCCTGGAATTGGTGGCAAATGTGCCAACGGTCGCACCTTCAGGATCCACAACCTCAAAGACAGCGCCTCGCAGCGGAATCTCTGTGCCGGACTCCAGCTTGATAATCTTTAGGCTGGTTTCTGTAGGGTCCTGCTCAGGATCACTCGTGTAAGAGCTGTACGCGGTCAGATTCAGCGGGACTGTGGGATCCGTATCGACCATGTAATTCTGGAGATTCCCATACTGGTCGGTCTCTGCACAGACGGCATAGTAGACGCCGTACTTATAGACATTGGTCTTGAAGGAGAGCTGCACGCTCCCGGTTTTCCCATCGATGGACTCTGCCGGATACAGAACCTTGAACTGTCCTGCGTATCCATTTCCGGTACCCTCCGTGGTGATCTGGGTGATTTCGTTGTTATTCATATCCACAATCTTTGTCCCGGCGGGGATTGCGGACGGGTCAGAGAAGGAGACATTGATGATATAGTCGCATACCCAAGTCTCCGAAGTGACAGTGAAGATCTGCTGATAGTAGTCCTGACCATTCACCGTAACCGGGTACGCCACATCCTGATCGACCTCCGATACGATACCGGGCGTGAGCACCTTCGTCCAGGCGGTGCCACGGCGGTAGATGTCTTTGGCGGCCGCCAGGATCTGATTTGCACGCTGGAGTTCCACGCCGGTCAGCGAGGGATTTACCTTGAGATTGTTAATGTCCCAATTGGATAACAGATAACACCATAACGCCATCTTGGTCGCGTAGTAGGCGTGGTACTTGTTCTCAAGGCCCAGCTCCTCAAGGCCTCGGGTGGGATATCCATTGGCAACGATTCCCACAACCTTCGGATCACTGCCTCGCTCCTCAGCGATGTACTTGATGCTCTCGCCTTCCGGAACGGACTGAGGCACGCCGTAGATATTCGGGTTGACACAGTATGCAGGGATCTCGCGGGTCAAGCCGTTACGGTCGATGTAATTGTAGTATGTATAGATGAGTTCTCGATTCCGCCCGTTGATGGACAGGTAGCTCATGGCGACTCCGCCGTTGTAGATGTCGATCTCGCCGAGAGTTTCCTCCACACTGTCAGCCGCGAAGGCTGCCGTAGACAGCATTCCGAAGAGCATGACAACTGTGAGAAGGGCGGAGATGATGCGTTTTTTCATGGTCATTCCTCCGTAAATAGGCGGAAGGAGGTTTTGAATCACCCCCTTCCAAATCTGACAAGAATAAAAGCGATGTACCAAACGGCACATCGCTTTCTGAAAATCATGTATGGTTACTTTGTGTAGACATAGTACTCCGTGTACCGGAATGCACCATCACAGTAGACATCCCAGGCTTCGAAGTAGTAGTCGCCCGGAGGGCAGGAATTGAATAGCTCGGTGATTTGCTCGGAGCGCCACGGCCAGAAGCTGTAGGCGTTCACATCGTTGGGGACTGACAGATGCACCTGCACCAACGGACTGCCGTCCACTCTGGTTACCGGCTTACCGTTCTGCCAAGTCTGAGGATTGGCGCCGATGGCGTTGTAGAGCGTGTACTGCATGCGCCGGGTCTCATAGAGATTGCGCATGAATAGGTACTCTCGGCCACCGGAGGTGAAGTGCCGGGCTTCGTCTGCTGGCAGTTCCGGGTCTGGGAGCAGGCTCCAGTCACAACTCGGTGTGGGCAAGGCGCCTGTCTCCTCTGTGGCAAACATGCTGTTATTGTACTTGGTCACATCAGTAATCTCGTAGATGTAGCCGTCCAGACAGGTGATTTTGTCACCCACCTTGGGTACATAGCGTATGGTGCCGGGAACTGTCCCCTGGTCGGTGCTGGCGCCGTCATTTTGATAGCCGACGGTGGTATCGATTTGGATGGTTGACGTTTCCTGATCCCACTCGACACCAAAATCCACCAGTTCCGCTATGTCGCGGAGCTTGAAGTAGTTGTAGCCACCGATGTTATAGGCGGCCAGCTCGACGCGGGTGCCATCCACATAGATGGGCGACTGATTGAGCGTTGCCGTCACGGTCTCCACGACGGCAGCAGCAGCTCCGGTGCCGGCTACCAGGAAAATGCCCAGAAACAGGCCAACGATGAAATTGAGTTTTCCTTTCATGCAAATCACCTCATAGTAAGTAATCCAGCCCTCCCTATGAGGATACCGGCTGATTTGTTACCGGCTATTGCAGCTTTGGAGTCCGCGCAGGAAGATCTCTTCGCGGGTGGCGACGTGTTCGCGCTCCAGTACTTTCAAGCGATCGAATTCAGGCTGGTTGATCATGATTCTGACTGCGATCTGCTTCGAGGCAGATCCGCGCTTGGTGCGCTGCTCACGACTGCGGGCTTTTTTATTCATGATGTGGTCCTCCAAAACGCTTTATCGGATCTCTACAGCCTGGACACACAGACGCAGAGAGGGCTGGTTCTTAACGCAGGTGATGAGCGTAATACGGTTGTCGCCCATTTCGTTGAGATAGGAGTAGTCGGTACTGGAGATGTTGGACACGACCTTGACTTCATAGGTCTTGGTACCCTGATTGGTCTTATAAGTCACGATGTCCCCGACTTTGACATCCTTCAGCTCGGCAAAGTGATCCACACCACTGCCTCTGTTGTGGCCGAATAGTCCAATGTTTCCGGTCCAGCAACCGCTGCCGGCATAATGGCCTGCACCTTTTGCCATGGAGCTGTTCGTCGTGCCCTCATAGACTTTAGCGTAGAGGCCGACACGAGCGATCGATACCGTGCCGATACTGCCATCAGACTGAAGAAGCTGGGAAACAGTAACGGTGGGCTGGTACTCAATATCAATGGACCCGCCGCCAGGGAGGATGGCGCTCCCGTAGTCGAGTTCCGGATAGCTGCCCCCGGTACCGGAGAGTCCGTACTGTGTGCTGCTGTCCAGATAAGGATTATTAAGGGAGGACTCCAGGAAATCCTGGGCAAGTCCGAATTTGATCTCAGGGATATCGTAATCAATCTGATTGACACCGCCGTAGTTATAGCTGCTGTCATACAGATTTTCGTAGTTGGTGCTGTCGTAGTAGCCGGTCTTGCCGGCAGTGCTGAAATTATAGTCAGCTGCGTTTGCGCTGATGGACATGCCCAGGGCAAGGCACAGGGCAAGGCATAAAGTTAGTGTTTTTTTCATGTGCGCTCCTCCTCATCATCAGGCACGGAACCAACATCAACCTTGAACCAGTAGGCGCCATTGACAGTCCCGACGGTATGGCTGAAGGTCTCGCTGAAGTAGCGGATACTGATCGTCTGACCAAACAGTTTCCTGGCGATTGCCTCGTCTACTTCAATCGCGATCACGCCTTCCGGCACATTCTTCAGGCTGTCAATGCGCAGCTCAGGCCGCTTCGCTCGGAGAAGGAGTCTGCCGCATTTCTCGTACTCGTTGCCCTTTCCGGTTGCGGCATATACCGTACAGTTCTTACGCAGCAGCATGGTGATCAACAACACGACGGCCGCAGCAAGCGCGGCAGCGCCGAGGATACCGATCGCAAGAACATGAGGCGGGGCGCCTTCAGGTTCCACAACGATTGCTGTGCCCAGGTATGTCACGGTATATTTGATGCTGGAGATGCCAGATGTTCTGACTGTGCCCACATAATCTGCGGTGGTGATATAACCAGTAGCTGTTTTACTGTAGGCGGTACCACTGTAAGTGGCTACCGCCGCATAGGTGGCAGGAACCAATTCGTCGCCAACCAATGCCGTGCTCTCGACAGACCAGGTGACATTCGAGAGACTCAGCGTGCGGCCGTCTTTGACTACGGTTTTGTCGATGTAGCTGGAGTCGTTTCGATCCAGGCCGGTATAGTTCTTCGTCGCGGTCACCACATAGCTGCTGTCTTTATAGCCAGCTACCTCCGTGTGGATGGTGCTGTGGTCCAGGGCCAACGTGCCGGAGGCGACGCCGTCATCATATTCGATGGTCGGTTTCAGTTCAGCCAGGATGTCCTCCATGTTTTTGGACGAGGTCGTCACGGTGACAGTCTCTGTATGGAGGTTTTCCTCGCTGTAAGTCTGCTCCTCTTTGGTGGTGCTGCTGTAGGTGTAATGATAGCCGTCATATTCGAAGTCTTCTTCCTCCAGATCCTCCGGGTTCTGGTCAGGCAGCAGGGTATAAATCTTGATGGCAAGCTGCTGACCGTTGAGATTCTGGTAGGTGATATCATCCGCAACATAGTTGGCGGCGCTGGCATTCACCCCAAGGCTGAGGCAGAGCGTGATGGCCAGAATCAAGGCCATAAGAGGTTTTCTCATAACATAGAATTTCCTTTCTGAATTGATATGGATGCTATGTCGGATTGTGCTGTGCCAAATGCTCACGGCCATACTTGTATTCCGTGATGCAGTCGCACAAGATCTCCGTGAGAGAGTCGGGATCCAGCGATGCTGTAGTCCAAAGACACTGACGGTACATATAGATAATGCTGTTGTCCGTAAGGACTAAACTGTGCCAGCCGGTTATGGATTCGCTATTGAGCTCGTTTGCTGTGCGATACATGTCCTGCTCGTTGCCGGCCGCAAACAGGATCCTGTCCGCCACGATAACGGACAGGATCGGCTGCGCGCGGATTATGGATACAACGATGACACATTCAATATCCGCATCCTTATGGATGGCGACATAGGTGTCACCTCTCTCCTCCACAATATTGAGGCATGCACGGATCACCTCACGGCAATGCTGGATGTTTCTGTTGGTAGGGCTCTGCATGGTCATCACCTCAATCTGGAGTGCTTCTTGATGATACGGGTGACCAGGCCGAACGCCATCCCCTGCTCCATATCCACGCTGCGGACCAGGAAACTCACAGTATCCAATTTGGCGGGGATCTCCTTGGTGCGATAGGTCATGGTCTTCGCATTGGCGCCGGTCTGGAGCCGAATGAAGATGACTCGTTCGCGGACGCCGGTGACCACACCATAGTAATTGCTGCCGGGAACCAGCTTCTTCAGCGCGGGTAGGTCAGGATTCTCGCTGGCGGCCTTAACCGAGAGCGCGACGGAGTAGGCGCCGGTCTCTTCATCCTGGCCGATCTCCATTACCTTCGCAACAACCAGGTCGCCGGCGGCGTACAGGTCACTCACATCGGAGAACCACTGCCAGGAGAGACTGCTGGCGGGGATCTCAGCATCCACGCCGATTGCTTCGACAGTGATTCGATTATTGCCCACACCAATCACACGGCAAGCGACACGGCTGCCGACTTTGACTCGGTTTGTGGCGTAGTATCGGGCCTGGCGCTGCTTGAGCGCGGAGCGCCGGCTGCCGACGGCTGCGCGATTGACAAAGTCAACGCCGGCCAGCATGATGTCGATGGTAGCGCCCAACATGCGATTGAGACGGATCTGGAACCGGATAGGCGGAGTGGTGCCTTCCGGCCAGCTGTCCATGAACATCTCATTGCCGGGAACCAGAATGCGAAGGCCCTCAAAGTCAACGGCACATACGATATTTCCATTTTCCAGGGTCTCGATACCGCTGACGACGCCAGTGAGGATCTTGTGGGTATGAAGGGCGCCGGAGAGATAGTTCCACTTGACATCTTCGCTATCCTCAGGTGTGATGCCGCGCTCCTGGTCATTGAGTTCCAGGATGTCATTGCTGTTGGCACGGGCTCGGGTAGGCGTGCTGGTGGGAGGCGCACGGTTGACTGTGGTCTCCTGCTCAGGAGTCTGCTCGGCTTGCTCAACCTTTTTTCTGGGGGGCATGTGTTATCCCTTCCTTTCTTTGAGAACTTCATTTAAGTTGACACTGCGGCCAATCGGCGGATCAACTGCTTTCGGCTCAGAGGGGGGTGGTGAGCCTGTCGGCTTTGTCCGGGGTTTCTTTGGCGCAGGGTCAGCGGAAATGACGCTTGGGGCTGGTTCAGATGAAGAAGCCCGGCTGGCTTTCTTCCAGTCGGGCTCGTGGTGGATTGCTTTGGAACTTTTCAGTTTTTTATAGTCTGGGTGCTTGGAGTAGTCGAATCGCTGTGCTCGAAGCACCTTTTGACCACGCACGAAAATCAATTCTTCATCCGGCTGGAGGCGCAGCACCTCATCGGGTGTCAGGAGTTGTCGCCGGCCGAGGGAGTTCGTCTTCCGAAATCGCGGGGTGTAGTTCGTAATGTGCATGGTATTGAGCTCCCGCGCCTCGCTTTCAATCTCTACGGAGGCTGTGCCAAGACGCTCACTGAAGTAATTCGCAGTGAGCATATCCGTACAGCCGAGGAAGACCGTGGTGTCACAGGAGCCCAAAATCTCCTGCCACTGGTCATCTGGATATCGGTTCCGCATTTGGCCGATGTTTTGGAAAAAGACTGCCAACGACACCCCACGTGAGCGGATGGTACTGCATTTTTTCGTGAAATCCAAAATGGAGCAGGCGTTTGGAAATTCGTCCAGGATGAATTTGACCTTGGTGTCCAGAACGCCGCCCTTCCCGTATGCGTCGGCATAGCGAATAAGTCGAATGAAGAGGAAACTAAAGAATAGCGAGCTCAGGAACTCGAATGTGCTGTCCTGGTCGGATATGATGCAGTAGTACGCACATTTCTGCTTCCCGGGGAGCTCCAAGTCAATCTCGTCATAAGAAGTGATACTGCGTACCAGCTGCGCCTGCATCACCTGGAGCTTACTGCCCAGACCGATGATCACGCTAGTGCGTACCGTCTCACTGGCCTGCATGAAGATTGAGAAGGGAGCGAAGGCCGGAGATGGTGGCATCATCTCACCAGTGAAGGCGTTTGGATGCTCCCGTTTGACACTATTCATAATTCGTGTGAGGCTGCGCTCATTCTCAGAGGTCAGCAGCTCATAGACTTGGCCGAGGTTTCTTTTTTCAGGCGGCATTTCCAAGGAGACATAGAGGACCAGCGCTTTCAACAGGTTGAGCTCGGCATTATACCAGAAGGCATCTCGGGAATCACCGCTCGTATTGCTCAGGACAATATCACAGAAGGTCTGTGCCATGATCTCGCTGCCGCCCACCTCACCAAGACAGTTCCAGGAATCACTGTGCTCCATCTCGATGAGATTGAATACCCGGACGGTGTAGCCTTGCTCGCGCAGGAATTCGCTGGTGGATTCATAGAGCTCTGATTTGGTGTCTGTGATGATCACCGATTCTCCACGCCTGGCCGCCTGTAAAATCAGATTGCGGGAAATGCTGCGGGACTTGCCTGTGCCTGGTGCGCCGCAGACAGCGAGACTCTGATTGAGCCTGGTGTTGCGTGGGAGCGTGATGACTTTCCCGTTCCTTGTCATTCCAAGGATATCACGATCCGTCTGCGCCGGTGAGGTGATGTCGAAATAGGATTTGGCCTCCTGCTCGTTCATAAAGGCAGCCGTTCCATAACTGCCAAAGTTCGAAATGGTTAGGTTGCGATCCTGATCTGTGATCCCGCCGCCGCCCCGGCCAAGTCGGAGGCCGAAGATACAGAGCAGAGCGACGCCGATCACGACGGCGCCTATGGAGATGAGCCCTTCAGGGAAGTGGAATAGCGCGGATACAATAGAGCCCAACTCAAGGGAAGGAAGACCGGGCGAGGTTCGATAATCGCTGCCTGCGGCCTTCCATGCATTGATATTGATGATGAATTGCGCCACAATGCCGGCCACATAAAGCAGGATGGGGACCAGAACAGCAATGCTGATCGCACCGGCAACTTTCTTTTTCATGCGGTATCACCGCCTTTCATCACACGGACTTCTGTGGGTGTTTCAACGATTGCCTGGATGGTGTTGAGCTGATAGTCATAGCAGAGAACGATCGTCGGTTCCTCGAATCCATTCAGGTAGGCACTCAGGTTTGAAAAGGCGAATAAGTCGCAGGTGTATCCCAGAACAATCGGCCGGCGCCGGTCTGGTGTGAGGGCATCGTAGAATTTGGTGCCGGGCGGTGGTATCATACCGTCCAGCGCCTCACGATTCACCTGCATTTGCTTTTTCGGATCGATGATGATGCCAAGGAGTTCGTCGCCTCGTTGGTCGTTGGTGATAAAGAAGATATTGTTATACCGATCAGAGAGCGTGAAGTACCGGCTTGAACTGGCGTGCTCCTCGCGCATAAGCTTTTTTGCGACACCCATCTTCGTTCCAATGATTACTTCGCTGAACACCTCGACGGGGATACCACGCGTCCGCAGCACCTGCTCGACCGCCGCAACCATGTTCTCCTCCGTGCCGGCGAGCCAGTACATTCTCGTGGGTCCGGTATAGTAGAGGCAGTGACAGTATCGGCCGTGGACAATGACTCCGAGGAGACGGGATGACTTCGCCACGGTCTTCATGTTAGGATCCGACCTGTTGCCTTGCTCCTGAATTGCATCTCGGAATTCCTGTGTGGTGAAAAAGTATTTCTGCTCTGGGTCATATGCTGCGGAGCTGGCCAATAGGTTGGCCAGCAAGCTCGGCTTTTGGTCCGGGAGGAATACGGCGCCGGCATTGCGGGCCATCATAAGTGCTGTTGCCTGAGCGTGGTACCGTAGGATCCGCTCTGTGACATTCCGGGTTCCGGCACCAGAATCCTGCTGTGCCATTACGTAGGGCAACACTTCCGGATCCCTTTGCGCAATATACTCCAAACCCGAAGGTGTCAACCGCAATGACCGTATCACCCTTTGCCTATATCGAGCCCGATACACGGAAATATATCCCTTCTTCAAAGCAGCATACTTCACATGCCGATTCCAATCCGGATGCCCGCAGATCCGATCCGCCAACTGGGAAGGAAATTCCCGACAGTATCCGATAAACCACAACAGCTCAAGCATCCGATTATACTTACCGGCAAACAAGGAAAAGCACCTCCTACGTGTGGCAATTTGAATAGGAAAAGGCTGCCCTGAGACTGCCGGAGCCTCAAGGCAGCAAATGTTCAAACAGATGATTCCCAGCACATGTAGCCAAAAACACCCCGTACTTTTTGCCCCGCATTTTCATGCCAGAATCCGGGGGCTCTGGAGCCAGTGTACTGGTCGCGCTGTTTTTCATACCAATTTCTTGCCGCATTTTTTTGCAGGATTAGGTATCGAATTTGAGGTGTGTTTCCGCCCAAGCCGGCAGAGATTCCGGTATCATCAGGAAGAACTCAGTTGCATCCCTATCGGAGATCTGAGTGGTCTGGAGCACCGTACAGAGCAGACCGCTGTCATTGGTCAGAAATATGGATTCAATGACATCCAGATACCGCTTGGTCTCGATATTGTCGTAGTCTCGAACCCGCCGGATGCCCAGCGCCTCGTCGTACTTATGCACGATGCATATGACGCACCGTTCAAATCGTTCCATGGGGTCCTTGGCCTGGAATCGGAGCAGGCAGCTTCTCAGTGGCCTTGCGAGGTAAAGCGTGTTGTCCCTGGCATTCCGTTTGGGCAGGATGGCGGGAACCGTGATCTTCAACCATCGGCTCTCCTCCTCAATCTTGATCCCCATAGCGTCCGCGACCGCTTCATACAGGATGCTCGCATTGGCCCAGTCCGTTCGAGCAGTCAGCCCCCGGAGATTCACGGTTGTCTGCTCCGCATTCCGAACCAGACTATACATCTCGTTGCGCGGGTTATAACGCGGCATATCTTCCAGCCGGTGTGCCAGCCGAAAGAGCTCACTGCTCATACGTTCATACTCCGAGGCGACCTCCAGGAGTAATTCCATGTACTTTTCCGTTGCCATATTGCACCTCACAGTTCGTAGGATCCGATTACGCCATCTGTCCCAGTGACCAGAAGGAAATCGTTTTTCATCCTGCGCTCCACCAAATTCGCATCATTGATGGAGCGAACAATCAGCAGCCGCCGGACACTTTCCGGCAGTTCGAAGGCGCTGTCATTGATGAGAGTCAGAGCCTTCTCATTGACGGGAATCAGATCGTAATCATAATTGGCCGCCGAAACGGTAAGAAGCGCCGGCATCTCGCCTGCGCAGAAGTCCATAATGCTGTCTTTTATGCTGATAAGCGCCCAGAAGCAGGAAACACTGCTCTCAATATCAATCTTGTCGGTTGAGAGCCGATTCGATGCCAGATATTTGGCGTCCGGTGTCGTGAATACCATCCCCTCCATGTGGAGCCGATTCATGATCTTGCCGTATGTCTTGGGATTCAGATGCGAGAAAAGCTCACGCATCTGACGCACCTCCACAACACTGAAAATGGAGATCAGCTTCACCATGACCGTGAGTTCCTTGCCCCGGTACTTGCTGGCAAAGGACATTTTGCTACCCCCTATCGTAGATTTTTATCGGCATTGAACGAAATTCGGAATCACGCTTGCGTTCAACGCCATAGATATGTGAATTTGGATTTTTGCTGTGCGCCAATGATTGACGCACAGCGTAAAAACTCAGATGTGACTCTGGACGATTTGACTCAGCTCATAACGGTCCGTAGTAATGAGCTGCTTCTCCAGGGTGGATGCCTTGAACTCGACGGTGATGTGGTTGCTGTTGGTGGAAATGAGCCCGTTGCCGCGTTCGAAGCGGATGATGTTGGCAATCTCCGCATCGGTGAGTTTCAAAGCATCTTGAACACGCATGGCCTCGTCATCCTCCAGATTCAGGATTATTTTGGTCTTGGCATTGTTGATGATGCCTTTGCCGTACTTTCCGCCATCCAAGGCGAAAAAATCGGAGAGGTCTTGCGTTGCGCAGACCGCGCTGCCGCCATAACCCCGGATAATTTTGAAGACCTCCAGCACGAACTCGGCTGCCATGCTGTTACTGGAGCTGCCGATCAGCTGCCAGACCTCGTCCAGGAAGATGGCCTTCTCTTTGGTGCGATCTTCTTTTGCCTTGTCCCAGACGAAGTCCAGAGCGACGAACATACCGACTGTCAGTAGATCGCCTGTCAGTTCCGAAATGTCGAGAACTGTGTAGGGGTTCGAGAGATCCACATTAGTCTGCTGGTTGAAGGTCTTTGCAGAGCCGTGGACGAGACGGTTGAGGATATTGCCCATGCGCTTTGTCTCCTGTGATTCAATAAGCAGGTTATAGACATCTTCAAGGATGGGCATTTCGCGATATTTTTCGGAGTCATTGGGATCAATGAGAGAGTCGTTCTCATGGGTGATTCCCTTGAGCGCGTAGGTCCGAATGAGTGTTTCGTCCAGAAGTTGACGCTCCTCATGAGTCATGTCCGGGATCAGAAGACCGAAGAAAATGTGCAGCTGTTGGATCTTCCTGGCCAGAATGGAGTTTTCATTGACAACGCCGTCAATAATCGCATTGGCAGTCTGATCGACGCGCCTGATCTCCATGATGTTGATACACTGCTTGGATGCCGGGCTGATGGAGATGAACTCACCCCCCACATTCTTGCAGGCACGCAGGAACTCGTGGCCTTTCAGCGGTGCAAGGATAAATACCTGTGTTCCTTTCCGCCGCATTCTGAGTGCGAGCAGCTGCATCGTGAATGTTTTGCCCGCTCCCGAGGTGCCGATAATCGCCATGTTCGCGTTTTTATAGACACGAGAATTGAAGATATCCACGATTACGAGGCTGTTGTTGTGCTTATTCACCCCCAGCAAAATGCCATTCTCGTCGGACATCTCATAGGAGGTGAAGGGGTAGCAGCTCGCAGCCGCCGATGTCAGGACATTTCGCTTGCCGCGTTCGAACAGTTTTCTGTCGAGACTGCAAAACGGCATGACCGCACACATGGCCTCCTCCTGCCGGAACCGGCAGATCCGCAGATCCATATCCTGCGAGATCATGAGCCTGCGGACCTCAGCCACTCGCCACTCCAGATTTTCCTGGGTGTCTGCGGTCACAGTCACGAGAATGTTCATATAGTAGAAATCCTCGTAGTTGGATAGGCCCTGCTTGAGAAAGTAGCCTGAACGGATCGCGCCCTCAATGTCATCGAAGTCCGTATTGGTATCGGAGGCATCTTTGATCCGGCTGCGGTTGATGCGGATCTGCTGCCCAAGTTTGGCTTGGATCCGCTCTTTGGGCTCTCTCTGAAAGTAAAAGTCCACATCAATTCCCTCTCCGGCGTTGACGAAGATCGATGTCCATCCGGCAATTACCCGTGAATTGAAGCCGCTGGACGGCACCATGAGATAGGCATGATAGAGGCCGTCCATGACCGTGTATGCGCCATGGCGAAGGTCGATGCTCTCCGGAGCAATTACTTCCGGCACCGTGGGTTCTGTCCCGGTCTGCATTGTGAGGTGTCTGATCTGCACCTGCTGGAGCCGTTCATCCAAAGATACTCGCTCACATGTCTCACGATTGAAAATCGTGTAGAGGATTTCAAGCAGAAACGCATTCTCATCTTCATGCGTCACCACGACATTATCGCAGTGGAGGAAGTACTGGCGGGCAGTCCTTGCCGCCGTCTCCAGGGTGGAGACAACCTCGGTGTAGTCCGACTTGCGGTTGTTGAAGGACGGCTCATACTCGAAGATGATGAGGAATCGTCGGGTGATTGCTTCCCTGGAACCGATTGTCTTGATCAGATTGTAGTAGTCCTGCTGGAGTTCCCTGCACTTGGGGTCATGCTCGTGCTCCATATCCCGCTCAATAGCATTGAGGTGCTTGCTGATGTCCGCCTTTTTGGTGAGAACTTTGATCTGCACCTTGACTGGGCTGATTTTTAGCCAACTGGCGAAGGATGCAACAATGTTCTTCTGTTCGCGAACGCTGCGCAGGAGGAAGTTGATGGGCTCGACCTCCAAGATCTTGATGTAACGGCCATCCTTCATGTGGATGATGCCGTTGCGAATATCGCTGACCGGTACCAGATCATCAGAAACGCCCTCTTTGCGAGAGCGGCGCTTGGCCTTGTATCCAGCCGCCTTTTTACCAGCAGCACCCTTTACCGGACGCTTTCGGCGCAATGTTCGAGACCTGCGCTTTTTCTTGGTTGCATGAGGCTGCTTGATTTTGATTCCTAACTGCTCCGGAGGTTGGTGCTGTTTTCCCTCACCAGTACGCTGCACGGCGATTTTTGCGGCCGCTTGTTTGTCATCCACATCAGAACGATACAACATTCTGCGTTTCAGCATCCACTTCACCCAGTTAACTGCGAACTCCGTGAGCGAATCACCATCGATCCCTACGACGCCAAAAACGCCGAGAGGTAATGTGATTAGACAGAGGACAATCACACGGACGGTCAGTGAGAAAGGAAGGTTAATAATCGGGAAACCTGATATGATAACGAGCACACATGCCTCAATGGCATTGCGTACTCTCACCATCCCACCAAACAGACGACCGCTTGTCAAGAAGTTCGGTGGGACATAGTAGACATCCCGTTCGTCTTTTGTGTTGCTCATATAATGCTTACCTCGTTTTGCTCCCTACCTTACTGGGACACGGCGCCCCCATTTTCGGAGTGCCTCGTCCATGCTTTCACAGGTGCCTGTTCCAGGCATGATGCAGGCAGGGTTTCTACAATTGATGGAGAAACCTTGCTCATTGCAGAGTGTTAGCGGAATTGAGCCACAAAATGGGCAGGGTTTCACTGCAATAGAAGAGGCCCGCTGCTTCCTGATTTTCAGGAGGCGGCGGGCCTTGGTTGATTCATCCCAGCCACAGCTTGCACAGCCATTCGGAGTGCTGCATATGACCATCTTGTTGTTCTTGCATGCGATATCCATACTACACTTCCCTCAGCCAATGATCCAGAAGGGACCACCTGAGCCGGCACTGCGGCTTGCTTCATTCAGGATGATGGACATGTCCCAGGCCTTGTTGGACCGATTATAGCTGGACGGATCAGCAACTAGGATTTCTCCTTCAGAGGTTACACCACGCAGGACAATAAAGTGTCCTGAGCTGGTGAAGTGCCCCTTGGTCATGAGTGCCACTACAAGTTTGCCATCGGCTAAGGCATCCACGATCCTTTGAGGCTCCGATGGCGTGCATCCCTCACACGGGAGGTCCCATGCAGCGGCAGCGCCGGGAATGAGTGAGTGATACGAACCGGACTTGCTGCACCAGTATCCATTTTCATAGGCCCACTGTGCCATATGCGGAGGATCGACGGTGTCGGAAGTCAGGCTGGAGACGACAATTGACATTGCTGTTGGGCCGCAGGCGTATCCACCGATATTGTCTGTGCCGTAGGGAAGGTTCTTCCATCGCTCGTCCAACTGGTTGTAGTAGACGACCTGGGTTTCACCGTCGGCAAAGACCACGCCTTCGTACGAAAGGCCCATTGCGGAGAATTCTGTCGAGGAGAGAACCTGGTAGGAGCCATCGCCTAGGAATACAGATAGGTTTTGGGCGTAGTTGTTGGCCAAGTCCTTCTGCTCGTCACTGAGTTGGAAAACCTCGTCGGCAAAATATCCCTCGCCATTATAAGTAATGGTGTAGACTCTGACTATGATGGTTTCTGTTTTGGCTTCGCCTGTTTCTGGGTCCGGCTCTCCTTCTACCACGCGGGACTCGTCATGAGAGATAAATGAGTACAGTTTGCTTAGGTGTGTGCGGAGCAAACTTTCAAGATCCGTCTGTGATATTGACTCCACATCCGTATCCTTGCTGGCACAGTACATCGCAACAAAGGAATTCGCATTAAAGATGATATCTGAGCCATAGGGATTATTGACCTCCTTTTCATCACATCCAGATGCGGCAAAATCGGCATCAATCCGATCCAGTACATCTGTAAGGCCTTCGGAGAGGATGGTGCTGATGCCAGTGTTCAGATCAACGATATTCTGTGTAAGAACCGTGTCATCCGTAAACCCGTTGGCATCATCTGTTCCAGTACCGAAAAGTGACCCGAATATGACGACAGGAAGCATGGCAATGAGTAAAACAGGCAGGAGCAGAATAACAGCCAGAATGCCGATCCACTTCTTTGAACTCTTTACAGCGGCGAGGGCTGCCCCGTGCGCTCCGCCGGTGGCAGCCCCCTTTGCTATTTCTGCAACTGCTTTTCCTGCCTTTACTGCACCTTTGACTGAGGAGGCAGCAGATTCGCCTCGCGTTCTTTGTTCTTCAGCCATCAAACACGATCCTTTCTCTTGGGGATTTGCGGCAGCTGCTCGATGATCTTTTCATCATAGGTGATTTTCCCCGCAGAGTCCTCATGGGGCGTCCTTTGAACAGTGGGCTGAGCGTACTGCTTATACCAGCTCTCCCCATCGACAGTCTGAACTGTCTCATAAGGAGCCGTTGGCGCCATATATTGAGCCGCATTATACATGGCAAATTGCCGCTCTTCTCCGCCGCCTGCGGGTGTTTCGTAGCCTGTGATTCGGCCTCCTCCAATTTCGACATCGCGGAATGTGGGAGGCTCGGCGGGAATAGAAGTGGGTGCAGCAGACTCGGGACCGTATATCCCCGCAGAGCTGTCACCATCAACAGGCGGCTTCCGGTCGATGGGACTTTGCCCGGCTGGGATACCGCCTGCCGTCGTTGCGTGACTGCCAGCGGCGGTACCACCGTCTACGGTCACGGTGTCGTGTTGTTCGCCGTCCACCACTTCACCAACTTCTTGTCCAACGATGACAGGGGCGGCAACATCGCCGACCGTATGCTCCATGGAGTCCACTACCGGACTTGTCGGATCGGAATAGCCCAGATAGTTCGTCAGCGCCTGGGCTGCTTTCTCACCTTTGATGGATCCCACTGTGGCGATATTTCCGGTGGCGACCGCTCCAACGACACTGTTGGCAAACTTGCCGCCGGCGGCCATGCTGGAGCCAAACATTGCACCACCGATGATACTGCTCAGTCCGGAGCCGGTGCCTGTTGCACTGCTTGCTGCGGCATTGCCGGCAGAGCGCTTTGCCACACCGAATAGGCCGTTGCCACCGCCAGTGAAAGCTTGACCGGCGGCTTGATGGGTTGTGCTGTGCCCGGTTGCATGGTTTCTATTAAAGATGTTGCCAACCGCTCCGCCCATGCTGCCTGCGACAGCGCCCAGGGCTCGTCCGGCGATTAACAATTCACCGAGCATGCTTCCTCCAGTCCTGCCGACATTGATGCCGAGACCGGCAAGGAAGCTATCAATCTTCTGGCTGATCTTCAAAAATGCCACTGCACAGAGAAACCAAATGAAGATGTTGCCGGCGACCGCCTCATTGCTGGAGGCGGCAATCGCGCTCTCCACGTCAGTTTCCTCGATGGCGAACGCTTGCGTACAGCAGATCAGTGACAGCATTAGGCTGCTGCCACCCACTGCAATCAACCTTTTGAACATGGTGACCTCCTTCTTTCGTTTTAGAGTGACAGCGGATTGGCAATGAAATTACCCACCATCGACACAAAGAGGCGTAGGCACCATGCATTCATGATAAGCAGGAACAACTGGCCACCCAGCATTCTGCTCCATGCGCTGAAGACATTGGATGTGCTTTCAGAAGCGCCGGTCGCAAAGGCCATTGGTGCCGTATAGATGAGAACACCGACCATGATGTATCGCTCAGCCGCCTCGAAGAGGAGCTTGATGTAGTTCCATGCGACGATGATCGTGAGGATCAGCACGATGAGACTGACCGACCCTGATGCCAGGCAACCGACGATGACAGTTAATACACTGGCAAAACTGGAAAACTCGATCGCAGGAAGCGACGCATCCACAATCCAGGTATAAGGGGTGCCTGCTATGTCCAAGACCAGCGTCATGATCTGGTCTGAGAACAAGGCCAGAAACAGGAAGAGAATCGAACGAAGGAGCAGTTTACCAGGGTCCTCCGCACTGAGGCCGATACCCGCTCCGTAGTTTTTGAATAGCTGCCAGACTAAATTGAGTAAGATAAAGCCGGCAGCAATCGCCACAAAAATCTCATACATGGTCTCTGCGGCGGGGAAGTAGCGGATGAAAACAGACATATCACAACCCAGGGCGCCAAGCACCGAGCCTGTTACCAGATCCAGCAGGTTCATAACCTGTTCTGCAATCCATCCGACAATGCTATCAAGAATACCCATCTGAATACCTCCTGATAGAGGTTATCCCCCGAGATCCTTCAGGTAGTCGGGATCCAGGGGGATCATGCTGGCAGTGGCAAGACACAGCGCGATGCCGGCTACCATCCCACCAAGCAGGCAAATAATGTTCTTTTTCATGGAGTTCTCCTTTCTCAGGTGTGGAGTTAGGGTGTCCAGGTGCCACCACTGAAGAACGGCGTAATATAGGCCATGATAAAGCCCAGCCCGTTCAGAATGGCCCAGGTGATGATAATGCGCTTGAGCCAAGCGCGGGACTCATCCACGGTGCGGCCGGATTTGGAGAAGTTCATGAGTAAGAGTGCGATGCTGGCCGTGACCACAGCGGCAACAGTAGAGATGCCGAGCACCTGGGTATAGACATCCTGCATGATCTCACTTGCTTTGGTCCAAATCGTATCGGCAGCGTATGCGCGGACAGGCACCATCGTCATGGCTGTGGGCAGCAGAAAAGCAGTATAGAGCAGGCGTCCCTTGTCAATGCACTGCACTTTCCCGCTGATCCACTGGCGCATAGACTTCATTTTCCTGTGCATGGTTCGGTTTTCCTCCTTGTATGTAGATTTGCCGTGTATGCAAAAGGGCCTGGATCAGGAAGCAGGCAGTGCGATCCGCTCCCAATCCAGGCCCCGTGGCCAACAAAAAAACCGCCTATTACAGGCGGCGCTGATGGCTTGCATTATTCGACGATGAAATCATATCACAGAGCGACTATAATAGCAATTCAGGAACGCTATAACTTTCCTATAACATTCGTCTAACTTATTCCGGCAGGAATTGTTTGATGATCTCAATGCAGTCGCGCGCGGTATAACCCCACAGAATTCGATCCAGGGCATGAATCGCGGCATTCAGGTAATTGTGATACGATGCGATGGACATAGGGAAACCCCGGCCATCCAGTGTGGTGAGGATCTCCTCACGGCGTCTGGGTTTGGTCGGGGTAAAGTAGGTCTCATAAAGCACCTGATACATGAGCTCGCCACGATCCGGGTCCTTCCGTACTGCCTCAAGCGCCGTATTGATGATCTCCAGCATGGTCTTGCTGCGAATGACAGTCCGTGCATGACCTTCAAGTTTGGTATTGCTGAGATCGATGCCAGCCAGCTCCGCATTGACTTCAAGGGTTGAGAGCTTGGTGCCATGCTCCAATTCCATACGCAGGTTCAGTTCCTCCTCCGAGATTTGGATGGAATAGGCCACACGCCGATATTGCTTGAGCAGGTACTTCGTGTTGTGGAAGTTATCCACCGGCTTCTGCCTCTTGGATTTACCCTCCAGTTTTTCCACACCTGCGTGAAGAGCTGTGGATATTTCTTCTTTAACAGCCTCCTTCTCAATCCCGAGAGCGGGGCGCGAAAGACGATTTGATTTATTTGCCATGATTGTTTTCCCCCTTCCGTTGTTTTCGAGGACGTGGCGGCCCACGATAGACCCCCGCCTCTAGTTCGCAGATTCCCCAGTCTAAGGAACTATAGAAGATTAAAGGCACCGGCCGGGCAAAAAAAGAGCCGCTGGGAACCCGGAACACCTGAATTCTCAAGGCTTTCGTGCTTGGCAGGATGACTTTATCGCTTGGGACGCAAACCTGGACTTCGACTCTGATACTTTCGCCTGCCTCCATCTGACCCGCTGCCTGCGAGAGTCCTAGGATCTCGCCGATCCGCTGGAGCTGAAGTTTCTCACAGTCCTCTCCATAGATCATTTCCCGGTAACGACAGGGGGAAATAACAGAGCCACGCGAGCTGGAAAAGCTCACGCGGCTGATGATTCCGGCATCCTCTATCTTTAGGATAAAGCGGCCTACCCGAGATTTGGACCAGCCCCACCTCTTGGCCAGGTAGGAATAGGATAGTAGCGGTTGGCCTTTCATGTTGGCGAAATAGACCACAGGCATATATTCAGAACCCCGAACGGACGGATCGTTGACGATCGTATGCAGCCACAGATCCATGATGGCGTCCAATTCGCTGAACCGGATAGCGCCCCGGGATTTGCTGCTGCGGATCAACTGCCGGCCAACAGGCAGCGGGAAGAAAAAGAATCCCGATCCTTTATAGCTGTAGTAGTTGTAGTCCAGATGGACACAATGCCGTTTCCAGTCCCGAATCGTGAAGCGCATGACCTCCATCTCTTCATCCAGGATTTCATAATCAAGGAATCCGGCATCCCGAAAGTAATTCATCAGTTCTCGGGCTTGTGCTTTGCTGTGAACTCGGAGCACGCGGGGCAGTGCTGATAATTTGCAGATCCATTGTCCGGGACCTTCCATGTGACGATGTTTTCCGACCTGCCGGACATTGGAGCGGAAACACGCATACGAATAGAGACTCATGAGGCTGAATAGATGTAAGGTTCCTTCATTATGAAAGTCTTTGTGATCGTTGAAGTACCGGAACCACTTTTTATGGACACGGGACTTCGGGAAACACACGAGTTGTTTATATTGCGAACAGGGCATCCAGGTCCCTCCCTTCTAAATAAAAGTGCGATCTCAAGTCCCCTGGTCCAGGGGAACACAGGCATCTCAGCCTCTACCCATTCTTATGGGCTATCCGTCCCTCGGTTTGTGGCCTAGCCGGACGGGTGTACCTTTAATTTCCCATGTCGTCGTCGCTATGGGCTTGTCCTCGGCCCTTTGCACCCGCCACGGTGGCTCGAACATGGTGACGTCTTGAGATCGTATTCGGTTTTCAACGCCTCATGAAATGCCATCACAGCTGAGAATGAAAATATAGTCTGTGCGTTAACCGAAGGATTTGCTAAACTGAAAACAGCAGGCGTAGTCCGGTTGCACCTTGGTGGATTTTCACCCCGTTTGTTCAACGTGGACGAGTTGCCCAAGAGAACAGCAGTATGTTGCGTCACGTAAGTGAAGAGCACGAGTAGCAAAGTTCGGATACCCACCCGGGCAATTCCCAGCCTGCATAATTCAGGGAGGGATTTGATGCAAGACATATTGACCTGCGCCATGGGACTGGATATTCATCGTGACGTTATCGTTGCCTGTCTTGCCAAAGGTGAGCTGGGCACCGATCCGGAAATCGAGATTCGCTCCTTCAGCACACTTATCCCGGAAATGCGGAAACTGCGGGATTGGGTGTTGGAAGCAGAGTGCCGCTATGTCGCTATGGAGAGCACCGGGATCTACTGGCAGCCTATTTACGAAATGCTGGAGCCATGTTTTGATGGGCAGATCAGCATTCTGGTCGTGAATGCCCGCCACATGAAGAATGTGCCTGGGCGTAAAACGGATATGCGGGACGCGCAATGGATCGCCACATTACTCCGTGCCGGATTACTAAAGGGAAGTTTTATCCCAGATAAGACCTTCCGGGAACTGCGGCATCTGACCCGGTATCGTAAGAGCATCGTTCGCGACATTACCGCCCAAAAGAATCGCATCGATAAATTTCTGCAAAGCTCCGGTTTCCGCTTCACAGCGTTTCTGTCGGACGCATTTGGCGCTTCCGGGCGAAACATCATCCGTCATCTCATGGAATACGGAAATATTTCGCGGGAAGCTCTGGACCGGTGCCTGAAAACGCAGACCCGGAAACGTATCGACGAAATACTGATTGCCTTGAACGGTTCGCTCTCGGAGCACCAGCGCGGCTTTCTTCGCATGATATTTGGGCACTTGGAAGCGCTTGAACAGCACCGCCATACTGTGGAGGACGCTATTACGAAAGAGATCACAAAGCACGAAGAGGCATTGAGCCTCCTGTGCTCCATACCAGGCATTGATGTAACTGCGGCAGCAGCCATTATCGCGGAGATTGGTACCGATATGAGTGCCTTTCCGGATTCCCAGCATATATGCTCCTGGGCTGGTTTGAGTCCCGGTAACAACGAGAGTGCCGGAAAACGCAAGAGTGCTCACATTAACAAAGGTAATCCGTATCTGAAGAGTATGCTCTGCGAGGTGGGATGGGTCATCTCCGGAAAACGAAGCTTGTACCTCTCCGGTTGGTACTGGAGGATAAAACAGCGGAAGGGCGCTAAACGTGCAACGATTGCTTTGGCTCGCAAACTGCTGGCGCTGATTTACACGATGTTGAAGACAGGTTCTCCATACAACGAAGACTGTTTTGAGATCCGCAGAAAACAAAGTGAGCGCAAACGGGCCAGCCGTATGGTGAACGAACTGCAAAAGCTGGGGTACTTTGTGGTGGCACCAGGCTGATTCCCACTGTACCATACTTCGGCCGGCGACAGGTTTTGGCCTGCCGCTTTTTGTGCTGCGATGGTTTTTCATGAGGCGTTGAAAGCCTGTTTGTCAAGGTTCACGCCCTCGCTACTTATTTTCGTAGCAAGGTACCTGAAGGAGATATGCGAAAGAGAGGTGTTTGTTGGGTCGGTATGAAACCCCCGGAAATTTGCCTCTCATAATGAATGGAGAAAAAGAGGGGGGCTGTTCGCCCCCCTTTTGCTATATCTTTCAAAAATTTTCACCTGCAACAAATCGGTTCATTGCTCTAAATGGTGTTGTTAATCTGACTCTTCATTCGTACTACGGTATGCAGGAGCAAATTATAAGGAGATATGAGAGGTTCCGCTCAGATACAGTTATGATGAACTTCCGATTTGTAATTGATGAAGTTACGCTTCCGGGCGAGATACTTCACAAAAATGATAATGAGATGTGTCAAAAGAACAAAAAGGCCGCCCATGAGTTCAATTTCTGACTCACAAACGGCCTGTTCCAAATTTGATTCAGTTCTGCCTATCACCAGTACAGCAACATAAGTTATCACGATTTGCCACAGATCTTAAAATTTTTTGTCAAGGGGGCGAAAATACCCCTAAGTTTTCTCCATTTATTATGAGAGGGTTTTTAGAAGCCTTTGCTGCTTCTACCCTTATCCTAAAATACGAGAGAAGGAAATCAAAATGAACTTCATCCAAACTCAACGCAAGACACATTTCTGCCCCGGTGTCATCCTGTTCACAAGTTATCTCTGTCCTGTCTTCAAAGGAGGTGCCCATAATGGCTGAAAAGGTTCCTATTTGGGAGAAGTCCAATCTCACTGTGGAAGAGGCCTCTGCTTATTTTGGAATTGGGGTCAATAAGCTCCGAGAAATGAGTAATGATGAAAATTGTCCCTTTGTTCTCTGGAATGGGAACAAGCGGCTCTTCAAACGGAAAGCGCTTGAAAAATACCTGGAGACAGCATTTTCAATTTGACCACCGTAAGATGGCAGAATTGCTGTATGTTATGCCACTTCGAGCGCTTTCCGGCTGAAAGGGGTGAAAGAATTGTCCGAAAAGCGCAAAGATCATAAGGGCAGAATTTTGCGTACTGGCGAGGGCCAACGTGCAAATCTGACCTACTTTTATCGCTATCACATGAAGAGAAGTACAAAATGGTACTATGTCTATGCGCATACGCTGGATGAACTTCGGCGGAAGGAAGAACAAATTCAGCGCGACCTGCTTGATGGGATCGACTACGCTGGTGGAGAGATCACTGTTGTTCAATTGGCTGAGCGGTATCTCAATATTCGCCGTGGCCTAAAGGAAAACTCTAAACGCGCATACGGAGCAACACTTAAGCGAATTCGTGAGTCACCTCTGGGCCAGCGCAAAATTCGAAATGTCAAACTTTCTGACGCAAAAACATGGTTTGTTGCTCTGCACGACGAAGGACTCAAGCAGAACACCATAGGCGTCATTCAAAGTGTCCTCCGCCCGGCATTCGAGATGGCAGTGGATGACGACATGATTCGTAAGAACCCGTTCAAATTCAAATTGTCAGATGTAGTGCCAAACGATGCCTATGAACGCTCTGCGCTAACCAAAGCACAGCAGGAACGATACCTGAGATTTATTCGCGACTATGGTAAAGGGAATTACTACGACGATATCGTGATCCTTTTAGGGACTGGCTTGCGGGTAAGTGAACTCTATGGCTTGACCAAGGGGGACATCGATTTTGATCGTCGGTGTATCCATGTCAAAAAGCAACTCTGTAGGACGGCAGATAAACCATACTTCATAGCGCCGCCTAAAACCAAAAGCGGTATAAGGAGTATCCCGATGACCGATTCCGTCTACATGGCGTTCCGCCGTGTTCTGGAGAATCGTGGATCTCCAAAAGTGGAGATGATGGTTGACGGCTATAGTGGGTTTCTGTTCCTGGACAAAGACGATCGGCCTAAAGTAGCTATGCATCTAGAGAACTACATGCGTATCATGCAAAGAAAGTATGTCAAACTGTATGGCAATACACTGCCAACCGTCTCACCACATGTGCTGCGACATACATTCTGCACCAATGCGCAGCAAGCGATGCTCGATGTCAAGAGTCTGCAATACCTAATGGGTCATTCCACTGCGAGTGTGACCTTAGACGTTTATACGCACAGTGATTTTGAATCCGCCGAGCGTGCCTTCCGCAAAATTTCAAATGCATTGTAGGGGTAAAAACTTCTCGCCCGTCATACACACATCGTACACACAATGCCTGTGAAATTGCCTCAAATGGCGTAGAAAAACGGGCACGTACACACAAACCAAAATAACGTAATAGTTGAAAAACCTCAAAATTTGCCCTTTATAACCGCCCAAAACTCCACTTATAAGTGATTTAGACTAACTTTATAGGGAAGTGGTTCCGTAAGGGCGGCATGTACTAAGCAAAACTGAGACAAAAAGCCGCAGGCCGAAAAGGCCTGCGGCTTTTTTTGCGGTTTAGACTTGCCGGATATATAGGCAGGCAAGCATTTTTTACGTCTCAGGAAAGCTCCGGTAGGCTGGCGGCTGCCATGGACTGGCCTACCCGGCGGAACTTTTCGTCCGGCAGAGTCAAGAGGATCTGATCCGCGTACTCGGGATATTCCTCATCGAGGACCTTGCGGCAGGTGGCCAGCAGCAGGTCACCGCCCTTGCCGCTCATGACGCGGCCCAGCAGCAGCACATAACGGAAGCCGTAGTGCTCATAGTAATAGGCCAGGGTGTGTCCCAGATAGGTGCCGATGGATTCGTATACCTGCACCGCCCGGGGGTCGTCGTTTTCCATCAGCTTCTGGGTGACCTTCAGCTTTTCGGCGGGGGAGGCGTTTTCATCCAGCTCGATGCCCGCCCGGGGAGCCAGCTTGTTCACGCCGTCCTGGCAGAAATACTTCACACCGCAGCCGATGTCGCCGGACCACTCGTCCCGCATGGCGGCGGGGTTGGCGTCCACGGGGACGAACGCCAGCTCGTTGAGCCAGCCGGTGATGCAGCCGTCCTCATTGACATAGCCCACGGCCTCGCTGGTGCCCATGGCGATGCCCAGCACGTTGTTGTCATTCAGACTCATGGTGCCGGCCAGGGCGGACACGTCGCCGTCGTTGGCCACGGCGTAGGGCACGTCGCCGAAGGTGTCGGTGATGGCGCGGATGAAAATATTTTTCACCTTGGATTCATACAGTTCCTTGGGCACCTTCAGGAACAGGGAGGCGCTCATGGTGCGGTCATTGATGTAGATGCCGGCGGAGCTGACGCCCACCGCGTCCACCCGGGGCATATGGGCGGCGGCGGACTTCAGGGCGGAGACGATGCCCTGGTAATGATACTCCGGGTCCGGGTTGACCTTGGGCAGCCAGACGACCTCCTCGGAAAAGACCGTCTCGCCGTCGATGACGGCGGAGACCTTCCGGTCGGAGCCGCCGGCGTCGAAGCCGATGCGGCAGCCCTCCAGATGGCCGCCCATGGCCTTGGGGCAGTCCCGGCTCTCGGGCACCTTGTCCGTCAAGACCACCTCAAAGGGTTGCTCAAAAATGTTTGCCATGAAATCCCAGTCAAATTCCCGTTCGCCGCCCTTGCAGTAAACGCTGCGCAGATAGTCGTACAGGCCCTGGTCGTCCACGTAGATCTTATAGCCGCCCTTCATCCACAGGGCAGTCTTTACCAGGCGGTCGATATAATAGCGGTCGGCTTCCGCCATCTCTGGCGTGCCGTGAATATAGGTGTGGGTGGTAGCCATCTGGCCGTCTGCCCGCTCAACGGCGACAGAAACCGGTTTTTTCGCATCCCGCAGAAAAGCGCGGTTGAATTTCAGCATGGGGATAAACTCCGGGTCCAAAACAGGGGCGTGCTTTACTTCAACAGGGATCCCAAATCGTTCCATGGTGCATCCTCCTACGTTGATGTTTTCCGGCAGAAGCTACCGGTTTTTATTTACTATATCACAAGGAAACCGCTTTGTCATCCGCTGTGAGAAAACTGGGGAGGAGCGGTGTCCGCTGGTGTCCGGCACCCGGCGGACCTTTGCGGAGGCGGTGGGGAAAAAGAGTTTTTTTGCAGAGTCAATATTCTGTGAAAATGATCTGAAACAGGAAAAAATCTGGAAAATGCCCTGTTTTGCTTCCGTTGGGAAATCATGAAGGCATGGGGAAACAATTGAAATGAATTTGACAGAATGTTCAAAAAATGCTAATATAATCAAGAAATATTTTGCTGTTTTGAACGATGCCCGGCGGGTTCGAAGCGGCAGGAAAGGAAGAGAGGCCATGGCAAAACGCAAAAACGTGCTGCTGATCCTTTCAGACCAACAGCGGTTGGATACCGTAAGTGCTTATGGGATGAATCCGATCTGCAAAACGCCCCACATCGACCAGCTGGCGGCGGAGGGCATGAAATTCACCAACGCGTATACCAGTTCGGCGATCTGCGCGCCTTCCCGCGCCAGCGTGATGACGGGACTTTATCCCCATAAGCACGGTGTTGTGGACAACTTTACCAACATCAAGGAGGGCACTCCTCTTCTGGGTGACTGCATGCACGAGGCGGGCTATTACTGCGGCTACGCCGGAAAGTGGCATGTGACGCCCAACAAAGCGCCCATGGAATGCGGCTTTGATGACGGCAAGCCCTTCATGGGCTACGGGTTCCCCGGCAGCCGGGTCTTTCCGCACCTGATTTTCGACCAGCCCCCCGACAATACCCCCAATTACTATGAGGAGTATTTAAAGGAGAACGGCTTTGAAAACATCGATGTCTCCCATGGCTTCCTGGGGGACAACCCTGCCCTTCAGATCCAGGAGATGTTCTGCAAGCACGAGGGACCGGTGGAGAGCACCATCGAATACTTCGTGGCCCATGAGACCAACCGCCTCATCGACCAGGCCAAGGAACAGGACAAACCCTTCTTCATCTGGGCAAATTTCTGGGGACCCCACAGCCCCAGCATCGTACCGGAGCCCTACTACTCCATGTACAATCCTGATGACATCCCCGAGCACCCCAGCTACTGCGATGACCTGCTGGATAAGCCCTACGGCTATTACCTCAGCGAGAAGATGTGGGGCCTGGGCAACTACGGCTGGAAGGGCTTTCAGGAGATCGCGGCCCGGTATTACGGCCACTGCACCATGATCGACGACATGGTGGGCATGATCGTTGACAAGCTGAAGGCCGAGGGCCTTTACGATGACACCATCATCATTTACAGCGCCGACCACGGCGACTGCCTGGGTGCCCATAAGCTCATCGAAAAGGGCGCTTTCACCTTCGACGAGATCTACCATATCCCCATGGTGGTCAAGGGCGCGGGCACCAAGGATAACGACAGCTTCGTTTACCTCCAGGAGATGATGCCCACCATCCTGGATGTGGCCGGTGTCAAGCCTCCCCAGCCGGTGGACGGCGAGAGCATCCTGCCCCTGATGATGGGCCAGCAGGAGAGCAACGGCCGCACAGAGGTCTACGGTGAATTCCACAGCCACTTCTATGTGGGCCGCCAGCGGATGGTCCGGGACCTGGACTACCAGCTGACCTTCAACGAAAGCGAGCGGGGCGAGCTGTACGACCTGAAAAAGGACCCGTACCAGCTGCACAATGTCTGCTATGACCCAGCCTACGCCGACGTAAAGAAAAAATATCTGGACATCATGTCCAAATATATGAAGGAGCTGAAAGACCCCGCAGGCACTTGGTTCCACCGGATCAAGGAATTCTATTGAGGAGAGTTTAACATGGATGATAAGAAAAAAAGCAAAATCCAAATACCAGCCTGGGGATGGCTCGTCATCTCCTTCCTGGTAGCTATGGCGCTGTGGTTTTTCCTGTCTGTGAATCCAAAAACCGCCCGCAGCTTCCCCTTCCTGCCTGCTATTTTTGAGGCCCTGGGGACCGTCATTTCCAGAGGTATTCTGGCAACGGACTTCATCAGCAGTATGATCTCAGTGGTCATTGGCTTTGCCCTGGGCTTCATCACGGCTGTTCCCGTGGCCTTCCTGATGGCCTGGTACCTGCCGGTGCGCAACATTCTGGAGCCTTGGATCCAGTTCATCCGCAACATTCCCCCTCTGGCTTACGTGCCTCTGGTGGTCATTGCCGTGGGCGTGGGCCGCAAGCCCCAGATCATCGTCATCTGGCTGGCCACCTTCCTCATCATGACCGTTACCATTTACCAGGGCGTGCGCAATGTGGATGAAACGCTGCTGAAGGCCGCCCGGGTACTGGGTGCCAAGGACAAGGACCTGTTCATCAAAGTCGTGTTTCCCGCCACTACCCCCTTCATTCTCACCGCTGTCCGCCTGGGTGTCTCCGTGGCGCTGACCACCCTTATCGCCGCCGAGTCCACTGGCGCCTCCGCCGGCATGGGCATGCGCATCCGCTCCTTCAGCAACAGCTTTGAAGTGGCCCCCATGCTGCTTTACATCATTCTGATCGGCATTATCGGCATCACCTCTGAAAAAATCATCAAAACTTTAGAAAGGAAGCTCACAGGATGGCAGGAGAAGAGAGAAGTGTAAAGGTCAAGATCGATCATGTGGAAAAGATCTATGACGGCCGCAAGGGCAAAATGGTCGCCCTGAACGGCGTGGACCTTGACATCTATGAAAATGAGTTCATCTGCGTGGTCGGTCCCTCCGGCTGCGGCAAATCCACACTGCTGAATATCATCGCCGGCCTTCTGGAGCCCACCTCCGGCGCCGTTTACGTCAACGGCAAAAAGGTGGAGGGGACCGGCCCCGAGCGGGGCGTGGTGTTCCAGCAGTACGCCTTGTTCCCCTGGCTGACGGTCATCAAAAACGTCATGTTCGGCTTGAAGCTGAAGGGAATGCCCGATGACCAAGCCAAAGAGATCGCCATGAAGTACATCAAGATGGTGCAGCTGGAGGATTTCGTGGACGCTTATCCCAAGGAGCTGTCCGGCGGTATGAAGCAGCGCGTTGCCATCGCCCGCGCCTACGCGGTCCAGCCGGAGGTTCTGCTGATGGACGAACCCTTCGGCGCCCTGGACGCCCAGACCCGGACCCAGCTCCAGTCCGAGCTGACCCGCACCTGGCAGGAGGAGAAGAAGACCTGCTTCTTCATCACCCACGATGTGGAGGAGGCCATTATTCTGGGCACCAAGGTCATCGTTATGAGCGCCCGTCCCGGCCGCATCAAGACCGTCATCGATATCAATCTGCCTTATCCCCGTACCCAGGACCTGAAAATGCAGAAGGAATTCCTGGACCTGAAGGCCCAGATTTGGGGCGAGGTTTATCAGGAGTTCCTGGAGGTCCGTCAATAACGTGCCATTTCGGGCCTGATGCCCGGTGGAATACTATTTAATATTTGGAGGTATCAGATGAAAAAGAAGTTCATTTCCATGCTGCTCGCTCTGGCAATGGTGCTGTCCCTGGCCGCCTGCGGCTCCAAGCAGGAGACTCCCGCCGCCACCGAACAGCCCCAGCAGAGTGAGCAGGCCCCGGAGGCCGCTCCCGCTGAGGAGCCCATCACCCTGAACGTGGCTTACCTGCCCAACTATGCCAGCCTTTGGGCCGTGACCACCGCCATCAACAAAGGCTACTTTGACGAGGCCGGCATCACTGTCAATCTGACCGAGTTCCAGGATGGTCCCACCATCATCAATGCTATGGAGTCCGGCACCATTGACATCGGCTACATCGGCCAGGGCGCCCATAAGCTGTGCATTCAGGGCAACGCCAAGATCATCACCATGGGCCACATCTCCAAGAGCGACGTGGTCATCGGCGGTCCCAACGTCAAGACCCTGGAGGACCTGAAGGGCAAGACCGTGGCTTATTCCTCCGGTACCTCCAGCGAGGATATCCTGAAGCTGGCCCTGGAAAAGGCCGGCCTGACCATGAGCGACATCACGCCTATGGATATGGAGGCTTCCAACATCGTTACCGCCATGCTGTCCGGCGGTGTGGACGCCTGCTCCACCTGGTCCCCCAACAGCCTGAAGATCCTGGAGGAGCTGGGCGAGAATGGGACCCAGCTGTGCAACAACCTGGACTTCTCTGACAAGTCCGTGTTCGTCTCCAGCTGGGTGGTGTCCCCCGCCTACGCCGAGTCTCATACCGAGGAGATCCAGCGCTTCACCAAGGTCCTGTATAAGGCCATGGATTACGGCGCCCACGACCACTATGACGAGATCGCCCAGTATGTGTGCGACCAGACCAAGACGGACTACGATTCTGTCTATAATCAGCGCGAGGACGCCCAGTGGTTCACCGGCGCCGAGCTGGCCGCTGCTGCCGCTGACGGCACTGTCGAGGGCTACTACGAGGTCCAGCAGAAGAACTTCATCGCTGCCGGCGCTGTGGAGAAGGAAGTCCCTGTCTCCGATTACGTCATGTTTGACAACATGATCGAGGCCGGTAAGTAATCCTTTTCGTATCTGACATAAAAAACTCCCGCGGCCAAGGCCGCGGGAGTTTTTTATGCAATGTCTTCAGCAGTAGCGGAAGAAGTTGTAGCAGCAGACGCCCATGATGACCACCAGCAAGCCGAGAAACAGCTTGTTGACCATTTGGCTGTCGATCCGCTTGTTGATCTTTCTGCCGACCATGCCGCCCAGAATGCCGCAGCAGACCATGCAGACAAAGAGGACCACGGGGAATTCCGGCACCTTGCCGCGGACAATGGTAAACAGCAGGCTGGCCGCCTGGGAGAACAAAATGATGTACAGGGAATTCTGCGCCGCCGGCTTGGTTTCCATGGAGAAGAAATAGTACAGGACCACCAGGTTGATGGGACCGCCGCCGATGCCCAGGAAGGAGGACATGAGCCCCAGGCACAGGCCGATCACCACGCAGGCCGCGGGATGCTCCACGCGGCGGGTGTGGATGCGGCTCCGGTTCAGGGTGTACACCGCCGTGCCGAGAGTGACCGCGAACAGGGCCGCCGCCTGGACGGCGCCCACGGTATCGGCGTTTTCAAACATGGCCTTGACCGTGTCGAACAGCTGCTTGCCCACCAGGCCGCCCAGGGCCGCGCCGATGCCCAGATATGTGCTGACGCCTTTTTCAATGACCGACTCGTGAGCCAGCTGGGCCTTGAGAACGGAGTACGCCGTCATGGACAGCACGATGCAGCCGGACATGAAGCTGATGGTACTGACGGAGTACAGGCCGAAGGCGTCCAGTACGGGTTTGATGATCACGCCGCCGCCGATGCCGCAGATGCAGCCGATCACCGACGCGAAAAAGCTCACAAGGATAAACAAAAGCTGTGTCATGATGTTGTTTCCTCACCCTCAAAGTAGTGTGCGGGGCACCGGGCTCCGCCGCATAGCTTGAACGAAAGCATTATATCATACCGGGGCGAAAAATGAAAGAAAGGAACACATGGCATTTGGCCGCCTCCCGGAGGCGGACGGTCGGATAAAAAATATTGACCTGGTGGTCAATTTGTGCTATGCTATGGAGAAAATAGACTACCCGGTCAATATTTGAGGTGACACGATGAAGCGGGAAGAGAAAAACCAGCAGACGCGGCGCCGGATCTTGGACAGCGCGTTGGAGGAGTTCTCCAAGCAGGGCTACGGCGCCAGCTCTATCAACGCGGTCTGTGCCACACAGGATGTTTCCAAGGGGATCATCTACCACTATTTTAAGACCAAGGATGATCTGTTCCTATCCTGCGTGAAGGAGTGTTTTGACCGCCTGACGGAATACCTGCGGGACCATATCCGGCTGGAGCAGGGGAGCATCGAGGAGCGGCTGGAGGGATATTTCACCGTAAGGCTGGCCTTTTTCCAGGAGCACCCTGTGTATCAGCGCATATTCTGCGAGGCGGTGATGACGCCGCCCGCCCATTTGAAAAATGAGATCCAGGCGCGGAAAAGCGCGTTTGACGCACTGAACATCCAGATTCTGGAGCAGCTGCTGGAGCCGGTCTCCCTCCGCACGCATATCACAAAAGCGGATGTGATCGAGACCTTTCAGCAATTTCAGGATTTTATCAATGCGAAATATGAGATGACCGGCATCGACCGGCAGGGCTTTGAGGCCCATGAGGCCAGCTGCAAAAAAGCGCTGAATATTTTGCTGTATGGCGTCATTGCAAGGGAGGAGACCGCAAATGTCTGAAAACAAACCGCAGGCACAATCTGTTCTGGGGGAGATGTCCCCCTCCAAAGCCATCGTGAAATTGGCGGTTCCGGCCACGCTGGCCCTGCTGGCCAAGGCAGTGTACAATCTGGTGGACACCGCGTATATCGGGATGCTGGACTCCGATATCGCCCTGACGGCGGTGGGCGTCACGGTTCCCCTGCTGCTCATCATGGTGTCCATTGAAAATATTTTTGCAGCCGGCGCCGCCGTTTTGGCCGGCCGCCAGCTGGGGGCCAAGGACCAGGAGGGCGCCAGCCGCACAGTGACCACCATCATCGCTCTGTCCGTGGTGCTGGGCATTTTGCTGTGCGTGGGAGGCATCATGTTCATTGACCCCTTGATGCGGGCCTTCGGCGCCTCGGAGGCCTCTTTGCCCCTGGCCAAGGATTACGCCTTCTGGATGTTTGTGGCCGCTCTGGCGAATCTGCCGGCCCAGAGCATGAACTGCGCGGCCAGAGCGGAGTCCTCGGTGCGGATCTCCTCCATCGCGGTCATCACCGGCGCCATGCTGAATATTGTTCTGGACCCCATCTTCATGTTTGACTGGGGCCTGAATCTGGGCGTGGAGGGCGCTTCCCTGGCCACCACGGTGTCTCAATTTGTCACCTTTTTCATTCTGGTCTGGTTTTACGCCAGCGGCCGTTCCGTCATCAAGATCAAGGCAAAGGCCTTCCGTCCCAGCTGGGGGCTGGTCAAGACCGTCACCATGATCGGCATTCCCACGGCGGTCATCCAGATTTGCCTGTCGGTGGCTTCCTCACTGACCAACATCGCCGCCGCGTCCCTGCCCCAGTCGGATGAGATCATCGCCGCCTACGGCGTTGTGCAGCGGCTCGTTTTGATCGGCTGCTATGTGGTCATGGGCTTCATGCAGGGCTACCAGCCCGTGGCCTCCTACGCCTTCGGGGCAAAGAATGAGGAGCGGTTCCACCAGGCAGTGCGCTTTGCCCTGAAGGGTGCCCTGCTGCTGACGGTTTTGGTGGCGGCGGTGTATATCCTGCTGTCCAAGCCGCTGATCCTGCTGTTCAACCGCAATCCGGTCATTGTGGACTACGGCAGGCGGCTGCTCATTTCCCAGGTGGTGCTGTATCCGGCCTTTGGACTGTGCTATATGATGACCATCACCTATCAAACCATCGGCGCCTCCAGATACGGCCTGTTCCTCTCCCTGATCCGGCAGGGGCTGTTCTACGTTCCTTTCATCATGGTCCTGCCCAGGCTGCTGGGTGTGACCGGCATTTATTGTTCGCAGCCTGCCGCTGACATTCTGACAATCATGGTATGCGTGCTGTCCATCCGCTCCATGAAGGCCATCGCGTCGAAAAACATGGGCGCCCCGCAGGAGAAACAACAAAAAGAATGAACAAGAGGACAGGGCCTGCAAAGGCCCTGTCCTCTGATTTTCACTGCATTCCGGGATAAGCCGGGGAGTGCCTATGAATCGGCCGCGTTTGACAGCCGCAGCAGATCCTCCGGTGTGTTGAGATTGTACAGCACCCGGTCGGGGACCTCGCCGGATAAGCAGGCCCACCGCAAATGGGGCAGCAGGTCCAAAACCCGCCGTTCCCCTTGTTCCAGCTGACGCCGGATGGCCGGCAGGGCTCGGCCGTGGTAGACGCCGCACAGGGGATGGAGGCGCCCTCCGCTGTCCGCCAGCACCAGGGCGTCCAGCTCCGGGGAAAACCGCTCTGCCAGCAGCCGGGGCACGTCCGCTGTCAGGTTGGGCAGGTCGCAGGGAACACACACCAGCGCGTCACAGGCCGCGGCGGACAAGACGGCCTCCAGCCCCGCCAGAGGCCCGGCGCCGGGATACCGGTCCACAGCGAGCCGCACCGGCAGTCCCTCCGCCAGATTTGGGTCATTGGCGGAGAGCCAAAGCTCCGAAAAGTCCGCCAGCTGCCGGGCAGTGTGGGCCAGCAGCGTTTCACCGCCGAGGACCAGCTCCGCCTTGCACCGCCCCATCCGGCGGGAGCGGCCTCCCGCCAAAATCACCGCACCGAAGGTCATGGAGCGTTCCCTCCCGCCAAAAGCACCACAGACACGGTTTCGCCCTTTTGGATACAGGCCGTTCCCCCCGGGATATCCACCAAGCAGTTGCAGCCCACCATGCTCCGCATCTGACCGTTGGCCTGGGCACCCGGCACCGTCACCACGCCGCCGCGGTATGCGGCCCGCAGAAAGCGCCGGGGCATTCCCGCCTTCTCAATGCCGGCCGCGGCCCGGGCTGTTGTCCGCACCGGCAGCAGAGCCGGATTTTCTGCCAGGACGGCCAGGATAGGCGGCGCCAACAGCTCAAAGGCCACTGCCGCCGAAAAGGGGTTGCCGGACAGGCATAAAAACACCGTTCCCTCCCACAGGGCGCACAGGGTGGGCATCCCTGGCTTCATGGCGATGCCGTGAAACAGCAGCTCCGCGCCCAGATGCCGCAGCACGGTTTCCAAAAGGTCCTTCTGCCCCACGGACACGCCGCCGGTGGTCACCACCAGGTCCGCCTCACGGCCCAGGCGCTTCAAGGCGGCGCCAAGGGCGGCCGCATCGTCCCCCACGGCCTCCGCCCGGCACTCCGCCCCCAGCTGGTCCAGCCGGGCGGTGAGGTAGGCGGTGTTGGCGTCGTAGATTTTTCCCGGCGCCAGGGGCTGCCCCGGCGGAGTGACCTCGTCTCCGGTGGCCAGAACCGCCGTCCGGGGCCGCCGCCGCACCGGCAGCGCCGTGAGACCGGCCCCGGCGGCCACTGCCGCCCCGGCGGGGTCTATCCGCTGCCCGGCGGCCAGCAGACAGTCACCGAGGCCATATTCCTCGCCCCGGCGGATGCAGTTGACTCCGGGAGGGAGGGCTGTGAAGATTTGAACCTGCTCCTCTCCCAGGTCCGTGTCCTCCTGCCGGATGACGCAGTCCGCCCCAGCGGGCAGCATGGCCCCGGTCATGAGCCGTACCGCCTGGCCGGGGCCAACAGGCACCCGGCTCTCGTCTCCGGCGAACAGCGTGTCCGCCACGGTCAAGACCGCGGGATGCCCCGCTCTGGCACCGGCCAGGTCTGCCGCCCGGACGGCGTAGCCGTCCAGAGGGGAGCGGTCAAAGGGCGGCTGTGCCAGGGAAGCCAATACGGGACGGGTGAGGGTGCGGCCCACGGCCTGACGCAGAGGCACCAGTTCTTCTTCCAAAGGGGACAGCCGTTCCAACAGCCGCTGTTGGGCCTGTTCAATGGTGATGGCCAATGGGATCATCCTTTCCATGATGCCGGGCAGCCAGCCAGGCCGCCAGAGGCTCCGGGTCGTTCAAGGGAAATACGGGGCAGGCGCACGCCATGGGCGTGTCCGTCACCAGGGCGGCACAGGCTGCGGGGTCTGCCGCCGGGGTCTGCCCCGCACTCTGGCGGTACAGGGCGATCTTGGGCCAGGGGCTGTCCTTGAAGCCCTCCACCAGCACGATGTCCGCCGGAGGCAGGCGGCGCAGCACTGCCTCCAGCGTCAGCGGCGCGGGCTCCGCCAGGAGACACTCCCCGCCGGATACCACCGCCACGGCGTCGGCGCCCGCCTCCGCCAGGCGGCGGGAGTCCTTCCCCGGCACATCCAGGGAAAGGCCGTGAACATCGTGCTTCACTGCCGCCACCCGCAGCCCCCTGGCCTTCAGGCAGGGGATGAGCCTTGTGAGATACGTGGTTTTCCCGGTGCCGGAATAAGCGGCGAACACGTATACATCCGGTGCCTGCTCCTTCATACCGCCGCCACCTCCACCAGGTTCGTATGCTGGCCGTTGCCCCGGGCATAGGGCGTGGGCCGCAGGGAGGTCAGCACGTTGATGCAGCCGCCCCGGTCCGTGCCGTCCGGGTCCGGGTCGTACCAGGCCCCCTGGGACAGGGCCACCACGCCGGCCATGATGCGCTCCGTCAGCTTCACCGGGACACGTATCCGGCCCCGGTCGTTCCAGACCAGCACCGCCTGCCCGTCCGCAAGGTTCCGCTTGGCCGCGTCGTCGGGATGCATCCACAGGCACTGGGGGTCCAGCTTGTGCATCCCCGGGTTGTTGTCGTGGATGCTGTGGCAGCGGCGCTTCGTGTGCCAGCCGATGAGCTGGAGGGGATACTTTTCCGTCAGCGGGTCGTTGGGCCCCTCCGGCGGGTCCACATACCGGGGAATGGCGGGCATAAAGTCCCGGAACGCAGTCCGGTAGATTTTTTCCGAGAAGATCTCCACCTTGCCGCTGGGGGTGGGGAAGGGGTACTTCTCCGTATCCTGACGCTGCTTCTGGAAGGCGATGACATCTGGGTTATTCTGATAGCGGTAGACGCCCGCCTCCTTGAAGGCGGCGTACTCCGGCAGCTCCGGTTCCTTCTTCCGCAGGTCGTTGTAGCAGAACTCCAGCCACTGGCTGAAGGTGCGGCCTTCCGTGAACTGGGGGCCGAGGCCGATTTTTTCCGCCACCTCGCTGAGCCAGTCATACTCAAAGCGGCCCTCGTACAGGGGCTCAATGACCTGGTTGTTAAAGCCCAGAAAGTCGCCGTACTGCCAGGGAACCACGATGTTCTCCCCTTCAAAGAAGGAGACGCCCGGCAGCAGGATGTCGGCGAATTTGGCGCTGGCGGTCATAAAGAGGTCGCTGCACACAATGAATTCGCACTTGGAGGTGTCCGCCAGAATCTCCTTGGTGCGGTTGATGTCCCCGTGTTGGTTGATGAGGCAGTTGCCTGCCAGATTCACCATCATTTTGATGTCGCTTTGCAGATGCTCTCCTCCGGTAACGCCGTCCAGGGCGGTCATCTCATGGCCCCGGAGGATGGCCTCCGTCCACAGGTAGGTGGGGATGGCCATGCCGTAGGGGTTGGGGACACCGGGCAGTCCCGGATAGGGATGCCGGGTGCACAGGCCGTTGCCGCAGGCCCAGCCGCCGCTGACACCCACATTTCCCGTCATGCAGGCCAGCAGGATACCGCCCCGGGCGCTCTGCTCGCCGTAGGCGTGGCGCTGGGCGCCGAAGCCCTGGATGAGGGCCGCCGGCCTGGCGGTGGCGTAGCGGATAGCAAGAGAACGAATGGACTCCGGGCTGACGCCGGTGATGGGCGCGGCCCAATCCGGCGTCTTGGGCACGCCGTCGGTCTCGCCGGTAAGGTAGGAGAGATAGCACGCCGACGGGTCTACCCCCGCCGGCATATGGGCTTTGTCAAAGCCTACGCAGCAGCGGTCCAGGAACTCCTGGTCCTGGAGGCCTTGCTCCACGATCACATAGGCCATGGCGTCCATGAGGGCCGCGTCCGTGGCGGGCTTCAGGGGGACCCACTCCGCCCCCAGGGCCAGGGCCGTGTCGTTCCGGCGGGGGTCCACCACGATGATGGGGATGCCCTTGTCCCTGGCCTTGCGGAGGTAGTACATGGTCTCGCAGTCAAACTTTGTCTCCACCGGGTTATGGCCCCAGAGGATGATGAGATGGCTGTTCAGCCAGTCCGCCAGGTTGTTGCCGGTCTCGGCGGTGCCGTACATGAGCTTGGTGGACTGGGTGATGCAGGCGGTGGAATAGCTGTTGTAATAGTCCAGATATCCGCCGTCCAGCTTTAAAAGCCGCTTGGCAAGGCCGCTGCCGCTGATCATAGCGCTGATACCGGTGGCGTAGTTGACGTAGCGGGAGCCCACGCCGTAGGTGTCCCGGATGCGGACCCATTCCCGGGCGATGGTGTCCGTGGCTTCCTCCCAGGTGATGCGTTCAAATTTCCCCTCGCCCCGCTGGCCCACCCGCTTCATGGGATAGCGGAGCCGGTCCTCGCCCAGGAAGGTCTTGTGGTAGTTCATGCCCCGGACGCAGGCCGTCAGGGGCACGCAGTCCCCGGCCGCTTCCGGCGTATCCGTAGTGAGCTTTTCGATTTTTCCATCCCGCACGTGGGCGTGAATGATACAGCGCCCGCCGCAGTTGTTCCGGCCCATGGTGTGGATCACCCGGCAGCCGTTTGCTTCTTCCATATGCGTCACCGCCTTGTCAGCTTTCTTTTATATGCTAGTGTATCAGGTGTTTTTTTGTTCAGCAAGCACTTTCTCCAAGAATACCGGCGCCGACTGACTTTGGCGGCAGGCGCCTGAAAAGCAGAGAAAAACATCCCGCGGGACGTACACGCAGATGCATTCTGCGCATTCACCCCGCGGGATGTTATTTTTCGAAAATTGCGGCAAGGTCCCGCATGGCGGGCATCATTCCGCGTTCAGATGTTCCAGAGCGTCCAGCGCAAACTGCGTATAGCAGGCGACGCCGGTCTCGAAGGCCTCCTCCTGGAAGCAAACGTGACTGCTGTGCATCGCGTGGCAGCAGGGGCCTGCGCCCAGATGCGTGATGACGATGGGCATGTGCTCGCCGAAGGCGGCAAAATCCTCGCCGCCCATGGTCTGGGGCGCCTCCACCCACTGGGCGGGGTCATCGATGATCTTCCGCACCGCGCCGTCCAGAATTCCGTAGGCGGTTTTGTCGCAGTTCAGTGGCTTTGTGACCCGCTCAAAGGTCACTTCCGCCGTGCAGCGGAGCGCTGCCGCCACGTTTTTCGCAATGCGCTCCATCACAGGGGGGATCTGCTTCCAGATCTCCGGGTCGAAGCAGCGGCAGGTGCCCTCCATAACGGCGCATTCCGGAATGACATTGAAGCGGGCGCCGGCATGAATGGAGCCTACGGACACGACGATGGGGTCCAGCGGCCGGAACTCCCGGGAGACCATGGTCTGCAGCTGGGTGATGATGGCGGCGGAGGCGTAGATGGGGTCGGCACCGTCGTTGGGGCCTGCTCCGTGGCAGCCCTTACCGGTGACCTTGATGGTGAATTTATCCGTGGCGGCGGCCCAGGCGCCAGATCTGGAAGCCAAAACATGCGTGGGGAAAAACGAGGCGATATGCAGCGCCATGCCCATGTCCACATCTTTCGCGGCGCCCTGGGCGATCATCAGGTCCGCGCCCACACCCAGCTCCTCCGCCGGCTGGAACACCAGGCGGACGGTGCCGGCGAAGCTGTCCCGCAGGCGGCTCAGCAGCTTGGCCGCGCCCACCAGCATGGCCGTGTGCGTGTCATGGCCGCAGGCGTGCATGGACCCGTTCTGGCTGGCGAAGGGGAGACCGGTTTCTTCCTGAATGGTCAGGGCATCCATGTCGGCCCGCAGCAGGACCCGCTTGCTGCTGGCGGCCTTCGTACCGGTGATCTCGGCAATCACGCCGGTAGGCTCCGTCAGGCGGTAGGGAATGCCGAGCTTTTCCAGCTCCTCCGCCACTTTTTTGGTGGTGCGGAATTCCTTCAGGCCTTCCTCGGGATTTTGGTGAATATCCCGGCGAAACGCGACGACTTCCGGCTGAATCTCATGTGCCATGGCTCTGATATCCATCGTGATCTTCCTTTCTGCATGATGCGGCTTTTGACTGATGTCAGTTGAAAATGACCGGAGCAATGAATCCTGCCAGCGCCACGGAAGCCACCGTCACCGTGGTAAAGCCGGCGATGATCAGCTGGGGCATGACGGCCTCCAGCAGTTTTTCCTCTTCTTCGGGGGGCAGGTCATAGCTGGCCACAACGGAGCGGGAGATGATCTCGGTCAGAGGATAGCCGAACATGGCGGACAGGGAAGCCGCGCTGGCCAGACGCCAGTCCACTTTCAGAATGCGGCCCATGACCACACCGCCCAGCAGCAGTCCCGCGGCCCCCAGGCACAGGAAAAACAGGATCGGCGGCAGCATGGCGCTCAGGGACTCCAGCGTCAGGCTGCGGAAACCGTGGGGCAGCAGCATCACAAGGCCCATAATCAGGAAATTCACGATTCCGGCGGCAACCAATAAAAGACCCGCCCGCAGCCCCTTGCGGTCCAGCAGCTTTCCCACAAAAATCTTGCCGGCGGCCAGAGACAGCATTCCGGCGCTGGCCAGCCGGCTTTGAAAGGTGCCGGTGTAACCGAGGTCGGCCAGATAGGCCGCGATACTGGACCCGCCTGCCTGCGTGATCAGCGCCAGGGTGAAGCCGGCTGTCAGGATGCCCCAGAAGCTCTGCGTCCGCAGGGCTTCCTGCCGGGTCAAATCCTGCCCTGCCGGCCGCGCCGCTGCTTCCATAAATTCCGGGTCGTTCCCGGACCAGGGAACACCGCCGCGCTCCAAAATGTATACGATGCCGGCCCCGGCGGCCAGAAACAGCAGGCTGCTGGCACCGATGACCCGGTATCCCCATCTCCAGCCCCACCGCCGGATAACATCCCCGGATATCCACAGCAAAAGCGCCGCAAACACACCGGAACCGGCAAAGCAGATGCCGGAAGCGAAGCCCCGGCTGCGGCGGAACCAGCGGTTTAGGACCGTGGAGACACCCGTGATGCTGACGCCCTGGAAAAATACGCCCAGCACTGCCGCCAATATGTAAAATCCCCGCAGGCTGGTGCAGAGGGAATAGCCGAAGGGGATCAGCCCGCAAATAAGGGCACAGGCCAGCATGAGCTTATGAAAGTAAGGCTTTTGGTAAAGCTCTCCGTAGAGGGGGAGCATGAACGTGGCAGTCAGGGAGGTGATGCTGGCATACAGCGTGAAAGCGCCTCTTGAAAACGACAGAGCTTCCGTGACCGGCTTGATAAACACGCTGAGCGTATTGAGCAAAACGCCCTGCCCGCCGCCGCAGATGAGCACGCCTGCCAGAATCAGCCATTTTCGCTCCGCGTTAAAACTGTTCCATCCCATAACGGCCTCTTTCAATAGTAGTATCAGTTGATACTATTATAATGAAATCAGAATAGCAAAAGCCGGTGGAAAGGTCAAGTTTTTTCCCCGGCGAGCCTCCGTTTTCTCTTTTTTCACCCAATGTTCCGCTGTCTGCCGCTTTAAAGTGCAGCAATATTGGACAAAAAAACGTCTATTTTTGCCTAAAAAGACAAAAATAGACGTTTTAATACGTGTATTAAAGACTTGCCAGCTCTTTCCGGAGCTTCGCGTAGGCACTGGTCTCAAAGGAGTGGAAGGGGCTTGCACCCTCCAGCTCCACGTAGTCCCGCTGGACAAAATAGCTGGCGATATTGGCGGCAATCAGCGCCACATAAGGGGGATTGCGGGTAGAGACCGCCACGCTTTGCTGCCCCCGGGAAACCAGGCCGATCAGGCCGGAGGCACCGTCCACGGAAACCACGACCCACCGGTTGCCCGCGCGTGCCTGTCCTGTGTGGAACCGGTCCACATAGACGGCGTCCGCCGTAAAGTCTCCCGTGATATCCGCCTGGTTTTCCACCGCCCAAACGGCACAGATCCGGACGCCCCGCTTTGCCGCTGCCCGCAGAGCCGGTTCCAGGATGACGTACTCCTCCTTTTTCACGGAAATGCTGATTTTTTCCTTCGCCGTCTCAATATCCGAAAGAATGCTCTGCATGATCATGCGGTAGCCGGTGAGGCAGAGCAGATTGTCCGGGGTGGGGTCCTGACACTGGATCTGGGACAGGGCTGCTCTGGCACGCAGAATGTTTTCCTGTTCCTCCGCTTCCTGACGGGCCGTGATCGTTTCAATGTCCACGGGCATATATTTGACAGGCTCGCCCGGGACCGTGCAGACGCAGCCCTTTGCCAGCAGCCGCTCCAATGCGTCATAGGTCCGGGAGCGTGTCACGCCGGAACGCCGGGCAATCGCATATCCGCTCAGGGGCGCATCCTCCAGCAGCACGGAATAGACCTTGGCGCTGTTTTGTGTAAAACCGATCCCCATCAGGGCATTCAACAATCGATCATTCATCATAGTATCACATGTATTTCTTTCTCAGTTTTATCAGGTCTCCGCCAAAGCGCCGCGTCAGGTGAAGCCCGTCGCGCGCGTAGCGTTCCGCCAGGTCCAGGTCAAAGAGCAGGTCGCCATAAACCGGCACCCGCAGGCAGTAATTCTGCGTGCGGGCGCAGCAGCATGGCTCCGTGTCGGACAAGCTGCCGCACAGGACTTCCCGCTTCCCAAAGGCGGCGCTGATGGTGCGGTACGGCGTTCCATCCTCCTCTTCCCGCAGGTCGGGGTAACAGAAAAACGGAAATTTTTCCGTCTCGTACGGGCCTAAAACAATGAGATGCAGCTCCGTCCCGGCTGCCGCCGCATCCGCCACGGCCGGCTCAATCTCCCGGAGGTCTTTTGCCCACAGCTTCATCAGAACGTAATCGCGGGACTCCGCAAACAGCTGGGACAGCGAATCATAAACGTCCTGCTTCCGGTAGATGTTCCAAATCATGTTGTGCTGCTGGCTGCTCTGCTGGTGTTCCCGGACCTGCCGGACCGACTCTCCCCGGCTTTCGTTGGCATTCCGGATATAATTTTTCAGCATTTGTTCATAGGAAATGGCGGCGTACTCCGGTGCGCCTCCATAGGTGACGGTCACACAGCCCTTCCGGTACAGGCTTTCCAGCACCTCATAAATATGTGGGCGGATGATGCCGGCGCGCTGGGCCACCGCGTATCCGGACAGGGGAGAATCCTCCAGCAGTACACAATAGGCCCGCGCCTCGTTCTCCGTAAAGCCCAGCGCGATTAAACTTTTGACAGCATCCTCCGGCATACGGCACCTCCGTTCACAGGCGGTTCTGGTAATTGGCTCATTATACCATACTTTTCACTGTTCTCCTATCCTTTTTTGTCTGGATTCCAACCGGACAGGGCGGCCAAGCAAAAAGGAGTTCTGAAATCAAAAAGATTTCAGAACTCCTTTCAAAATAAAGCGCTGTTTGCGGCAGGGACGAACGGTCAGGCGCGTCCCTTTGCGCGGCGCTCCCGCATGGCCAGCGCCTGCCGCAAATTCCGTGTTGTGATGTTTGTGACATTCCGCTCCAGGAACCAGTCCAGCTCCTGCGGGTCATTTACCGTCCAGGCGGAGACGCCGATGCCTTCTCCGGCCAAGAACTCGATGAAGCGGCGGGTCACAAGCCCCTGAAACATATTGATGACCCGGATGCCGGTTTCGTGGCAAACGTCGGCCATGCGCGCTGCCGCCTGAAGCTCGAAATCCGGGATATCCCGGTAATTGCGGTACAAATCGGGCACATACTCCTCCACGTTCAGATAGACCTGAACGCTTTCCCGCAAACGGGAGGACTTGGCAAAAAGATGCGCGCTGACCGTTCCGGAATAGATCAGCCGTCCGGCAAGGCCAAAGGTGTCGGCCAGCCGGAGCACCTGCTCCTCCAGTCCTGCCACTTTCAAATCACAGTTGAGCTTCATGGTGGGGTGGGCGGCCGCCAGGGAAAACACCTCCCTCAGCGGCACGTCGCCCTGACCGGCGTCATGGGAGATGACCAGGTTTCCGCCGCTTCCGGGGCGGACGTCCACCTCCAGCGCGTCTGCCTGGGTCGCCAGGGCGTGACGGACGTATTCCAGGCTGTTATCCGGCAGGCCGTCGGCACCGGAATGGGCAGTAATCAACGGGGACATGATAGGTTCTTCCTTTCCGTGCGCACCAAAGCGGAGAGGCTCAGCCTCTCCGCTTTGCGTGTATTGCATTACTGTTTTTCCCAATCGTTTTCTTTCAGGTTGGTGTAAATGTACACACCGGCAGAAACAGAGCAGATCAGGAACATAATGACAGACAGCGCCGCCGAACGATTGTAGGCCATGTACTTGTTGAACTGGTCAAACAGCGCGATGCCCAGCATTTTCGGAGAGTTTCCGCCCATCAAATAGGGCGTGGTGAAGGAGCCCACGTTGGACATGAACACGAAGGTGGAGGCAACCACCACATCCTTGATGGACAGCGGCAGGATCATGGAGGTAAAGGTCTTCAGCTTGCTGGCTCCCACATCCCGGGCGCCTTCGATGATGGAATCCGGGATAGCGCCCAGTCCCGCCGTGATCATCATGGCGGCAAAGGGGATGTTAAACCACAGATTCATCACGATCATGCCGCTGGCATGATACATCAGTCCCAGCTTGATATCCAGACCGAACAGCGCACCGATGCGGTTGATGAGGCCGGAGTCCCGGATGATGGTGATCATGGCGTACACGGCGCACATGGCGGGCACGAACCGGGGCAGCAGGTACAGCGTTCCGATGGTCTTGGCGATTTTCGACTTCACGAACCGCAGGTACAGCGCCAGCAGGTAAGCGACCACGATGGCGATGACCACCGTCATGACCACCACGAACAGCGTGTACAGGATGTTCCGCAGCTGGGCGGGCTCTGTGAAGAAATACAGATAGTTGTCCAGCGTGAACGCCCCTGTCTCCTCATCCTGGAAGCTCTGAATCACAGCCGAAACGATGGGGTAGGCGACTGTCAGCATGACGACAAGGAATGCCGGCATGACCAGGCCGTAGGCCACGAGTTTTTGTTTGCAACTTTTACTCATCATGATCCCCTTCTGTCACAGGTGGATTTGGCTGTTATCAGCCGAGGGTGCCGATCTCGTTGTCCCAGCGCTCGTTGAAGGCGGTGGACAGGCCGCCGATGGACTGAATGCGGAAGTTGGACACATCCAGGCCCTGCAGGTCCTCATAACCGGTCATATCCATGTCGGAGGAATCGATCAGGGGGATGGCGGCCATGTCGCGGACCATGATCTCCTGCGCCTCGGGAGAGAGCATGAAGTTGATGAAAGCGTAGGCGCCTTCCTCGTTGGAGCCGAAGGTGGGAATGACCATGGACTGCAAAGAGCCGGTCAGGGAGGGCTCAATCTGGGTGATCTTGATGCTGTCGCGGATGGCGCCGGAGGCACGCTGGGACAGGACCATGTCAGCCCAGTTGGGGCACATGTCGATCTCGCCCTGGTTCAGCAGGTCCAGGGTGCCCTGGTTCTTGTTGGGATAGACGATGCTGCCGCCGGAGGAATACATGTAGGGATGGATGGACTTCAGGAACTCAAAGCCCTCGTCCCATTCACTGACCCACTTCTCGTCGTCGGAGGTGAAGGCCTCCTCGGGCAGGAAGTTGTACACGGAGGAACGGACGAAGGAGTCGCCGGCGCCGCCGGTACCGGGGGTGTTATAGGCGAAACGGCCGGGGTTGGCCTTCATCCACTCCACCAGCTCATCCATGGTGGCGGGAGGCGTGGGGACCTTCTCGGAGTCATAGGCCAGGATGACGGTGGTGCCGCGGTAAGGCTGGCAGTAATCGGGCGTCACGGAGCTCTCCGCGGAGACGGAAGCGGCGTTGGGGATCTTGCTGTCGTCCAGCTTGACGAACTTATCCTGACCCACCAGGGACATGACCTTGGACAGGTCATCGCCGCTCAGGTCCACCAGGTCGTAGTCGGTGTTGGTCTGGCCCGCCTTGGCGGCGGCGGCCAGCATGTCGGCCAGGGTCTGGGTGCCGGTGCCGGAGAGCATGAACTGCAGCTTGACCTCGTACTTGTCAGCATACTCGGAATTGGTGTTGAACTCGTTGGTCAGGGTCTCGAAGATGGACCGGACGTTGTCGGAGCCGGTCGCCCACAGGTTGACCGTGGTCTTGCCGCCTTCCGCGGCGGCACTGCTGTCGCTCTTTTTGCTGCCGCAGCCGGACAGCGCCAGAGCCAGCATCATGGTGGCCAGCAAGAGGGCAATGATTCGCTTCATTTTCATCTTTACTTCTCCTTTTTTAAAAATTTGGGGTGCCGGTGTATCGTCAGGAGGCAGGGCGGGCCTGCTCCCAAGGCGAACGGATTGACGGACTCAATCGAATACGGTGTGTTTTCCGATGCCGATGCTCACCTCGTCGCCGATGTGCAGGCGGTCGCTGAGCTCACGGTCCACATAGCACTTGATGACATCTTCCCCGCACTGGACGTTCAGCACCACATAGTGGCCCAGCAGCATGACCGTGCGCACGGTGCCGGTGATGTCGCCGCCGGTGCCCTCGGTGACGATCAGGTCCTCGGGGCGGACCGCGATGGTCTTGCCGTCCCGCTTGATGAAGTTCATCTCGCCGATGAAGGAGGCAACATGCAGGGTGGCGGGCTTGTCATAAATTTCGGCGGGGGTGCCGATCTGCTCAAACTTGCCCTTGTTCATGACCACGATCCGGTGGGACAGGGACATGGCCTCCTCCTGGTCGTGGGTGACGAAGATGACCGTGATGCCCAGGTCGCTCTGGATCTTCTTCAGCTCCTCCCGCATCTGCTGGCGAATCTTGGCGTCCAGGGCGGAGAAGGGCTCATCCAGCAGCAACAGGGAGGGCTTGAGCAGCAGGGAGCGGGCAATGGCGATGCGCTGCTGCTGGCCGCCGGAGAGCTGGCCGGGATATTTCTTTTCCGTGCCGCTCATGGACACCAGCTTCAAAATGTCCTCGATCTCCTTTTTAATGGTCGCCTTGGGGACCTTGCGCAGCTGCAGGCCGAAGGCCAGGTTCTCGTAAATCGTCATGTGGGGCCAGAGGTTGTAGCTCTGGAACACCATGGCGGTGGGACGCTTTTCAGGCGGCAGGGCGATGATGGACTTGCCGTCCACCAGGATATCGCCGGAGGTCACATCCAGAAAACCGCCGATGGTCCGCAGGATGGTCGTTTTGCCGCAGCCAGAGGGACCCAGGAAGGTGACAATCTCACCCTCGTAGATTTCCAAATTGATATGCTCAACGCCGTCGCCGTTGTCATACCGCTTGGTCATATCTTTAATCTGAAGCTTGACTTTACGCTCACTCATACCTCTTGAAACCTCCAACCCATCTGGTTTATTTCATCTTAAAGCCGCCGGCAATGGCTTCCGGCCCGATATACTTGCGCATCAGGAAGATCAGCACCGCGGAGGGGATGATCAGCAAAATGGCGAATACCGCGCCGATCTGCACTGCGGAGGAATCCAGCACGATGCCGTACATGGCCACAGGCATGGTCTGGATCTTGGCCATGCCCACCAGCATGGTGCCCTGCGCCTCCTCCATGGAGCCCAGGAAGGTATACAGCGTTGCCACGGCGATACCGGGCATGGCCATGGGCAGCGTCACCTTGAAGAAGGTGCGGATGGGGCCGGCGCCCACATCCCGGGCGGCCTCCTCCTGCTGGCGGTGAACGGAGCGGAAGGCGCTGGCCGGCAGCCAGACCATGAACATCATGGAGTTGATCATGTGGATGAGCACAACGCCCACATATGTACCCATCAGGCCGTATTTGTAGAACAGCACGGCGATGGAGGTGTAAATGCCCAGCTTGGGGAAGGCGTTGGTCAGCAGGAAGGACAGCATGAAAATCTTGCGGCCCCGGTATTTGAAGCGGGCAATGGAGTAGGCGGCGGGAATGCACAGCAGCATGGACACCAGCGTCGTCACGATTGCCACGATAAAGGACTGGATGATGGAGGACACCAGGCTGTCCTGCGCGAAAATGTATTTCCACCATTTCAGGCCCCAGACCTGGGGAAGAACGGCGGGCGCCGTATACTCATTGGCGAAGGCAAGCATCAGCATATTCAGCAGCGGTCCATAGAAAAACAGAATGAAGACCGCCAGCAGAATAAACTCCAAAAACTTCCTTCTTCCTACCGCGTGGTAGAACCGTCGTGGATTGAGCATCTTGAACATCTGTCTGTTCCACTCCTTTTATCTCAGTTTCTTCCTGCTGCGCATGGTAAAAAATAAAAGCCAAGGACTCCCGCACATATCTTCCCTTCAGAAGATCATCGGTTACCTTGACTCATTTCTCTCAAGCAACATCCCTTATCTATTTCACCCATAATATACCATGCCGGCGTTCAATAAGCAAGTAAAATTCCTGTAAAAAGCCTCAATTTGTCTATTATGGCTCTAAAATTGTTGCTTATATTGGGCACTTTGCACTAATTCGCTTTTGGCTATTTCATTTTTCGGAATCCTTTGCTATGATAAATTTATCAGAAAGATGAAAGCGAGGAGGCGCTGTCATGCCCAGCAAAACCGCTGCTTTCACGGATGTGCTTCAGGATGCTCCCGTGATCGCCGCCGTGAAAAATGACCTTGGCCTGGCCCGGGCGCTGGAGTCGGAATGCGAGGTCATCTTCTTCCTGTACGGCACCATTTTGAATATCCCCCAGCTGGTGCAGAAGGCCAAGGCGGAGCATAAACTGGCCTTTGTCCACGCCGATTTGATCGAGGGGATGAGCGGCAAGGACATCTCCGCGGATTTTCTGGCCCGGAATACCGCGGCGGACGGCATCATTTCCACAAAACCCAACCTCATCCGCCGGGCCCGGGAGCTGGGGCTCATCACCATCCAGCGGTTCTTCCTGCTGGACTCCCTGTCTTTTGAAAATGTCCTGCGGCAAAGCTCCAACGCCGATGTGGTGGATATCCTGCCCGGCACCATGCCCCAGGTCATCCGCCGTCTGACGGAGAAAATGCCCCAGCCGCTGATTGCCAGCGGCCTGCTGCAGGAAAAAAGTGACGTGGTGGCCGCCCTCTCCGCCGGCGCCATGGCTGTTTCCACCACCAGCGAGGCGCTGTGGTTCGTCTGAACCGCCCAGAAATGCCGGAAAAATTTGTTGGAAAATTCCGGCGATTTCCTCTTGCAATTCTGAAAAAGCTATGATATCTTGATTGCATCAATCAAATATGTGCTTGGAGATTTGAGTCAAAGCAAACCGCTGTGCAGTGCACAGCTTGGCTGCTTTGACTCATTTTATTTTATCACACAGGAAGGAGAAGTCGTATGTATGACGTAACGATCGTGGGATGCGGCGTTGTCGGCGCTTCCCTGGCCTACACCCTGTCCCGGTATGACCTGCGGGTCCTGGTGCTGGAGCGGGAAAACGATGTGGCCATGGGAACCACCAAAGCCAACAGCGCCATTGTCCACGCGGGCTACGATCCCGCCCATGGCACGCTGATGGCCCGGCTGAATATCCGGGGCTCGGAGATGATGGAGGGCCTGTGCCGGGACCTTTCCGTGAAATACAAGCGGGTGGGCTCTTTTGTGCTGGCCTTTGACGAGGAGCAGAAGGCCCATCTGGAGCAGCTGTACCGCAACGGCGTGGAAAACGGCGTGCCCGGCATGGAGCTGCTGGACGGCGCCAGGGCCCGGGAGCTGGAGCCCGCACTGGCGGACAACGTCTGCGGCGCGCTGTACGCGCCCTCCGCCGCCATCATTGACCCCTGGGGCCTGTGCATCGCGGAGGCGGAGACCGCCGTCCGCAACGGCGTCACGCTGAAGCTGCGCTCCGGCGTCACCGGCGTCGAGGACCGGGGCGATTCCCTTCTGCTGCACACCGCCTCCGGCGATTACGAGACCCGCTATGTCCTTAACTGCGCCGGCGGCTGGAGCCATGAGATCTGCGCCATGACCGGACAGCAGGAGTGGGAAGCATATCCCTCCCGCGGTGAGTACTACCTGTTGGATAAGTCCAGCGGAAACCTGGTCAGCCGGGTCATCTTCCAGTGCCCCACCGCCGCCGGCAAGGGCGTTTTGCTCTCGCCCACCGTCCACGGCAACCTGATCGTGGGGCCCAACGCCCATCATGTGGCGGACCCCAGCGACAAGAAGACTACCCTGGCCGGCCTGGACGAGGTGGCCGCCGTCAGCCGCAAGAGCGTGCCCGGCGTGGACCTGCGGCAGTCCATCCGCAATTTCTCCGGCGTCCGGGCGGAGACCAGCGAGCCGGATTTCATCATCCGCCCCGCCAAGGCCATGCCCCGGATGCTCCATGTGGCCGGTATCAAGTCTCCCGGCCTGTCCTCCGCCCCGGCCATCGCCGAATACGCGGTGAAGCTGCTGGCGGAAATGGGTGTCAAGCTGACGGAAAAAGCCGGTTGGGACGGCAAGCGCCGGCAGGTCCGCTTCAAAGAGCTGCCTGAGACGGAAAAAGCGGCGCTGGTGGCCCGGGACCCCCGCTACGGCCGGGTCATCTGCCGCTGCGAGACCATTACCGAGGGCGAGATCCTGGACGCCATCCACTCTCCCATCCCCCCCTGCTCCGTGGACGGCATCAAGCGCCGGGCCGGCGCCGGCATGGGCCGCTGCCAGGGCGGCTTCTGCGGTCCCCGGGTGCTGGACATCCTGGCCAGGGAACTGAAGTGCACTCCTCTGGACGTGCTCCAGGACGGAGACGGAACGTTCATTTTGACCGCTGAGACCAAGGGAGGTGCCAAGGCATGAAATACGACCTCGTGATCATCGGCGGCGGCCCCGCGGGCCTGTCCGCCGCCAACGCCGCCTGGGAGGACGGCTGCCGCTCCATCTGCATCGTGGAGCGGGACCGGGAGCTGGGCGGTATTTTGAACCAGTGCATCCACAACGGCTTCGGCCTCCACTATTTCAAGGAAGAGCTCACCGGCCCGGAGTATGCCGGCCGGTTCATCGAAAAGCTGAAGGGCACCGGCGTGGATGTCCGCCTGGACGCCATGGTGCTGGACATCACCGCCGACAAGCAGGTCCACATCGTCTCCACCGCCGGCGGCTATGAGGTCCTGGAGGCTAAGGCCGTCGTTCTGGCCATGGGCTGCCGGGAGCGCACCCGCGGCGCCATCGCCATCCCCGGCACCCGTCCCGCCGGCATCTTCACCGCCGGCGCCGCCCAGCGGTATCTGAACATCGAGGGCTACATGGTGGGCCGCCGGGTGGTCATCCTGGGCTCCGGCGACATCGGCCTCATCATGGCCCGCCGCATGACGCTGGAGGGCGCCAAGGTCCTGGCCTGCGTGGAGGTCATGCCCTATTCCGGCGGCCTCACCCGCAACATCGTCCAGTGCCTGAACGATTTCGACATTCCCCTGTACCTGTCCCACACCATCACCGACATCCAGGGCAAGGACCGGGTGGAACGGGTTGTCGTCTCCGAAGTGGGCCCCGACCGCCGTCCCATCCCCGGCACGGAGATGACCTTTGACTGCGACACCGTGCTGCTCTCCGTGGGCCTGATCCCGGAAAACGAGCTGTCCCGGAGCGCCGGTGTGGAAATGGACGCCCGCACCAACGGCCCCAAGGTCTTTGAGAATATGGAGACCTCCATCCCCGGCGTGTTTGCCTGCGGCAATGTGCTCCACGTCCACGATCTGGTGGACTTTGTCACCGCTGAGGCCGCCCGGGCCGGCAAGGCCGCCGCGGCCTGCTGCGCCGGCGGCCGGAAGGCTCCGGAGCGGGTCATCGAGGTGAAGAACGGCAACCTGGTGGGCTACACCGTGCCCCAGCGCATCCGGGCGGACACGGATTTCAAGGCCGTGGATGTGTTTTTCCGGGTGCGGGCCATCTGCGGGGCCAGCCGTATCGTGGTCACTGACAGCACCGGCACCCAAATCGCCGCCTTCAAGCGGGAGCGGATGGCGCCCGGTGAAATGGAGAACATCAAGCTCCCGCGGGTCCTGCTGGAAAAGGCCCAGGGCGATCTGACGGTTTCCGTCGAGGAGGACTGACATGAAAAATGTGATCTGCATCACCTGCCCCAAGGGCTGCCACCTGACGGTGGATGAGGACAACGGCTACGCCGTCGCCGGAAACAGCTGCCCCCGGGGCGCGGAATATGGAAAAAATGAGCTTCAGCACCCCGTCCGGGTCATCACGTCCACCGTGCGCATCACCGGGGCCGCCGGCCCCCGCCTGCCGGTCAAGACGGACCGCCCCCTGCCCAAGGAAAAAATGTTCCAGTGCATGGAGCTGCTGAACGGCATCACCGCCCAGGCCCCCGTCCATGTGGGCCAGGTGCTGGCCGCCAACATTCTGGATACGGATGTGAACATCGTCGCCTCCAAGTCCATGTAAGGCCCTGCCTGCACGCAAAAACCCGCGCCGCGGCTAAAAAGCCGCGGCGCGGGTTTTTCTGTTTTTCTCAGCCGAAGACCTCGTCCGCCACGCGGCACAGCAGGTCCGGATGGTTGGAGATGATGCAGTCCACGCCCCGGGCCATCATGTCCCGCATGTTCTCCTCGTCATTCACTGTCCAGGTGTTTACCTTCATGCCCCGGCCGTGGAACAGGTCCATCAGCTCCGGCTGGTATTGCAGGAGCATGTAGCGGGGGTGCATGTTGTCCGCGTTGGACCGCTGGACATAGTGCTCCATATCCAGGTAGGGCTTGTCATACAGCAATCCGGTCTCGATGTCCGGGCACAGCTCCTTGAACTGCTGCATGGAGATGTGGTTGAAGGAGGACACGAACACCTGGTCCTGCATCTGTCGGGCGCAGATCTCGTCGATGACCCGCTGCTCCAGTCCCTCGTAGAACACCTCGTAGTTTTTCAGCTCCATGTTCAGCAGCATCTTCGTCTCCTTGCAGAAGTCCAGCAGCTGGCCGAAGGTCCAGATGTGCTGCCCGGCGAATTCCGGGGACTTCCAGGCGCCGATGTCCAGGGACAGCAGTTCGTCATAGGTCATGTCCTTGATGAAACCGGTGCCGTTGGAGGTGCGCTCCACGGAGGCGTCGTGGAAAATCACCAGCTTGCCGTCCTTGGTGATGTGGACATCGCTTTCAATGCCGTCGGCGTTTGTCTTTTCCACTGCCATGCGGAAAGCCAGGGGACTGTTTTCCGGATAGTTCCCGGAAAACCCGCGGTGTGCGAACAGAAGGGGCCGTTTCATAAAAATCTCTCCTTTTACAGCGTTCATCAGAAAGAGCGCATGGCAATACCGCCACGCGCTCTTCTCAATACTCTGTTTTTATTATAGGGTTCCCCACTGGAAAATGCAAGCGCAAAACGAAATATTCATCAGCGTTTCCGCTTTTTACGGCCTCATGATAGATGGAAAGGGTTTCTCCCGCCCGGATACGGAGGCCCGGACAAACGCATTACTGCGGCAGCGTGACCAACACGGACAGGACGTTTTCTGCGGGGCTGTCAGCCCGGATCTTTCCCCTGTGGACGGCCACGATGCTTTGGGCAATGGACATCCCCAGCCCATATCCGCCGGTGGAGGAGCTGCGGGACTGGTCCAGGCGGTAAAAGCGGTCAAACAGGAGGTGCAGCTTGTCCTGCTCCAGGGGCTGCGCCGTGGTGTTGGAAACGGCCAGCTTCAAAAAGCGGCCTTCCTTTTCCAGCCTGACGGAGATCGTTCCGCCCTCCGGTGAATACTTGACGGCGTTGTCCAGCAGGATGGATATCAGCTGCCGGATGGCTTTTTCGTCTCCGGTAAAGGACAGCAGCGGCTGAATGTCCATGCGCAGCGTTTTCCCCTGGGCTTTGGCAGGCCCCTGAAAGGACTGGACGACTTCCTCCGCCACGTCCGAAAGCGGAAACTCGATGCGCTGGAGCTGCGGCCGCTCCTCGTCCATCCGGGAGAGGTAGACCAGGTCGTTGGTCAGGCCCGTCAGCCGCGTGACCTGGCGCTTGATGTCCGAGAGCCATTCGCTCTCCCCGTGCTCCAGCTCCAGCAGGTCCGCGTCGGCCCCGATGATGGTGAGGGGGGTTTTGAGCTCGTGGCCCGCGTCGGTGATGAAGCGCCGCTGCTTTTCATAGCTTTCCGCCGCGGGGGTGACGATTCGGCCGGAGAAAAGAATCAGCAGCACCAGCACGGCCAAAAGCCCCAGCAGAGAGATGGAAATGCTGGCCAGCAGGACTGCGTGAAAGCTGGAAAGGCTTCTCCCGCAGTCCAGAAAGATGATGCGGACGCCGCCGGCCTCTGTGCTGCGGATGAAGCGGTACTCCTCCCAAAAGCCGCTGCTTTGTCCGCGGCGCCATACCTCCTGCGCGTATTCCGCGGCGGCGGCCTGGTCCACCGCGGCGATCTTGCCGGTATCGGTGCCGAGTACCTGCCCCGCCTCATCCAGCAAAACGGAGAAAAAGCGGGACTCATAGGGCGTTTCATCCGAAAAGCCGCGCTTGCGGAAGACGCCGTCCTCCACGGAGCTGTTTCCCGGGGCGTCCTTCCGGGAGGCCCCGCCCTCCGCCGGGGACATCCGCTGGGGGAACATGCCTTGATTGGACGCCAGAACGGATAAGATGGCGTCGGCATCGGACACGGTCTTCCGGTAGCTCATGGCGTTGATGCCGCCCAGGATCACCAGCAGCACCAGAGCCAGGGCCAGCATGGACGCGGCGATAAATTTGACGCGCAGCTTTTTGATCATTGCAATGCCTCCAGGGAATAGCCCGTGTTGCGGGTGGCCTTGATTTGAATGTCCGCGTGCAGGGCCGCCAGCTTTTTCCGCAGGTAGGAGATATACACCCAGACCACATTGACCTCCACATCGCTGTCGTATCCCCAGATCTTCTCCAGAAACCGCTCCGTGGGGACCACCTGCCCGGGGTTGCGCATCAGCAGCTCGATCATCTGGTATTCCCGGTTGGCCAGCCGGAAGCTGCCGTCGGGGGAGGAGAGCTCAAAGGTGGCCTGGTCCAGGGTGACATTTCCGAAGGA
>Ga0129309_1000085_pt1 | contig 80407 bp, 76 predicted proteins | sample L1105metagenome_FD_94439 | JGI IMG/M metagenome (GOLD analysis project Ga0129309, IMG submission 94439) | Ring-tailed lemur group fecal microbial communities from Wisconsin, USA - L1105 metagenome | ecosystem: Host-associated > Mammals > Digestive system > Large intestine > Fecal | place: USA...
ATGTCCAAAATAAAAATGGTATAAGTAAGCTAGGAAAAAACTAAACTTTAGTGTTCGTAGCTGCAATATTACTTAAAAATTTATCATAGAAGGCCTAATTTACAGAAAAACTACCACAGACTCGAATAACCAAGATGATTACAAATCATTTCATGGAGTTCTGCTCCACGATTACGTTCTTGAACGGCATCCAAATAGTCGATTGAGCAGCCTACCATAGGAAGAAGGCGTTTGTAGACTTCTGAAATACGAAGAAGCTGCCTACGATTGGGGTAGGCATTTGGATTAACTTCAATTAGGGACTGGCTAGAATTATCAATATAATCAGCTACAGTATCTGTATCATCCTGAGAAAACAAATAGCTATCACCATAAGAAGCCATCTTTGCTTGATATTTAGTAGTCAGCGTTCCAGTGCGGTCATACTGAACTAATTCATCACCAGTAATGACTCGAACAGCAGTTATGATATCGGATTCATTTACTCGCAAAAAAACATATCGGCGTTCAGCATCAACCTCTTCATTCCATATTTGGACATTCAAGCTTTTTTGAGTATAAACATCAAAGTTCTGCCCAGGAAAACGGGGTTGTGTTTTTTTGAAGGAATTTGGAATAGGATAGCCCAGGGCTTTACATATTTCTTGTTTAACAATTTTGGAGCGTGTTCTTAGGGCTGAGCCATCCAGCGATAGACCAACAAGGTGATTAGAAAGTATAGATTCGAGAGCAAATAACGGGATATATAGGTAGTTGTCTGTTGGGTCAATAGGGTCATAGATGGATAATCCACTTTGATAGATTCTTTCTGGGTAGTTAATCATTTGTTCGCCTCCTCATCTGTTTCGATGCACATGAATAATTGTGAAATTGGTACCCCTAAGCCGTTGGCAATTTTTTCAATATTACCTATTGATATATTCCTTTTTCCGGCTTCCACGGAAGCATAATATTGATAAGGAGAGCAAATTTTTCTTGGCTCAATCCTATTTTATTTCGATAAAAACGAATACATTTTCCAAATGATAATTGTATTGACGCCATGCTTAGTACCTCCTTTCTATCATTATAAAAGTCAATGGCATTTGGAACAACGGACTATAAGCAACAAAAGAACGTTGTTTCTAATGAATAGATGTCGCTCTCGTGCTTTGTCTGCAATATAAAAATCCCACAGATTTCATCCTTGTATGGGTGAAATCTGTGGGATTCTTGCGTTTTCGGAGATTGCGAAATATACAAGTGGTTGCTGATTTGTATATACACAGGCGACGAAAACAAGGGTGTCCAGAGGGACGCAGTCCCTTTGGCTCTGGGTTTCCAATAGGGGCGAGTAGCACTCCTGTTGGCACACGATTTTCCGTAGGAAAGTCTAGTGTGTTATACCTTTGCTTCCGGCTGGCGTTGGAAAGGGGCTGGCTGCGGAATCTGCGACACAAGCAGAATGAAGCTGACAGATACTTTTCGGCGGCAGTAGGTCAGGCGGATTTTGTACGGATACGGACGGAATATGGATTTGCTCACAGGGCAAAATCCGCCTGACCGGAGAAGGAAGCAGAGGTATATATCAAGCCTTCGTCTCGCCGCAGCGCAACGCTTATTCTTCGTTTTTTGTGGGCAGCTCCAACATTTGCTTTGTAAGCTGCTGAAGCAGAGCAGATGTAGATTCATCCATCGGGATCATTTTCCCAACATAGGCAGCCATAGCGGCTGATACATCATCGGTGGTCAGCTCAGATTGTGGCTTCTCTGGCAGCGAATCACGAATGCCCTTTACAGCTTCTGCTGTAGCGATTGCTCCGGTAGGCAGTTGTGCTGTTACATCCTCTTTGATGTCTCGGATAATCTTTATCAAGATATTTTTGATTTTCTCTATGTCCGCTTCATTATTCTGGATTTTTGTGGAGTTCAGGAAACTCATATCCTTCATGATTTCTGCCCGCTTGGAAGGTTCTGCACTCATCAGTTCTGCCAGCGGCTCTGTGGCAAAGTCAATGACTTGATTTCTTGCCATGATGCCGTTTGCAACAATATTATCGAAGTAGTTCTTCATCAACACACATAGTTTCGGGAAGTCTTTATGCTCCAGTAGTCTGTTCAGAACAGACACATCAATCTTTTTTGTAATCAGCCGCTTGACTGCTTCTTCGGATAAGCCAAGCTGAGAAATATCATAGCTTTTCGGCACACTAACAGGTGTCAGGCAGAGCAGATAATCCGCAGATACCTGTAAAGTTTGTGCCAGAGCGATTAACATAGAACTGCTGATATTGGACGTTTCGCCTCTTTCCCACCGGCTGATTTGCGAAGGAGCAATATTTAGGCGGTCTGCCAATTCTTTTTGATTCCAGCCTTTGTCCTGACGATGAAGCCGAATGCGATATGCTACGGTATTTTCATCTTCGTCATCATAATATTTCTTCATAATCAGCACCTCCCTGTTGTGTTTATTATACTCGACAAATTGCAAATTTGCAATTTTCAATGTCTATACTTCTGTTACTTGCGGCTTTCGTGGATAAACGAGAGCCGCTTATTTTTTGCGATAAACTTGGCTTAACGATCGATCGGAACAACTGAATGACCGTCCAGACCGATATAAACCGCCAAGACTTCCGCAAAAGGAACGAGCGCCCCGCAAGGGGACGGCACAGCGCCGAGCAGGGTTGCCTGTCAGGAAACGGAATGGGTAGAACGGCTTAACCAAGACCAAACAGGAGGACTATAATTGAACTTTTTTGAAACAGTGAAAGCGACTGTCTCTGTCAGACAGGCCGCTGAATATTATGGATTAAAAGTAAGCCGTAACAACATGGTCTGCTGTCCATTCCACGATGACCGCACCCCCAGCATGAAGCTGAACGAGGATTATTTCTATTGCTTCGGCTGTGGAGCAAAGGGAGATGTGATCGACTTCGTGGCAAGGCTGTTTGACCTGACCAGCCTGCAAGCGGCATAAAAGCTGGCGTATGACTTCGGCATTGACCCGGATAAGCCGCCCGCTGCGGCTGCGCTGCAAAAACCGAAATACCCGTTGGCAAGAGCGTTCCAGAAGGAGGAACTGCACTGTCAGCGGGTATTGTGCGATTATCTGCACCTTCTGGAACACTGGAAGGTGCAGTATGCACCTAAGACACCGGAAGATACCATTGATGACCGTTTTGTGGAAGCCTGTCAGATGCTCGACTACACCCAGTATCTGACAGACATTCTGACCTTTGCGGAGTTGGAAGTCCGTATCAAGGCTGTGGATATGCTTCACAAAGACGGAACGATTGATGGTCTGGAAGAACGCCTGAAAAGGCTGAACAAGGAGGTGAAAGCCCATGACGAAACGGAAATCGGTTAATATAAACGCTCCCGTTTGGTTTGATGGGACGAATATCAATGAAGCTCTGTTCTGTGATGAGTTTCTCAGCCATCGAAAGATTATCTTTGCCAATGGAGCGTTTTTTACGCCGGATGGCAGAGTGACCGATGATTTACCCCTGCGTGGCGAAATCTTTGAGGAACTGAGATGCTGTGCCGTAAACAACATTCCCCGCAAAATCAGCAACATTCTGGAAGTGATGAAGCTGGCGGCTCATGTGGAGGATTTCCCGCCGGAGAAAGGAGTTCCAGCCATGAAAAGACGGACTAAGTGTTATATCTACACCAGAGTTTCCACCTCTATTCAGGTTGACGGTTACAGCTTGGATGCCCAGAAAGAAAAGCTGCGTAAATATGCCGAGTATGAGGATATGACCATCATGGGCGAGTATTCCGACGAGGGCTTTTCCGGCAAGAATATTCAAGGGCGGTTGGAGTTCCAGCGGATGCTGAATGACATTCAAGAGAACAAGGACGATGTTTCCTATGTGCTTGTGTTCAAGCTATCCCGCTTCGGGCGCAATGCGGCTGATGTTCTGAACTCTTTACAGCTTATGCAGGATTTCGGCGTCAATTTGATTTGCGTAGAGGATGGCATCGACAGTTCTAAGGACTCCGGCAAGCTGATGATTTCCGTCCTCTCTGCTGTGGCTGAGATTGAGCGTGAAAATATCCGTACACAGACGATGGCAGGACGTGAACAGAAAGCCCGTGAGGGCAAGTGGAACGGCGGCTTTGCTCCCTATGGATACCGCCTTGAAAACGGCAATCTGCTGATTGCAGAGGATGAAGCGGAGATTATCCGCATTATCTATGACCGCTATATTCATACCAGTGACGGGCTTGTGGCTGTGGCAAATTACCTGAACAATCACGGTTACACCAAGAAACTCCGTCAGAACGGCACAATCCCCGGCTTTTCCTCCAACTTTGTAAAGGATGTATTGGACAATCCTGTTTACATGGGTAAGATAGCCTATGGCAGACGCAGGACGGAAAAGAAGCTGGGAACAAGAAATGAGATGCACGTGGTTGAGCAGGACGAGTTTCCGATTTATGAGGGACAGCATGAAGCCATTATTTCAGAAGAAGATTGGAATTTAGCACAGGAGAAACGCAAAATCAATGCCTTTAAGCGTGAGAAGATAAATGACCCTGATCATGCACACATTCTGTCCGGCATCTTGAAATGCCCCTGTTGCGGCAAGAGTCTTTACGGAAATATCGCAAAGGCCCACAGCAAGGACAAGAAAACACGGTATTATTACTACTGTAAGAATACTGTGGGCGCAACCGGGCACAAATGCACCTTCCGTGTGAACATCGAGCAGACAGAAATGAATCGCATGGTGGCAGCTATTATTTCTGCTATGGTCAACGATCCACAGTTCTCCAAGGCAATTAAAGAGAAAATCGGCACTTCAGTAGATACCGAGGACTTGGAAAAGCAGCTTACCGCATTACAGGCACAGCTCCGGCAGACCTTGGGTATCAAGACGAGACTGGAACGCCAAATGGATACACTGGATATAAACGATGCTCACTTTGACCGCAAGATGCTGGATTTACAGCGACGATATGATGAGCAGTACGGCAAGGTAGAAGAAATCGAAACTCAGATGGACGAAGTAAAAAGCCAGATACAGAGCATCAGACAGGAGAAAATCTCTGGTGATAACATCTACCAGCTTTTATTGGCTTTTGATGAAGTGTACAGTTCTGCTACCGAGGTGGAACAGAAAGAATTTGTGAAAGCGTTTTTTGAGCGCATCGACTTGTACCCGGAAAAGCAGAAAGACGGCAACTGGATTAAGAACATTGTCTTTACTTTCCCCGTTCCTGTGAATGGCAAGGAAGTGAAAGAACTTTCCTTGGAAACTGGGACAACTCTTGAGTGCGTGGTACTGCTGACAAGAGCGGGAGAGCAAAAAGCACATGTTTTTAACTAAATTATGTTTGCGTTTCTGAGAAATCTTGAAAATTGTTATACTGAGTGTTATAATATAGTTACCAATTTGAAAGCGAGGCGCATATTTTATGCAGAATGGTTATTTCAATACTTTAGATGATGCACATTTGTATTATGAGGTTCGAGGTAAGGGAAAACCGTTACTGTTGGTACACGGGTGGCAGTGTTCGCATGTTTTTTGGCAAAAAAATGTTGATGTGTTAGCAGAAAATTTTTGCGTAATTACTTTAGATTTACGTGGACATGGTAATTCTTCTAAAGGTCTGCATGGTATAACTATTAGACAGTATGCCAAAGATATACATGACCTTATTGAGTTTTTAGGTTTAGAAGATGTTGTGTTAATGGGTTGGTCGTTAGGTGGACCGACAGTACTATCTTATTTTAAGCAGTTTGGTAGTCAGCATTTAAAAGGGCTTGGCCTTGTTGATATTACACCGTTCCCGTTTAGTCCGGAAGCATGGAACAGTCAGGGGCTTCATGGATATAATATGGATGGATTTAATGCTCAAGTAAATGCACTTGTTAATGACCGTTTAGCGTTCTATGGAGTTTTGGCCAACAATATTTTCTATGGAGGCAAGAAGCCGGAAGGGGTTGAATGGATAATAGAGGAGTTCAAAAAATTACCGCCATGGATTTCTGTTGCTATATACTCTGATTATCTTTCCAGTGATTACACAGATGTGCTGCCGACTATAACCGTACCGACGCTTGTAGTTAGTGCCAATAGTCCGGTGTTTTCAGATGGTATAAATCAAGGTAAGCATATTGCTGCTCAAATTCCTAATGCTAAATTTGTTCCTTTTATTGAAAGCGGCCATATGCTTATGTATGAAGAAGCAGATAAGTTTAATAAAACTGTAACGGATTTTATGTTTGACTATATTAAATAATTAAAAATAGAGATTTTTTATATTAGAAAGCTTTAATTTATTGTAGAGAGCTCTTGCGCTCAATTGTAGAATAATATAGACATAGATATTACCTTTTTCCTTTTACTTAGTAACTCTAAATCAAAGGTAAGTTCTATGTCTATTTTTTTAGGATTGTAAATTACATATAGAAAAATATGAATAATTGTAAGATACTCATATAAATCGTAATTTATGGAAATATGGAGACAAATGGTTATGATCAGAGCATTTGAAGAAAATGATTTAACTGCTATAATGCAGATATGGCTTGATACAAACATTAAAGCACATTATTTTATTCCAAAAGAATACTGGACAAATAATTATGATATGGTAAAAAGTGTTTTGCCACAAGCAGAAATATATGTGTATGAAAATGATGCTACAAAGCACATAGAAGGATTTATTGGCTTATCGAATGAACATATTGAAGGAATTTTTGTAAGAGAAGATGTTCAGGCACAGGGTATTGGAAAACAGTTATTGGCATATGTAAAATGTGTTAAATCTAATATGAGTTTATGTGTGTATCAGAAAAATACTCGGGCAATACAATTTTATCAGAGGGAACAATTTGTGATTCAATCTGCAAATATTGATGATAATACAAATCAGAAAGAGTATGTAATGCTTTGGAAAAAATGAGCGACTCACAAGTTAAGGAGAAAAACATGAGAATGAAAATGCCCGCCGATTATATACTATTCGGTGGGCATTTTGCTATCTATTGCAATTTAGAGTATTAAATTAAGCGCCGGATCAAAAAAATATAAACTTTAAATTGCGTGATGTTAATTTTTGGGCCTAGCCGTAAGCCACTGACGCAGCTGGTCGCGCTTGTTAAAAAGATGGCTGTCAAACCACATATAAAAGAAGCGTTCCGCAGGTACAATGTTATAACCGTCCTGCAAATGGTCGCTGGTGTCGAAGGGGTCTGCCATAAGCAGCACATCGTCACCGGTATGAGCTGTGCCCATAGTGTCATAGCCTATAATAACACGCCAATGACCGCCCCAATCAATATTTTCTACCATAATAGGAGTATTGTTTGCGAGATTGGTAGTAACAAAGTGCAGAAAATCCTCATAATTATCAGGAGTTTTATCCTTAACTGATGAGTGTACTTTCCAGCCAATTTTTTCAAAATAATTAGCCATGCCTTTTGTTGTTGTGCCATTGGTAGTGCTGGTTGACATCATTTGGCAGATTTCCAATTCATTATGCAGTGGTTTGCCTAAAAAATGGATAACTACTGTATTGGCAGCGACAGGGCCACAGCTATAACCGGTGCTTTGCTGCTGCGTCTTGTAATGAGAAAGTACCAGCAAATGGTCATTGGACTGTATATTAAAAATATCGGGATGAGCAAAATAAGGCGAATTGACAATATCATGCTTGCCCGCAAATTGAGCGGCGCCGCCAACTTCGGTAGTGTTGGCATTGTCCGCAGGAGCAGCACTATATTGATTTAAAAGGTAGTTGACGCCGCCCAAAATAGTCAGGCAGCAGATACCTGCGATAAGAAGCTTTTTGGTATTCATCGGTTGTTCCTTTCTATATATGAAGAAAAATTAGTCGCTGCTGGCGGCACAGTCTATATTTTGTCGCTGGCGTCTGCGTTCAATGTGCTTGCGAACTGCTTGTAAAAGCGCGCCGCTTTCATTGGTCAGATTGCCCTGCTGTACCCGCTCCAGCAAATAGTTATAGGTATTTTTGATTTTTTCTTGAGGAATGATTGCCAGCAGTTCATGGCCGCTGATATGTAAATCCTTACCAGTTACGGGCATAGAGTGCTGCGCCATTTCTACAACCTGCTTGCCTAATAACCGTCCGTCGGCCATAAGCCGATGATTTTCGCGTGCATGAGTTGCTCCCATGTCAGCAAGAAAAACCTCCGTTAACTGACTGTAAGCAGCAGTTAGCTGTTTTTGGCTGCGGAAAGTACCGCTTTTAGCTTCGTGGTACAGCCAACGCCGCAGCGTTTTTTCGCCGGTCAGCAGCATAGGGGCAAAACGCATGTGCTGCGCTACCAGCCACACTACAAGATTAGTGAAGCTTTCCGGATAATGGAAGCGCCGCAAAATTTCCTGCGCCATTTTTGCGCTTTCAGCCTCGTGTCCAGGGTCGCTGGGCTGGCCTTCTTTATTAGGCTTGCGAATTTGCGGCAGCCCTTTGCCAAGGTCGTGCAGTAAAAGACTCCAACGAATAGCCAATTCGCGTGGACTGTTGTCAATGGCTAATAAGGTATGCTCCCAAGTATCATAAAGATGGTAGCGCGGATTTTGCGGCAGTCCTAAAAGATGCGTTGCTTCCGGCAGAATTGGTACATTGATAAAGTTGCCATTGATACGCACGCGGCAGCTTTGCTCTAATAAACCGGTAGCCATCATAAGCATTAAACCTTTACCTGCATATTTGCTGACTAAAAGCTTTTCAATTTCTGTGCGCACCCGTTCTAAAGAAAGACCGGCGCAGCGTTCAACGGGAAAGGGATAAACCTGTGGCAGAAAATAAGGCGTGCCCTTCATGCCGCAGGCAGCACCTGCTTCACCGTCCTGTATATAGTCAAAGCCAAGCTGAGCAACAAAGCGGCAGGCACGCAGCATGCGCAAAGCATCTTCCTCGTAGCGAAACCGTGCTTTACCAACCGGACGTAAGAGACGTTTCTCTAAATCTTCACAGCCGCCGAAATAATCGTAAAGCCTGCCGTGAATATCCAATGCCATGGCGTTGACCGTAAAATCACGGCGAGCCAAATCATCTCGTAAATTGTCGCAGTACCAGGTAGCAGCAGGCTTATGGGCGTCGATTAAGTCATAGTGTTCGCCGCGAAAGGTAGTGACCTCGGTAGCGACTTCGTCTAAAACAATGAGCGTGCAGCCATAATTATGTCCCAGATTGTCTACTGTGCACCAGTTTTTTCGCATGCAAAGCCGCAATACTTGCTCCGGACGAGCGTTAGTAGTGATATCGTAATCGCTGGGAGTTTGCCCCAAAAGCAAATCACGCACAGCGCCGCCAACTAAATAGGCTTCATAACCGGCCTGTGTAAGCGCCTGCATTATTTTTTTGGTATATTCAGGCAGCAGCTGCTCTAGTTCTGCAGCTGTGTATGTAAGCATATGCTGTCACCTGCGCTTTATCGTCATAAAAAACTATTCAAAATCTAAGCCGTCATTTTTCAGAGAGTATTCAACATTGATGCCAAAATATTCCCAAAGAATTTCTTTAAGTTCCGCTCCGGTACGAATTTTGTAGCGGTATTTAACACGTCCGCCCAAATAAAATTTGAGGAAATTACCGCGAATGGTAATATTGCAGTCCTCGCGGAAAATAGAAAGCGCTTTGCCCTTGATAAAAGGAGAATCGGGATGCGCGTCGCACCAAAAAGAAGCGGTAATAAAATCCTTATCAATCATAGGATCTTCTGTAAATCCGTAAAGACGCTTCCAGGGCTTACCCTTTTCCTTTTGCCACAGCAGCCAGCCGAAAAAAACGTCCCTGGAGAGCTTGTATTGGCTGATACCGTCGCTTTGAATGAGGCCGTCAGTCATTTCTAAAGGCATACGGGGACTTTCGCTGTTGACGCCTACATCTGTTAAATAGCGTTTGCCGTCTAAATTAACGCACATTACACGGTGGCGGCGGATTTGATAAACGTCCAGCTTGTCTGTGTAGCGGGCAGCATAGCTGGTTACATCATAGCCTATGGATTCCAACAGCCAGTTATACAGACCGTTCAGCTCAAAGCATATACCGCCGCGGTTGTGCATAATCAGCTTGTTGAATATATCGCAGCGCTTTAAAGAGGTTATTTTGCCGTTGAGACAGTCAAAATTATCGTAGGGAATAAATTTTAAATGAGTATCCTGTAGCTTGGTTAAGGTGGCTAACGTTGGGAGAAGATCTAAATCATTAAGCTGCAATTTATGCAGATAGCTTTTAATTTGTGCTTCGTTTAAGGGTTTGCCGTTGATAGAAGGCTTCACTGGTTTACATCTCCGTTTGAAAGTGTTTTTTATAATATTACTATTCTATCACGGTTGTCTAAAGAAATAAACTATTTAACAAAGAATATCCGCCTATAAATTTTTGCTTTAGGTAAGATAAAAAATGTCTAAATGTTTGAAAAAGGCGTAAAATAAGTGTATAGTTATAGGCAGGATATAAGGTTTGTATTATGATATCAGGCGGGCTGGACAGAAACGGCGTGTCAGCTTACCGGATCGTTAAGTGGAGGTGTTGGCATGGCCTTATTATCTTTAGTATTATTGTTAGTCGCTATCTTTTTGGGTTTCTTTCGCAAGATGAATACCGGCCTTTTGTGTATAGCTTTTGCGCTGGTTTTGGGACGTATGGCCGGGGTATCGGATAAGGAAATTATCAGCGGCTTTAATTCGTCTTTGTTCATTATGCTGTTAGGCGTAACCTATTTATTCAGCCTGGCGCAGATAAATGGCTGCCTTGATTTGCTGGCGAAAAAGGTGGTCTCTTTGGCTGGCAAAAGGGTATATTTGGTGCCTATTATCATTTATGTTTTTTCCACCATTTTATCTGCCATAGGTCCGGGCACTGTACCTACCATGGCTATCATGATGGTATTTTCCATGGCTTTGGCAGCAGAAATGGGTATTCAGCCGGCTATGCTTTCGGCGCTGACGGTTTTAGGCGCCAGCGGCGGCGGTGTATCGCCTTTGGCGGCAACGGGTATTATCGGTATAAATTTGTGCGCTGAATTTGGTCTGACGGGTATTGAAACGCAATTTTTACTTAACGGCGTGCTTTCGTCCACGGTTTACGCTATTGTAGTTTATATTCTTTTGGGCGGTTACAAGCTGCGTATGGATGAAAGCGTAGTGCATGAAAAAACGCCGCCGTTCAACGGCAAGCAAAAAATTACGCTGGCAGGCATTGTGGCAATGGTAATTTTGGTTATGATTTTTCATATCAACGTTGGCTTGGTTGGCTTTGCGGTGGCGGCAGTGCTGTCCTTTTTGCATGTTTCGGACGAGGGCGAAGCGCTCAAACGTATTCCGTGGGGAACTTTGCTTTTGATTACCGGCGTAGGCGTTTTGATGCACTTGATTATTGGTCAGGGCGGTATCAGAATGTTGAGCGAGGCTTTAGTTTCTGTAATGAACGAAAAGACCGCGGTTTCCATTATGGGTATCTGCTCCGGACTTTTAAGCTGGTTTAGCTCTACCAGCGGCGTGGTTATGCCAACGCTGATTCCTACCATTCCTCATATTGTGGCGCAGATGGGCGGCGCAGTCAGCGAATTGGAATTAGCTACTGCAATTACCATGATTAGCAACACCGCAGGTATCAGCCCGCTTTCTACCGGCGGCGCGCTGGCTTTGGCGGCATATTCTTCCGCTGCCGGAGCTTCCTACGAGGAGCAGCATCATCTGTTTGTAAAAATGTTTATGATTAGCGCTTTAGGCGTTTTGGTTTTGAGTATTTTTGCTTATTTTGGCTTGTATCACTGGCTGCTGTGATGTAGGCGTTTGTTAAGTTTATTTTAAAATTATAAAAAGCCTTCCGAAAAATGATATGTACCCTCTTTACCGGACAAAACCGGTAAGGAGGGTATTTTTATGTGTTACTCATACGAGTACAAGTTGAAATTAAATTAAAATTCCTGTAAAAACTGCTTCAAAATTGAAATTAAATTAAAATCTTGCTTAAAAAAGTGAAAATCATTATAATTAAATTGAAATTAAAAGTCTAGAAGCAAAAAGAGTGAGCTTTTTTCAATTGGTAATGTAGCTATAATACTTCAATATACACTTGAGAAATGCTATAATAGCTATAAAGTTACTTTTGTGTTTTAGAGGAGATGCGAAAAATATAAATGCAGTACTTTGCTTGCCTTTTAATCAATAATAGAATGTAAAAGGCTTGATTGATTGGAATAGTATAAAATCGAAGTTAAACTTTTAATTAAGGTTATTTTAAGAGATTTAGCAGTAAAATAGATTTGGTTTAAGCCGATATAATATAGATGAGTATTTGAGGAGATAAAATGTTTAATAAAGAAGAATTTGCCAAGAATCAATTTATATTGCAAAAGGAGTCCTTTGATTATGGCTTGCTACAACAGAAGCAAGAAAAACCTATGCATATAGCTTTTAATGTCAACGATGGCTTTTTTATGCAGACCGGTGTGGCCATTACTTCTATTTTAGAAAATAATAAATCAAAAGGTTTTTGGTTTCATATTTTCTGTGATGGAGTTAGTGACGAAAATAAAGAAAAAATGCGCCAAACCATGGAAAAATATAAAACAAAATGTTCCATATACATAATGGATATGGCGCCGTTTCAAGCTTTTCATATCAAAACCAGACATTTTTCAAGAGTAACTTATTTGCGCTCTATTATGCCTAAAATATTACAATCATTAACTGATAAGTATTTATACATGGACGCGGATATGATTTGTACGGGTGATATTGGTGAGATAGAACAAATTGATTTACAAGGATATCCTTTTGCCGCTGCTAGTGAAACAGAGGAGGCAGTAAACTATAAAACGACTTTTCTAAAAATGAGAAGCGATAAATATTTTAATGATGGATTAATGTGGATAGATATTGAAGAATGGGAGAAAGAAGAAATTACGGAAAAGGTATTTTCTTATCAAGGTGCGGACCCAAGCAGATTTTCTGGTCAAAGCCAAGATATTTTAAACTTGGTGTTGGAAGGAGAAATTTACTTTATTAGTCGTAGATTTAATGGTATGGATACTGGTAATCTAATTTTTCATTTTACTGGTCGTAACAAACCATGGCAGATGGTGCTGGATGAACCGGCTAAGCTATGGCGGCATTATTTGGATTTATCTGTGTGGGATAGTATGCCAGACCCCAATCCTCCTAAAGACCAGGAGCATTATTTTAATTGGAAAAGAATGATGGAATTTAACATTAAACAGGGGAATTACGGGGGGGCGCTATATTGTTTGTTTTGGTATGGTTGGTTGAAAATGCGATTGAAATTTGTAAATAGGAGATAGTTGTTATGAAATACTTACAAACAGAACCTTTGCTATCCGTTATTATTCCTGTATATGGTGTAGAAGAATATATTGCTCAATGTTTAGATTCTGTTATTCATCAAACATATAAAAATATGGAAATCATTGTTATTAATGATGGTACTAAAGACAGAAGTGCGGAAATTGCGAAAGAATATGCAAAGCAAGATTCACGTATCAAGGTGTATGATTTTAGCAATGGAGGATTAAGTATTGCTAGGAATAGGGGACTAGAACGTGCTAGTGGAGATTATATTGCTTTTTTAGATAGTGATGATTGGATAATGCCAAATATGTATGAAAAATTGATAGAAAAAATCAGAGAATATGGAGCAGATATTGTTAAGTGTTCTGTAATAGAGGCAGGTGCTCTAAACGGTAAGAATAAGCTGATTGCTTTTAATAATGATATGGAATTACCCCCCCCGATTAACGAACATTATTTCGATGGATTTCTGCATACAGTTGTATGGAATGCAATATATAAAAGCAGCCTAGCTAAAAAGATTTTATTTCCTGAAAACGTGGTACATGAAGATAATTATGCTAGTGGTATGTATTACGCTTTAGCAGACAAGGTAGTTGTTGTTAAAGATGCCTATTATAATTATAGAGTAAATAATTTTGGTATTAGTAAAGGTGGCGTGAAAAGACCTTTAGATAAATGTTTGGCAATTAATAAGTTAATAAATGATTTACAGCTGTATGGGCTGAATTTAACCAAGTATAAATGGAAATTGGCTTGTGAAATTTATCACTACATTCGAGGTTGGAATAATAATTACAGAGTGCGTCAGATTCAGAAGGAACTTTATAGCTTTTTAATGGAGAATCTTGATTTGCGACGCAAATGGTCAGTTTTATGGTATATTAAAAAACATAAAATAATTATATCCAAAGGAGATGTTAGGCATGAGTAGCAAGTTCAACAAGGCGTATTTTGATAATGATGTGCAGCTCTACAAGGAAAAGATGGATTATTTGTATAAGGATGCACAAGATAAAAGGGATAGCCTTTTTATTGCATTCAATATAAATGATTTGTTTTTTAAACCTTTAGGTGCTGAGATTACATCTATTTTAGAAACGAATGCTGATTTGTCGTTGGAGTTTTTTGTGTTCATTGATGATTTTTCTGAAATCAACAGGGCTAATTTACAAAAAACGGCAGAAAAATATAAATGTAATATCCACTTTTATGTTATGGATATGAGTATTTACCAAAATTTTCATATTAAGGTTAAACGTTTTTCTCGTGTTACCTATATTAGGATAGTAATGCCTTGGATTCTGCGTCACTATACTAAAAAATATTTATATTTAGATGCTGATATGATTTGCGTTGGTAGTTTGCGTAAATTTTTGCAAATTGATTTGAAGGATAAAGCTGTTGGAGCTCTTACTTATCATACGCCGGAGAGAATTGAATTTTTAAAGATGAAGAATGGAGTATATTTTTCTGACGGGTTAATGTGGATTGATATTGATAATTGGATTAAGCAGAAAATTACAGAAAAAGTATTTAGTTATCAAGGGGCAGATCCTAACAGATTTAAGGGGCAAACGCAAGATTTACTTAATATTGTTTTAGATGGTAATATACAACCAATCCCTAATTTATATCACCATATGAATAAGAATTTTGATGTAGAGGGTATTCTTATTCATTATTCGGGTAGAGATAAGCCTTGGGAAGTAGTGTTAGATGTTGATGATGAACTATGGAGACACTATTTAGATATTTCTTTTTGGGAAAGTATGCCTGATCCTATGCCACCTAAAAAGCCAGAATATTACCATACTTTTAAAAAAATGGCTGAGGTATATGGAGAAAAAGGCGAACGAATAAAACAAGCTAAGTGTATTTTTTGGTATAGCTTGCTAAAAATATGGAAAGTATTAAAATAATAATAATAAAGTAATGAGCGAATCATAAAATGATTCGCTCAAATTTTAATATTCTATTTCGTTTTCGTGGATATCATCTGCAACGCTTTTTCTGCCAAGATCGGTTTTAATTAAATTTTTAGTAAAATAGTATTGGGGACTCGCTAAATTTAATTCAGGTTTAATACTTTCGCTAGTTATATTTAAAAGTCCACCAACAGTTTCAAACATCAAATCGTTTGAATAGTACTTATCAATATTATTTTTTAATGCTTTTGTGGCATCAGGGAATATTGACTGGTATTCATCAGAAAGATATATAATCAGAGGGATTCTGACGTTAATAAAAGGGATATTTTCTGCTGTACGTTTTCTGTATGGGTTAGCACCGTGGTCAGAAAAAATAATCATGGATTGTAGATTAAGTTTTTCTTTGCCATATTCATATATTTTTTGTAAAACCCAGTCGTTATATGCCATAGCATCTTCATAATTAGCAATTAAATCAAAGACACCTTTTTTGCCAAATTTAGTTCTATTTTCAGGGAATCTATGAATTGTTAATTCATGGCAACCCATAACATGAATTACAACAAAGTTGTTTTCGTTGGGATTGACTTTTTGTAAACAGGGAAGCAAATCTTCATCATATAAAACTCTTGTTGAGGCAATAGGATCGTTTTCAATCCAATGATGGATGTCCGCCGTTTTTCCTACAATTTGAATAGGTGTATCAGCAGTATTTTTTACGCCTTGGTTGCTAAACCAGTAAGTTTTATAACCTGCTTTTTTTGCCAAGTCCAAAATAGTAACTGAATTTTTAAATTGAAGATTATTGTATTGATTTTTTTCTGTTAGTGCTTGTTCTAAAGATTGTACGGTTGAGCCAAAAGATGAATATGCATGGTTGAAACGAAGAAAGTGTGTTTCGTCTTTTTCGACTTTTTCTTTTAACCATGGTGTTGTATTGTTACTAGCATATCCATATGCACTCATAAAGTTTCTACCATATGATTCACCTATTACTAATATAAAAGTAGATGGTTTTGAAAAATTTGCAGAATTCTTTTTGATAGTAAGTTTAGAGAATGCTGTTTGATGATATTTTTGAAATTCCTTAAATTCGGATAGATAAGAATAAGCTTCTCTAAATGAGCTGATGATGCCGGTTTTAAAAAAGCTTTTTGGTAGATATATACATAATAAAATAATCAAAAGGTAAAGGAAATATTTTTCGGGGGGGTAAAGCTTGCGCTATTTATATTTATATTGCTCAAATCACGATTTGATTTATAAAATAAAGTCAAAATAGAGAGAAGTATGATTATGGATAAGCTGGCTAAAGGTATTCCTATTTGAAGAATATATTCCCAAGCTTCTTTAGGATTTGTTTGGAGGACTGCTATTGCTGCGGTAGTACTAAGTGTAGTACCATAGTAAATGTAATATATTAAAGACAAGAATGGTATGACAAGCAAGCTGCATTGAAATAGTGAAAAAGTAAATGAGAAAATAGAATATAATTTAGTTTTTAATTTAAGCATTATTAGTTGGATAAGTGCCATGAAACAAAAAATATAAGCTGCAAAAGCGATATCCATGTAATTATTAAGATTTGTCGTAGATTTATAATTTGCTAAATACGATGTAATATTGAAAATTAAAAACCAACTTCCAGATACAACAAAACATGGAATAAGTTTAAAAAATGATAGGTTAAACTTTTTCCATAGGTGGATAGAAAAAGTAACGCCAATGGCGCATATTAAATATCGTCTGGAATGAAGCAAAAGTCTATACGTTTCTGTACCTACAGATGTGATTAAGAAAAATAATAGCATAGATACATATATTGAAGTAAATAGAAAAAGCATTTTTTTGTTTTTTTGAATGAATGTAATTAATGATGAAAAGAAATTTTGCATAAAATTTTTCTCCCTTTTTGAATTTTTTCATAATTGCTTTTTTGATATTATAGCATGATTACAATAGTTTTGCTAGTAATGCAGAGAGTTTTAAATAAACAGTATTAAAACCGTCATGGAATGTGGTATAATTAATATGTTAGAATTTGGAGTGATTGTGAAAGGATTAAGGTTGATTTAGTAAAATGGAAAAATTAACTGTAGTTATTTTAACGAAGAATGAAGAAAGTAATATCTTAAAAGTTATAGATAATGCTAAAAAAATAACAACGAGAATTTTAATCGTGGATTCAGGTAGTACTGATAAAACTATAGAGTTAGCAGAACAATGTGGTGCTAAGGTTGTTTATCGTGCGTGGGATAATGATTTTTCTGCACAGCGCAACTTTGCTTTGGAGCATGTAAATACAGAATGGATTTTGTATTTAGACGCTGATGAACGATTAGATGAGCAGCTTTGCCAATCTATAAAAACTGCTTTAAATAGTGAAAAATTGAAGCAGTACAGTATTATGCGCAAGATACATGCTTTTGGCTTTGAATATAAGCATGGTATTTTTAAACCTGATGAAGTTTTACGCCTGTTTCCGACGCAAACAGTACATTGGGAAAACAAAGTTCATGAAAGACCGATTTGTAATTTGCCAAAAGAAAAATTGCAAGGATTTATTGAGCATTATACCTATAGTTCTTGGCAGCAATGGTGGGATAAGGCTGGCAAATATACAACTATTTGGGCTGAGGATAATTTTGCTAAAGGTAAACGGACTTCTTTAGGAGCTTGCTTAGGACATTCTGTTTATGGCTTTATTCGAGCCTATATAATTCAGTTGGGATTTATTGATGGTTGGAGCGGATTGTATTCTAGTCTGCAGCATTTTATATATACCATGATGAAGTATTTGAAGTTATATGAAATACAATCTAAATTGTAACTATAAGGAGAGGCAGATTTTATATGCTGTTTTTGCAAAAGAATAAGCTATTTATATATAGTTTAATGTTGGTATTTTTGTTTTTGGTAATTTCATATTATTTGACATCTGTAGGTATTCGCAATAGCACGCTTTTTTTACAAATGCGGCGCTATATACCTTGTGCATTAACTGTAGCAATAGCAATATCTTTGGTGGAAAAATCTGGATTAAGCTTAAAAAAATTATTGCTCCCCCATGCTTTAGTTGGCATTTTATGGATAATAGTATATCCGGCTTGCTATTGGTTTGCCTTTCATAAAACTTCAACATTCATTGATAATCATTATGACCAAGCCTTTGGTGCTTATTTTTTCGCTTTTTCGGTTTGCCTTCGTATCATATTGTTAAAATGGAATGCTTGGCAGGATAAACCAATTTACAAATATGGTTTTAGTTTTTTACATGCTTTATTTCTTATAATTCCGGTAATACAATTAGGGTATTTATATATATATTGTTATCCAATAACAGAAGCTGCGGCAGTTGCAGTATTGCAAACTAATTTTGGTGAAGCTAAAGAATATCTATTATTAAATTTAGGCTTTATGGGCATTATTGGTTCAATTATTTTTTGGATAAGCTTATTTATATTGTTAGCCAAAATGAATGATTCGAATAATTTAGTTCTGCCAAAAGTTATTTATTTTGGTAAAAAATGTACCGTATTTGCTTTGGTAATCATCATTGCTACTATTGGATATGGTGGAAAAATATTTAAACATACTGGAGTAGTGCAGGCTTATGCATCTGCACAAGAATATTTTGCAGGTACTAATAGATTCAAATATTTCCATGATAATAATTTTGAGCAATTAAAAGTATTTCCGTCAAATCCCGCTTTTTCTGAACCCGCAACAATTGTAGTGGTTATAGGTGAATCGGCGTCTGCTTATTATATGAGCGCGTTTAGTGATGTTAAAAAGGATAACACTCCTTGGTTGCGCTCTGTAAAAAAAGACAACAGCTTTATTTTATTTCCTCATGTTTATGCAAGTTGGGGGCAAACTGTTCCGGCGCTAGAGAGAGCCTTGACTGAAAAAAATCAATATAATACCAAAGAGTTTTATCAAAGTTTAACAATAATTGACATTGCTAAAAAAGCAGGCTATGAAACCTATTGGTTTAGTAATCAAGGATATATAGGAGGAGCAGATACTCCTATTACATTGGTTGCTCAAACAGCGGATCATGCTAAATGGCTTGCTGAAGATAAAGCTTTGAGTAAAAAGTATCAGTATGATGGAGATTTATTAGAGTATCTTAAGTACGTAGACCCTAAGAAAAACAATTTTGTTGTGTTGCATTTGATGGGCAGTCATGAGGATTGCATAAATCGCTATCCGCAGGATTTTGCAAAATTTAGTAAGTCTAAAGAATTTGATATGGTTAAAAATTATGATGACAGCTTGGCTTATACCGATCATGTTTTGCAGCAGGTTTATGAATATAGTTCTAAAAATTTAAATTTACAGGCTATGCTTTATTTTAGTGATCATGGTGGAGATCCTTATCGCAAAAGGCATCCGGATGTTTCTGGCTTTAAGTTTCTCCAAATCCCTATGTTTATTTTTGTTTCTCAAGAATATCAAAAGCTATATGGTGATGCTGTACAGATATATAGAAATAATAGAAACAAATATTTTACCAATGATATGATTTACGAGGTAATATGTGATTTGTTAAGAGTAAAATCTAATAGATTTGTAGAAGAAAACAGTATTTTAAATAGCAAGTACAAATATACTCCAGAAACTCTAACTACTAATCTTGGTAAGACAAAATTGATTGAAGATAAGGAACCGAGAAAAGATGATTGACAATATTGATATTATTTTAGCTTCTGATGACAACTATGCGCAGCATGTTGCTGTGGTAGCTGCTTCGATTTTAAGCAATACAAAAGAAAAAGTACATATTCATGTTTTAAGTGATGGTATATCGTTAGATAAATTATCTTTGATTGAGCAAACAGTAAATAGTTTGAGCGGAAAAATAAGTTATTATGACTTATCAGCCTATCAATGCTTTAATGATTTGTTTACAAGCGGACATATCAGTAAAGCAGCTTATTTTAGATTAGATGTTGCTAATATCTTGCCAAAAACTATTAATAAGGTTATATATCTTGATGTGGATTTACTTGTATTAAAAGATATAGCAGAACTTTGGCAATTTGATTTAAAAGGAAAACCATTGGCTGCTGTGCCGGATTACGGAATTATGGCATCAAAAAGACTGATGCAGCAAAAGAAAAAAGTAATTGGCTTGCCATTGAATAACTTTTATTTTAATTCCGGCGTGGTTATTATGGATTTACAACAATGGCGCAAATATAACTATGCGGAACAAGTCATTAAGTTGGCAGCAGAGGGAAATTTTCCGCACCATGACCAAGATGCTTTGAATAAAGTGTTTATGGAAAAATGGATACGTTTGCCTTTGAAGTGGAATGTTATACCTCCGGTTTTTAATTTATTTCCCAAGATTCTTATGAGAAATGATTTAAGAGTAAATGCTGTAAATGCTCGTAAACACAAAGCAATTTTACATTTTGCTGGAAGATATAAACCGTGGGAGTTTGCATTAAAAAAAGATTTTAATGATCAATATTATTATTATTTAGAAAAAACTGCTTTTGCAAATGCAAAAATGCCACAGCCTGGAAAAAATATGAAGGGGAAGTCATTGGCAAGGCAGCTTATAAGATTACATGTTGCGGATTATATGGAGAAATTATTTAGTTAAATGGGAGTGAAAGAGTGTGTTAGAATATAATTTCCGTGTAAAAAAAATAATGGCTGTCTGCATAGCTGTTGCATTATGCTTTCAGCGATTATCAATGGCTATGGGAAGTATCTTTTGGGGTATAGCTATAGCGTGCTTTTTGTTTTTATTGTATAAGTCTTATAAGGTTGGTGATTTATGCGCAAGAGTGTATATATTTAGCAATTATTACAAAGTAATTGCTCTGCTGCTTTTATGCTTTATTCCTTGCGTTGTTTTTTCTGTTGATATTAAAACTTCATTTAAAGCTTTTGCGGAAATGTGGATATATAGACTGATGCCATTTTTTATGGTTACGCTTTTTATTCACGATAAAAAGTGGTTAAAAAATATTGTTGTGGCTCTTATCATAGTTACTTGTATTGATTGCTTAGTGGCAGCCTATCAAGTTTATGGTATGCACGCATGGCGTGGTTGGGGATTTGGTGGGCATACTTTGAATTTGGCTTCTTTACTTGCTGTTGTGACACCCATGTGTGCTGTTGTAGTTTTTGATGATTTTTTTTCGGAAAAACTAAAAAATATTTGTAAGGTAGCTTTAATATGTTGCGTCATAGGATTGATAGCCGGGAAAAGTCGCGGTGCTTGGTTGACATTAGCAATAACGCTTCCCTTGGTTTCTTGTTATTATATTGTTCAGAGCAAAAAGGCTTTGGCAATTTGTTTAATTATAGTTTTGGCTATAGGAGCAGGTTTTGCTTCTTCAAAACAGTATAAAAAAAGATTGTTGTCAATTGGTAATACTACAACAGATGTATCTAATGCTGATAGAATTCGTGTTTGGCAATCATGTTTTAAAATGATTGCTGACTATCCTATTACTGGTGTTGGGTTAGGGAATTTTAAAAAAGTTTATAATAAGGGACACTATCGTTTGAAAACAACTGTACAGGATTTGCCGCACTCCCATAATAACTATTTACAACTATGGAGTGAAGGGGGCACAATAGGTTTTTTGGGTTTTATGACAATGTCATTGTTCATTTTATTTAGCAATTTGAGAATGTGGTGGAAAACTAAAATTCCTTATTGTCTGATGATATGGGGAGCTTGGTTAGGGTTTATGATTTTTGGTATGTTTGATTTAATTATAGACCATTCTGCTATAACCAAGACATGGTGGTTTTTGTTAGGTACGTTATTAGTTTATATTAATGATAAAAAATTAAAGAATTGAGTGAGATATATGGCTGAAAAGATTAGGGTTAGTAATATAGAATTATTGCGAATTGTGGCTATGTTTTTGGTAGTAATATCACACTTTTATGTTCATGGTAGATGGCCAATTGTAAATGAATTGTCAATAAATAATATTATTATTTATTGCTTTGATGTTGGCGAAATAGGTGTTACGGCTTTTGTGCTAATTTCTGGATATTTCCTTGTAAACCAGTCTTTTGATTTAGTTAAATTATTTAAGTTAGTATTTCAAATGTGGTTTTATGGAGTGGCTTTGTTAGTTTTTGCTTACGCTTTTGGAACAAGGGAAATAGTAGGAAAACTTTTTTGGGGTTCCATAATACCTTTTTATTCTTTGAATTGGTTTGCCAAAGCATATTTATTACTTTACTTATTATTTCCTGTTTTAAATATTTTTCTGAAAAAATATACCAAAGAGAAACTTTTAAAGGGAATAATTGGTTTTAGTGTACTTTGGAATATTTTGCCAGCTTTTTCATTATATGAACATGGAAACCAAAGAATTACAGTACTGTTTATTTATTGTATAGGAGCGTATTTTGCCATATATGGATGTCAATACTTAAATAATGTAAAAAATGCGGTAGCTTTGAGTTTAGCCTCATATACTGTTATTGTATTTTCTGTTACTATAATTTGGCAATTAAGTTTAAACAATTCTTATTGGGGGGGTAAACAGGCAAGCTGTTTGGCATTAAACTCTATATTTGTTTTGTTATGTGGCATTGGTCTATTTTATACTTTTAAAAATATACAAATAGAGAGTCAATGGATTAACCATTTAGCAAAGACTATGTTTGGTGTGTATTTAATACATGATAATCCATTAATTTCTAATTGGTTGTGGAATGAAGTTATAAATGTAAGTAGATTTTATGATTCTAATTTTTTGGTAATTATTAGCGTTTTGTGTTGCTTGATAGTTATGTGTGTTTGCGCTGCTATTGATTATTTACGGATAAAGTTTATAGAAAAGCCGTTGTTTATTATGCTTACTCCTATACTTGATGTGCAGCAAGTGAGATTAGCTAATAATATAAGGTGGTTTATTAGGAAGACTAAATATAGCTTTTTTTGCTGGCTGCGTGGCTTTAATATATAATTCTATTCGCGGGACATGGTTGGCTTTGTTACATGTAATAATGTTTGTTTTGCTGTATTACATTTCTCGTAAAAGTTATATTGCTATACTGTGATTAGCAATTATTTCTTGTGCTGGTGTAGGCTTAACAAATAATACTAAATTTATGAAACGAGTACAGAGTATTACTAGTACTAAGTATCAATCAAATACGGAACGTATTTTGATATGGCAAAGTACTTATCATATGTTTCAGGATCATCCGGTTTTAGGTGTAGGATTGGGTCAATATAAGGATAGTTATCAGAAAACATATATTTCCTTAGGTCACGCACATAACAATTTTATGCAAATGCTAGCAGAAAATAGTTTTGTTGGCTTCCTTGGTTTTACATTGATGATAAGTTACTTTATTTGTCATTCCTTGAGACGGTTTTGGCAAACTAAAAGTCCATATGCTTTTATGATTTCTATGTATACCTTAGCTTTGGTTTTACAGGGGTTAACAGAATATAATTTTGGTAATTCGGCCGTTATGAAAGCCTTTTGGCTTGTTTTGGGATGATTGCTTGTGTTAGATTATAACTATAAAAAAGAGTAACTGTGTATGAGTTAATGGAAATGAATTTTCTTGATCTCAAAAAGACCGTTAATTTAAATTTTTTAGACATAAAGAATTTAACAATTGTGACAGTCTTTTACTATAAATTATTATAATTGAAATTGTTACATAATTATAAGACTGGTTAAGTTTACATAATGTGCTGATCGAAAGTTACAATGTCGAATCGTTTGAAATACGTTTGAAGTATTAAGTTAGATGATGAAAAGAACCCATAATAAGGGGAAAGTTACAGTATCGAATCGTTTGAAATACGTTTGAAGTATTAAGTTAGATGATGAAAAGAACCCATAATAAGGGGAAAGTTACAATGTCGAATCGTTTGAAATACGTTTGGAGGAGTGTTTATGCAAAATAATAGACAGAAAGTATTTGAGCTATTAAGAAAAATCAATCAAAATCATGAGAGTTATGATTTTGAAGTTAAAGAAGCGCTTCATAATTTGCCTAAAAATACATGGGAAACATATTCTGCATTTGCTAATACTTCTGGAGGAATTCTTTTATTTGGTATAAAAGAAAATAAAGTAACAAAAGAGTTTATAATAGAAGGTGTTAATGATCCTGATAAGTTAATAAAAGATTTTGTTACTACTGCTCAAAATAGGAATAAAGTATCTATTAATCTTGTGCAAAATGAAGACATAGAGATATTTGATTTAAATGAAAAGCAAGTAGTAGTAATATATATAAGAGAAGCTTCTATTCGCCAGAAACCGGTATATATAAATGGTATAGATAGTTATCAACACGTTTATATTAGAAAGTATGAAGGTGATTGTCGTGCAACACAGGAGGAATATCGTAGATTTATTCGTAATACGCAGGATAATGTTGACGAAGAACTTTTGAATTATTTTACTGTTGATGATTTAGATAATGAAAGCATTTTGCTTTTTAAAAATATAGTTGATTCTAGAAATAAGAAGAAAAATTATTTAGGAATGGATAATGTTAATTTTTTGAAGGAGATGGGAATTTTTCAGATAGATAGAAATGATAAAAGAAAATTAAAATTAACTTTAGCTGGATTATTGTTTTTGGGAAAATTTGATGCTATAAGGCAGCGATTACCTCATTTTCATTTAGAATATCTAAATAAAAAATGTGCAGCAAATATAAGGTGGAAAGACAGAGTATCGACAGGTGATTTGGAATACGAAAATTTGAATTTATTCAAATTTTATTTTATAGTTTTAGAAAAATTAAAATTAACAATAGAGGATCCTTTTGAGTTAGAAGATGGATGTGTTAGAAAAACAACTAATGAATTAGAAGTTGCTCTAAGAGAGGCTTTAGCTAATACGCTCATTCATGCTGATTATTTAGATGCAGAAACTAATATTACGATAGAAGTACATTATTTGTACTATAGTTTTTTGAATCCTGGAACAATGAGGGTATCTAAAGAACAGTTTTTTTCTGGAGGGAAATCAAGTCCGAGAAATAATATTTTAATATCTTATTTTAGGAGGATGGGTGCTTCAGAGAGAGCTGGTTCTGGTGGAAAAGAAATATCTGATGTTGTTTTAAAAAATAGTTTTAGATATCCTGAGTTGAAAACAGATATAGATAAAACATATTTAAAAATTTGGTGTGCCTCCTTGGAAAATTCTTATTCTGAATATGATTCTTGCACTCGAGACATATTGTTGTATATTCAAAAAAATAAAATTGTTAAATTTAGCGATATAAGAGATCATGTTGGAAACGTATCAGATTATCAGATTAGAAAATCTTTGGCATTGATAATAAATAAGGATCTTGTATATGTTGAAGGAGTAGGAAAAGCTACTAAATATTATTGGAAGATGACTACTTTGGAAAAAGTAGCAACAGCGCAGTTTTTGAGTAATATATTACTCAAAAACTAGGAATTAATATGCAAATTTATGCTATAACTCTTCTCGTCACTGGCGGCGCTGGTTTTATCGGTTCTAAATTGTTTTAACTTGTTTTTGTCATGAAATGACTAGAGTTGTCAGGGTTTTACGCGACTTTTATTAATTAAAAATAATTTATCAGTATGATATCTGGAGTTTTAATTTTTTGGAGTGAATGCTATTATGGATTATATTAAAACTGAAAATCTTAAAAATTACCTTGAACAAGCTTATAAAAAGCTGAAAAATAATACTTATTTTGACAAAACAATGGCAGTTTTAAAAGCCCAAATAGCATTATTTGAGGAAAATACCGTTGATAAAATTATTGATGAGTTATCTTTAGCATTGAGAAGTGAAGAATGGGACAATTATGCTGAAAATATTTTGAATTCTATAGATATTCTAATGATGCCTAAGTCTGTTAAGCAAGATACAAATGAAAACTTTATTTCCAATTATTGTTCTAGTGAAGCTGTAGAAATAGATAAAATTCAATTTTTTATCAATATGGATGTTAGAGGGCATATTTTAGGAGTATTATGGTTACTATTTGTAGGTAAGTACTTAGATAATACTGAAGCAATGTACCGACATTCTTATGGAAACAGATTAAGTCAAAAATTATTTGGTAATAAAGGAGAAACTAGTTATTATCCTTGTTTATTTGAAACTTATTTTTCGCAATATGAAAAATGGCGTGATACTGGTTTAGATGTTGCTAAAAAATACGTTAATAGTGGTAGTGATGTAATATTGCTTACTATGGATTTGACGCGTTTCTATTATACGGTTAGTTATTCTGAAGAAGAATTTGAGCAAATAAGAAATAATGTTTTTTCCAATAAAGATGATTTAGATGATGTCATAATTAGACTGCATAAATTTGTATACGATGTTATAGAAAAATATTCAAATAAATGGCATGAACTGGCATGTTTAAATAATGGGCAAGATAAAAAGAATTTATTGCCCATAGGATTTTTGCCTGCGCATATATTAGCCAATTATCGTCTGAATGAATTTGATAGACAAATTAATGATAGATGGAATCCCTTGTATTATGGAAGATATGTAGATGACATTATAATAGTAGACAAAATAGATCAACATAGTGTGCTTTATAAGGAGATATTTGAAAATAAACAGGGCACATCAGTAGAAAAAGTTTTAAAACTTTATATGGCTAATTGTAATGCGGCAAAATGCAAAAAATGCGTTGCTGAAGGTAGCAGAGGTTTGCTTATAACTGAAAAAGATAATCCAAAAAATTATTATATTAATCCTGCTGTATTAAGCAGTAATTTTAATAATTTAGGAGATAACGATGATGAGAATGATGTTGATAGAAACGATACCAATAATGGTTATGAGATTAATAATGGAATAAAAATATCAGTGCAGGGGAAAAAGGTTAAATTGTTTGCCTTTAAAAAGGGATCCCCAGACTCTTTATTGCAGTGTTTTAAACAAGAGATCAAGCGTTCTTCTAGCGAATTTAGATGTTGGCCAGATAGTGAAGATGCCCGCGCCTATGATGATATTTCTCGTTTATATAATTTACAATACAACGGATCAATTAATAAATTAAACAGTATAGATAGTGTTTCTGTTGACAAGTTTGAATTATCTAAATTTTTAGGCAAGCAAATGATATTTGCTTCACTCGTGAAAGATAAGCCAAATACATGGGTCAATAGTTGGATAAAGTGTTTAACACCTGATGTTATTGCAAGTTGCTATAGTAGTTGGGAAAGAATTTTTGAAATTTTGCTTTTAACGAAATCTTACGATGAATTAAAACAAATCTCCCTAACAATACTTAAGGTAATTGAAAATATAAAATTAGTAGATAATAATACTTCAGATTTGGTTAGTATTCATAACAATCAAATTAATGAAGTTAAATCTAGTATGCTAGCTTTTTTTATTGCGAGTTTAAGTAGAGTGCTTGCCATTTCTTGGAAAGATGATGCCAAAAATGTAATAGCATATGTTGAAAAATATATAGAGAAGTTACACTTAGATAAAGGAGGTTATATAGAATTAGATTTGGATAAACTTAGAAAAAAATATTGTATGACAAGAATGATAAATAAATATCTTCTTCCTTTTTCGTTGAATATGTTTTCAATTAATGATGAATTTATGAATGGTATAAAAATTGATTTATTTGATTTTTATGAAGTATTCAAGTTTATAAAGCAAAAAGGTTTAAAAGATGCTGATTGCTATGATAATGGTTATAAGTTCCTTCCAGTAGTACTCACTCCTCAAGAAATAAATTACACTTTGAGAACCATTGCTTTATTGTATAACCATGATGTAGATGAAAAAAATGTATTTGAAAATTTAACCCAAATATATATTAAAACTAATTATGGATATTCTGACATTAAAAATAATATTACACAATCTATAGGATTGTATAAATTAAAAAAGGGTTCACAAGAATCTGCCTCAGAAGAAAATGAACTAAAAAAAGATTCACAAAAAATTGTCTCAAAAGAAAATGAATTAAAGAGAAAGTATGGATATTTTATTTGTGTAGGAAATAAACAGAAACCAGATGCTGCTAAAATAAGAGTGGCTATTGCGAATGCAAAAGTCTATGAAAAGGATTTTATAAACTTTCTTTCCCAAAAACCTAATCGTACCTTCCAAAGATATTCTGAGATACAAAAAATATTACGAGTAGCAATTGAAGAGAAGGCAGATATGGTTGTATTACCGGAGTGTTATATTCCATATGAATGGATATATCGATTAGTTAATTGGTCAGCAAATAATCAAATAGCTATTATTACTGGCATAGAGCATTTTGCTACATTTGGAAAAACTAGCAAAGATATTTCTTCTCATGATAATTGTGTTGTACATAACATGACTGCGACAATACTTCCATATAAAGTAGATGATTATAAGTATTCTCATTTGGTTTTTCAACACAAAAAATTTCCTTCTCCTTTTGAATTAAAAACTCTTAATAATTATGGATATAGTTTTTATGAACCAGAATTTAGTGATGAAGATAAAAAAAGAATATGGCAAAATTCTATATTTTTGTTTTGGTGGCATAATATATGGTTTCCTGTTTATAATTGCTTTGAGATGGCATCTATAAAATTAAGACAGCAGCATTCGGATTATTTAGATATGGTTGTAGCTGTTGAATGTAATAAAGATATACCTTACTACAGTGATATAATTGGTTCATTGGCAAGGGATTTGCATTGTTGTTGTATTCAAGTTAATTCGTCTAATTATGGTGATAGCAGGATAATAGAGCCAACTAAGAGAGCTTCTATGAATATAATTCAGACTAAGGGTGGAGATAATTTTACTGCTCTTGTTTCAGCAGTAGACATTGAAGCATTGAGGTCTTTTCAACTACAAAAATATTATCAATATGGTAAGGAGTTTAAACCTACGCCACCAGGATTTAATCATTATATTGTGGGATTAAAAGTGAACAATCAACTTTTTGATAAATGCTTGAAACGGTTGAATTGATACAATAAATATTTTACAAAAGTGGGTACCTTATTATGAGAGAAGCAAATATAAATCTTAATAACAAAACTATTTTGGTAACCGGTGCTGCAGGCTTTATTGGCAGTAATTTAGTTTTGGAGTTGTTGCGTTGCGTAAAGTCTGTGCGCATTATAGGCTTGGATAATCTTAATGATTATTATGATGTGCGCTTAAAGGAATATCGTTTGCAGGAAATTGATAAGGAAGCAAAAATTCATCGTGATAGCTCGTGGCATTTTATTAAAGGGAATCTTGCTGATAAGGCGTTGATAGAGAAGCTTTTTACAACCTATAAGCCTCAGATTGTAGTTAATTTGGCTGCTCAGGCCGGCGTGCGCTATTCTATTACTAATCCGGATGCCTATATTGAAGCTAACATTATTGGCTTTTATAATATTTTGGAAGCTTGTCGTCATTCTTACGATAATGGTCAAGAAGGCGTACTGCATTTAGTTTATGCTTCCAGCTCTTCTGTTTATGGAAGCAATAAAAAAGTGCCTTATTCTACTGATGATAAAGTGGATAATCCTGTTTCTCTTTATGCCGCAACTAAAAAATCCAATGAGCTTTTAGCTCATGCTTATGCAAAGCTTTATAATATTCCGTCTACGGGCTTGCGCTTTTTTACTGTTTATGGACCGGCGGGTCGCCCAGATATGGCTTATTTTGGCTTTACAGATAAGCTGCGCGCTGGCAAAACTATAGAAATTTTTAATTATGGTAATTGTAAGCGTGATTTTACTTATGTTGATGATATTGTCGAGGGCGTGAAGCGTGTTATGCAATGTGCTCCCGAAAAAAAGACCGGCGAAGACGGACTGCCGCTTCCTCCTTATACTGTATATAATATTGGTAATAATAGTCCGGAAAATTTATTGGAGTTTGTGGATATACTGCAGCAAGAGCTAATCAAGGCTGGCGTTTTGGCAGCTGATTATGATTTTGCGGCTCATACAAAGCTTGTGCCTATGCAGCCGGGAGATGTTCCGGTTACTTACGCCGATACGGCGCCATTGGAGAGGGATTTTGGTTTTAAGCCTAACACCTCTTTGCGAACCGGCTTGCGTAAATTTGCAGAATGGTATAAAAAGTTTTATCAATGTTGAAAGGGATGTAAGATAATGAAAATCGCTGTAGCAGGCACTGGCTATGTGGGCTTAAGCTTGGCAACGTTATTGGCACAGCATAATCAGGTTATGGCTGTAGATATTGTTCCTGAAAAGGTAGAAATGATCAATAAAAAGCAGTCGCCTATAGTGGATAAGGAAATAGAGGATTTTTTGGCGCATAAAGATTTACAGCTGGTGGCTACTCTTGACGCTAAAGCTGCTTATGCAGATGCAGATTTTGTTATTATTGCAGCGCCAACCAATTATGATTCGCAAAAGAATTTTTTTGATACATCTGCTGTGGAGACTGTAATCAAGCTGGTTATGGAATATAATCCCCAGGCAATTATGGTTATCAAATCAACTATTCCGGTGGGTTATACGGAGCATATTCGTCAGGCAACGGGAAGCAAAAATATTATTTTTAGTCCGGAGTTTTTACGTGAAAGCAAGGCTTTGTATGATAATTTATATCCGTCGCGTATAATAATCGGCACGGATATGGGTGATGAAAGACTTGTGAAAGCGGCAAAAACATTTGCTTCTCTTTTGCAGGAGGGAGCAATAAAAGAAAATATTCCGACGCTTTTTATGGGCTTTACAGAGGCAGAAGCAGTAAAATTATTTTCTAATACTTATTTGGCGCTGCGCGTTGCTTATTTTAATGAGTTAGATACTTACGCGGAGACGAAAGGGTTAAATACTAAGCAAATTATTGAAGGCGTATGCCTTGATCCTCGTATTGGCAATCATTATAATAATCCTTCTTTTGGTTATGGCGGATATTGCCTGCCTAAAGATACAAAGCAGCTTTTAGCTAATTATGAGGATGTTCCCGAAAATCTTATTGGGGCTATAGTGGAATCTAACAAAACGCGTAAAGATTTTATCGCTGATCGAGTTTTGCGCTTGACTGGTTATTATAATGCTTCTAGTGCATATGATGCAGCATTGGAACGGTCTGTGATTGTTGGCGTTTACAGGCTGACGATGAAATCAAATTCCGATAATTTTAGACAAAGCTCTATTCAAGGTGTTATGAAAAGAATTAAGGCCAAAGGAGCAAGGATTATTATTTACGAACCTACTTTACCGGATGGTAGTACATTTTTTGGTAGTTTAATAGTTAATAATTTAGAAAAATTTAAAGCTCAAAGTCAAGCAATTATTGCTAATCGTTATGATAATAGTTTAGATGATGTACAGAGTAAAGTTTATACTAGAGATTTGTTTGGCAGGGATTAGGCCGTTTTACTATTAGTAAAAGCAAATTTTCTTTGCAGTAAATTTCTAAAGGAATAGTGTGTGCTTTATATGGAATTAACCATCCTCGTTACCGGTGGAGCCGGCTTTATCGGTTCCAATTTTATTTTTCATATGCTGGAAAAATATCCAAAGTATCGAATTATATGTTTGGATAAGCTGACCTATGCAGGAAATTTATTTACTTTAGCGGATGTGATGGATAATCCTAACTTTCGTTTTGTGAAAGCAGATATCTGCGATAGAGAAACTATATTTAGATTGTTTGCAGAAGAACATCCTGATATTGTAGTAAACTTTGCTGCAGAAAGTCATGTTGATCGTTCTATTGTAGATCCTGAGATTTTTTTGCAGACTAATATCATAGGCACAGCAACGCTGATGGATGCTTGCAGAAAATTTGGTATTAAGCGTTTTCATCAGGTTTCTACTGATGAAGTGTATGGCGATTTACCGCTGGACAGACCGGACTTGTTTTTTACAGAAGAAACTGCTATTCATACCAGCAGCCCGTATTCGGCTTCTAAGGCTAGTGCTGATTTGCTGGTAATGGCATATCATCGTACATATGGCTTGCCGGTAACTATTTCGCGTTGTTCTAATAATTACGGTCCCTACCAATTTCCAGAAAAGTTGATTCCTTTGATGATTGTCAATGCTTTAGCAGAAAAACCGCTGCCTGTTTATGGCGAGGGATTAAATGTACGCGACTGGTTATACGTTGAGGATCATTGCAAGGCTATTGATTTGATTATTCACAAAGGCAGAGTGGGCGAGGTATACAATATCGGCGGGCACAAGGAGATGCGCAATATTGATATTGTAAAATTGATTTGCAAGGAACTTGGCAAGCCTGAAAGCTTGATTACGCATGTTACTGATCGTAAGGGGCACGATAGGCGTTACGCTATTGATTCGACGAAAATTTATAATGAATTAGGCTGGCTGCCCGAGACTAAGTTTGCGGACGGCATCAAGAAAACAATTCAATGGTATTTGAATAATCGCCAATGGTGGGAAAATATTATTAGCTGTGAATATAGGTAATAAAAATAGCCATGCCCTTAGGGCATGGCTATTGTCGTTCTACTACCTTTACTCTCTTATACCAACTCATCCTTCTTATCTAAAATTGCTTTGCAGGCAGTGCAGGCGGGGCAGTCGCAATATTTTGCGCCGATGGCTTTTAACTCTTGGGCGTGAGCCTGCAAGCCCTTTACGCCTTCTGCGCCGAAAATATTTTTTGCTAATTCGCTGTGGGAAAAGGCAATTAAGCCGTCAATGGGCATAATTGCTGCTTCCAAATCAGCGATATATTTAACGGTAGCGACGTTTTCGTCAGCAGTACCAACTGCTGCCAGCCAGCTTTTAGCTGCTTCTTTGATTTCCGGACAGGCGCTGGGAGCTTGTAAAAGCTTTTGCGTATTTTCTTCTACATAAGTTAAAAATGTTTTATTCATAAATTGATTCCTCCTTTGGCTTGCTTTTAGCAAGCATCTGCCATTATAATAATGCTGTAAAGAAGTTTTGTAAAGTAAGCACTTTAAAGTGCGGTAGTTACCTTTAAGAAACTATTGGGAGGCAGATTATGAATAAACCGTTACCGCTTTGTTCGGTGGAAGTGACGCTGATGCTTATCAGTGACCGTTGGAAAGTGTTGATTCTGCGGGATTTGCTGACCGGTACGAAGCGTTTTAGCGAATTGAAAAAATCTATCGGCAGCATTTCGCAAAAGGTGCTGACCAGCAATCTGCGCGCTATGGAGCAGGATGGACTTGTCAGCCGCAAGGTTTATGCGCAGGTGCCGCCGCGGGTAGAGTATAGCTTAACCGCAACAGGCGCCAGCTTGCAGCCGATTTTGCTGGCTATGCAGCAATGGGGCATGGAATATCAAAAGCAGTATGGAGGCGAAGTATGATTTGTGAAATTATCCATGATGAAAAATTTTTAGCGCAAAAATCTGCGGAAGCCGGTTTTTTAGATATGTATATTGCGCAAAATCTGCTTGATACTTTGGCCGCTCATGCAGAAAATTGCGTAGGCTTGGCGGCTAATATGATTGGTGTGCACAAGCGCATTATTGCCGTAAATATGGGGCCAATCAACGTAGCGATGCTGAATCCTGTGATTGTCAAAAAGTCCGGAAAATATTTGACGGAGGAAGGCTGTTTATCCTTGAGCGGCGTGCGGCAGACGGTACGCTACCAAAAAATTACTGTTGAGTACCAAGATATGCAGTATAAAAAACAGCGCCGCAGCTTTGAAGGCTGGACGGCGCAGATAATTCAGCATGAAATTGACCACTGTGACGGTATTTTGATTTGATTATTTTTACCACAAATTTAAGAAGTGCTGCATGGCCAAGCTGACAGCGGTGATGCCGATCCAGCAGCAGAAGCCCATGAGAATTGGTTTGCCGCCGGTTTTCACCAGCTTGATAATATTGGTATTTAAGCCGATGGCGCACATGGACAGCACAATGAAAAATTTGCTGAGAGTTTTGAGCGGATCGAAAGCTTCTACGGCTACGCCCATGTTCAAAGCAACGGTGGTAATCACGGAAGCCAGTACAAAATAAATAATGAAAAAGGGAAAAACGCTTTTAATGCTGTAACTGCTGCCATTATCAGCGTTTTTTGCATTTTTAGTAGTTAAATAAGCCAAGACCATGGTGATGGGAATAATCGCTAAAGTTCTGGTGAGCTTTACGGTAACGGCCTTATCCAAGGTGGCGGAGCCTAATTTGTGCATGGAATCCCAAGTAGCGGCGCAGGCAGTTACGGAAGATGTGTCGTTGACTGCGGTGCCGGCAAAAATACCGAAGGCTTCGCCGGTGTTGGTGGAAAAGCCTATCAGCATACCTAAAGCGGGGAAAATCAGTGCCGCCAAAACGTTAAAGAAGAAAATTACCGAAATAGATTGGGCTACTTCCTCATCGTCAGCCTTGATAACGGGAGCGGTGGCGGCAATGGCAGAACCGCCGCAGATGGAGGAGCCGACGCCGACCAAAGTAGAAATTTTTGTAGGCATACCCATTAAACGGTGCATAGCCCAGGCAATTAAAAGGGAAGTTGCAATAGTGCTGATAATAATAGGCAAGGATTGCATACCGGTTTGCAGCACCACGCTGAGATTTAAACCGAAGCCTAAAAGGATAACGGCGTATTGCAGAATTTTTTTGGAAACAAAGTTGATGCCGCTTTGCAGAGGCGCTTTATCTTTAATAAAAATTGTAATAATCATTCCGGCGATGATGGCGAACACTGCGCCGCCGATGAGCGGAAAAATTTTGCCTAAAAACCAGCAGGGAACGGAAATAATCAGGCACAGCAGAATGCCTTTCCAAGTATTTTGAACAAATTGCATTGTAAAACCTTCTTTCTTTGTGAGTTGTAATAACTTTATCGCTAGTGATACTATCTTAACACAAAAATATGATAATGAAAAATTATCTATCTTTATCATATGATAAAATTATGTTATAATCATAGACGAAAAGCTAATTTAAAGGAGTAAACGAATGCAGGACTTTCGCATGGAAACTTTTTTGGCTGTATGTAAATTTATGAATTTTACTAAAGCAGCAGAATATCTTAAGCTGACGCAGCCTGCCGTGTCCCAGCACATTCGCTTTTTGAGCCAAAGTTATGGCGTTGAATTGTTTGCAATGGAAGGCAAGCGTTTGCAGCTTACGGAAGCCGGTAAAATTTTATGGCAGGCGGCGCTGAATATGAAGCATGACGAGCAGCACATGCGCGAGCGAATGCTGCAGACAAAAATTGGTTTGACCAATTACGCTTTCGGCGCGACTTTATCCGTAGCGGAATTTATGTTAGTTGAAGATTTGCGCGCTTTTTTGCGGCGTCATCCTCAAAGCCATGTGCGGATGCGAGTTGGTAATACGCAGGAATTATTGCAGCTTTTGGGAGCCAGCGAACTGGATTTTGCCATTGTGGAGGGAGCATTTCCCAAGGACGAATATACTTTCTTGCCTTATAAAACAGAAAATTTTGTAGCCGTAGCTGCGCCTGATAAAGCAAAAAAATATGCGGGAGCAGATATGGAGGAACTTTTAGGCGAAACAGTTTTTTTGCGCGAGCCTGGCAGCGGCACCAGAGAAATTTTGGAAGCGTTTTTAGCGGAGCGCAGCTTATCCGTAAAAAGCTTTGCCAATACGGTGGAGCTGGGGAATATCGGCGCGATAAAATATATGCTTAAGGATGGCTTGGGGATTAGCTTTTGTTATCACGCAGCTATTGCTCAAGAGGAAAAACGCGGCGAATTAGCGGTGATTCTCGTGCGTGATTTGCAGTTAAGCCACGAAATAAATTTTATTTTCCGCAAGTCCAGCATTTTTCAGGAAGATTATCGGGAAATTTATCGGGAACTGTGCCGGCAAGGCGAGTCAAAATAAAAAATATATGGTAAAATAAGGATTATAGGCAGTAACTCAAACTATCTTGTGCAAAGAAAATAGGGGGATGAATTTATGCAATACAACAAAATTTCCCAGGAAATAATAGCTAAGCTGCAAGCTTTGGTAGGCGTGCAAAACGTTTTGACCGAAGGCGAGCAAATGGAGATTTATGCTCATGACGAGGTTACGGATCCGGCTTATCATCACCTGCCGGAAGCGGTAGTTTTTGCGGAAAATGCTCAACAGGTAGCAGCAGTTGTCAAGCTGGCCAACGAGCATCTTTTTCCCGTGGTACCTCGCGGAGCAGGCACCGGTTTAGCCTGCGGCGCTGTGCCGGTTTATGGCGGCGTAGTTTTGTCTTTGGAAAAAATGAACCGCATTTTAGAAATTAACGAAGAAGCTATGTACGCGGTGGTGGAACCGGGCGTGCGTACTTCTGATTTGCAGGCAGCGGTGGAGGCTAAAGGCGCTTTTTATGCCGGCGACCCCTGCAGCGGCGATTCCTGCTTTATCGGCGGCAATGTAGCTACCAACGCCGGCGGTAACCGCGCTGTAAAATACGGTACTACCCGCCATCAAATTTATGCGGTGGAGGTTGTCAATCCCACTGGCAAAATTGTCAACTTAGGTGCGCGTTTGCAAAAGCAGACTACCGGCTATTGCTTGGATCAACTGGTTATTGGCTCTGAAGGTACGCTGGGGATTATCACTAAAATTACCGTGAAGCTGCTGCCGAAACCTAAATATAGTATGGATTTGCTGGCTGTTTATGCTTCGGCAGAGGATGCTATTGGTACGGTTAACAAAATCATCAAAGGCGGTATTATGCCTACCTGTGTTGAATATATGGATAATATTACAATAAAATCCGTGGAAAATTATCTTGGCTGCAAGCTGCAAGGCAGTGAAAACGGCAACTATCTCATTGTTGAGGTAGAAGGAACCAGCGAGGACGATTTGGACGAAAAGGCCTGCACCATGGACGAAATTTGTTCCGAAAACGGCGCTTCCGACGTTTTGGTGGCCGAACATGATAAAATTTGGCAGGCGCGTAAAGCCTTTGCCGAAGCAGTGCGTGCCGAAAGCCTTATCGTCTGCAAGGAGGATGTGGTTGTGCCGGTAGATCAGGAACCGGCGCTGTTGGAAGAAATTTTGCGTTTGGCGAAAAAATATCAGCTTGTTACCCGCATTGCCAGCCACGCAGGCGACGGCAATATTCACTTGAATATTTTGAAGATGGCTGACGAAGCCTACGAGGATTGGGATGCGCGCGTTAAAGAAAATCAGCAGGAGCTATACGCTTTTATTTATGCTCATGGCGGACGTTTAAGCGGCGAGCACGGCATTGGCTACAAGCGTAAACATTTAATGGAAGAATTTACTAATCCTGACGAGCTGGAAATGATGCGCGCTGTGAAAAAAGCGCTGGATCCCAACAATATTCTTAATCCGGGGAAAATTTTTGACGTAGAATAAGCGTCGAGCTGTAATATAAATGAGGGGGATTTATCATGAAAGAAATTTATAAGTTAGCAGAAGAATATCATCTGGCTGGCAACAACTGCGTAGAATCTGTAGTTAAGGCCTGCAACAAGGGCTTGAATTTGCATCTGCCGGATCAGGCTATCCGCATGATTAGCGGTATGGGCGGCGGTATTGGACGCAGCGGCTGCGTTTGCGGTGCGCTGAGCGGTTCTGCCATGGTTATCAGCTCCATTGTGGGACGCTTGGATCCTAGCGAAAAGCATCAAACTGAGGTATATAAATATACTCACGAGTTTTATGAGCGCTTTTATGCACATTTTGGCTCTGCTTGCTGTGCGCAGCTGAACAAGCTGTCCTTTGGTACGCCTGAATACCGCACGAAATGTATTAAAATTACTGCGGAAGCAGCGGATATGGTTTCTGATTACATTATGGAAAAGGGATTGCTGAAGTAAAAACTTAAACTCCGCCAAGGGGATAAAAACGCGGTTGCGTTATACTTTGAACGTTTGCAAATAAATTTTTTTAGCAAGGAGTGTGCAGTATTAAATGCTTAAATATTTATTGATTGGCGCGTTGCTTGCAGCAGGCTTAGCTATGTTTGGCTTTAGCGGCAGTGCAGGCAATTTAGTAAGCTATGAAGAGCTGCAAGGAAAGCTGGCGCGCAGGGATGAATTTGTGCTGCTTGATGTGCGTACTCAGGAAGAATTTGCTCAAGGACATATTGCGGGAGCCTTGCTTTTGCCCTATGACGAAATAGACAAAAAAGCACCTGAGCTGCTGCCGGATAAGGCAAAGCCGATTATTGTGTATTGCCGCAGCGGCCGCCGCAGTGCCATTGCCGTAAAAAGTTTGCAGAAGCTGGAATATCAAGACGTAAAAGATTTTGGCGGCATCAGCAGATGGCAGGGCTCGCTGGAACGTTAAGCGCGATTTTATTTACTTAAACTTCACAAAAAAGCTGAGGAAAAAGCCTCGGCTTTTTTGCTTTTTAAAATGATTTCTGATATAATTTAAAATTAGGTGTATAGTCTTTTTTTACACATAAATTTAAGGAGTGATCGTTTTGCTCGATAGCATTTTAAAGAAGATTTTTGGAGATCCTAACGAGAAGGAATTAAAAAATATTCGCGTAATCGTAGATAAGATCAATAGCTTAGAAAAAAGTATGGAGTCTTTAAGTTCTGCTAACTTGGCGGCTAAGACTGCTGAATTTAAAGTACGTCTGCAAAAAGGCGAAACCTTAGACGATATTCTGCCGGAGGCTTTTGCCGTTGTGCGTGAAGCATCTAAGCGCGTAACCGGTATGCGTCATTTTGATGTGCAGCTGGTAGGCGGCGTTGTGCTGCACCGCGGTAAAATTGCCGAAATGCGTACCGGCGAAGGTAAAACCTTGGTAGCAACTCTGCCCGTATATCTTAACGCTTTGACCGGCAAGGGCGTGCACGTTGTAACCGTCAACGATTATTTGGCTCGTCGCGACAGCGTTGACATGGGCCGTATTTATAAAGCTTTGGGACTTACTGTCGGTTTGATTGTGCATGATATGGATTATCCTGACCGTAAGGCTGCTTATGCCGCAGACGTTACTTATGGTACTAACAACGAATTTGGTTTTGATTATCTGCGCGACAATATGGTTGTTAACGAGGACCAAATGGTGCAGCGCGAGCTGAATTATTGTATCGTCGACGAAGTGGACAGTATTTTAATCGACGAAGCGCGTACTCCGCTGATTATTTCCGGCCCCGGTGAAAAATCTACCGATTTGTACCGCGTTATGGCGCAGGTTGTAGATAAAATGATCGAGGAAGAGGATTATACCGTTGACGAAAAACAAAAACAGGTTGCTCCCACGGAAAAGGGTATTGCCAAAGCGGAAAAAATGCTGGGCATTAAAAATCTGTACGATAATGAACACGGTGTGGATTATTCTCACCAAATTATGTGCGCATTAAAAGCTAAGGCTTTGATGCACCGCGACCGCGACTATGTGGTTAAGGACGGTCAGGTAATTATTGTTGACGAATTTACGGGCCGTTTGATGTTTGGCCGTCGTTTCTCGGAAGGCCTGCATCAGGCTATTGAGGCCAAGGAAGGCGTAAAGGTTGAACGCGAAAGTCAAACTTTAGCTACCATTACTTTCCAAAATTATTTCCGTATGTATAAAAAGCTGGCAGGTATGACCGGTACGGCTAAGACTGAGGAACAGGAATTCCAAAAAATTTATAATCTGTCCGTAGTTGTTATTCCTACCAATAAACCCATGATTCGTGTGGATTATCCGGATGTAATTTACAAAACTCGTTTGGCAAAATACAAGGCTGCTGTAAAAGAGATTGAAGAATGTCATAAGGCAGGTCAGCCTGTTTTGGTAGGCACTACCTCCATTGCTCAATCCGAAGAATTGAGCGCAATGCTCAAACGCCGCGGTGTTCCTCACAATGTTTTGAACGCTAAATATCATGAGAAAGAAGCAGAAATTATTGCTTTGGCCGGTCAATACGGTGCCGTAACCATTGCTACCAATATGGCAGGCCGCGGCACGGATATTGTTTTGGGCGAAGGCGTGCCCGAATTAGGCGGTCTGCATATTATCGGTACGGAACGCCATGAAAGCCGCCGTATTGATAATCAGCTGCGCGGACGCTGCGCCCGTCAGGGCGACCCCGGTTCTTCCAAATTCTTCCTGAGCTTGGAGGACGATTTAATGCGCCTGTTCGGCAGCGACAATATTGCCGGCATTATGGATAAGCTGGGCATGGAGGATGACGAACCTATTGAGCACAGCTTGGTTACTAAATCCATTGAAAATGCGCAGAAGAAGGTAGAAGCGCGCAACTTTAGCATTCGTAAGCACGTTTTGGAATATGACGATGTTATGAATCAGCAGCGTGAGGTTATTTATGCGCAACGCAAGAAAATTTTGCATCAAGAGGATTTGAGCGGCAACATCAAGGAAATGGTGGAAAAGGTTGTGGATCGCACCATGGCTATGTACGCGCCGCCCGAGGTTTATTCCGAGGATTGGGATTTGAAAGCGCTGATTCAATATGCGGAAGAATTCTATGCGCCCCGCGGTTTGCTGACCGTAGAAAATTTGCAGGTTTTGAGCCGCGAAGAGCTGGATGAGCATCTGCATAAGGTAGCGGAAGACCATTATCAGGCGCGTGAAAATGCTATTGGCTCCGAGCTGATGCGCGAGCTGGAAAATCTTGTTATGCTTAAGGTTGTTGACAATCACTGGATGGAACATCTTGACGCTATGGATATGCTGCGCGAGGGCGTTGGCCTGCGTGCGTATGGTCAAAAGGATCCTTTGGTAGAATATAAATTTGAAGCTTATGACATGTTTGAAGCGATGATTGACGCTATTCAGGACGATGTAGTGCGTTACATTTATCATGTAAACGTTATTACGCAGCAAGCTGACGATCATTTGGATAATGCTAAAGAGCATGGTGCAGAGGAAGTATAATTGAAGGATAATTAAGGTCGATAATTTAATTTCGCTAAAAGTTTTTAACTGCTTTTGGCGAAATGGAAATAACTAAATTTGCTGTGTGAAAGGTTGTGAAGAATTTTGTTAATCGAAGAATATAAACCCGAAATCGTTAACTTACAAGCAAAATTAGAGGAAATGAGGGGATCTCTTTGACATCGCTGTCAAAGAGGATCGCATTGCTGAATTAGAACATAAAATGGGCGACCCGTCTTTTTGGGACGACCCGGAAAAGGCGCAGAAAACTGCTCAAGACGTTAATTCTTTAAAAGAAGAAGTTGATGGCTTCCACAAGCTGTCCGATAGTGTGGATGAGCTGGAAATCATGCAGGAAATGGCTGCCGAAGAAAATGACGAAAGCATGATTCCGGAAATGGACGAACTGCTGGCAAAATGCCGTGAAGAGCTGGAGCATTTGGAATTAGGTATGCTTTTGAGCGGCGAATATGACGCTAACAACGCCATTATTACGTTACACGCCGGCGCAGGCGGCACCGAAGCCCAGGACTGGACCAGTATGCTGCTGCGCATGTTCACCCGCTTTGCCGAGCAAAATGGTTTTGCATTGGAAATGCTGGACTATCAGCCCGGCGATGAGGCTGGCGTAAAAAGTGCTACCTTCCAAGTAAATGGCCGCAACGCCTATGGCTTTATGAAATCCGAAAAGGGTGTACACCGTTTGGTGCGCATTTCTCCTTTTGACGCTAATGCCCGCCGCCACACTTCTTTTTCGGCAGTGGATGTTATGCCGGAGCTTGACGATACAGTAGAAGTAAACATTAACATGGATGAAGTGCGCGTTGATACCTATCGTTCCAGCGGCGCAGGCGGACAGCACGTTAATAAAACATCTTCTGCCGTTCGCATGACTCACGAACCGACAGGTATCGTGGTACAGTGCCAAAATGAACGCTCGCAGATTCAAAACCGCGAGCGCTGCCTACAAATGCTGCGTGCTAAATTATACGAATATGAAAAGGCTAAGCAGGATGCGTTAGTTAATGATTTAGCAGGCGATTACCAAAATATTGAATGGGGCAGCCAAATTCGTTCTTATGTTTTCCAACCCTATACTATGGTTAAGGACCATCGTACAGGCTGCGAATCAGGCAATATTCAGGCTGTTATGGATGGAGCTTTGATGCCTTTTGTAGAGGCTTATTTGCGCAGTCAACAGAAAAAGATTTGATGGATATAGGTGAAAACAATGAAGTGTCGCTATAATCCTGTGCTGCTTGCAGTAATTATTTTAGGATTAGCCTGTGCCTTGTGGCTTAATTGGAACCGCCATCAGGTGGAACAGGCCAACAATACTGTGGAAATGTCCATGGAATATGAAGGACTGCGCAAGCTGGCTGCGCTGGAGGGTTTGCCGGAGGAGCAGGTGCTGCGTGAATTTAAAAATGCAGGTATCAATTCGCTGATGGTTTTTGATACTACGCTGGAGCGCCTGACTAAAAAAGGTGAAATCCAAACTGCTACCAGTGAAGGCTTGCGCAAGGCTGCCAGCTTAGGTGCTGATAAGGGCGTTTTTGCGGCTGTGCCTGCGTCTATGCTGGAACAGGATGCAGCTTTTATTGCAGCAGGCAGCAATCCTGCAGTTTTGATTGACGTACAAGAGGATTTAAGCCTGCGCTACGGTGCGGAGCGCGTGCAGGTAGTTGCTGCTGAACCGCGTATTTTGCGCGTAACCGGCAGAACCGAGCTTTTGCCGGAGGATAAATACGACGAGCCTTTAGGCTTGCTTCAGGCTCCTTTGGGCTTGCCTGTGCGCGATATGCAGCGACTTGACGCTATGGGATTTAAGCTTATCGTGCGCCCGCAAAATTACGTTAATGTTAATGAAGAAAAAATTGACAGCATTTTTCAGCGCATTGATAAAGCAGGCGTAAAAGTTCATGCTTTAATGCCCTGCGGCCGTGAAACTGTAGGCTATCCTGATAAGTTAGACTATTTTGGCAAAAAATTGCGCGAGCGCAATATGACTTTGGTGATGCTGGAGCATTACACCCAACTGCGTTTTGCGAAAATCGAAGGCTTGATTGCTTTAGCGGAAGCCAATAATTATAATGCTGCTCGTTCTTATGTGATTGACGGCTTGGAGCAGAAAAAAATTTCCGTCGCTACGGCTCTACATCGTTGGGCGTTGACGGACGAGGAGCGTAATATCCGTGTTAACTATATTCGTCCGTTCTATATGCCAGTCAACGGTCAGGATTTGATGAAGGTCAATCTGCAGTATGTGCGCGATATTAAAGCTAGTGTTGAAGCGCGCGGGTATGCCATCGGTGAGGCAGGTGTTTTCCAAGGCTTGCATACGGAAGGCTATGCACCATATTTTCCCGTTAAAACTGCTTGGCTGCCTATTGTGCTTGCCATTGTAGCAGGAGCAGTGCTGTATCTTTCTCAGCTTTTCAATTTGTCCGGTAAAAAAGAACTGGCTTTGTGGGCAGCTGCTTCTGTTATAGGCTGTGCTGTGCTGATGCTTGGCAGAGGCTTATTGCTGCGTCAGCTGCTGGCTTTGGCGGCGGCCAGCGTGTTCCCGGTATTATCCATGAGCGTAATTATGGATGTTTGGGACAAAAATACTACCGATAAAAACGGTTTACTTAAAATTATTTGGCAAGGAATTTGGCAGCTGGCTTTGGCTATTGCTTTGTCCCTTGTGGGCGCTGCCTTTTTATCGGCGATTTTAACGGACAGCCGCTTCTTATTAGAGATTGATATTTATCGCGGCGTTAAGCTGACCTTTATTTTGCCGGTAATTTTTACGGCGATATTGTTTATCAAGCGTTATGATTTATTGCAGGTTGTTGGTAAAGGCTTGGATACTTTGTTCAATAAGCTTAACAGCCTGCTGGATACGGGCTTGACCTTTAAGCATGTAGCAGTGCTTTTTGTGCTGCTTTTTGTTATGTTCTATTTTGTAGGACGCAGCGGTCATACTGGCGGCGTGCCTGTGCCTGCTATTGAACTGAAAATGCGCGCCTTTTTAGAGCAAGTGATGTACGCTCGGCCTCGCGAAAAAGAATTTATGATTGGACATCCGGCATTTTTCTTGACCGTGCTGGCTGTATATAAATGCGCGCCGCGCTGGTGGCAGTTTGTGCTGATTTGCGGTGCAGTTATCGGCCAAGGCAGCTTGGTGCAGACCTTTTGTCACATGCGCACGCCTGTGATGATGAGCTTCATGCGTGCTGTGGACGGTTATGCTGTGGGCGTAATTTTCGGCGTCATCTGCGTAGTGCTTATTGGCTTTTTGAGTCCTGTTTTTGCTAATTTTAAAAGGAGATACCTTGAGTAATGAGTAGAATCGTAATTTCCGGATACTATGGATTTGCCAATGCCGGAGATGAGGCTATGCTGGCCGCGATTGTGAAAGCCTTGCGCAGCAAGGAAAATACTGTGGAATTGACGGTTTTTTCCGGCAATCCTCAAGTAACGGCGGCCAAATACAGTGTATCTTCCATTCATCGTTTTAATCCATTAGAAATATTTTGTGCTTTGCACAGCTGCGATTTGCTGATCAGCGGCGGCGGCAGTCTGCTGCAGGACGTTACCAGTAAACGTAGCTTGTTGTATTATTTATCTATCATGGCTATTGGTCAGCTTTTGGGCAAAAAGGTTATGCTTTATGCCCAAGGTATCGGCCCTATTCATAGCGGCCTAATGCGCCGCTTAACAAAATTTGTATGCAGCCACGTTAATTTGATTACTGTGCGCGACAAGGATTCTTTATACGAATTGCGCCGCCTCGGTATTCCGGCGGAAAAGGTGCAGCTTACTGCCGACGCTGTAATGACGCTGCCGCAGGAAAGTGCGGAAGCGGGACAAAAGCTGCTGGAAAAATTTGGCGTTCCGCAGGATAAAATGCTCATTGCGCTTTCCGTGCGCAAATGGCAGGAGGACGACCGTTATCTTTTGGAATTGGCCAAGGCTGCGGATATTTTGAGCAGAGAGTATCAGGCGCATATTGTGCTGCTGCCTTTGCAGTATCCCATAGATGTGGAGCCTTGCCAGCGTTTGCAGCATTTTATGGTGCATAAGGAGTGCAGTACGGTTTTAACTGCCGACTGCGATACGGAGCAGTTTTTATCCTTGATGGGTAATTTTCAGTTATTGGTTGGTATGCGCTTGCATGCGCTGATTTTTGCCGCAGTTATGGAGCGCCCCTTTGTAGCTGTTTCCTATGACCCCAAGGTAGACGGCTTTGTAAAAGATATTCACGGCGTAACTGCCGGTAACGTAGAAACATTGCAGGCGGCTCAGGTAGTAGCCGCTGCCAAAAAAGTGCTGGCGTCCGACAATGGCTGCCGCGGTTTGCTGGATAAACTTAGGGCGAAGGCCATGCTTAATGCTGAGCAGGCGTTAGCCTTATTGACGAAAGGAGATTGAAAGCAGTGCTGAGAATGAACGATGTAAGCAAGGTATATGCCGGCGGTTCCGTAGCCTTGCAAAACGTAAACGTGCATATAGAGCCAGGCGAATTTGTCTTTGTTGTTGGACCAAGCGGCGCCGGTAAATCTACTTTTATCAAAATGCTGTTCCGTGAGGTGTTGCCTACTACGGGCAGCATTTTTGTTAACGGTGTGGATATTCTGTCGCTGGAGCCTAAAGAAATACCCTTCATGCGTCGTCAGCTAGGCATTATCTTTCAGGATTACCGTCTGCTGCCGGACCGCACTGTGTATGAAAATGTCGCTTTTGCAATGCAGGTAATCGAAGCGCCGCACCGTAAAATTAAACGTCAGGTGCTGAATGTTTTAGATTTAGTCGGCCTGCGTCATCGTGCCAACGCTTATCCCAACGAATTGAGCGGCGGGGAGCAGCAGCGCATTGCTATTGCCAGAGCTATTGTCAATGACCCGGTTTTTGTAATTGCCGACGAACCTACAGGCAATTTAGACCCGGAAACAAGCTGGGAGATTATGGAAATTTTTAAGGAAATCAACGAAACCGGCACAACTATTGTTATGGCGACTCATGATAAAGAAGTGGTAGACGCTATGGGCAAGCGTGTTATTGCTATCGAAAAGGGCAGCATTGTGCGTGATGAAAAAGAAGGAGTTTACGGCTATGAGCTTTAGTACGAAGGAGTATTTTATTAAGGAAACATATAAATCCATTCGTCGCAACGGCTTTATGAGCTTTGCTTCTGTTTCTACGGTGGCAGTTTCCCTGTTGGTATTGGGAATGTTTTTGATGATTTTTCTTAACACCAATAATTTGGCGCAGTATTTGGAAAGTCAGGTTCAGGTTTCCGTTTATATGCAGGATAGCGCTACGGATAAAGAGCTGGCAGACGTTAAGGCCAAGCTGCAAAAAATGCCCGGCGTAGTGAAGGTAAATCAGGTGAATAAGGAGCAGGCCTTGGCGCGTTTTAAAGAACGCTTGGGCGACCAAGACCAACTTTTGCACAGCTTGGGCAAAGATAATCCCTTTCCCAATTCCTTTGAAGTACAGGTAGACAGTCCTGAACGCATTAAAGTGCTGACACCGCAGATTGGCCAAATTCCTAAGGTCGAAACGGCTAAATTTGGTCAGGAGGTTGTGGAACATTTATTTCAGCTGACGAAAATCCTGCGTTTTGGCGGTATTTTATTGGTTATTTTCCTAGCGATGGCTACCTTGTTTATTATCAGCAATACCATTCGTCTGACAGTTTTTGCCCGCCGTAAAGAGGTTTTGATTATGAAATATGTAGGCGCAACAGATTGGTTTATCCGTTGGCCTTTCCTTTTAGAGGGTATGACGCTGGGATTTTTTGGCGCAGTGATTGCCTTTTTATTGATTAACAGTATTTACGCCGCTTTGTTGGAGCGTATTCATGCTACGCTGGCGTTTCTGCCGCTGCTGCCGGCACAGCCGCTGTTATTCTATGTGGATTTATTCCTTTTAATAGCGGGAACTGGTATCGGCGCTTTGGGCAGTTATATTTCCCTGCGTAAATTCTTGCGCGTGTAAGGGAGGCTGGCAGATGCTGAGAAAAAAATTTACCAGTTTGGCCGTAGCAGTTTTGCTGGCAGTTTTGCCGCTGTTTGCCGGCGGCGGTTTTGCCAACGAAGCCAACGATAAGCAGGCCGAGCTGAACAGTGTGCAGGCGCAGATGCAGAAAATGCAGGAGCGCAAGGCGGCTGCGCGCCGCCGGGCAGAGGAAGCCAGCGAAGGCTTGCAGGACTTGGCAGGCAATCTAAAGCAGCTGCAGGCGCAGGCTAACGAGCTGCAAAAAGAGCGCGATACCCTGCAAAGCAGCATTAATGACAATCAGTCTAAGCTGGCGCAAAAGAAAAAAGACGTAGAAACTCGCTTAAAAATTTACAGTAAGCGTCTGCGCGACATTTATATCAACGGACAGATAAATTATTTGGACGTGCTTTTAGGCGCTAAAGATTTTAGTGATTTTTCTTCCCGCATGTTTTTGCTGCAAAAAATTATCGGCAGCGATATTGATATGCTTGAGCAGCTAAAAAAGGACGAGGCAGAAATTACAGAGCGTCAGGCAAAACTGGACGCTGAAATGAAAGAAATTAAGACTACGCAAGTTGCGCTAGAGGCGAAAACTGCAAGAGTTAATAAGCTCAAGGAGCAGCGCTCCCATATGCTGTACAAGGCACAGGAGGAAGAGCAGCAAAGCCAGGAGGAATATGAACGCCTGCTGGCTATCAGCGAAAATATTGCTGCCATGCTGCGCAATATGGAAAGCAGCGGTATGACTGCTTCCGGCAGCAGCGGCGGTACGGGGCGTTTTATGTGGCCTTGCAGCGGCCCCATTACCTCATATTATGGCTGGCGCACGCATCCTGTTTTTGGTACGACAAAATATCACAGCGGTATGGATATTGCCGTTGATTACGGTACGCCGATTTTGGCTGCGGATTCCGGAACAGTTATATACAGCGGCTGGCTGGGCGGCTATGGTTATGCGGTTATGATTGACCATGGCAGCGGCTTGGTAACTTTGTATGGTCATAATCAAGGGTTAAATGTCTATGAGGGACAATATGTAAGCAAGGGAACCTGCATTGCCTACGCAGGCAGCACCGGTTATTCTACCGGCCCGCACTGCCACTTTGAGGTACGTTTGCACGGCGAAGTTACAGAACCTTTGAATTATTTGCCATAATGGCGTTTGGGGAGATGTTTTGATGGAGAAAAAATCTTGGCAGCTTGTGGCCTGCTGTGCGGTTACTGCCGTGGTAACATTTGCTGCCGTGACTATCGCAGAGAGCGTTCTGCTGCACCAAATTACCGGCAGCGTTACCGATACGCTGCGTTTTTGGCAAACTATGAATTTAGTCAAGCAAAACTATAACGGTGAAATAGATAATCATGCTCTGTATGAAGGCGCTATCAAAGGTATGGTGGAAGGCGTTGGCGACCCTTACACTGTTTATTTAAACAGCAAGGATTTTCAGCAGTTAAATGAAACAACCTCTTCTACTTTTGGCGGCATAGGTATTGTTTTTGGCAAGCGTGGGGAAGATTACGTGGTAATTTCTGCTCTAGCCGATAATCCCGGCGCTTTAGCCGGCATTAAAAGCGGCGATATTATTGTCGCTATTGACGGCGAAGCTGTAAGCTCCATGAATATGGAGCAGGTTGCTCATAAAATTCGCGGCAAGGTAGGTACGGAGGTCACGTTGGACTTAAAGGATAAAACCGGCGAACTGCGTAAGGCGCGCGTTATCCGCAAGGAAATAAAAAATCCTTCCGTAAAAGGACAGTTTGTGCAGAATACTAAAATCGGTTATATCCGAGTTTCCGTATTTGCCGAAAGCACCGACGAAGATTTTAAACAGGAATACCAAAAGCTGGAGCAAGAGGGAATGCAGGCTTTGCTTCTTGATTTGCGCGGCAATCCGGGCGGTCTTTTGACCTCCGGCGTAGGCGTGGCGGGAATGCTGGTGCCCAAAGGCCCGATTGTTTCCATAACCTATAAAAACGGCAAAACCTATACCGAAAATTCTTCTTTGGAAAAAGTAAAATATCCTTTGGCGGTGCTGGTTGACCACGGCAGCGCCAGCGCGTCGGAAATTGTTGCGGGAGCGATTAAGGATACTAAGGCAGGCAAGCTCTTTGGTGTAAAAACATTTGGTAAGGGCAGCGTGCAGTCCGTATATCGTTTGGGACACGACACCGGCGTAAAAATTACCATTGCAAAATATTACACTCCTTCCGGCGTTTCCATTCACAATGTGGGTATTGAGCCGGATGTAGTGGTTGAGCTTCCGGATAATGCTACTAAAGACCTGCAAATGCAGGCGGCAGTAGATTATTTGAAAGCAGAAATAGCTAAGTAAAAGAGGTGGCGAAATGTTATTTGTATGCTATGCCAAATGCGGCACTTGTAAAAAAGCAGAAAAATATCTTCTGGACAAGGGCTTCAATTTAGAAAAACGCGATATTAAAGAAGCAAAGCCGTCTTTGGAAGAATTAAAAGCTTGGTACAAGGCCAGCGGCTTGCCTTTAAAGCGCTTCTATAATACCAGCGGTAAGCTGTACAAGGAGCTGAACTTAAAGGATAAAATTCCAACCATGAGCGAGGAAGAACAGCTGGAGCTGTTGGCCAGCGACGGTATGTTGGTTAAGCGTCCGATTGTTGTGGACGGAGAAAGAGTTCTCATTGGTTTTAAGCAAGCTGAGTACGAAGAAAAAGGTTTGTAAAATTATTTTTAGAGAGGAAGATGTGTTATGAATAAGTTTGTAAAAATTGCTTTAATTGGCGCTTTAGCTGCTTTGACATTAGCTTTTACCGGCTGCGGCGGTTCTAAAGAAGAAAAAAAGGCCGACCCCAATAAACCCGTTATTGTAGGCGTAAACCCCGGCCCTCATGCCATTATCATGGAAAATGTTAAAAAGATTGCCGAGAAAAAAGGCTTAAAAATCGAAATTAAAGAGTTCAGCGATTTTGTAACTCCTAACTCTGCTCTGGCCGCCGGTGAAATTTGGGCTAACAGCTTCCAACACGAGCCGTTCTTAAAAGCTACTATGAAAAAAGAGCCTTCCTTTAAACTGGCTAATGCTTTTCCCACGGCTTTGTTCCCCATTAACATCTATTCCAAAAAATTAAAACCCGGCGACACCATCCCCGACGGTGCTAAAATTGCTATTCCTAACGACCCCACCAACGGCGGCCGCAGCATTCTGCTGTTAGCTGCCAATGGCTTGCTCAAGGTTAAAAATCCCCAGGATATTACTACTACCGTAGCCGATATTACGGAAAATCCGCATCATTTTCAAATTATCGAGCTGGAAGCAGCTACCATTCCCCGTTCCTTGGACGATGTAACCTGCGCAGCTATCAACACCACCTATGCTTTGAACGCCGGTCTTAATCCTGCAACCGACCCGATTGTTAAGGAAACTGCCGACTCTTTATATGTAAATATTGTTGCCGTACAGGAAGCTACTTTAAAAGACCCGCGTCTGCAAATCTTCAAAGAAGCTTATCAATCTAAAGAAAACGCCGAATTTATTAAAACTAAATTCCCCGGCTCCGTTTATCTTGGCTGGAAAGAATAAGGCTGTACTATGGATTTAGCAAGTCACATTAACGAAATTTGGCCGCAGCTGCACGCCATGGCCGAGCCTGCATTTGCCGAGGTTAGAACAGCTAAATTTTTAGCGGATTTTTTGCGCGGAATTGGTTATACCGTGACGGAAAATGTCGGCGGCACCACCGGCGTGACGGCTGTTTTGGACAGCGGCAAGCCGGGACCGACGGTTGCCGTGCGCACAGATATGGACTGCTTATTGTTTAAGCAGGCTGACGGCAGCGAAAAGCCAATTCACGCCTGCGGTCACGACGGTCACATGACGCTGGCTTTAGGCGTAGCTAAATTATTGGCAGAACAGGGACTTCCGTGCGGCAGGCTGAAAATTCTTTGCCAGCCGGCGGAGGAAATTGGCCGCGGTGCCTTGAGTTTGCTAGAAGCAGGCGCGCTGGACGACGTACAATATGTGCTGGGCTATCATTTGATGCCTAAGGATATGGCTCGCAGCGGACAGATTATCGCACAAATAAATTGGACGGCATGTACGCTGATAGAGGGAGAAATTCGCGGCTTAGCAGCGCACGGATCTCAGCCACATTTAGGCGTTAACACCATTGACGTTGGTGCTGCCATTGTCAATGCAGTTAATGCGCTGCACTCTAATCCGCTGTTAGGCGGTAGCGTAAAAACCACGCGCTTTATTGGCGGTGCAGGATCGCTGAACGCTATCTGCGACAAGGTAAATATCGGTTTTGATTTGCGCAGCACTTCTAATAGTGAAATGCTTATGCTGCGGCAAAAAGTGCAAAATATTGTTGCTTCTGTGGCACAGGCTTACGGCGCAGAAGCCGACAGCCATATTGTCGGTACCTGTCCTGCGGCAGAGGCAGACCCGTCGCTGCTGGCTGTAACCCGCGATGTGATTGTGCGCGAATTAGGCAGCGAAGCCTTAATTCCTGCGGCAAATATTACTGTTGGCGAAGATTTTAACTTTTTCAAAGAACAGCGGCCGCAGCTGAAAACGGCAAGCTTGGGCATTGGCTGCGATTTAGTGCCGCGTCTGCACGATCCGCAGATGACCTTTGACCACGGCGCGCTGGCCGGTGCTATCAAGGTTTTGGCAGCGCTGGCAGTAAAAATTTTGCAAACGCGTCCTTAAAAAAGAAATAATTTTGTAATTACAAGAGCCTTCCGATACCAAGGGAAGGCTCTTCGTGTTATAATAGGATAAACTGTTATTAAAGGAGCGATAATTTTGGCATTAGAGCGAGTACAGGATGACAATTTATGTTGGAAGCTGTTTAAATCAACTTTTATTATCAGCGCATTCACTATTGGCGGAGGCTTTGTAATTATTCCACTGCTTAAAGCGAAATTTGTTGATGAATATAAATGGCTGGATGACAAGGAGGCACTAAATCTTGTCGCCATTGCTCAGTCCGCCCCCGGCGTAGTTGCTGCCAACGCAGCGATTAGTTTGGGTTATAGATTAGCAGGCTTTAAAGGGACTTTAGTTGCGCTGGCTGCGACGATTTTGCCTCCGCTGATTACCTTGAGCATTATTTCCTACGCCTATGATGCTTTTGCCAATAACCAGTATATCCAGCTTTTGCTGAAGGGTATGCAGTGCGGCGCGACAGCGATTATTATTAATGTTGCTATCGATCTTTTGCGCAAGGAACTTAAGAAAAAATTGGCTTTGCCGCTGCTGATTATTTTGGGGACTTTTGTGGCAAATTATTTTTTCCATGTAAATTTAATGTACGCCGTAGTAGTAGACGCAATTATCGGCTTCTTTTTACTGCGGGATAAAAAATATGCGTAAGGAGGCGGCAGCATGAATTGGATGATTTATTGGGAGCTGTTTTGGAGCTTTGTCAAGGTTGGCGCCTTTTGCGTAGGCGGCGGCTATGCTTCTATGCCGCTTATTCAGGCGCAGGTTATCGACGAGCACGGCTGGTTGACAATGCAGCAGTTTATTGATATTTTTACCATCTCACAAATGACGCCGGGACCTATCGGCATTAACGCGGCAACTTTTGTCGGTACTAAAGTGGCGGGCGTTCCGGGAGCAGTGTGCGCTACCGTTGGCTTTGTTTTTCCTTCTGTAATTATTGTTTTGATTTTGGCGCACTTATTTTTTAAATACGGTGATATTGGACCCATCAGAGGAATTTTAAACGGCCTGCGCCCTGCAGTAGTGGCGCTAATTTGTTCCGCAGGCTTGAGCTTTGTGTTTTTGGCTTTATGGAATACGGAAACCTTGCCAAAGGATTTTACCAAAGTAGATTTAATTGGCTGCATTGTGCTGCCTGTTTCCTTGTGGTGCGTTTGTCATAAAATGAGCGTTATCAAGCTGCTGTGTATGAGCGGCGTGCTAGGCTTATTTTTAGGCGCAGTGGGGATTAGGTAAAATATTATTCGCTCATTTTTTGTGATAAAACGCGAATTATTCCCTCATTTTTTTGTAATATGACTGAATTATTCGCTCATTTTTTGTGATAAAACGCAAATTATTCCCTCATTTTTTTTGTAAAAACCTTGCTGCTGAAAGGATTTGCGAGTTATAATAAAAATGAAATATCGCATAGGTGAGGAGGAATAGCAGTGCTTTACTTAAAACGAAAAATAGATGCTTATTTAGAAGCGTGGCAATTAGAACAACTGCATAAACCGCTAATTGTTAAGGGTTCGCGTCAGGTTGGCAAAACAGCATCTATTCAAAGATTTGCTGAAAAACATTATCAAAATGTTATCTATATAAATTTTGTAGAAGAGCCAAAATATAAAATGATATTGGGCAACGGCTACAAAATTGACGATATTATTAAAAATATTTCTCTACTTGATCCTGCTAAAAAATTTCAAGAAAAAAATACGCTGATATTTTTTGATGAAATTCAGGATTATCCGGAAATTGCTACTGCTCTAAAATTTTTTTATCTAGACGCCCGTTATGATGTTATTTGCAGCGGCTCTTTATTGGGTTTAAATTATAGGAAAATAGAAAGCAACAGTGTAGGATATAAAACAGATTATACACTGCATTCTTTAGATTTTGAGGAGTTTTTATGGGCTAAGGGATATGGCGAAAATATTATCCAAGATATTTTAGAGCACATGCTTCAGTTAAGACCCTTTAGTGAGCTGGAGATGAATTTATATAGCAGTCTTTTCCTTGACTACTGTATTTTAGGCGGCATGCCCGCTGTTATCCGGGATTATATTAGTAATGGCACTTTCGAGCGGTCTTTAGCAACGCAAAAGCAGCTTATTGCTGATTATAAGGAAGACATTCGTAAATATGCTGATGGTTTAGATCAAGCGCGTATCCTTAATGTGTTCAATCATATCCCAGCGCAGTTGGCGAAAGAAAATAAAAAATTCCAAATTTCCAAGGTTGCTGCAGGAGCCAGATTTAAAGATTATCGAGGATGTATAGAATGGCTGTTGGATACAGGCATTATCAATGCATGTTATTGTCTGAATTTTCCGGAGCTTCCTTTAAAGGGCAATTATAATGACAGTAAATACAAACTTTATTTTGCAGACAGCGGTTTGTTGGTTGCAATGCTTGATGAAGAAGCGCAGGAGGATTTGCGTGCTAACAAAAATTTAGGGGTTTATAAAGGCGCTCTTTATGAAAATATCGTTAGTGAAGCTTTGTCTAAATGCGGTTATGGTTTGTATTATTACAAAAAAGATAATTCTACCTTGGAAGAAGATTTTTTTTGTGCGTACAAGTAAGGAACTAATTCCTGTGGAAGTAAAGGCAACTAATAGTAAAGCAAAATCTTTGGCTACGTTGATTGCCGGTGATCATTATCCTGATATTCAATATGGAATTAAGCTGGTAAAAGGAAACATAGGCTTCGAAAATAATATTTATACTTTTCCGTATTTCTGCACCTTTTTGCTGAAAAGATATTTAAGCGCTCAAGGTTAAGAAAAAATTATAGCGTTTTTACGCAGTTACTTGATTGTAAGTGACTGCGTATTTTTTATGCCAATTTTTAGATTATGTATCTTAAATGCTTTACTACCTGCAATTTATAATATTTTTTTCTAAAATGTCTTGACGGGGGGGATTTTTGTACTAAAATATAAGCACGGTAAATGCTCGCTCAATGTTACAAGACAGCTTGATTGTAAATAAATGTTAGATTTGCAGCAAAATAATTAGGCGAAGGATTTAGCGTTTATTTGTATCAAAAATCGTGATGAGTGACGCAAGCCGGGCTGAAAATTGAAAACGTCTGTCGTCTCAAGCGTTAGGCATTGAAAATGCAGGAAAGGTGGAGTTTTTTATGAAGAAGAGTTTAGCGAAAGTTATTACGTTAGGTTTATTGACTGCTAGTGTATTTGTGGTTAACGGATACGACAATAAATGTTTGGCAGGAGATACTTGGCCGAATGGATGGAACATAGAGCAAGTTGTTGTTGAAAATAAAGATGTAGCAGATTCCCAAGTAGGTCTTCAAGATCCTGAAATTCAACATAAGGTTAATGGAGCCACATATCATGACGAGAGTGAATGTGAAGAAAATGCCGATAGACTAGATATCAAAGATATAGCTCAAATAAAAGATACTTTAGTAGATAATGATAAAAAGTTAGAGCAAAAAATTGATGGTGTTAAAGATACTGTAATTAGCGACATCAAAGAAGATGAATCTTTAAAGGCTGAACTAAAAGGCGACAAGGGTGATAAAGGCGATACCGGTGCTGACGGTAAAGACGGCGCTTCTATTGCAAGTGGAAAGTATACTGTAGCCGGCGGTTCCGTTTCTATGGATATTAAATATGCTGATGGCACAGATGCTGGACAAGTTATAATCAACGACGTTGCCAGCAACAGTGATTTGCAGAAGGTTCAAGAAAAAATAGGCAATTACACTGATAGAGGTCAACATGAAATTTTTGGCAAAGAGCCTATCAATATCAATCAAGCTTTAGATAAATTGGCTACCGGCGCTGAAACCGAAGCTAAAGTTCGTGAGGAGGCAGATATCAAATTATCTAATGAAATCAAAGATGAAATTAAAGCACGCGAAGATGCAGATAAAGCAGGCGACGTTAAATCTGCTAGTTATGACAAAGAAAGCGGCACTTTGACTTTAAAAAATGAAGCAGGTGAACAACTTGCGCAAGCTACCGATATTGCTTCTAAAGAAAAACTGGAAACTGAAGTAAGTGAGCGTCAGGCAGAAGACAAACGCATTGAGCAAAAATTTGATAAAGAAGTAAGCCGCTTGGACAGCAAAATTGACAAGCTGGATGACCGTGTTGAAAAAGTAGGCGCAATGGCTGCCGCTATGGCTTCCCTGCACACCATGGGTTATGACCCGGCTGCTCCAACCGAAATTGCTGTTGGCGTTGGGCAATATCGCGATAAAACCGGTTTGGCTTTGGGCGCCTTCCATTATCCTAATAAAAACTTCATGCTGAATGTAAGCGTATCTACTGCCGGTGATGAATTTATGGCTGGTATCGGCGCTACTTGGAAAATTGGCCGCAGAAGCCCTGAAGCTATGCTGAAAGCAGAGCAAGAAAAAGCCGCTAGACAAAAACTTGCTAAAGCAGAAGCAGAAAAACAAGCTGCCAAGGATGCTCGTGTAGCTGCTCAAGCTGCTAGACATGCTAAAATGCTGGCAGAACGCGGCTTATGATAAGCGAAAAAACAGCTAAAGTAGGCTCAAAAATAAAGCAACTGCGTCTGATGAAGCAACTGTCGCAAATTGCTCTTGCCGAAAAAATTGGCATCAGCCAAGCGCATATGAGCAATATAGAATGCGGGCGCAGCCATTGTACTTTAGAAAATCTTATCAAGCTAAGTAAAGTATTAGAATGTCCTGTACGCGACTTTTTTGTAGATATTGACGGCGATACGGACAAGGCAAAGCAGGAACAAGGATTATTTTCTTTGAATGATTTTGCCGCAGCATTATTGTCAATGAAAAAATAACGGACAGTTTTCTACACTTTGTTCAAGTTTGGTACAGTAAAAATTAAATAGTTAAAAGGGGAGGAGCGCTGCTTCTCCCACTTTTTATTAGGTGGTAAAAATGACTGGAAAAAAATTTTTTATAATCTGTCTGCTGCTATGGAGCTGCTTGCTGCCGCAATTTGCCTCTGCGCAAAATTTAGTGCAGGCTGGAGAAACTGATGTGGGGATTTTGTTTGTAGATACGGATAATGTGCAAAGCGTCAAAAGGGACGGCGCATTTTATTTAGCAGTGCTGTCTTACGAAAAATTTACCGACCAAGGATATATTAACGCTTTGCGCGAGGATGAGGATTTAACGCAGGCTGTTGGCGCTGTATATATGTATCTTTTTGACAATTGTGGTACTAAATATTGCATAGTATCCCATTATATTGTTGAAGATGACGGAAAAATTTGCTTAGATTTAGGCGCTAATTTAGAATTGCAGCCTTGTACGAATAATAAAACTATGCTGGAGGCTTACACCAAAGCCTTAAAAGCTTTAGAAGATAAAAATCGTTGGCGCAAGAGCTGGTAAAAATTATGCACATTTAATTAGTCAACCCATCTAAAAATAAGGTTGACTTAACCTGCCTTTTGCTATATAATAAATTGCAGTTAACCAGTAGACGGAAATAGTTAACTAATATAGCTAGGGATGTGAAATCAGAGTGGAGAAAATTATTGCTTTGACCAACAAGGTTTTGGCTGGTCAAGATATTACTAGAGAAGAAGCCGAATTTTTAATCAACGTCAGCGATGACGATACTATGCTGCTGTGCGCTATGGCAGATAAAATTCGCCAAAAGTTTGCCGGTAACGAGGTGGACTGCTGCGCTATTATTAACGGGCGCAGCGGTAAATGCAGTGAAAACTGCAAATTTTGCGCTCAATCTGCACATTGGCATACCGGTGTTAAGGAATACGGCTTGTTAAGCGAAGAAGAATTTTTTGAGGCTGCCAAAAAAGCTAAGGAAGCTGGTGCTGTACGCTTTTCTATCGTTACCAGTGGCCGTGGTCAGAGCAAGGCAGATGATTTTGAAAATATCTGCAAGGCTTTGCGCCGTATAAAAAAAGAATTGCAGATGGAAGTTTGCGCTTCTTTGGGCATTTTAACCTTGGAACAGGCGAAGGCTTTGAAAGCGGCGGGCGTAACACGTTTTCATTCCAATTTGGAAACCAGCGCCAGCCATTTTCCGGATATCTGTACCTCGCATACCTATCAGGATAAATTTGCTACTATTAAAAATGCGCAGGCTGCGGGATTGCGCGTGTGCAGCGGCGGTATTTTGGGACTAAACGAAACGCCGGAGCAGCGCGTAGAAATGGCGTTTACTTTAAAAGAATTGGGCATTGATTCCGTGCCGCTCAATTTGCTGACGCCCATTCCGGGAACTCCCTTTGAAAATAATAAACCGCTGCCGCCTTTGGAAATTCTGCGCGCTTTTGCCACTTTCCGTTTTATTCTGCCTAAGGCGCAGATTCGTACTGCCGGAGGACGCGAGGTAAACCTGCGCGATTTGCAGTCCCTGGCGTTAAACGGCGGCGCCAGCGGCATTATGATTGGCGGCTATTTGACTACCGCCGGACGCGGTACCGACAGAGATATGCAGATGCTCAGGGATATAAACCGTCCCCGCAGCACGCCTAATTTAGATTAAAAAATTTTAGCGGATAAATCATACACCTTACACCCACCTTTATAAAAAATGCGAGCTAAATTGGCTCGCGTTTTTTATTTTGTGCGTGTTAAGCTTTACTTTTGGCGACAATTATTGTCAAGGCAGAGGTAGTATGTTAAAATAATATAGTGAAAATGGCGTAGTGTATCCTGCTGAAAAATTATGCAGGTGTAACAGAAATAATATTTTATTTTGGCTGGAGAGTAGGAGGCAAAAAAGTGTTAGCTGAAAATTTACAGCTTGTGCAGCAGCAGCTTCAAAAGGCTTTAGCTAAGCGCAGGCAGAAGAATTTGCTCACCGGCAGCGACGTAATCTTGGTAGCCGTTACCAAAAATCATCCGCCTGAGGTAATCAGCGATATTTTAGCTTTAGGCGTCAAAAATATTGGTGAAAACAGAGTGCAGGAGGCTAAGCACAAGCAGGAAGCGCTTGGCAAGCAGGGCTTGTGGCATTTGATTGGTCATTTGCAGACTAATAAAGCACGTCAGGCTGTGGCATTGTTTGATTTAATTGAGTCTGTGGACAGCGAGCATTTATTGGCTGCCGTAGATAAGGAAGCGGCCCGTATAGGCAAGGTACAGGATATTTTGTTGCAGTTGAATATTGCTCACGAGGAGCAAAAATCCGGTTTGGATAAAGAAGAATATCTGGCTTTATTGACCAAGCTGGACGAATTTAGAAATATTCGTCTGCGTGGTTTAATGGTAATTGCGCAAAAATGTGCTGATGTTGAAGAAACCCGGCCCGTATTTGCCGCTGGCTACCGCGCTTTTGCGCGTCTCAAACAGCAGCATCCGGAAATTGACATTTTGTCCATGGGCATGAGCAGCGATTATATGATTGCCGTAGAGGAAGGTGCCAATGTAGTGCGCGTAGGTACGGCACTTTTTGGACAGCGTGATTATAGCTTGAAATTTTAAATTTTAGTAAAGTTGGTGAAAATATGAAATTGATTGACCGCATTGTGGATTCACTTAGTTTTTTGTATGAGGAAGACGATGACGAGCTGGAATTAAAAAAGCCTTTGCCTGCTAAGGAGCAGGTTGAAGAAAAGAAGGAACGCCCTTCCCTGTTCAGCAGAAAAAATATAACACCGACCAAGCCGGAAGCTGCAAACACTCCTGCTCCGGCAGTAGTTAAAGAGAAAAAGCCGCTGTTCAGCTTTAGCAAGCCTAAAGAGCAAAAAGAGCAGACTGTCCAAGTAGGAGACGGCAAAATGAACAGCCGTACTCTGAATTTGCCGGTTGCCGATAAATTAGTGACCGTAGTGGTATTGGAGCCTGTTAATTTTGACGATTCCCAAAAGATTGCCGATTGTCTGCGCGGCAGCGAACCTGTAGTAGTAAATTTTAAAAATACTGATAATGTGGTAGCGAAACGCATGACTGATTTTATCAGCGGCACAATTTACGCTTTAGGCGGCACCATGAAAAAATTGGGGCACGATATTTTAATCTGCGCGCCGAAAAATGTAGATATTGACGCCGGTGAAGAAATCTATGCTGAAAGAGGGGAACAGCCTTGGAAGGAATAAAAGGCTTAAATGTAAAAAAAATTGCTTTTATTGGCGGCGGCGCTATGGCAGAGGCCATCATTAAAGGGATTATTGGCAGCGGATTGCTTGCGCCCTGCAATATTTACGTGGGCAACCGCACGCAAAAACGCTGCGATTATTTGCATGGAACTTATGGTGTGCAGGCCGTTACGGATAACCAGGCGGCTGTTAGCGACGCCGATTTAGTAATTTTGGCCGTAAAACCACAGGTTGCGCCTGTGGCTTTAACACCTGCGCTGATAAATAGCTTTAAAAAAGATGCTTGGGTGCTGTCCATTATGGGCAGTGTAAATCTTGAGCAGCTGCACAAATATGCTCCGGGCTTGCCCGTTGTCCGCACTATGCCTAATACACCGCTGGCTTGCGGTGCAGGTATGACGGCGCTTTGCTGCGACGAAAATGTTACGGAAGCTATGAAAAACGACGCTGCAATAATTTTCAGCAGTTGCGGTGAAATAGAATTTGTAGATGAAAAAGCTATTGAAGCTATTTCCGCTATTTCCGGCTGCGGCCCCGGTTATTGCTTTGTGATTATCGATGCGTTGGCGGACGCAGGCGTGCGCGCAGGTCTGCCGCGAGCTTTGGCTATTAAACTGGCAGCGCAAACCATGGCCGGCAGCGGCAAGCTGTGCATTGAAAGCGGCTTGCATCCGGCGCAGCTGCGCGACCAAGTTACCAGTCCCGGCGGCACTACTATCGCCGGTATTCACGCTTTGGAAAATCATGGTGTGCGCGGCGCGTTTTATGATGCGGTCATGGCAGTTTTAGCACGCAGCCAAGAGCTGCAAAAGTAAATAGGTAAGAAAAATATGGCAGATAGAGAAAAAATTTTACGCTACTTTAAAGTTGGCGGTGACGAGCAGCTGGCAGCTAAGCTTTTGGATTTGGCGGAAGGTGCCAATAAAAGCCGCAAGTTTCGCGTTAGTGAATTTTTAGACCCTCACGCTTATAATGTAGCAGAAATTATCGCCGCTAATTTTGATAACGTTAAGCTGGAAGCAGACGGCGGCTTTGCCAATGCAGAGCGCGTAAAGGTTGCCTATGTGGCAGAGGATTTTTACGGACAGCCTGATTTTGGTATGGCGTTTTTTTTGGCAGCGTGGGATAAACGCTACTATGATTTGTCTCACCGCGATATTTTAGGTGCATTTATGGGCACGGGCTGTAAGCGTGAGGCGTTGGGCGACATTGTTTTTGTACCCGAAGGCGCGCAGTTTGTGGTTGAGCGCACGCTGGTAAATTATTTGACTGGCAATTTAACGCAAATAGGCGCGGCTCCCGTCACTTTAAAAGAAATTACCCGCGAGGAGCTGCTGCAAAAGGAAGAAAAGGTAAAAATTATTAACGCTACGGTTTCCGATTTGCGTTTAGACGCAGTGGCGGCAGCCGGTTACGGCGTATCCCGCAGCCGCATGGCAGACGAAATCAAGGGCTTAAATGTAAAAATAAATTGGCAGGAAGCCAAAAAAGCGGCGCAGCCTGTTAAAGAAGGCGACGTGCTTTCCTTCCGCGGACGCGGACGCGTAGAGGTGGCGGAAATTCGCGGAACAACTAAAAAAGGACGCATCAGCATTACGTTGAAGCGTTACATTTAAAATAAAGGGAGAAAACAAAATGCTAACTCCTGAGGATTTAAAAAAGAAAACATTTTCCAGGGGCTTTCGCGGCTACGAAACGGAAGAGGTAGACAAATTTATGGCGGAGATTATCAAGGAGTATAATTATTTGTACTTGGATAATCTGGAGCAAAAGGAAACTATCGAGCGCGTCAGCTCTAAGCTGGAATATTACCAGCAAATGGAAGCGACCATGCAGAGTACTTTGACCGTGGCGCAGGAAACTGCCGACGAGGTGAAAGCGTCCAGTGAAAAAAAGGCGGAGCTGTTAGAAAAAGAAACCGTGGTGAAGTGCGAGCAAATGCTGGCAGAAGCCAAAGCATCTGCTAAAAAGCTGCACGAGGAAACCATGGCTCATGCCGAAAATTTGTACAATCAAACTAAGGCTAAAACTGATAATATGCTGCAGGCTGCCATGGCAGAGGGAAATAAAATGCGTACCGAAGCTAAGGAATATGCCGATAATTTGCGGCGCGCTGCCGAAACCGAAACAGATAAGCTGCGTCTTGTGACTGAAGATACCTGCAAAAAGCGCAGTAATTCTGCTGCTGCCGAAGCGAATGCTTTATTAGAAAACGCGCGCAGCGAGGCAGGAAAAATGATGCTGGAGGCTAATACTAAATATCGTCAAATTGTGGGCGACGCGGAAGAAAAAAGCCGTAAAATTATTTTTGACGCCGAATCCAGAGCATCGCTGGCGCAGCAAAATTATGAAAATCAAATGAAAAAATCCTTGCTGCATTGCAAAAATATGCGGCACATGCTGGAAACGCAGCTGGAGCTGGTGAATAATTTCACTAAGCAGACAGGGGAATAGGCGGTGGGTAAAGTATGATTATTTTGGTGCGCCACGGCGAAGCAACTCACCACACCCAGCATTTAACCGGCGGCTGGACGGATTCCGTGCTGACAGATAAGGGACGCGCCCAAATTCAGGCGGCGGCGGAGATGCTGGCGCTGGATTTTGCGCATCGCAAGGAAAAACTGCGCATTCTGGCCAGCGATTTGCAGCGGGCGGCAGAGTCTGCGCAAATTTTGGCGGCTGCCTTAAATATGCAGGATAAAATAGAATACTGCTCCTTTCTGCGGGAGAAAAACAACGGTATAGCTGCCGGCTTAACCGAGGATGAGGCGAAAAAGATTTTTTGCAAGCCAGCTACGGAGCAGGAACTGTACCACCGTAATTATCCCGGCGGCGAAAACCGCACGGAATTTTATGAGCGCAATGTACAGGGCTTGTGGCATTGCGCCGATTTGGAAAAAGAAAATCTTTTGATTGTTGCCCACAAGGGCACGCTGCAAAATATTATTTTTAAATGGTTGGGTATGGATATGGCTCAGGTGGTGGCGTTTAATTATTCTGTGGATATTGCGCCTGCCAGCGTTACAGTTTTGGGTGTTAATAAATGGCACGAGCATGCTATTTTTCGCTTGAACGACGTAAGTCACCTAAACCAAGGCAAGGGCTTTGGCGTATTTGATTTTAAATATGCTAAAAAATAATCTGCTAAATTGGTACTTGCAAAAGTTAAGGGTTTAGTTGACTTTTGACAGAGCATAATATATAATTATATGAGTTTTTAATATTGCAACATGATGAACAAGACAGTAATCTGCACAAGCGGAGTGAGCGAGCCGGGGATGGTGCAAGCCCGGACGGCAGCGGAGCAGACGAAAATCACTTGGGAATGGATGCGGCGAAAATAGTAGTCGCATACGGTAGCGCCCGATATCGCGCAGACGAGTGGCAAAATTTTTGATTTTGTCATGAGGGTGGTACCACGGAGTATCTATGTTGATTATAGCTTCGTCCCTTACGGGATGAAGCTTTTTTATGTTTAAATTATTTTTGGAGGTTATGACTAATGGATTATGGTAAAACATTGAATCTGCCGGAAACAGAGTTCCCTATGCGTGCCGGACTGCCGCAGCGCGAACCCGATTTTTTGAAATTTTGGCAGGAAAACGATATTTATAATAAAAAACAAGCCTTGCACGCAGGCCATCCTAAATTTGTTCTGCATGACGGCCCTCCCTATGCCAACGGCAAAATTCATATGGGCACGGCGCTGAACAAAATTTTGAAGGACATCATCGTTAAATATAAATACGCTCAAGGATTTGATACTCCTTATGTTCCTGGCTGGGATACTCATGGTATGCCTATTGAGCACGCTTGCATTAAAGAGTTGGGCTTGAACCGCAATGAGCTGGATGTTTTGACTCTGCGCGGCAAATGCCATGACTTTGCTTTAAAATGGCTGGACATTCAACGCGAGGACTTTAAACGCTTGGGCGTTTTAGGTGACTGGGAGCATCCTTATGTTACCTTGCATCACAGCTTTGAGGCTGAGCAAATCCGTGTATTTGGCACTATGGCTAACAAGGGTTATATTTATAAAGGTAAAAAGACAGTTTATTGGTGCCCCCATTGCGAAACTGCGTTGGCAGAAGCTGAAATTGAATACGGAGAGCAAAAAACTCCCACTATTTTCGTAAAAATGCCTTTGGTAAAAGATAACGGCATGACACCGGAAGCTGCTAAAGGCAAAAAAGCTTATATGGTTATTTGGACTACCACTCCCTGGACCATTCCTGCCAACGTAGCCGTAGCTTTGAATCCTGCTTTGGAATATGCTTGGGTTGAGTGCGAAGGCGAAGTCTTATTTATGGCTAAAGATTTGCTGGACGAGGTTGGCAGAAAATGCCATAAGGATTTGTCCAATATCCTTGGTACTACCATGGGTAAGGAGATGGAATTTGCTGAATGCGTACATCCTTTCCCCGAATATAACAACCGTACCTCTTTAGTTGTTATGGCAGATTATGTAACATTAGAAGCCGGTACTGGCTGCGTACATACCGCTCCCGGTCATGGCGACGTGGACTTTGAAACCGGTTTAAAATATAAGCTGCCGATTTTGTGCCCTGTTGACGGTCAAGGCAAGCTGACTGCCGAAGCTGGCGAGCGCTTTGCAGGCATGTTTGTTTTTGACGCTAACATTCCGGTGTTAAAATATTTGGCAGAACTCAACTGTCTGCTGGGTAAGGAAAATATTAAGCACCAATATGCTCACTGCTGGCGCTGCAAAAATCCGATTATTTTCCGCGCTACTTCTCAATGGTTTGCTTCCGTTGATGGTTTCCGCGACGAAGCTTTGAAAGCTATTGCTAACGACGTACAATGGATTCCTTCTTGGGGCGAGCAGCGTATTCATAATATGGTCAGTGACCGTCACGATTGGTGCATTAGCCGTCAGCGTGTTTGGGGCGTGCCCATTCCCGTATTCTACTGCGAAAAATGCGGCGAGCATTTAATCAACGAAGCTACTATTGAATCTGTGGCTAACTGGTTTGAAAAAGAAGGCAGCGACGCTTGGTGGGCTCACAGTGCTGAAGAGCTGCTGCCTGAAGGAACAGTTTGCCCCAAATGCGGTCACAGCCATTTCCGCAAGGAAACTGACATTATGGACGTATGGTTCGACAGCGGTTCTTCCCACATGGCAGTAGCCGCTAAACGTCCGGAATTGGGCTGGCCTGTTGCTATGTATTTGGAAGGCAGCGACCAACATCGCGGCTGGTTCCAATCCTCCCTGCTGACCTCTGTTGCCGTAACCGGCAAGGCTCCTTATAAATCTGTTTTGACTCATGGTTATGTAGTTGATGGCGAAGGTCGCAAAATGTCCAAATCCGTGGGCAATGTAATTATTCCGCAGGATGTAATCAAGCAATACGGCGCTGATATTATCCGTCTGTGGGCTGCCTCCTCCGATTATAAGGCAGATATTCGCATTTCTCCTAAAATTTTGAAGCAGCTTTCCGAAGTTTACCGCAAAATTCGCAACACTATCCGCTATATTTTGGGCAACACCAACGATTTTGATTACGAAAAGGATGCTGTTCCCTTCAGCGAAATGCTGGAGCTGGATAAATGGGCTTTGATGCATCTGCAGCTGCTTAAAAAGGAAGTTACTGCCGCTTATGACAGCTACGATTTCCATGTGCTGTATCATGCAATCCATAATTTCTGCACCGTAGAAATGTCCAGCTTCTATCTGGATATTATTAAAGATCGTCTCTATGCTTACAAAGCCGACAGCAAAGAACGCCGCAGTGCCCAAACTGCTATGTACGAAATCCTTATGGATTTATTAGTGATGCTCACTCCTGTTTTGAGCTTTACTATGGAAGAGGTATGGCAGTTCATGAAGAAGCCTGCCAATGCTCCGGAATCCGTACAAATGCTGCCTTGGCCGGAAATTAAAGCAGAGTACATTGACGAAGCCTTGGAAACCAAGTGGGATAACTTTATCGGTATCCGCAGCGAAATTACTAAGGTTTTGGAATTGGCTCGCCGTGATAAAAAGATTGGTCATTCCTTAGACGCTAAGGTTGAATTGCACGCCGAAGGCGAGGCTTTGGCTATTCTCAAATCCGTTGAAAAGGATTTGGCAACCCTGTTGATTGTTTCTCAAGCAGTTGTAGTTGATGGCGTTGCCGGTGGCGCAGAAGCAACCGGACGCGAGGATTTGAAGGTAACCGTTATGGCTGCCGAAGGCCACAAGTGCGAACGCTGCTGGATTTACAGCGATGAAGTTGGCACTGACGCCGAGCATCCTACTCTTTGTAAACGCTGCGCAGAAGCTGTAAAATAAGATATAAATTATAAAAACCGTGTAGGAAATAATTCCTGCACGGTTTTTTGGTTTTATTTAAACGTGTATATTTGTTTTATATTTTTTTGCTTACTTTCTGCACTTCCATGGCAGCATACTTTCAGGCATTTGCGCCAGGATAATAGCGACAAAAACCAAAAGACAGCCTCCAATTTCTCGCTGGCTCATAGCCTGACCTAAAAGCAGCCAGCCACTGAGCAGTGCAAATGCCGATTCCAAGCTCATAATCATGCAGGCCAGCACCGGATTACAGTATTTTTGCCCCACAATCTGCAATGTGTAGGCCACACCGCTGGACATAATGCCTGCGTAGGCTATGGGTAAAAATCCTAAAATAAGATTATGTAAGGACGGCGTTTCAAAAATAAACATCAAAATACCGTTAAGCAGAGTGCAGGTGATAAACTGTACTAAGGATAAACGCACGCCGTCTAAATTGGTAATAACTCTATCCACTGCAATAATTTGTCCGGCAAAACAAAAAGCGCAGATAAGCGTATAAAAATCGCCTTTGTTAATGGAAAAGCCTTCGTTGATACAGATAAAATACATGCCGACTGCTGCGATAGTCACGCTGACGCATTGGGAGATAGTAATGCGCGTGCGGTAGATAGCGTAGCTTAAAAACGGTACCAGCACTATATATAGAGCGGTGATAAAACCGCTTTTTCCGACGGTAGTATACATAATTCCCAGCTGCTGCATGAAGCTGGCCAAGGTTAGGGCAATACCGCAGACGATACCGCCTTTTATAGTGCGGTCTTTGCGCAGAGGATCGTCGGTACCAAGAATTCGGAATGGTTTGCCGTTTAGTTTATCGAACAATAGGCAGCAGCAGAAAAGAAAAATTGTTGCCAAAAAACTGCGGGCGCAATTAAATGTAAGCGGCTCGGCATATTCTCCGCCAACGCTTTGCGCAATAAAGGCTGTGCCCCAAATGAACGCGCAAAGTGTGAGCATCATCATACCCTTGAAATTAGTTTTTTTAACAGAAGAATTATCCATATAAGTAACACTCCTAAACATAAACAATAGAACGTTATCTATTGTACCATTTTTTGCTGTGATATACAAAGGTAAGCAGCGAAATAATAGGCTTTGAAGCAGATTTTTTTACTATTTAGCTGCGGAACATTCTTTGGGTGAGGACGGCAGTGTAAACCAAGTGCTGGCTGCTAGTCAAAAAATAAGCAAGCTGCAACAAATGTTTTTGCTGGTCTATAAAAAAAGAAAAACTATATCTTGTTTTACATCTGATTGACACACACGATATATTGTGGTAGAATGATTTCGTAATCAAATGTAGCCAAGAGACGAAGGCGATTTATGAAAGACCGCAGACGAATGAAAAAGCTTTTTTGCGGTTCTTTTCTATGTTTAATGATAAATAACCAGAAAGGACGGAGGGCAATGAAGGTTATTAAGCGCGACGGTACTACCGTAGATTTTGATGGCAGTAAAATTATTGTGGCAATTCAAAAGGCCAATAACGCTGTGGAGCCGGAATATCGCATTGAGGAGGACAAGATTGACAAAATTGCCAAATATGTTCAGGAGCGCAACCGTAAGCGCTTGTTGGTAGAGGATATTCAGGATATGGTAGAGCACAGCCTGATGGACGAGGGCAAATTTGAGCTGGCGAAGGCTTATATTATTTACCGTTATCAGCGTGCGCTGGTGCGTAAAGCCAATACTACCGATGAGTCTATTCTTTCTTTGATTCGCAACAGCAACAAAGATGTTATGGAAGAAAATTCCAACAAGAATGCTGTTATGGCAGCTACTCAGCGCGATTTAATTGCCGGTGAGGTTTCTAAGGATTTAACCAAACGCATTATGCTGCCGGAGAAAATTTCTAAGGCTCATGAGGAAGGCGTATTGCATTTCCATGATGCAGATTATTTTATTCAGCCTATTTTTAACTGCTGCCTGATAAATATTGGTGATATGCTGGACAACGGTACGGTTATGAACGGTAAGCTGATTGAAAGTCCTAAAAGCTTCCAAGTGGCCTGTACCGTTATGACACAGATTATTGCTTCTGTAGCTTCCAGCCAATACGGCGGTCAATCCGTAGACATCTGCCATTTGGGAAAATATTTGCGCCGCAGCTACGAAAAGTTTAAAAAGAATATTTTAGAAACCAGCGATGGTAAAATTGATGCCGATACCTTGGAGCGTTTGACTAACGAGCGTCTGCGCTACGAATTAAAGGGCGGCGTACAGACCATTCAGTATCAAATCAATACCTTGATGACTACTAACGGTCAATCTCCGTTCGTTACTCTGTTTTTAAACCTGCGGGAGGATGATCCTTATCTAAAAGAAAATGCTATGATTGTCGAAGAAATTCTGCGTCAGCGTTTGCAAGGAATCAAAAACGATAAAGGCGTTTATGTAACGCCTGCTTTCCCCAAGCTGGTTTATGTTCTGGATGAATTTAACTGCTTAAAGGGCGGTAAGTATGATTATATTACCCGCCTGGCTGTAAAATGCAGCGCAAAACGTATGTATCCCGATTATATCAGCGCGAAAAAAATGCGCGAAAATTATGAGGGCAATGTATTCAGTCCTATGGGCTGTCGCAGCTTCTTGACCGCGTGGAAAGATGAAAACGGAAAATATAAATTTGAGGGTCGTTTCAACCAAGGCGTAGTTTCTTTAAATTTGCCGCAGATTGGCATTGTTGCTCAAGGTGACGAGCAAAAATTTTGGCAGCTTTTAGACGAACGTTTGGAGCTGTGCTACGAAGCTTTAATGTGCCGTCATAATGCTTTGAAAGGCATTAAGAGTGATGTTAGCCCTGTACATTGGCAATATGGAGCTATTGCTCGCCTGCAAAAGGGTGAAACTATTGATAAGTTCTTAGAAAATGGTTATTCTACTATTTCTTTAGGCTACATTGGCCTTTATGAATTGACCAAGCTGATGAAGGGCGTCAGCCACACTGAGCCGGAAGGCACAGACTTCGCGTTGCGCGTTATGAACCGTTTGCGCGGTGCCTGCGAAAAATGGAAGGCTAAAACCGGTATTGGTTTTGGCTTGTACGGTACTCCAGCAGAAAGCTTGTGCTACCGTTTTGCTCGTGTTGATAAAGAACGCTTTGGCACTATTCCAGACGTTACCGACAAAGGCTATTATACCAACTCCTATCATGTTGATGTCCGCGAAAAGATCGACGCTTTCAGTAAATTTAAGTTTGAAAGCCAATTCCAAAAGATTTCCTCCGGCGGCGCGATTTCTTATGTAGAAATTCCTAACATGCGTCATAATACCGAGGCGCTGGAAGAAGTTGTAAAATTTATTTACGACAATATTCAGTACGCTGAATTTAATACTAAATCCGATTACTGCCATGTGTGCGGCTTTGACGGCGAAATTATCATTAACGATGATAACGAATGGGAATGCCCGGCCTGCCACAACAAAGACAAAGCTAAGATGACGGTTATCCGCCGTACCTGCGGTTATTTAGGCGAAAACTTCTGGAACGTAGGCAAAACCAAGGAGATTAAAGCTCGTGTAATGCACTTATAAGAAGGTGAGCGCTCATGAATTACGCTGAAATTAAAAATTTAGATATAGCTAACGGTCCCGGACTGCGCGTATCGCTGTTCGTCAGTGGCTGCACGCATCATTGTAAAGGCTGCTTTAATCCGGAATCCTGGGATTTTAATTACGGCAAGCCGTTTACTGAGGAAACAGAGGCGGAGCTGTTTCGTCTGCTGGAAAACGAACATATTCGCGGCTTGACACTTTTGGGCGGCGAGCCCTTTGAGCCTGCTAATCAAGCGGTGTTGGCGCCTTTAGTAAAAAGATTCAAGGAAAAATTTCCGCACAAGGATTTGTGGTGCTACAGCGGCTACAATTTTGAAAAGGATATGCTGACCGGTAATTTAGGTCCGTGGGAGATAACGGAGCAGATGCTGACCTATATTGACGTGCTTGTAGACGGCGAATTTGTCATTGATTTAAAAAATCCCAATCTGCGTTTTCGCGGCAGCGCTAATCAGCGTGTAATACTGGTGCAGGAATCCATGCAGCAGGATAAAATTTTGTTGTGGGATGACGGCAACGGTTTAGAGCTTAAATAACAATAAAAAAATTAAAGGCTTCCGAAGAAGTTTACAAAAAATAAACGAAAATTCTCGGAAGCCTTTATTTTTATATTTGACTATGACTGCTATTGGTCTTATAATAAACAGCGTGATTAACTATATGTATTTACGAAATCAGAGAACATCAGATATAGGAGGTTTTAGCTATGAAAAATTTTGCTCATAGAGGTTTCAGCGGCAAATATCCTGAAAATACTATGTTAGCTTTTAAAAAAGCTGTCGAAGCAGGCGCAGACGGCATTGAATTGGACGTGCAGCTTACCAAGGACGGCGAAGTAGTGATTATCCATGACGAAAAGGTTGATCGCACCACTAACGGTGCAGGCAACGTGCGCGATTTTACTTTAGCCGAGCTGCGCAAACTGGATGCGTCTTACATTTACACCGGCAAAATGGACGTTAATCCTGTGCCTACTTTTGAAGAATATTGTGAGTGGGTTAAGGATTTGCCTATTGTAACTAATATAGAACTCAAAACCGGTGTTTATCCTTATCCCGGTATTGAAGCCAAGGTTTGGAAGATTTTGCAAAAATATAATTTGCAGGACAAAGTGATTATTTCCAGCTTTAATCATTACAGTATTTTGCAGATGCGTAAATTAGCGCCGCAGCTGCAATACGGTTTGCTGACGGAAAGCTGGCTGGTGAATCCCGGCGCTTATGTAGAAAGCGTAGGCGTGGAATGCTATCATCCCTATTACGGAAGCTTGACGGAGGAAACTGTGGCAGAGGTTAAGAGCCACAATATCGCTATCAATACTTATACCGTTAATGATGTAGATGCAGTAAAACGTCTGAATACTTTAGGCATTGACATTGTTATCGGTAATTTCCCGGATATGGTGAAAAAAGTGCTGGCAGAAAAATAATATTTGTGTAATAAAAAAGCTTCTAAAATTTGCGTTGCCAATGAGCGCATTTTTTAGAAGCTTTTATTTTTAGAAGTCGGAAAATATTACCATCTGCGGGAGGAACCGCCACCTCCACCGCTGCCTCCTCCAAAGCCACCACCGCCGCCTCCGCGACCGCCGTCGCTCAGCAGGGCGAAAAGCAGCATATTGGTGATAAAGCCGCCAAGAAATAAATTATCAATAATCAGCAGTGCAATTACACCTAAGGCTAAACCTAAGGCTAAAAGCAAATCGCTTAGGCCAAGGCTGTTTTGCTGTGCCTGCCCTTGCGCCGCACCGCCTGTATATTTTACGCCGGTGAGCTGCACGCCTTCGCTTTTCGCAATGGTTGCCGTAGTGGCAGCGTAGCTCTGCAAAATACCTTTGCTATAATCTCCTTTACGAAAATAAGGCAGCATGTATTGGTCTTGAATGCGTCCAGTCAGTCCGTCAGGCAACGTGCCTTCCAAACCGTAACCAACTTCAATGCGGCTTTGTCTATCATTTATCGAAACTAAAATCAGCACGCCGTTATTTTTGGCTTTACTGCCGATACCCCATTGACGCAGAACCTCCAACGCGTAATCTTCAATAGGATAGCCGTCCAAGGTTTTGACAGTTAAAACTGCTACTTGCGCCGTAGTTTTATTGTCTAAATCCTGACCGATACGCAATATTTTTTGTTTATCTGCCTGACTGATAACGCCTGCGTAGTCCTGCACATAAATGCCGCTGCCGGCTGTGGGACGGGGAGGGATACTTGGCCCGGCCAGTGCCGTGGCAGCAAAAAATGTTTGCAGCAGCAGCACCAGATAAATAAGGAACTTTTTCATAAGCTTTACCTTTCCGTAGACAAACTCTAATATAAAATTAGCTTGTAAAGATGCGGATAATGCCTGCCCTTAGCAAAGAGCAGGCACCGCTGAAACTAACTGAAATTAGAATTTAACTTGGGGAACTTTTTGAGCGGCTTCGTCAGCCTTGAAATAATCGCGGGCAGTGAAGCCAAAAGCGCCGGCATACAAGGAAGCGGGCAGAGATTTAATTTTAGTGTTGTAGGATTGAGCAGCATCGTTGTAATCCTTGCGCGCTACGGCAATACGGTTTTCAGTGCCTGCCAGTTCGTCCTGCAATTGGGTGAAGTTGGCGTTAGCTTTCAAATCTGGATAACGTTCAGCAACCATCAGCAGGCGGCTTAAAGCGCTAGTCATTTCGTTGTTGGCAGCGCTGGTTTCCGCCACGGTTTTTGCTCCGCCCATTTTAGCGCGCGCGTCGCTGACTGCTTTAAAAACATCTGCTTCGTGAGCAGCATAACCTTTCACGGTATTTACCAAATTAGGAATTAAATCGTTGCGGCGCTGCAGCTGATTTTCTACCTGAGCCCATTTGCCGGTTACGTTTTCGTTGGAGCTTACTAAACCGTTATAGCTGCTGAAAACCATACCAACTACAATAATAATGGCGGCAATTACGCCTAAAAGACTTTTACTCATTCAACATCTTCCTTTCAAAATTCAACGAAAAATTTTTTCTTAGCTTATCTTCATTGTAAAGGATTGGCGGAAATCTGTCAAACGTTAAAAGGTGAAAAAAGAAAATATTCAGTAAATCCTTTGTGAATTAAATTATCATACGGCTGCTTTTTTGCTACATAAATGTTTGTCATAATAATTTCACTTGCTTAAAGTCGAAAAGTCAAATATAATAGAGTCAGATAAAAATAAATTTTTATATTTTTAATACAGGTGAGAATTTATGAGAAATTTGGCAGATGCAATAGAAAATTTTATTATCAACGAGCTGTTGCGAGATCAAGAAGATGCGCTGTTAGTACAGCGCAATGAGCTTGCAGAACGGTTGAGCTGCGCGCCGTCGCAGATTAGCTATGTTTTGAGTACGCGTTTTACGCCAGAGCGCGGTTATATGGTGGAGTCGCGCCGAGGCAGCGGAGGCTTTGTGCGTATTGTGCGGATGGAACCTCAGTCAGTGCAGGTCAAGCACAAAGAGCCTTCTGCCGGTGAACTGGTAGAGCATTTAGCTGCGCAAAAGCTTATCACAGACCGCGAAAAAATACTTTTACAATATATGCTGCATATTATTGATGCAGATGAAACTAAAAAGAAAGCAGTACTGCAGCGGGCAATGAGCTTGCTGGCAGGTGAAGGGCGGAGATGAAAACAATGTTATGTGAAAATTGTCATAAAAAACAGGCCGTTGTCCATTTGATGATGATGGTCAACGATAAGCCTTCTAATAAATGGCTGTGTGAGGATTGTGCTTCCGCGCTGCTGCCGCCGGGAATGGGCAATGCAGGCAGCAATATTTCGCCGGAAAAAGCATTGAAATTTTTAAAGCATCTTTTAGGCGAAGGTGTTAACGATTTGCCCCATACGCAGCCTAAGAGGACTACGAAGGATGGCTTTAGCATGGGTGCCGCTAAGGTTCTGGAACTTGCCGCTAATAAAGCGTTGGATTGCGGCAGTGAGCATATTGGCAGCGAACATATTTTAGCAGGCTTTTTAGCCAATAAGGATTGTATCGGTACGCGCATCATTAACCATTTATGCAGCACTGATTTGCAGGATATTGAGCGTGAGTTGGAAAGCTGGCTGGATAAAAGCAGCCGTAAGGGTACCGGCGTGCCGCAATACAGTCAAAGAGCGCAGATGGTTTTGGAAAAAGCGGCCAGCAAGGCAAAGGAGCTGCACTATGATTATGTCAGCAGCGAGCAGCTTTTGTGGGGGCTTTTATCTGCTGGTGACGGTATAGCTTGTCGCGTGCTGAATAAATTTAATGTGACTAAAGAATATGCTGAAGAATTTATGGAAATATTGGATGAAAGACGCAGAAGCGTTCCTAACCGCCGTCCGCAGCCTAAAAATAAAAATACTGTTCAGTCTGCGGATACATTGCAAGTATTGTCGGAATATGGCCGTAATTTAAACGACGAGGTTACTCACGGACGCATTGACCCGGTGATTGGCCGCGATACTGAGGTGGAGCGGGTTATTCAAATTCTTTGCCGCCGCACAAAAAACAATCCCGTAATTATCGGTGAGGCAGGCGTGGGTAAAACAGCCGTGGCCGAAGCCTTGGCGCAGCGAATTGTCAGCGGCGAGGTGCCGGAGTTTTTACAGAAAAAAATTGTTTTTTCTTTAGAGCTTGGTATGCTGGTGGCCGGAGCAAAATACCGCGGCGAGTTTGAGGAGCGCATGAAAGAGCTGTTAACGCTGGTGCGCGAGGATAAACGAATTATTCTCTTTATCGACGAGCTGCACACCATTATCGGCGCTGGCAGCGCTGAAGGCAGTATTGACGCTGCAAATATTATAAAACCGGCATTGGCGCGCGGTGAGCTGCAGGTTATTGGAGCTACTACTATTGACGAATATCGTAAGTATATTGAAAAAGATGCGGCGTTGGAGCGGCGCTTTCAGCCGTTAGTTATAGGCGCGCCTAGTGTTAAGGACTGCATTAAAATGCTGGTGGGACTGCGTAAGCATTACGAAAAATTCCACAAGCTGGAAATTTTACCGGAAGCAATTAAAGCGGCAGTGGAGCTTAGCGACCGCTATATTACCGACCGTAATCTGCCGGATAAAGCTATTGATTTGATGGACGAGGCTTGTGCCCGCCTGCGTTTGCAGCTGTATAAAAGCAGTGTGCCCGCGCGTAAATTACAGGAAGAGCTGGAATTTGTGCAGCTGGAAAAGGATGAAGCCGTAGAAAAACAAAATTTTGAAGAAGCAGCTAAGCTACGCGATAAAGAAACAGAGCTGCAAAATAAATTGGCAGCAGCTTTAGCAGATGTAGCGAAAGTTACGCCAGTAACTGCAGAAAGCGTAGCGGAGGTCGTGGCTTCCTGGACGGGAATTCCGTTGACCAAATTGACAGAAAGCGAAGGTGCGAAGCTTTTACAGCTGGAGCAGCGTTTGGAAAAACGTGTGATTGGGCAAGACGAAGCGGTGGAAGCGGTGAGCAAGGCTGTGCGCCGCGCTCGCGCAGGCTTTAAAGACAAAAATCGTCCGGTGGGTTCCTTCCTGTTTTTGGGGCCGACGGGCGTGGGCAAAACAGAACTAGCTAAGGCCTTAGCGCAGGAGCTATTAGGCGACGAAAGAGCTATGCTGCGCTTTGATATGTCAGAATATATGGAAAAGCATACTACTGCTCGCTTGATTGGCGCTCCTCCCGGTTATGTAGGGTATGACGAGGGCGGTCAGCTGACAGATGCTGTACGTCGTAAGCCTTACTGCGTTGTGTTGTTGGACGAAATTGAAAAGGCGCATCCCGATGTTTTCAATTTGCTGCTGCAAATTATGGAAGACGGTCGTTTGACTGACGGTCAGGGACGTACAGTTGATTTTCGCAACACTATCATTATCATGACTAGCAATGCCGGAACACAGCGCTTGAGTAATACTAAGCCTTTAGGATTTGCCGCTGACGGAGAAGGCGCTCAGCAAAGCCGCAAAGAGCAGGTTTTAGCAGAAATTAAGCATTTATTCCGTCCGGAATTTTTAAACCGTATAGATGAAATCTTGGTATTTTCTGCTTTGGGAAGAAAGCAGCTGGAGCGTATTATCGATAATCTGATCGCAGAGCTGAACGAACGCATGGCTGCAAAGGGTTTATCCATTAAATTAACGGCTGACGCTAATGAGTTGTTGCTCAAAGAGGGCAGCGACAGTAAATATGGTGCGCGTCCGCTGCGTCGTGCTTTGCGTAAGCTGGTGGAAGACCCTGTGAGCGATTTATTCTTAGCTGGCAGTTTCAATAAGGGCGATAAAATTTTAGCGGAACTAGATGTTCAGGATAAGAAAAAGCTACAATTTCATACTACTGTTAAAGATTCGCCTTTTGTGGTAGAAATTCCTATGACTGTAAAAACAGATCAGCAAGCAGAAACAGAAAAGCTGGGCAGCGTAAAGGGGGCGGCAAAATAAATGGCTAAGGCCAAGTATCGTTTTGTCTGCCAAAGCTGTGGCTATGTAGCTGCCAAATGGATGGGACGTTGTCCGGAATGTGGCGCGTGGGACAGCTTAGTAGAAGAAGCAGAGATAACAGCAAAGCCAAGCAAAAGCTACCTGCCGACAAGCAGTGAAAAAATTAAACCTCGTACTATTGCCAGCGTGGCGCAAGTAAAGGTGGAGCGCTTAGCTACTGGTATTCATGAATTTGACAGAGTTTTGGGCGGCGGCGTAGTTCCTGGCAGTTTGGTGCTTTTGGGCGGAACTCCCGGAATTGGCAAATCTACCATTCTTTTGGACGCTGGTCTGCGTTTTGGTCAGCGCGGCATAAAAGTCCTTTATGTTAGCGGTGAGGAAAGCGAAGAACAAACTGCTATGCGGGCGGTGCGCTTAGGCGGCGCGCAAACTAACGAAAATCTGTTGATTATGACGGCTACAGACCTAGATGCAATTTTGGTTCAGGCTAATACTGTGCAGCCGCAGCTGTTGATTATCGACAGTATTCAGACTATGTATAATTCGGAGCTGCCTACGGCGGCGGGCAGCGTAGGGCAGGTGCGGGAATGTACTGTCAAGCTGTTGCAGTTTGCTAAAACTACGAACATTGCTGTAATGGTTATCGGACACGTTACTAAGGACGGCAATATTGCCGGACCGCGGCTGTTGGAGCATATGGTGGATGTAGTGCTGCAATTTGAGGGGGATCGTTCCTATTCCTTTAGAGTGCTGCGAGCATTGAAAAATCGTTTTGGCAGTACGGAAGAAAGCGGTATTTTTTCTATGGAAGCAGGCGGCTTGGCAGAGGTTGCCAATCCCGCAGGCTTGTTTTTGGAGGATAGGGACGGCGAAGCCGCAGGCAGCTTGATTGGCGCCTGTATGGAGGGCAACCGACCAATTATGGTAGAGTTTCAAGCGCTGGTAGCAAAAACTCCTTACGGTATGCCGCGCAGAACTGCCGTAGGCTTTGACTATAACAGAGTAAATATGCTGCTGGCAATTTTGGAGCGGCGTTTTGGTTTAGACTTTGGCATTTATGACGCGTATGTGAATGTAGTAGGAGGTATGCGCGTAACGGAACCGGCGGCGGATTTGGCAGTAGCGGCGGCTTTGGTCAGCAGCTATCGCAATCGTCCTGTGCCTAAAGGCGTACTATGTTTTGGTGAATTAGGCTTGACCGGCGAGGTGCGCCGTGTAAGCGCGCCGGAGCGCAGAATTTTGGACGGCATAAATTTAGGCTTTCATAAATTTATTGTGCCGGACAGCAAGCTGCGTTTGCCGGAAATTGACGGTAAAATAAAAATTATCAAGGTCAAAACCTTGGAGCAAGCTTTACAGGCTTTATTTTGATAAACTGCAAATAAAAATCCGAACGTTTTTAATCTAGTTACATAAAAAGAGGCTCTTTTGGCAGAAATCACCTGTCAAAGGAGCCTTTGTAATTGATTTTTGTCCGCTTTTATGTTAATATCTAATCATCAAATCGTTAGAAATTTTACATATTATAGAAGATAAGGAGAGTGTCAGTATGCAAACTACATCCCAAGAAATGGTTTTAGTCATTGATTTTGGCGGTCAATACAACCAGCTTATCGCTAGACGTGTGCGTGAATGCGGCGTATACTGCGAAATTGTTTCCTATACTCATAGCTTAGAAAAAATTAAAGCTAAAAAAAATCTCAAGGGTATTATTTTTACCGGCGGACCTAACAGCGCTTATCTGCCTGATTCCCCTACTATTGATCCGGAAATTTATACTTGGGGCGTGCCTATTTTGGGTATTTGCTATGGCAGCCAGCTAATGAGCCACATGCTGGGCGGTCACGTTTGCCTTGCTCCTGAGCGTGAATACGGCAAAACCTTGGTTGATCTTGATACGACCAGCCCTATGTTTTTGGGACTGCCTGATAAAAATGTGTGCTGGATGAGCCACAACGATTATATTGAAAAGGTTGCTCCTGGATTTAAGATTACTGCGCATACTCCTAACTGCCCCGTTGCAGCAGCCGAAGATGCCGAACGCAAGCTGTATGCCGTACAATTCCATCCGGAAGTGCTGCACACTGAAAACGGCACCAAGATTTTGAGCAATTTTGTGTACAATGTTTGCGGCTGCGCAGGCACTTGGAAAATGGATTCCTTTGTAGAGCAAACCGTTAAAGATTTGAAAGCCAAAATCGGCAGCGGCAAAGTGCTGTGCGCTTTGTCAGGCGGTGTAGATTCCAGCGTTTGTGCTGCTATGCTGGCTAAAGCTATTGGCAAGCAGCTAACTTGCGTATTTGTAGACCATGGTCTGCTGCGTAAAAATGAGCGCGAAGAGGTTTGCGCAGTTTTCGGTGAGGGTGGCCAATTTGACATTAACTTTATCTGCGTTGACGCTCGCCAGCGTTTTTACGGCAAGCTCGCCGGCGTAAGCGAGCCGGAGCGCAAGCGTAAAATTATCGGCGAAGAATTTATCCGCGTTTTTGAAGAAGAAGCGAAAAAAATCGGCGCTGTAGATTATCTGGCACAGGGAACAATTTATCCTGATGTAGTAGAAAGCGGTTTAGGCGGCGAATCTGCTACCATTAAGAGCCACCATAATGTTGGCGGTCTGCCTGATTTTGTAGATTTCAAAGAAATTGTTGAACCTTTGCGCGATTTGTTTAAGGACGAAGTGCGTCAATCCGGCCGCGAGCTGGGGTTGCCGGAGCATTTGGTTGCTCGCCAGCCGTTCCCCGGACCGGGACTTGCTATTCGCATTATCGGCGATGTAACTCCGGAAAAGGTTGCAATCGTGCAGGATGCTGACGCTATTTATAGAGAAGAAGTTGACAAGCTGCCGATGAGCGAGCGTCCCAGCCAATATTTTGCTGCGCTGACCAATATGCGCAGCGTTGGCGTAATGGGTGACGGTCGTACCTATGATTATGCTATCGCTTTACGCGCTGTTACTACCACAGATTTTATGACTGCCGAAGTTACTATGCTGCCTCCTGCAACTATTACCGCAGCTGCGAACCGCATTGTCAACGAGGTTAAGCATATTAACCGCGTGCTGTTCGACTACACAACCAAACCACCCGCAACGATTGAGTTCGAGTGATGAAATGGGATTTGAGAAGCTAGTATTTATGTGGGTTACAAGCAAATTTGTTTAGGTGCTGGCAACATTTTAGGTATCACTCAATAGATAATTACATCAAAATAAAAGAAAGACCTTGCTGATTTTCAGATGGCTTTTGCTATGGCAACTGAATATCGGCAAGGTCTTTTTATGCTTATTTCTGCTTTTTCTTTTTAGCTGTTTTCTTTTCTTCTTTCTCGATTTTCTGAAATTCTTCCATAAGCATATCACTGACCGCCTGTGAGGGGACTTTCGCCCAATGATGCGAGTTATCCAGTTCCGGGTACTTGTACCGCCACTGGTCGTATTCCTCTTTGGTAATTTCGCCCTGTTCCAGTTTGGCGGCTTGCTCCCGCCATGCGTGGAACATATTGAACATGGACGAATAGGTGGAATAGTCGGACTTGTCAATGCGAAGGCAGATTTCCCCGTCAATCTCCCCGATTTTCAGACCATACATATCTTCCAACGCAAAGAGCGTGTGCATAAGCCCGATATAGGTATCAATATCCGGCACTGTGAGGGCGTGGGTGCTTACATCAAAGATATTTGCCATTTCTTTTACAAGGTCGTGCTTCGGTGTCCTCGCTTCGGTTTCATACTGTGCCATGCGGACATCAGAGGTCTTTCCGAGAAAGCCGAGGATTTCGCCCAGTTGTTTCTGTGTCATGCCTTTTCGGTTGCGGAAAAAGCGGATACGTTTGCCGATTGCCATAATAAAACCTCCGTTATTGTGAAGTGTGATAAAACCATGCCAGCTTGATTGTGCTGTGCTTCATCTTGTTATTGTGTGCATGGTTTGACTTAAACAAATATGTTGAAGTCAGTATAACATGGTGCAATAGAAATAGCAAGAATAACTTAAATAAAAAAAGTTAAGATTTTCTCGCAAACCACTTGACTTAACGGAATTTATTTAGTATTATAACCATACAACTTAAACAAAAACAGTTAGATGTTGAAAGGAGAGGGTATTTTAATGACAGAAAAATCATTTATGACGGTGGAGGAAGTGGCAGCGGAACTGCGTGTGTCGAAGTCAAAAGCCTATCAGATTGTAAGGGAACTGAATGCAGAAATGCAGAAACAGGGCTATCTGACAGTGGCAGGACGTGTGAACGCTACATTTTTTCATAAAAAGGTATGTTACAGCGAATAGAAAGGAGATGGTTTAGATTGAACTATAGTCAAGTAAGTAGACACAAAAAAGCAAAAATATTCAGGAACAGATCAATAATTCTGCCCCCAGTATAGTGTCTCTACCTCATTAGGCGTAAGCATTCCCAGTGTCCCATGTGGTCTTTTGGAATTATAGTATCCTTCGATATATTCAAATATGGAAAGCTGTAGTTCTTTA
>Ga0129309_1000087_pt1 | contig 78949 bp, 77 predicted proteins | sample L1105metagenome_FD_94439 | JGI IMG/M metagenome (GOLD analysis project Ga0129309, IMG submission 94439) | Ring-tailed lemur group fecal microbial communities from Wisconsin, USA - L1105 metagenome | ecosystem: Host-associated > Mammals > Digestive system > Large intestine > Fecal | place: USA...
CATAGGCTGGGCATTAAAAGACAATATGACCAAGGTATTTAAGGCCGACTTGACTGACTATGATAATATACTAGAAGAGGATATAACTTTTGTTGCAGTGTTTAAATTAGAAGATTCGCCAATTCCAGAACCAAAGCCAGAACCTAAACCTGAACCATACAATCCAGGACATAGGTATGAACCAAGTCCAGACTATCTAAAAGATAGGACAATTGCAAAGGAAGACAAAAAAGAAGACATCAAAGAAGAAATCAAAGAAACTGAAAAAGCAAAAGAAGAAAAGAAAGACTACGGAATTGTTGAAACGCAAGCCACAGAAAATGTAGAATTTACTGACCTGCCAAATGATGAAACCGCACAAGCAATTATAAATATGACTGCACGCGGCATCCTAAAAGGCACAGACCAAGGAAAATTTGAACCACAAACACCAATCTCAAGAGCAATGGTAGCAACGGTCCTCATGAGAATATCAAAAGATAAATCCATAGACCAAAGCGTAACATTCTCTGACATAAAAGTGAGCGAAGGGTACACAGATGGAGTCAAATGGGCAGCCACACACGGTCTAGTAAAAGGCTATGAAGACGGATCTTACAGACCAAATGCACTTGTAACAAGACAAGAACTAGCCGTTATAATAGCCAGATTCTTAAAAGACCATGGCATAGAAATGGCAGAAGTAGAACAAGTTCTCTACAATGATATCGACACACTCCTAGCTTGGAGCAAAGATTCAGTTGTAAAGATGGCAAAGATTGGACTTGTCAAAGGACAAACAGATAACATGTACTATCCAAACAGTGAATTTACAAGAGCAGAGCTAGCTCTTCTCCTTGATAAAATCATAACATGGGTTGAAAACAATTAAATAATTGCTAGCGATTAAAATCAAATCACAAGCAAAAGAAAAAGACGCCAGTATGAACTGACCCTTGTCAAGTAGACAATCAATTTAATTAAAATTTATGCACATTAGGATGCATGGTTTCGATATTCTAAAGGAGCCATGCATCCTAATCCTTTTTGAAATCTTTTTTCATTGTAAAAGTTTATATATTCAATTATTTTTTCCCTTAATTCTTCAAGTGTTTTAAACTTCTTACCGTAAAACATTTCAGTCTTTAATATACCAAAAAAACCTTCCATAGGACCATTATCTATACATTTACCAACTCTAGACATGCTTTGTACCATCCCAGCTTCTTCAATCTTACTTTTAAAAATATTTCCCGTATACTGAAACCCTCTATCACTATGAAATATGGGCTTTGCAACAGGACTCTAATGCGATTAACTTTTTTTCTTCTAATTCTAGCTGTAATACCTAAAATATTCATAATTCTATGTATATATCCTTCTGAAAATGACTTATGATTTAGTTTATTAATGAACATGGTCATCCTTCTATACCCTAAAATTCCATCAAATGTTGAATGATATTCAGTAATTAATAAACATATCAATTCATCTTGTTTTTCTTTTTCAGGTTTGACTCTATTTTTATGTTTGTAGTATCCACTTCTTGAAATATTTAGAACTTCACATATTTTGGTTACTGGATAACCTTTATCTTTAAAAAAATCTACTGTTTTGTATTCTATTTCCTGTCTTACTTTCGATAGGGAAGTTTTCTTTCGAATTCCTCTTTTTTTTTAAGAACTTCAAGTTCAAATTCTATTCTCTTTCTTAATGCTTTTTCTTTTTCTAGTTCAAGCTGTAATCTCTCAACTTCAGTTAAGTTGCTTTCGTCAATTTCTGACTTTGGCTTTGGTCCACGTTTTTGATATTTTAGTGTTTCTGATCCCTTATCTAGATATGCCCTTGTCCATTTATATACAAGAGCATAAGTAACCTCATACTTATCAGCTGCATCTTTGTAACTCATATTGTTTTCAATAACCCATTTAACTATTTCTAGTCTTTCTTCAAATGTAGTTTTTCTGGATTTCATGGTATAGACATCTCCTTTAGGATCATAAGCCTTTATTTCTATACCATTATACCATTTATTAATCCAATTATTAATTACTCCTGTGGAAATATTATATTTAGCTGCTAAATCAGGCATTGAATATTTACCTAAATTATATTCTTCTATTATTGATAACTTAAATTCTTTACTATATGAAGAATTTTTGTTTGATGTTTCAAATACACTTGGTCCATGTTCTTTATATCTCAAATACCATCGACGCACAACTTCCTTTGTTGTTCCAATTTCATCAGCAATTCCTTGAAAACTAATATGACCTTTTTCATAATCTTTGCAAGCCTTAATTTTTACTTCTTTACTGTACTTTGGTTTTCTTCCCATAAAAAAATACCTCCAAGTAGATAATCTAATTTTTAATTAATTAGACTGTCTACTTTGGAAGTATCATATCAGTATAGGGCTATTTTTTTGTTACTAAAAACATATTGGATTGCAAAATAGAACTACTAATAGTAAGAAGAAAAATAGTAAACTATCATCACTTCCAAATAGGAAGTCTAATGGACCTTGGAATAAAATTACTAATAGTAAAAAGAAAAATAATAAGCTTGACTGCTGATCAGGGCTACATCCTGTAGCTGCAGGTTTATTTTCAATCATTGAAGGCACCTCCTACTTATTTCTAATATACAGTATGAAATTGGGCATAATTATGTTACTATTAATATGAAAGGATGTGGTAATTTGGATAAAAAGGTAATGATATTCTTTAGTATGTTTTTTATAATTCTAATATTATTTATACTTATTGTATTTATAAGTGAATATAAGAATATGGAAGATTTAAGGGAACAATACTCTAATATATCAGAAGATGCTTTTTCTTATAAGAAGACTAATTTAAAAATATGGGCAGTAAATTTAATACTTACTTTTATAATTCCGTTTTTAATTTTAACGACAGGATTATCAAATAAAATTAAGATTTTTGCGCAGAGCAAAACCAGTAATCAATTTTTGATTATAGCTATTTATGTTCTCATATATTTTTTAATTGATTTTGTTATTACTTTACCTCTCAGTTATTACAGTAGTTTTGTTGTCAAACACAGGTATGGACTTTCAAATCAAACTACAGGAAGATGGGCTGAACTGTTATTTAAAAACTTTTCCTTGAATTTTGTATTGATATTAGGACTTACTTGGTTCCCATTTTATTTAATATACAAAAGTCCTAATAGATGGTGGTTATATCTAGGACTATTATCTATTCCTATAGCTATATTTGTATCACTTATTAGTCCTATGTATATTGATCCTATATTTAATAAATACACAGCTATTGAAGATAGCGAATTGGAAAGAGAAATACGTGCTTTATTAGATAAGGCAGGGGTAGGAGATGCAAATATTTATCAAGTAAATAAAAGTGTTGATACAAAAGAAATGAATGCTTATATGACAGGAGTATTAAAATCTAAGAGAATTGTTCTCTGGGATACTACTATTAACAGTTTGACAAGGGAAGAAGTGGTAGCTATAACTGCTCATGAAATTGGCCACTATGTAAAGGGACATATTTGGAAGAGTATTGTTTTAGGAAGTGTTTTTTTTACTCTAATATTATTTCTAATAAACAAAACATCTCTTTGGATATTAAATGGATCAAATGGACATTTTGGTTTTAGACATCTTTATGATATTGCCAGTCTTCCACTTTTAATATTTGTGATAAGTTTTTATATGTTTTTTACATCCCCAATTACTAGTACCTATTCTAGAAAGCTTGAATGGGAAGCAGATACATTTGAATTAGAACTTTCTAGAAACAAAGAAGCCACTGCTTCATCATTGCTTAAGCTTCATGAGGGAAGTCTATCATTACCTAGACCAAGTAAAATTTTTAAAATCTGGTACTACAGTCATCCATCTTGTGAGGAAAGGGTTAACTTTGCACTAAAATATGAGTATAAAAATGAGCTACCCTAATTAAGGGTAGCTTAAGTAATCTCTAAGAGAAACTCCATTTCTTGATATTTTAATTTTAGATAAAGTTTTAACTTCAATTTGCCTAATCCTTTCCCTAGTGAGATTATATTTATCTCCTATTTCTTCCAATGTAGCAGGTCTACCATTTTTAAGACCAAATCTAAGTTCTAATATTTCTTTTTCCCTAGAAGGCAGAGTATTCAATATTTTCTCTATATTATTTCTTAAGTCATAATCGATAACTATTTCTTCGGTAGATGGTTCATTAGAAGGAATAAAGTCTTGAAGTTCTACATAGGATTCTTCACTATCGAGGCTTAGATTAGTATTAAGGGAAGTAAAATTATAAAAACTATTTCTATAATAATCAATGTTGTTGTATTCATTTTCAGTGATTTTGATTTTTTCACATAGTGATTTAACATCAATATTATTGTCTTGTGATTTGCTTAAATTTTCGATTTGGGTTACTTTGTTTACTTTTTCATACATATGGGCAGGTAGCCTTATTATGTGGCCAGTATTTATTATAGCTCTGTTTATCTCGTGATTAATCCAATAGCATACATAGGTAGAAAAGCTTGTTTCTCTGTTGATATCAAATTTTTCTATTCCACGAATCATTCCTATGATTCCCTCTTGTACTAAGTCTTCAAAGGACAGTGAATAGTTACCCTTATTTTTATTTTTAGCTGCTATGTATACAAGGCCTATATTATTTTCGATTATTTTATTTCTTGTATTTATATCCTTGTTTTTCTTGTAATCAATTAGTAATTCCCTGTTTGAAGGCTTCCTATTTTCATTTACATTAAAGCTATCTAAAGATTTAGCAGACATATTTTTCATTTTCATCACCTACTACTAATTATATTCTACATTTGTAAATAAAATCCTTTAAAATTCATTAAAATATTATTGACAATCCTTTCTATTTGTTATATTATATATATAACAAATAGAAAGGATGAAACAAATGATTCTAAAAATTGATTTTGAATCTGAAATACCTATTTATGAACAACTTAGAAGACAACTAATTGAAGGTATAGCTAGGGGTGAATTGAAGATTGGTGAAGAACTTCCTTCTGTAAGACGATTAGCTGAAGATATTGGTATAAATCTTCATACTGTAAACAAGTCTTATAATATATTAAAAGATGAGGGTTATTTAGTTATAGATAGAAGAAAAGGGGCAATGGTTAAAGATACTCTACCCAATATGTCTCCAAAATATTATGAGGGCTTAGAAAGTGAACTTAGATATATAATTGCTGATGCCTTTTGCAGGGGAATGGGAAAAGAAGATTTTTTGTTTCTTTGTGAAAAGATTTTTGATAATTATATTGAAAGCAGGAGGGGTGAAATAGATGAAAGATAAAGTTTATATAATTATTATGAACTTGTTTTTTTATATGGTCATGTTAATATTACAAATTTTCATGCCAAAAACAACTAGAAAAAACATATATTTTGGTATAAGGGTACCAGAAGAAGAAATAAATAGCATAGAGATAAAAAAGATATATAAAAATTATGTGATAGAAAATGTTATTATAAGTGTCCCATCAATAATTTTACTTTCTTATTGGGCTTATATTACAGATAACATTGTAGTTATTACTTCTTTACCTATTTTTATTTATATAGGTATATTATTTATAGTTTATCTACGTGCAAATAATAAAATGAAGAAATTGAAAGAAGTGAAACATTGGGAAAAACCAAAAGAAGAAGTGGTAGTTGATATAAAGTTTAGCAAAGAAAAAATGAAAGCAGGAAATGTATCATCATTGTGGTTTTTGATTCCAGTAGGTATAGCTTTATTAAACTTAGCAATTGGATTAATAATGATTCCTACTTTACCTGACAAAGTTCCTTCAAATTGGGACTTAGAAGGGAATATAATTGGCTATATGGGCAAAACTAAATTTACATGGTTTATGCCTCTTACTCAATTAGGAACAGCGGGTATACTGTTTTTTGTTTATAAAGTTATTGGTTGGTCAAAACAAGAGATAAGTTCTAAAAATCCAGAGGAATCAGTTAAAAGAAATATCATATTTAGAAGAGTATGGTCTATATATATTTTAGTTATGGGTATTGTTTTAAACATTCTTATGACTTTAGCTAGCTTTTATTCTTTTGGAATAATAGGAGGAAGTGTAAACTTTATTATAGCTTTGTTTTTTATATTTACAGTAGTGGTTGTAGTAGCTAGTATTATTATCTCTATAAAAGTAGGTCAAGGTGGAAGCAGACTTAAATTTAACAGTGAGAATAGTTATGAAGAAAAAAACAGAGATGATGATAGATTTTGGAAGTTAGGAAACACGATATACTATAATCCTGATGATCCTACTCTATTTATTGAAAAGAGATTCGGAGTAGGGTGGACTGTTAATGCAGGAAGACCATTGGGAATGTTCTTTATGATACTTCCTTTTATCATTATAATAATAACTATGGTAATGGTAAGATAAATTAATTTATTTTGGAATATAAAACAGGCGAAAATAGAATTACAATTATCTATTTCGCCTGTTTTATACTGTAACCATATTTTACCACTTAGTATTAATAAATGCTTTCATGTTTATTATCTTTCTCTAATTTAGATAGTAGAGATTTAGTTAAACTATTTACATCTTCAATTTTTTCTTTTAGATTAGAAAATTCTCTTTCTAGGGTTTTGTCTTTTGTAGAACCATAGTTTTCAGAAGTAAGTAACAAATCAATACCAGTTATACATTCTAAGTTGTTCCAGTTATTATCTTTTATTTTTTTAGCTTGTTGTATTATTTCATTTGTAGTTCTTCTGTTTTCCAAAATATCACCCTTTCAAAGATGTTTTTTCAGTTTTTAGTATATGCAAAAAAAGGGGATATTAAACAAGGTTTTATTTCAGAATAAAGAAAACAAGAACGAAAAACTGAATTATATCCATATTTACATCTTATTTTATCAATTGTATCATCTAACTTTCTTTCTTTTTTTCGATCTTTATCGAATAGAGAAAGTTGAAAGAAGTCATTGGAAGAAAGTTCTGATAGTTCAATAGAAAATTTTCTTATTGGTTCACTTTTCCACATTTCTTCAAACAATTCTATAGCTGTTTCATATATGATATTAGTAATATCAGTAGGATTTTGTAGTTTTCTTTGATGTGAATAAGAAAAAAAATTATTATTTTTTAGTGAAACGGAAATTACATTAGTACACTTATTTAATTCCCTAAGTCTCATAGATACCATTTCAGAAAGAGACAGTAGTATCATACAGGATTCCTTTTTTGTATCTACATCAAATGATGTAGTAGTGGAATTACCTATACTTTTAATTGGTATAGATTGAACTTTCACTGGAGAATCTTCAATGCCATGAGCATAATTCCATATTAAAAGGCCATGTTTTTTAAGCCAAGAATATAAATAATCTTTATCTTGTTTAGCTAAATCACCTATAGTATATATTCCTCTACTATTAAGCTTCGTTTTCGTTCTAGAACCTACCATGAATAGATTTCCTACGGAAAGAGGCCACATTTTCTTTGGTATTTCCTCATGAAAAAGAGTGTGTATCATATCTGGCTTTTTAAAATCAGAAGCCATCTTTGCCAAAAGTTTATTAGGGCCTATTCCAATATTTACAGTAAATCCTAATTCGTTTTTTATTCTTTCTTTCATCTCAATAGCAGCATTCATATAGTTCATACTGCCATAGGTATAATCTAAGAAAACTTCATCAATAGAGTATCTTTCTATAGAAGGAGAATATTCATTAAGTAAGTTTACCATGGCATCGCTACATTCGATGTATAATCTATATGTGGGAGATACTATAGTTAAATTAGGGCATTTGTTTCTAGCAGAATAAAGAGATTCTCCTGTTACGATTCCGTACTTTTTAGCAGGTATGGATTTAGCTAAAATAATTCCATGTCTATTTTTTTCATCTCCTCCTACTACAGAAGGAATTTCTCGTAAATCTATTTTTTCTCCATGTTCCAGTCTATAAGCAGCTTCCCAAGATAAATAAGCAGAGTTTACATCAATGTGAAAAATAATTCTATCCTTCATTATCATCACTCCTGTAGTATACATTATAGCAGAACATACGTTCAGTGTAAAGTTTTTTGTGATAGTTATTCGGTAATTTTTAAATTTTTATTAATATAAAACTTAATCGTTGAACATATATAGATTTTCTTATATACTTAAATTAGAGAATTCCGTAAGTCTAAATTTATTTAAATACACAAGGAGGTTTTAATATGAATTTTGAGAATTTATCAAATTTTGATCCAGAGGTAATGGAGGCAATAAATCTTGAATTGAACAGACAAAGAGACAAAATCGAATTGATTGCGTCTGAAAACTTTGTTTCAAGACAAGTAATGGAAGCAATGGGAAGCTATATGACTAACAAGTATGCAGAAGGGTATCCAGGGAAGAGATATTATGGTGGTTGCGAATATGTAGATATTGTTGAAGATTTAGCTAGAGAAAGACTTAAAAAACTTTTTAATGCTGACCATGCTAATGTGCAGCCTCACTCAGGAGCTAATGCAAATATCGGTGTTTATTTCTCTATATTAGAACCAGGCGACAAAGTTTTAGGTATGAATCTTTCCCATGGTGGACATTTAACTCATGGAAGTCCAGTTAATATTTCTGGCAAATACTTCAATTTCGTTGATTATGGTGTTGACGAAAAGACACAAACAATAGATTATGATAAAGTTATGGAAATTGCTAAAAAAGAAAAACCAAAATTGATCGTAGCAGGGGCAAGTGCATATCCAAGAATTATTGACTTTAAAAAGTTTAGAGAAATTGCAGATGAAGTAGGAGCATATTTGATGGTAGATATGGCTCATATTGCAGGTCTGGTAGCAGCTGGTCTTCATCCAAGCCCAGTTCCATATGCAGATTTTGTAACTACTACTACTCACAAGACATTGAGAGGACCAAGAGGAGGAGCAATACTTTGCAAAGCTGAACATGCTAAGAAATTAGATAAGGCTATCTTCCCAGGATTACAAGGGGGACCATTAATGCATATTATAGCTGCAAAGGCTGTTTGCTTTAAAGAAGCATTAGATGATAATTTTAAAACATATCAACAACAAGTAATAAACAATGCAAAAGCTCTAGCAGAAGCGTTAAAAGAAAAAGGATTTGATCTAGTTTCAGGGGGAACTGACAATCATCTAATATTATTAGATCTAAGAAATAAAGGACTTACAGGAAAGAAAGCAGAAGCTCTATTAGATGAAATTGGAGTAACAACTAACAAGAATACTATTCCATTTGATCCTGAAAGCCCATTTGTAACAAGTGGTCTTAGAATAGGAACTCCTGCAATTACAACAAGAGGATTTGTGGAAGAAGATATGAAAGTAATAGCTGAAATATTTGACTTAGCATTAAACGAATCTGTTGACAGAGACGAAGTAAGAGCTAAAGTTAAAGGTTTATGCGATAAATATCCACTTTATAAATAGTTTACAAGTGAGTCAGGGGACGGTCCTTTGACTCACTTACTAAATATTGAATTTTTTTAAAAATAGGTTACATCACATTGGAGGCTAAAAACATGAAAATCGATACGGAAAACATTTTAAATAAAATGAAAAAGTATCTTGATATTCCAAGTCCAGGAGGATTCACAAAAGAAGCTACATTAGAAGTAAAAAAAGACTTTGAAATGTATGGACTTAATACAAATTTGACAAATAAAGGAGCGTTAATTGCAACATTAGAAGGGGAAAATGACAAAGACCATGTAATGATTACTGCTCATATTGATACTTTAGGCTGCATGGTTAATGATATTACAAGTGATGGTAAACTTAAATATAAAAAAGTTGGAGGTAGTAGTTGGAGCTCTATAGAAGGGGAAAACTGTTACGTAATAACTAGAAAAGGTAAAAGAATTCGTGGTTCTATTATACCTACGATGGCTTCTGCTCATATATATGGCCCAGCTAAAAATGATCCTAGAGATGAAAGTTCTATGAGAGTACGAATTGATGAAGTTGTTAATTCTAAAGAAGATGTACTTAATTTGGGAATAAATGTTGGAGACTTTATATGCTTAGATACAAGAACAGAAGTAACTGAAAGTGGATTTGTTAAATCACGTTACTTAGATGATAAATTAGCTGTAGCAATATTGGTTGAAATTGCACGATATTTTAGTCAAAATAATATGAAACCTAAATATACTACTCATTTTTTCATTAGTAATTATGAAGAAATAGGTCATGGTGTAGCAGGAATACCAGAAAAGGTAAAGGAAATGATAGCTGTAGATATTGGAATTGCTGGAGAAGGACAGAACTCTGATGAACATAGTGTAAGCATTGCCGCTATGGATAGAAGAAGCCCTTATGATTTTGAATTTAGAAATAAACTTGTAGATATAGCTGAAGAAAACAATATTCAATATAAAGTAGATCTATACAATTTCTATAGTTCAGATTCTACTCATGTTGCTGGTCAAGGAAAAGATGTAAACTTTGCATCCTTAGGACCTGCAGTAGATGCATCACATCACTATGAAAGAACTCACATGGACTCCATCATAAACACAACACAACTACTTTTAAATTATTTAATGGTAGAATAACGGTTCTTTGAGTTAGTTAGGGATAGTACTAGGACGGCCTTTGGTCGTCCTATATTAATATATAAATAGGATTATAGTGGAGGGGAAAAAATGAAATTTGATTTTGACTCAGTGATTGATAGAAAAGGCACTAATAGTAGGAAATGGGATAACCGTGAAGAAATCTTTGGAAGAGAAGATATTCTTCCTATGTGGGTTGCAGACATGGATTTTAAAGCCCCTGAAGAAGTTATTAATGCTATGAGAGAAAGGCTTGAACATGGAATATATGGCTATACATTTAGGTCAGAATCTTACAATGAAGCTATAATAAACTGGGTAAAAAAGAGACATGGTTGGGATATAAAAAGCGAGTGGATTACATTTAGTCCTGGAGTAGTACCTGCAATAAGTATAGGTATTCAAACCTTTACACAAGCAGGAGACAAGGTGATCATTCAGCCGCCTATTTATCCTCCATTTTATTCAACAGTAAGAGAAAGTGGAAGGATTGTAATTGAAAATGAACTATCCTATGTAGATGGTCATTATAAAATGGATATAGCTAAATTAGAAGAACAGATAAAAGCAAAAGATATTAGCTTTACTAACAACACATATGGTTTAAACAATAAATTTGATGAAAAAGTAAAGATGTTTCTCCTTTGCAATCCTCACAATCCAACAGGAAGAGTATGGACAAAAGAAGAACTATTAGATATAGGTAACATATGTATTGAAAACAATATTTTGATAGTCTCTGATGAAATACATTCAGATATCATATACAGTGACTATAAACATATTCCAATAGCCTCATTGTCGAAGGAATTAGAACAATGCACTATAACTTGTATTGCACCAAGTAAGACATTTAGTTTAGCAGGACTATCTGCATCAGCAATTATTATTCCAAATGAAAAGATAAGAAATATGTTTAACAATACCCTAGAGACATGGCATATTGGTGGTGGAAATATATTTGGAAATGTAGGACTAGAAACAGCATATAGATATGGAGAAGAGTGGCTAGAGGAGCTGTTAGTATATCTAGAAGGAAATCGAAATTACCTTATAAAGTATTTTGAACAAAGAATACCTAAGATAAAACCAGTTTTTTCTGAGGCAACTTATCTTGCATGGCTAGATTGTAGTGAACTGGGATTGGAAGGTAGGGACCTAATGGACTTCTTTGTTAATGAAGCAAAAGTAGGAGTAAATCCTGGAATAGCATTTGGGGAAAAATACGGAAGCTTCGTAAGACTAAACATAGCTTGCCCTAGAAGTACACTCAAAGAAGGATTAAAGAGAATAGAAAGTGCAGTATGCAAATAAATCTATATATAGTGGCTAAATTAATAGGTAATTAGTTGAAAAAGATGTTACTTAGTGAAAAAAATAAGGAGAGATAAAAAATAAGTTTTCTTATTTGATGTTAAACATCAATAGAAAACTTATTTTTTTATAGTAATTTTGAGGAAATTGCCTTTGTGGTTTTTTCCTTATTTTTTTGGCATATTTCATTGTGTTGTTTAAAGAATTCGCTATAGAGTATGTCTACGATGTATAGTTGGGCAATTTTTGTTGATAATGCTCCTCCTTGTAATGGGCCTTCTACAGATCCACAGAGCAAGGTTATATCTGCATATTCTGTTATAGGGGATTTTCTAAATCTTGTTATGCAAATGGTTTTTGTACCATTGTTTTTAGCAAGCTTTAGAATATCTATAGTATTTTTTGTAGAGCCACTATAGGAAAACGCTATAGCTAAATCCTCCTTGGTCATTAAGGCAGCTTCCATTAATTGCATATGGGAGTCAAGAATACAGCATGTATTTGGTATAATGCGGGCAAATCTATCCCTAGCATCTAAAGCTATTGAACCAGAAGAACCAGCACCAAAAAAGCTTATTATTCTAGATGATGATATCATATCTACACATTTTTTTATATTATCAAAATTGAGAAGTTGGAAGGTTTCGTTTAATGTAGAAAGGCTACTCATTAAAACTTTTTGAGATAATTCTTCTACTGTGTCTTCTGATTTGATTTCTTCTGATAATCCCGAGTATATGTAATTGTTTTTATTAGATAGACTTTGCGCAAGTAACATCTTAAATTCTTGATATCCATTTAGATTTAGGCTTTTACAAAATCGAGAAACGGTAGCATCTCCAACATTACATGATTCTGCTAAATCTGATATAGATAGGTATAATACATCTTTAGAGAAAGCTTCTACATAATTAGCGATTTTTTTTTCTGCTGTAGTAAAAGTATCATATTTATTTTCAATTATACTAAATAGGTCATCATTTTGCATTTTTTCTACCTCCAATAAAAGCATGGAAAAAAAGCCTTGATTTTGGTATTTAATCAAAAGAAGGTTCTTTATAAGATAGTATAGATGAAAAATCCATGAAATTCAATAAAAAACAAAAAAATAATTAAAATGCGATCATTCTTCATCTGAAGCAAGCAAATACCCCAAAAAATTAAAGGAGGATTTAATGGAGAAATAAATATTCATTGATTTATAAAAAATATTTTCATAAACTGATTGAAACAAAATTTAAAATATGATAATATACATACTAAAGCTCGAGTTCAACAAGTTATTAACGTATTGGAAAACATTTTCATAAAATGCAAGATTTCAATAGTTCTAGAATAAAAACGCTGTTCTAAGGACTAAAAAATAACTAATAAAAAAGGAGAGATTTAAGATGAAAAGAATAGTTGCATTATTATTAATTTTGGTACTATCTTTTTCAGTTTTTACTGGTTGCGGCAATAAGGATGTTGCTAAGCAAGGTAATGTAGAGAAAACTGAAGAAACACAAAAAGGTGAAGACGTATTGTATACAGTTATTAATGCTGGTACAACTATGGATACTCAATTTGATCATTTATGGGTAAATCGTGGTGAGTTATTTAAGGTATTAACATTTAGAAGTTTATTTTTACCAGATGCTACATTAACTAATGTTAAACCAGATTTAGCTTCTGATTATAAAATATCTGAAGATGGTTTGACTTATACTATTACTATGAAGGATGGAGTAACTTGGCATGATGGAGAACCTGTTACTGCAGAGGATGTAGTTTGGAGTATTGAAACTTCTTTAAAAGCTTCTTTGTTAAATGCTATTTACTCAGGTGCTTTTAGTAAAATTGAAGGTGCAGAAGAGTGGAAAGCTGGAACTGCTGATAGCTTAAGTGGCTTAACTTATGAAGGAAATACTATAACTATGAAACTAACTAATCCTGTTGGCAATATGCTTAATGTATTAGGTCAATTTGCAATTTATCCTAAGCATCTTTTAAAAGATGAAGATCCATTGGAAATTCACAATGCAAAGTTTTGGCAAAAACCTATTGGAAATGGAATGTATAAAATTGATGAATTTAAACCTGGCAACTATCTATCTTTAGTTCCATATGAAAACTATGATGGAGAAAAGCCTAAGATTTCTAAAGTAGTATTAAATATTATTTCAGATCCAGTAGCAGCTGCTCAAGCAGGACAGTTAGATATTTATAATACTAACGCTGCAAATGAAATAAGCGAATTAAAAAACATTGATGGTTTAACAGATAAACCTGTAGATATATTATTCTATCGTTATTTTGTTATGAATCTTAAAGACGAAAATGGTAAGCCTAATGAAAAATTAGATGATATTAGGATAAGGAAAGCATTACTTTATGCTATTGATAGAAAGACTTTAGAAGAAAAAATGTTCACTGGTTTAGCACAAGTTCATAATACTGGAGTTCCATCATCATATGATGAATATTATAAGTCGGCAGAGGATTATGAATACAATCCTGAAAAGGCAAAGCAACTTCTTGAAGAGGCTGGATTTGATTTTTCTAAGACCCTAAAACTAAGATACTACTATGATGACCAAGCATCTATAGATTTTATGGAAGCTATTGCTCAATATTGGACAGAAGTTGGAATAAAAGTTGATGTTCAAAAATTCCAAGGGGATGCTACTTCTGAAATCTTTACTACTAGAGATCATGATATTGTATTAAAAGGTCTTTCAGCATTTGGTTATGAAGAGTGGTATGGTGAATATGCTTCAGATAACACTAACTTTGTAAGAATCTTGGGTAAAGAAGGTGTATTTGACGATAAGATAAATGAATTAAGAGAAACTACAGATACTGCAAAACGTGCTGAAATACTTCAAGATTTACAAAAGTTGGAACAAGAATATTTATATAAATTACCATTGCTTGGTTTACAAAACATCTATTTTATAAGAACAGATAAGGTAAAGACTGTTGGAGAATTTGGAAATCCATGGTACAACTATGACAGACATTTTGAAGAGTGGGAAATTATTAAATAAAACAATTGACAGTAATAAGGGGAGAAAAACATAAACCCGATGGTTATGTAATAGGAGGTAAATAATTATTTACCTCCTATTACATATAATTTGCTTATATGATGAGCTAAAGGCTGTAGGAACTTTGTTGTTCAGAAAGGAGTGAAGAAATGTTAAAATATTTTCTTAAAAAGCTGTTGGCAATAATCCCCATGTTGTTATTAGTTAGTGTTTTAGTTTTTTTTGCGTTAGAGCTTTCACCTGTAGATCCTATTAACTATTTAGCTTCTCCAGATATGACATCAACTGAGAATTTAGAAGCACTCCGAGAATCCCTTGGTTTGAATGATCCAGTTTATATACGATATTTTAATTGGTTATCAAATATTCTTAAAGGAGATTTTGGATATAGTATTTCAACTGGAGCAAAAATAAGTGATTTGATTAAATTGAGACTTCCTGCAACTTTGGAATTGTCTGTTATAGCAATTGTATTGTCGACTATACTTGGAATTGGTTTAGGACTTATATCTGCCATTAAGCAAAATACTATTGTGGATTATATTGGCAGAATAATTGGAGTAGTAGGGATATCTATTCCTCAATTTTTCTTTGGAATTGTGGTGATTCAGATATTTGCCATCAAGTTAGGATGGTTACCTTTTGGTGGGCGTTTAACAGTTGATGCTAACTCTTTTGCAGATAGGATACCAAATATGATTTTGCCATCTTTTACTATGGCTATATCTATGACTGCTGCTTTACTTAGATATACAAGAAACTCTATGTTAGACGTTTTGAATAAAGACTATATTAAAACAGCTAGAAGCAAAGGAATTCCAGAATGGAAGGTTTATATTAAACATGCTTTTAGAAACTCCTTAGGTCCAATACTTGTACTCCTTGCTTTTAGACTTCCACTTTTAGTTGGAGGATCTGTTGTTATAGAGTCCGTATTTTCATATCCAGGTATAGGTTCATTGATTTTAGCTGGAGTTTCATCAAATGATTATCCAGTTATAATGATTACGACTTTAATGGTTGCTGTTGCAATCCTTTTATCTAGTTTTTTAGTAGATTTAGTGACAGCGGTATTAGATCCTAGAGTTAGATTTGATAAATAGAAAGGAGTGATTTTGGATGGCAACTGATGAAGCAGTTATAAAAAAAACTAAGAAATCAAGCTTGGCAAAGAGAAGTTGGAATAAAATGTTAAGAAATAAGTTGGCGATGGTAGGGTTGATTATCTTTGTCGTTATGGTATTAGCTTCTATATTTGCTCCTTTATTGACTTCTTATAATCCTTCTACTGTAGATATGGATAGTATAACTTTGTCTCCTAGTAGAGAGCATTTACTTGGAACGGATAAATTGGGGAGAGATGTTTTTGCTAGGATATTATATGGGGGACGTGTTTCTATTTATGTTAGTATCTGTGGTGCTTTGGTTGGAACGCTAATAGGAACGGTTTTAGGAGGTATAGCAGGTTACTTTGGAGGTAAAATTGATAAATTCTTAGTTCGATTGTCTGAAGTTTTTTTAACTTTTCCAAATATGATTCTGATTCTTATTTTAGTTGGAATTGTTGGGCAGGGTGTGAATAACCTCATTATAATATTTTCTCTAACTGGATGGATGACTACTTTTAGAATGGTGAGGAATGAATTTCTTTCTCTTAGAGAAGAAACATATGTAGAAGTTTGCAAGGCTTTTGGTATTTCTGAAGCATCTATAATGTTTAAGCATATTCTACCCAATACTCTAAGCCCTATTATGGTTTCAACTACCTTAAATATTGCAGGATATATTTTGCAAGAAGCTGGGCTTAGTTTTTTAGGACTTGGTGTTCCTAGTACAATTCCTACTTGGGGAAATATCATGAATGCTGCTAAGTCTGTTGAGGTATTGAAAAATTATTGGTGGCTATGGCTATCACCTGGTTTGGTTATATCTATATTTGTTTTAGCTATTAACTATCTAGGGGACGGTCTACGTGATGTCCTTGATCCAAAACAATAGGGGGCAGTGATTATGAACAAGAAAGAATTAATACTGAAGGTTGATGATTTGCATACTAGTTTTAAAATTGATAATAATGAAATTGAAATTATAAGAGGAGTTTCCTTTGAAGCTTACAAAGGGGAAACTTTAGCTATCGTAGGAGAATCTGGATGTGGAAAGAGTGTTACTGTTCATTCTATTGTCCGATTGTTACCTAAAGCTGGAAGATTAAAGAGTGGAGAAATTACTTTCTATGCAGATGATAATGAATATAAACTAAATGAATTAAAACCTTTTGGAAAGGAAATGAGATCCATTAGGGGAAAGAAAATCGGTATGGTGTTTCAAGATCCTATGGCTTCTTTAAATCCTGTATATAAAGTTGGAGTTCAAGTTGCGGAAGGGTTGCTTGAACATTTTGATATGTCAAAAGAAGAAGCTATGGCTGAAGTTGTGAAAATGTTTGATAAGTTAGGTATTCCTGACGCTGCATCTCGTGTTAATGACTACCCACATCAATTTAGTGGAGGGATGAAACAGCGTGTTATGATAGCTATTGCCATGATATGTAATCCAGATATGATTATAGCTGATGAACCTACTACAGCTCTAGATGTTACAATTCAAGCTCAGATAATGGAATTGATGAAGGAGCTTCAGATAAAATACAACAAGTCTATTATTTTGATTACACACAATATGGGACTAGTAGCTGAAGTAGCAGATAGAGTTGCTGTTATGTATATGGGAAGAATAGTTGAGTATGGCAGTATTGAACATATATTTAATAATCCAAGTCATCCTTATACAAAGGCTCTTTTAAGGTCTGTACCAGTTTTAGGTATGAAAGAAGGAGAAGTTTTAGAAACTATTAGAGGTACTACTCCAAGACCACAGGATGTACAGACAGGTTGTGAATTTGCGGATAGATGTGATTTTTGCACCGATAAATGTCGAGTAGGGGAAATCAAAGATCATGAAATAGAAGAAGGTCATAGAGTTAGATGTACTTTATTTGACAATATGAAGGGGGTGTAATTGTGGCTCAACGTGCTAATAAAGAAGCTGAAAAATTATATGAGATAAAGGATTTGAAAAAGTATTTCCCTATATATGGAGGTTTTTTCAATAAGGAAGTAGGAGCAGTTAAAGCTTTAGATGGAATTTCCTTAGATATAAAAAGAGGCGAAACAGTAGGTGTAGTTGGTGAGTCAGGATGTGGAAAAACTACTTTCGGCAAAAATATTATGATGCTACAAAAACCTACTAGTGGAGAATTAATATATACTTTTAATGATGGACAAAAGGACATTGCAAAACTTAGTAAAGGGGAATTGTTTGAATTTAGAAAGAAAGTTCAAATGGTTTTTCAAGATCCTTATTCTTCTTTAAATCCACGTAAGAAAATATTTGATTCTTTTGATGAACCATTAAAGGTTCATGGCTACACTAATAATGATGAACGAAAAGATATCATGGAGGAAATGTTTAAGATTGTAAATTTGCAAACTGATTATCTCTATCGTTATCCCCATGAATTTTCAGGTGGTCAAAGACAGAGAATCTGTATTGCTAGAGCTCTTTGCATTAAGCCTGAACTAGTAATATGTGATGAACCTGTTTCTGCCCTAGATGTTTCTATACAGGCACAGGTATTAAATCTAATGAAAGAAATTCAAAGAAAGATGAATTTAACCTATGTTTTCATTGCCCATGATTTAAGTGTTGTTCAATATATGAGTGATCGAATTGTGGTTATGTATTTAGGAAAGGTTCTTGAAGTTGCTGATTCAAGGGGATTATATGATAAACCTCTTCATCCATATACACAAGCATTGCTTTCAGCTATACCTATCCCATCTATAGAAAAGAAAAAAGACAGGATTATACTTGAGGGAGACGTTCCTAGTCCTATAAACAAGCCTAAAGGTTGTGCTTTTCATAATAGATGCATTCACTGTATGGATATTTGTAAGGAAGTTGAACCTGAATTATTAGATTACTCTAATGAATTGGGTCATCAGGTGGCATGTCATTTATATAGATAGATTAATTTAATATGGAGGTTAGAAGAAATGAAAAAGTACCTATTTCTTGATAGAGGTATAATTGATGGGCATTGGACATCCAATGCAATACTAAAATTGAATCAAGTAACTAAGGACGTGGAAAACAATCCTATGTTTAGGGAAGACTATTTTTCCAATCCTAGTAGGACTTGGGAAGTTAGATATGATAATGGTTATCCAAATGTTTTTTATGATAAAGAGTATGAGATATTTAGGTGTTATTATACACTTTTTACTTATGATATAGAATCTCAAAATACTCCTTTAGAGGAAAGAACAAATAAACAATATATACCTACTAGTTCTCGTATTACATCTGTATGCTATGCAGAATCTAAGGATGGAGTTAATTGGATAAAGCCAAACTTAGGTCTTGTAGAATTTAATGGTAACAAGGATAACAATATTCTTATGCGTTATGGACATGGAACTAGCGTGCTTTATGATGAAGATGAAGTTGATCCAAATAAGAGATACAAACTTATGACTAAAATTGAGTATTCTCATGACAACCATTTTATGGCTGTAGCATTTTCGTCTGATGGTATCCATTTTTCCGATTATATAGAGTGGCCAAAGTACAATCCTCAGGCAGACACATATAATTTTGTTTTTAGAGACAAGAAAACTAATAAGTTTATTATGATTACTAGGATATGGAAAAATGGGGTTAGAATTGTTGCAAAATGTGAAAGTAATGATTTTATTAACTGGTCAGAGCCAGAAGAAATTTTGAGAGGAAATGGCTTTGAAGATCAGATATATTCTATGCCAGTTTTTCAATATGCAGGTATATATTTGGGATTAGCATCAGTTTATCATGAAGGAGACAGGACTTTACCAGACTTCGACTTAGTAGATTTAAAGCTCAAATTTGCTACTGACTTAAGTAACTGGGATAGTGTTTGTTCTGATCAATGTTTTATTCCAAGAGGTGAAGGCAGTTATCCTGATGGAGAATTTGATTGTGGATGTATTTATGCTAGTATTCCTGTTGAAATAGATGAAAAGCTTTATTTCTATTATATGGGGGGCAATGGACAACATACTAATTTTAGAGAAACTTCTTTTGGAAGAGGTTTTATTGAAAAGGATAAGTTTGCTTATTATACCCAAAGAGACGATGAGTTTGAAGGAGAATTGCATACAGGATTGTTTAGTATCTATGGAAATGACCTAAGTGTGTTGGCGGATATTGAAGAAGATGGATATATTCTTACAGAACTTGAGGACAAATATGGTGATGTTATAGAAGGTTTTACTTTTGAAGATTGTATTCCTTTGAAAAGAGCTGACGGATTTAAGAAGATATCATTTAAAGACAAGAACTTATTAGAAATAGGCAACAAAAGTGTTAAGTTTAAGTTTAAATTCAAGAATGCAAAACTTTATGCTTTGAAGGGCGATATCGATAGTTGTAGAAGAAAATATTAGTTAGATTTAAAAGATTTAAGTAAAAGGAGAATTGTAAAGGAGGGTTTAATGTGTCAAATTTTAAAATTACCGATATAGTAGGAGTTATACCAGCGTTAATTACGCCATTTGATGAAAATGAAAATTTTGATGAAGGAAGAATGAGAAATGTAGTTGATTTTTTAATTGAAGAAGGAGTTCATGGATTTTATTTAACTGGGAGTACTGGTGAAGGTTTTTTAATGACTCCAGATGAAAGAAAAAAAGTCATAAAGGTTGTAGTTGATCAGGTTAATGGTAGAGTTCCTGTTATTGCACATATTGGAGCTATTTCTACTAAAATTTCAATAGATCTTGCTAAAGATGCCTACGAAGCTGGGGTAGATGCTATTTCCTCAGTACCACCTTTTTATTGGAAGTTTGGAGATAACAATATTTTCAAATACTATGAAGATTTGTCTGGTTCAACACCTTTACCAATGATCGTATACAATGTTCCTCTTGCAGGTTTATTTGGATTCGATTTCATAAAGAGATTATCTACTATTGAGAACGTAAAGGGGATTAAATATACTGCATATACTCATCAAGATATTCACAAGGCAAAAGCTCAGATAGGTAAGGATTTTATGGTTTATTCTGGTGCAGATGAAATGGCTGTTTCAGGTCTTTTTAATGAAGCTGATGGAATTATTGGTTCTTTTTATAGCATGTTAGCAGATGTATATGTAGATATTTATAATAATATAAAGGCTGGAGACTTAGGCAAAGCACAAATTAAGCAAAAAATAGCAGTTGATATTATCGAATCTTCTTTAAAATATGATTACTATGCAGTAATAAAGGCTGCCATGAAGTGGATGGGATTTGATGGAGGTTATGTTCGTAGACCTTTCAATAATTTAAGTTCATGTGAAGAGGAAAAGGTAAAGAATGAATTTAGAAAGATTAGAGATAGATATGGTGTTGAAGATATACGAGTACTAAAATCTATATAGTGATAAGCTTAGGAGGCAGAAAAAATGGTAACAAAAGATGTTTTAAAATTGATAAAAGGTGGATTAGTAGTATCTTGTCAAGCTCTTCAGGATGAACCTCTTCATAGTTCATATATAATGTCTAGAATGGCATATGCGGCTATGTTAGGTGGAGCAGTAGGCATAAGAGCCAATGGGGGAGAAGATATTATAGAAATTAAAAAGACAGTAAATCTTCCCATCATAGGTTTAAAAAAGAGAGTTTATGATAATTTTGATGTATTTATAACACCTACTATTGCGGAAGTTAAAGAAGTTGTAGAAGCTGGGGCGGATATTGTAGCTATAGATGCAACAGATAGAAAAAGACCTGATGGCTTAACACTTAAGGAATTTGTAGATGAAATTAGGAAATTATATCCAAGTATTCTGGTTATGGGAGATATATCGAAGGTTAGTGAAGGAATTGAATGTGAAAAACTTGGTTTTGACCTAGTAGGGACGACATTAAGTGGTTACACAGAAGATACAAAGAATAGAAAATTGCCTGATTTTGAGCTTATGAAAATATTAGTAGAAAAGCTTACAATACCTGTTTTAGCGGAAGGTGGTATAGGATCTCCCGATGAGTTAAAAGAAGCTATGGATTGTGGAATATATGGTGCAGTTGTAGGAACTGCAATAACAAGACCTATGGAGGTAACAAAGAAGTTTGTAAATGCTATAAGTCGAGTATAAAATCGATGTGTTACGATTTACTTTAAGTGAATTAGTTTTAAAATGTGACTATTAGGTAAGGGGGCAAATCATGCGTATATTAGTATTTGATATAGGTGGGACATCTATAAAGTATGGTATTGTAGATGAAAAGGGAAAAATATACGAAAAATATGAAATACCGACTAGAGCTAAAGAAGGTGGAGAAGCCCTTATGAAACGGATTTTATCTGTTATTGGTGAATTTCACAATATAGATAGGATAGGTGTTAGCACAGCTGGACAAGTAGATTCAAAAAAAGGCAGTATTATATTTGCTACAGATAATCTCCCTGGTTGGACTGGCATGGATATAAAAAAGAGAATTGAAGATATATATAGTATACCTACTTCAGTAGAAAATGATGTTAATTGTGCTGCCATAGGAGAAGCTTATTACGGAGCGGGAAGGGAATATGATAGTTTTTTATGTCTTACCTATGGAACTGGTGTAGGAGGAGCTATTGTAGATAAAAAACAAATATATCGGGGTTCATTTTATTCTGCAGGCGAGTTTGGACATATGATTACCCATGCTGGAGGTAATCCCTGTACTTGTGGAGGAAGGGGCTGCTATGAAACTTATGCCTCTACTTCAGCTCTTATAGCGTTAGTTAAGAAGACTTTAAAGCATGAAGTTGAAATTAACGGGAGAATTATTTTTGATAAGGTAAATAGAGGAAATATGATTTATAAAGAAATTGTGGATAGGTGGATAGATGAGATTGTAATTGGGATATCAGGTCTTGTTCATATATTTAACCCTTCTCTTATTGTTCTTGGTGGAGGAATAATGAAACAGGAATATATTATAGAAAGTATCGAAGAAAGGCTTCCGGATTATATAATGAAAAGTTTTAGAAATGTAAAAATAGAATCAGCGAAATTAGGTAACAATGCAGGAATTCTTGGTGCATCCATAGTGAGTCAATGAGTCAGTGGACCGTCCCCTGACTAATTTTGACTAATTATTAAATTATAGAAATATATAGAAATAATCAACATTTAGTGCTAATATATTCTTATCACATCATAGGGGGTAAGGATATGGAAAAGGTAAAAGTATCACGTTTAGTTAAGTCGGAAGATTTGAATCATCATGGTACACTATTTGCTGGTAGAATGGCTGAATGGTTTGTAGAGTCTTGCTTTGTATGTGCAGCTAAGGAAACTGAAAGACCTGATAATATAGTTTGTGTAAATATACATGGACTTACATTTACACAGCCTGCAAATAGAGGAGATATCATAAATATTGAAACTGTCATGGTTAAAGCTGGAAGAAGTAGCTTTACTGTTCATGGTAAAATAACTAAAAATAATTCAGATTATGTATTATCAGACGGATTTATTACTTTTGTATTTGTTGATGAAAACGGAAAATCTATGCCCCATAATATTATTCTTGATGAACCTGAAAATGAAGAAGAAAAAATATTTAGACAAAGAGCTAATAATCTATAAAAAAGTGAGTCAAACGAACTCACTTTTTTCCATTATAAAAACCTATAATAAATACAATCAACATAAGTACATAAGAAAAAATTCCAGCAATACGAGTATCTATATTTTTTGTAAATAGGGAAATAATGAGACTACTCCATCTCATAAATCCTAAACTATATCCTTGAGCTAACTGATTAAACCAAGGTATTACCTTAATAAAGCTAATTCTACTATTTGAATCTATTAAAAAGAATATTATTACATAAAAAATAAGTCCAATTCCCCACAAAATATTTCCCAATATAAAACTTTTAGCTCTTCCCCTATTAAAACCTCCATATTTCTTCCCTACCCAATACCAATAAACAATACAAGCGTATATCCAAACTTTAATAATAAAATCTGCAGCATTACCTAGCTTAGCTTTGTTATAAATTGTTGCAGTAACTATGAGTCTATCAATAACTATGGAGACTATAAGTGGGAATAATATCATTAAAAACATTTTAATATTATACTTACTTTTTGCCATTTTTCAACCTCCATATAAATTGTGAGATAATATTTTGTTTCCTTTTAAGATTATATATTCTACATTTAATAGGTATTTCCTTCTTTTTTGGTAAAAAAAGTGAGCCGAGGAACCGTACCCGACTCATACTCTTTTAGTCTCCCAAGTACCTTTTTTGTAGGATATGAATACTATCAACATTTCAATAGCATCAGCTATTATAAAGCTTCCCCAAACGTATAGTACTGATAGATTTAATACTTTTGTTACTAGGAAAAGTAATGGTATTTGAACTCCCCATCTAGATATTAAACTAGATAGTAAAAGTGGGAGATTGTGTCCAGAGCCTGGAAAAACTGAACCTAATCCCATGGCAGCTCCCCCAAGGGCTAATGCAGGTATCATTATCTGAATCATAGATTTACCTACTTCTATTACATTTACATCATCTATAAATATTTTCATAACTTGTCGAGGGAACAATATTGCAATCAATGATATAATACTCATCATTATGAAATTTAGTAGTGCAGAAAATTTAGCAGTATCTTTAGCTCTTTGTAAATCTTCTGCACCTAAACATTGACCTATAATAGTACTACTACCCATTACAATCCCAAATATAGGCATAAAGGCAAAGTTGAAAAGCCTACCTCCAATTCCCATAGCAGCAACGGTATTAGTACCGTATTGAGAAACAAACTTTAATGTAAATACGCCAGCTAAGTTTCTTGAAAGAACTTCCATACCAGATGGAAATCCTATGGTTAAAAGTTTTTTATCTATCATCCAATCTAAAGAAAATAGACCTTTAGGTGTAATTTTTACTTTATCAGTTCCTTTGATTAATAAGACAAATCCAAGGGTAAAAGCTACAATAGTAGAAATAACTGTTGCAAGTCCAGCACCAAATACACCTAAGTTAAGACCAGGAATATTGGTTCCAGGAAAATGACTAAACATAAATAATGGATCTAAAAATATATTAACGATTGAAGCTACTATCATTATATACATTGGTGTTTTTGCATCTCCTAGACATCTTAAAGCTGTATTTACTGAATAAGATGAAAACATAATTGGTAAGAAAAATATTCTTATATAACCATAGTCTAATGCAGCTTTTATAACATCAGCATCATCAGTGAAAAAACCTAATAGAGGCTCTAATATAAATAACATAATAACACCAGCAATTATAGCAACTAGAGCCTTAAAGGTAAGTGTTTGCTCAATTATTCTTATGGTTTTTTTATTGTCACCACTACCATAACTTTGAGATATTAGTGAAATAGAACTAGATCCTATTATTTCATTTAATACAGAAACAATCCAAAACACAGTTGAAAATATTGTAACTCCTGCTACAGCTGCTGCAGATATACGTCCAATCCATATCATATCTACTATATCGTATACTGCTTGTAGTACAAAACCTAGCATAGTAGGGATAGAAATTTTAAGGAGATTCTTTCGTAAATCTCCTGTAAGTAGTTCATTGTTAGTTTGGTTCATTAAATCATCTCCTTAAAATTGTTTAGACTCTCTAAATAGTATATAATATATAGTAATTTATTTTTTATATAGTGTCAATGATTTATTTAATCCGACGTTGAACTAAAGTTAATTAACATATAAGATAGATATATAAATCTTGTTTAGAGACTCTAAGTATATTATAATTAGCTTATCAATATACATAAGGAGAAATGCTTATGAGTAGAGAAGTAAACAAAAGAGAAAACGAAATAATCAGAAAAAAGATATTTTCTATGATATTGCCAGTTACTATGGAAAATATTCTTCAAATGTTAGCTGGTTTTGTATCCATGGCAATGATAGGAAGGATAAGTGCTATAGCAATAGGTTCTCTTGGGTTAAGTACTAGAATTACTCAGATAGTATGGGCTCTTTTCAAGGGAATTGCTACTGGTGCGTCTGTGTTTGTGGCTCAGGCCTATGGAGCAAACAATCAAGAGAGGATGAGAAAGGTAACAGTGCAAACTCTCTTGTCTTCTGTAATATTAGTCTGTATTCTTCAGCAATTGTTATTTTGGAAGGCACCATTAATTTTAAAAGTATTTAATCCAAGAGATGCTCTTTTGCAGAATGGAACTACACATTTGAGAACGGTTTCTTGGGGATTGCCATTTTTGACTATAATCCTCATAGTAGCAGGAGTGCTTCAGGGAACTGGAAATGCTAGAACCCCTATGAAAATTGCCTTTATAATGAATTTACTAAATATAGTTTTTAGCTATACATTCATATTCGGACATTTTGGATTTAAGCCAATGGGGCTTAAAGGAGCAGCCCTTTCCACAGTATTATCCCAAGCTATAGCATCTATGATAGGATTATGGGTTCTATTCAGTAAAGGTGGGATATTAAGTTATTCAACTGATTCAAATTCATTTAAACTAGACAAAAAAGAAGTAGTCTCTATATACAAGGTGGGACTTCCAACTTCATTTGAGTCAATATTTTGGCAAATTGCAGCTATTATCATTACTAAGGTTATCCTTACCTATGGTGAAGAGGCATTTGCAGCCTATCAACTAGGACTTCAAGCAGAATCAATATCATATATGCCTGCAGCAGGATTTGGTGTAGCAGCTACTACATTTATTGGACAAACATTGGGGTCTGGTGAGAAAGAATTAGGGAAGAAATATCTAAAACAGTTGGTAATAGGTACATCTATTATTACCATATTTACAGCTGGAATGTTAATATTTTTCCCAGAACAAATTATGAGAATACTTACTAATGACGCAGAGGTTATTAAGATAGGTATTGGATACTTATTTGTTATGGGTTTTGCTCAGCTGCCTCTCAATGTAGCAGGAGTAATCAATGGTGCGTTACGAGGCGCAGGATATACAAAAGTCCCAATGATTGTAGCTGGAATAGGACTTTGGGGTATACGAGTTCCATTTTCTCTACTGATGGCTTACTATTTCAAAAAAGATATTATGGCATTATGGATTGTAATAGGCGTAGATATGGCTACAAGAATAATAACTAGCTATGCAATATATAGAAAAAAAGATATATACAGTGGAGAATTGTTAATAAAAGAGGAGCAATAGCTTCTCTTTTCAGTTTAATGTGATAAAAATTATGGTATACTAAAATTAGTACTAAAAAGGGAGGTTTTTTAATGACTATTTTAATTAAGAATGTAACATTATTACCTATGGGTGAAACATTAGAACCAATTGAAAACACCAATATATACATAGAAGGAAATTCTATTAAACACATTGGAGATATAAAGGAAGATTTGAAGGTTAATAAGACAATAGATGCATCGGGAAAAGTTGCCCTGCCAGGCCTTGTAAATGGACATACTCATATTTCAATGTCGCTTTTAAGAAACTTTGCTGATGATTTGCCATTGCATGAATGGTTAACTCAAAAGATTTGGCCAGTGGAAGCAAATTTAACTGCGGAAGATGTTTACTGGGGAGCAATGTTAAGCATTGTTGAAATGATTAGGTCTGGTGTAACATGCTATTCAGATATGTACTTTTTCATGGAAGAAGTGGGAAAGGCAACAATAGAATCAGGAATTAGAGGAGTACTATCTAGAGGAACTATTGAAGAAGACGATGAAAAGGTTAATAAGGGGAAAATAGAATACACAAGACAATTATATAAGGACTTTCACGGAACTGGAGATGGAAGGATAAAAGTAATGGTAGCACCTCATGCACCTTATACTTGCAGTCCAAGTTATTTGGAAAAACTTATAGAATTAGCTGATGAGCTTAAAACAGGATTACACATCCATCTTTCAGAAACTAAAAAAGAAGTAGAGGATAGTTTCAAATTATATGGCAAATCACCAATCAAACATGTATATGATTTGGGATTATTTAAATACCCAACATTGGCAGCACATTGTGTTCATGTTTCTGATGAGGATATAGATATATTGAGTGAAAATAATGTAAATGTTGTAAATAACCCAGGTAGCAATTTAAAACTTGCTAGTGGATTTGCACCTGTAGAGAAAATGCTAAACAAAGGAGTAAATGTAGCATTAGGTACAGATGGTTCTTCTAGCAATAACAATTTAAATATGTTTGAAGAAATGAATCTAGCTGCACTTATTAACAAACCAGTAAACGAAAGTGCTATATCTATTCCAGCTATCAAGGCAATAGAAATGGCTACAATAAATGGTGCAAAGGCATTAAGTTGGGAAAGGGAAATAGGTTCCATAGAAGAAGGAAAGAAGGCTGATCTAATCCTTATAGATATGAACAAACCCCATCTATGCCCAAGACACAATATTGTTTCAGCTATAGCTTATTCTTGCCAAGCATCTGATGTTGAAACTGTAATAGTAGACGGAAAAGTAATAATGGAAAACTATGAAATCAAAACAATAGATGTGGAAAAAGTAATGTACAACGCAGAAAAAGCTGCTCATAGCCTAGTAAATAGATAAACATAGTCGATGACCTTTGTTTGCAGTTTATAGAAAGGAGTTAATATGTATGGAGATAAAAACTCTTGAATTTAAAGATGAAAAACTTTTTTTAGTGGATCAGAGAAAACTTCCAAATACTTATGAAATATTTGTATGTGAAACCTACAAGGATGTAGATTTTGCTATAAAAGATATGGTAGTAAGGGGGGCTCCGGCAATCGGTGCTAGTGGAGCTTATGGAGTGGTATTAGGAGCTAAGGAATTCAAATCATTAGACAAAGATGCTTTTACTACAAAAATGAAAGAAGTACTAGAAGTATTAAATGTATCTAGACCTACTGCTGTTAATTTAATGTGGGGAATCAAGAGAATGAGAAGTGTATTGGAGGATAATATAGAATTATCCCCAGAAGAGATATATGAAAAGTTAAAAGAAGAAGGAAATAAAATAGCAAAAGAAGATGTAGAAATAAATAAGGCAATGGGGAAACACGGCAATACCATAGTGCCAGAAAAGGCAACTATTCTAACCCATTGCAATGCAGGAGCATTGGCTACTGTTGGATTTGGTACAGCTTTAGGAGTTATAAGGGAGGCTTTTTACTCAGGCAAGGATATATTTGTTTATGCAGATGAAACAAGACCTAGATTACAAGGGGCTAAACTTACAAGCTGGGAATTAGTTAAAGAAGGAATACCCTGCAATCTTATTCCTGACAATGTTGCTGCAACCCTTATAAGAGATGGAAAGATTGATTTAATAGTTGTTGGAGCAGATAGAATAGCTTCCAATGGAGATACAGCTAACAAAATAGGGACATTCATGTTATCAGTTATAGCAAAGGCATATAATGTACCAATGTATATTGCAGCTCCAATATCAACTATTGATTTTGATATTGAAACGGGAAAAGATATAGTAATCGAAGAAAGGGACGAAAAAGAAGTAACTCATATAAATGGAGTGCAAATTGCTCCTAAAGGGGTAAAAGTGTACAATCCTTCATTTGATGTAACACCAAATGAAAATATTACAGCAATAATAACAGAAAAGGGAGTCATAAGACCACCCTTCAAAGAGAACTTAAGCAAACTTAGATAATGAGTCAGGGATAAGTCCCCTGACTCACAATATAAGGAAGGTGATATTGTGGAAAAGGCGATTATTGGCGGTACTGGTGTATATGATGTGGGAGAGGAAAGTTACATAAAAGTTGTCAATACTGAATATGGTGAAGTTCAAGTTGAGGTAGTAAAGGTTAAGGGTGAAGAGATAGTTTTTCTTCCACGTCATGGAAAAGGCCACTCAGTTCCTCCCCATTTGATCAACTATAGGGCCAATATGAAGGCTCTAAGTGAACTAGGTGTAAAATACATCTATGCTACTGTAGCAGTAGGTTCTATGAATGAAAACTATGTTCCTGGAGATATAGTTGTTATAAGTGACTTTATAGACTTTACAAAATCAAGACCTATGACATTCTATGAAGGTGGAGAAGAGGGAGTTATCCATACAGACATGTCTGATCCTTATTGTAAAAACTTAAGAAATGTATTCTATAGCATGGCAAAAAGAGAAAATGTCTCAGTCAAAGGTGAAGGAGTATATGTTTGCACAGAAGGCCCTAGGTTTGAAACTGCAAGTGAAATAAAGATGTATAGAAAACTAGGTGGAGATGTAGTAGGTATGACTAATGTACCAGAAGTTGTTTTAGCTAAGGAACTTGGCATGTGCTACCAAGCTGTAGGAATAATAAGCAACTGGTGTACAGGTGTAGAACCAACAGGTATAACAATCCACGACATAGCTGGAGCTATGGAAGGGAAAAAGGAATTGGTGACAAATTTATTTATAAATGCACTATTAGAAGAATTAAATCAAGAAAATTGCACTTGTAATAGTTCACTTATCAAGTTGTAAGGAGGAGTAGAAATGTACGAAAATGAAAGAATGGAAGTAATAAATACAGGTATTGAAATGGCTAAGACTAGCTTAGTTGTAGGAACTTGGGGAAATATTAGTAGAAGAATAGATGATAATTTAATTGCAATAACTCCAAGTGGAATGGATTATTATTCTCTTAAGCCAAAGGATATTACTATACTCAATATGGATGGAGAAGTAGTTGATGGAGAGAGAAAACCTTCAATAGAATACAATATGCATTTAGAAATATATAAAAATAGACCTGAAATAGGAGCAGTTGTTCATACTCATAGCACTTATTGTACTGCATTTGCAATGGCTAGAAAGGGTATACCTGGAGCTGCAGAAGACTTAGTTCAAATAACAGGTGGAGATGTTAGAGTTAGTGAGTATGCACTTCCAGGAAGTATGGAACTTGCTAAGAATGCAGTAAAGGCATTAGAAGGAAGAAATGCTGTTATATTAGCAAATCATGGAGCGTTGTCAGCAGGTAAGGACTTAAAAGAGACCCTTAAGATATCACTAATACTAGAGAAAACTGCAAAGGCTACTATATATGCACAACTTTTAGGCGGAGTAGTGACATTGTCTCAAGAAGATGTAGATTTTATGAGAGATTTCTATTTAAATAAATATGGACAAAGATAGGAAAGGAGTAGTGAACTTGGATAATAAATATAAAAAGAACACTCTATTAATCCACGGTGGACAAGTGGGAAATAATCCTGAAAAGGCATTAAACCCTCCTATATTTCAAACTTCAACTTTTGTTTTTGATAGTATTGAAGACGTAGCTAAAGTAATGAATTTTGAAAGTGATGATTATGTTTATACTAGAGGAAATAATCCTACACTTAGATTGTTTGAAAACAAAATGGCAGTTCTTGAACAAGGAGTAGGTTCAGTTGCTTTTGCTTCAGGAATGGCTGCAGTTTCAAGTGTACTATTTTCACTACTAAAACCTGGTGATGAAGTTATAGGAAATAGTACCCTATATGGTTCATCTTATAATGTAATAAAAAATCTATTACCTGAATATAGTGTAAAATCTAAACTAATAGATTTAACTAATTTAGAATTACTTAAAAATTCTATTAGCGAAAATACTAAGGTTATTTATTTTGAAACTCCATCAAATCCCAATTTAAATATAATCGACATAAAAGCTGTTTGCGAGATAGCAAAGGAAAAAAATATAAAGGTAGTAGTTGATAATACCTTTGCAACTCCATATTTCCAAAGACCATTATCACTGGGAGCAGATGTAGTAGTACACAGCGCTACAAAATATATATCAGGTCATGGAGATGTAGTAGGAGGAGTGGCAGTAGCAAAAGATTTAGACTATGTACACAAGTTAAAATTTGACTATATGTGTGAATTTGGTGGTGTCATGAGTCCTTTTAATGCATGGCTATTACTTAGAGGACTTAAAACTTTAGGAGTTAGAATGAGGGAACATGAAAAAAATGCATTAATGTTGGCCGAGTATTTAGAGAAACATCCAAAAGTTAAAAATGTCTACTATCCAGGACTACCAAGTTTTAAAGGTCATAATATAGCTAAAAGTCAAATGGAAGGCTTTGGAGGAATAATTGCTTTTGAAGTAGAAGGAGGTCTAGAAACTGCAAAAAAGGTAGTTAATAGAGTAAAACTAATGAAACTAGCAGTAAGCTTAGGAGACTGTGAAACTCTAATAGAACTTCCAGCCGCAATGACCCATCTAGGATACCCTACAGAAAAGCTTAAAGAATTTGGACTAACAGAAAGCATGATAAGAATATCTGTAGGATTAGAAGATATTGAAGACATAATAGAAGATATAGAAAATGCATTAAGGTGATAGGGACTTCCCTGTTACCTTTTATTTTTGTAGATATTTGTATGGGAAAAGAAGGAATAGAGGAATATTTGTAGAATAAGCAATGTGATGAGGGGTGGTAAATGTTTTTTGATGGAATATTATGTTAAACCAGATTATCGAGGATTAGGTTATGGTAAATTAGCTTATTCTAAAGCTGAAAAGCATATTGAAGAAGAAGGTGCTTTATATATAGAACTAACTCCAACAAATGAATTAAATGAAATATTTTGGACTGGTGTAGGATTTAAAAAGCCAAATGATTTGGATGAAGATAATAAATATTATTATCGAAAATATTTATAAAAAGAAAGACGACTAGAAATATTTTTGCGTAAATATGCACTAGGTTTCAAATCCCATTTTTTATTATATCCTATATTATAAGTGTTTGTAATTTTAGAAATTTATTATGAATGATACAATATCTTTATATAAAAATGAAAAATATAGTAATATCAACATATGTAATGGGTTACTAGACTACCTATAAGGAATCGAAACAAATTAAAGCTATAGATGTACTAAGGAATGAAGTGGATAGTAAAAAATATTTTTTGAGGAAAGCGAAAATGGAAGATTATGATTTTATATATATTGTATTTAAAAATGGGAGTTGAAGTAACAGATGAAACGGAAACATATTTTATTGGAGATTAGATATGATAGAATCTAGTAGATGTATAGGGTAGAATTTTAGACTTTGAAAATTATTATGGATGCAAGAGAATTGGAACTCTAAGGTAACAGAGCTACTTAATGATGAATATGATTAAGGAAAAGAGGAGATATTTATGAAAGCGTTGTTGATATTAGACATGCAAAAAGGATTTTTTTATAATCAACAGTGCCTTGAGCAACAAGAAATTGTTAAAAGGATGATGGTTGAATTTAAAAATAGAGGAGATAAAATAATTGCATTTAAACATATTGATAAAACAAATGATAGTATTATAGAATATGGGACAGATGGCAGTGAGCTTCTTGATTATGTAGAAGATAATAGTGATGTTGTTATTGAGAAGGATAGTCCAATAGCTTTTATGAATACAAATTTAGATAATTGGTTAAATGAAAATCAGATAGATCATTTGTTTATTGTTGGTTTTAATACAGAATATTGCTGTATGTTTACTTCTATTGCTGCTAGAGATCGAGGATATAAAGTTACTTTCATAGAGGATGGTACAGGGACAGTTAATGATATGGAAACCTATGAAATGCCTAATCTTGATATTCAAGATTTCGTTGGCTCTGTTTTAAACTGGTCTAATATTATTGAAGTTATGTATTATGAGGAATATGTTGAAAAATATGAATAGCAATAAGATGAGGTGAGGATTTGGAAGTCATTGGAGATAAAATAGATCTTAGATCATTTACAAGAGAAAGTTGGCATCAATTTTGGATGAATTATGTTTCAGATCCAGTGATGGATCCTGATGAATATATCTATGATAGTAATCAAGTTGACACTAAATTCAATAAAAGTGTAGAAAGGGAAAGTTGGTATCCAGATATCGGTATTTTTCTAAAAAGTGGTGAGCCAATAGGAAATATGAATCTAAAAAGAATTGATTATCAACAAAGTAAGTGTGAGCTCGGAATAATTCTTGTTAATGATGGTGTGAAAGAGAAAGGATATGGTTCTGAAGCTGTTTCGTTACTTATTAACTATGCTTTTAATAATCTAGGCTTAAATAAGATATACGCAGATACCATGGGTTCAAATATTAAAATGCAAAAAATATTTAATAAATTTGGCTTTAGATTTATAGATAGACCTGAACACTGTTATAATATGAATGGTAGATGGGAAGACAAGCTTAATTATGTGCTTGAACGAAATAATAGAAAATCCATTTAGAAGATATAAAAGTAGAATTGAGTTTAGATAAAGAGGAAATGATTATTTATAAGGGGAGAAAGCATGAAAATAGTAGTGATATATGGAACAGAGCATAGGGGAAGTACCTACAATATAGTCCAACTTTTTTTAGAAAATTTACTTGTAGAAAAAGAAAATATAAGTGAATTTTTTTTACCAAAAGATATGCCTAATTTCTGTTGTGGATGTACAAATTGTTTTTTAAGGGGCGAAGAATTTTGCCCACATCATGAAGTAATTACGCCAATAAAAACTGCCATGGAAGAAGCAGATTTACTTATCTTAGCTAGCCCTGTCTATGTATGGCATGTTACTGGACAAATGAAGGCATTTTTAGATCATTTTGGTTTTCAGTTTATGGTACACCGTCCGAACAAAGCGATGTTTTCAAAAATCGCACTTATTGTAACTACTGCTGCAGGTGGTGGAATGAAATCTACAATAAAAGATATAAAAATGAGTTTAACTCATTGGGGAGTGGGGAAAATCTTTAATTATGGAAAGGCTGTTGCAGCTTCTGATTGGGAAGGTGTTAATGATAGTAAGAAAAACCAAATACAACAAGAAGTAGATAAATTATCTACTAAAATAATGAAAGAATATCCATATAACAATCCAAGTATTAAAGTAAAAATGCTATTTTATATAATGCGATTTGTACAGAAAAAGTTTTCATTTAATCCAACAGATCGAAAATATTGGGAGAAACAAGGTTGGCTTGGGAAAGGTCGACCTTGGAGGTGATTTTATGGAAGCATCTATATCAAGTACATTGGGAACGATTATTTTGATGATTGTATTTAGACCAATATATCAGAAATATAAGAAATCATAAATACTGTGTTACCCAACTAAAATGGTTAAGAGGAAAGATTCACTTAAGGATATATCAAAAGGGTAGGGAGATGGTTTTATAAAAAGAAACAGTTTAAAGATGTTATCAATTATTTTAATATTAGGTGTATTTCTAACTAGTTGCAATAAAGAAAAGGTTACACACATAGATTCTGAAGAAAGTTTAGAACATGCTATTAATAAAGAACAAATTATACAATATTTGCAAAAAAACAATAGTGCTATTGATTTAGAGGATGAAAGTGAATTTGCAGATTTAGCTATTATGGATTCAGATATAAAAGGGAAGAAAATATTTTTTACTGGAGAAGTTCATGGAATTAAAGCTAATGAAGAATTAAATATGAAGTTTTTAAAATATTTTAAAGAAAAAACTAATTTTAAATACTATCTATGTGAAACTGCATATAGTGATGCTTATTTTATAAATAAGTATTTAGAAACTGGCGATATAAAAATATTAGAAGAAATATATAAACCACTAAAAGGGACATTTGCGTGGAATAAAGATAGTTACAATCATTGGAAGAAATTATATGAGTATAATAAAACATTACCAAAAAAGAAAAGAATTCAAGTTATCGGTGTAGATATAGAACACCAACCTGCTAATGCATATAGATTTTTAGTAGATGTACTACCAGAAAAGGAAGTACCTAAAGAGATAAAAGAATCAATAGATAAGATTAAAGACACATTTAATAATTTAGATAAAATTGGATATGAAGCTATTTTAAAATGTTCAAAGGAATTACAAAAAGATATAGAAGAGAAAGAGGATATATATAAAGAATATATTGGACAAAAATTCACAGGTTTCAAACTTGTAAATATGAATGTATTAAATGTTGAAGAAGCATATTCTACTCGTGATTCTAGCTATGAAGATTGGAATAATACTAGAGATAAAATGATATATGAAAATTTTAAAGTTATTCAAAAAGAATTACCTAAGGGTAAGTATTATGGACAATGGGGTAGTAATCATGTATACCAAAGTAAAGAGAAGGATATAATGTGGTTTGCTTCATATTTAAATGCTGAAGGTTCGGAATTTAAAGATAGTATTTTAACTATTATATATGATTATGATGATTGTGAACAAATGGATAAATTAGGGAATGGTAACTATACAACCAATAGGGTTAATTATATTAATCCTAAAATTAAAGAAGCTAATGATTCACTAGGTGGTAATTTAAATATTTATAAACTCACAGGAGAGAATTCACCTTTCTCAAAAGTGTCAATGAGTTATACGTTTACTGGTGAAGAATTAGATGAAAGTATGTTGGATTTTTTTCAATATATTGTTTGTATAAAAAACTCTAAGGCAACAGAGCCACTTAATGATGAATATGATTAAATTAGTAAAATATATAGCTTGTTTAACATAGTGACTGTAAAGCAACAAGATAAACATGATTTAGTAACCAACAAGGTTTCTTATATTGAACAAAGCCCAGAGCTCTATTTAACAGAAGATGGATTTAGTGTATATAGTTGAGATGTTTATTCAACTTTGAGCAAGGTAGGTACTAGAGATTCAATAGATGAAGGAAATTATAGACTAAAAATTGTAGGTAAGGATGCAAAAGGCAAAATACAAATATCAATTGAGGATAACCTAAATATTGATTTAACTATATAAATTCACCTCCTAGGATTATAAGAATATTATATATTAGATAATCTTAGGAGGTGTTTTTATGTATTATTATGGTTGTGGAAACTATAATTATAATGATAATTGTAATTGGGATTACTATACTGGATTAGTTAAAAGATTAGAAGAATATATTCAAGATGAACTTCAAGATAGTGCTTATTATAAAGAATTGGCTAAATTGGCACCAACAGAACTTTCAAAAGAGATAATAAACGAGTTTAGTGAAGATGAAAAAATGCATGCTGAAAATTTTCAAAATGTATATTATATGATTACAGGTAGGTACTATTATCCTGAGCCTTTAGAACCAATAGTTATAGATGACTATGAGGAAGCGTTAAAGTTAAGAGTATTAGCTGAGACTAGAGATTATAAGAAGTATGGAGAAGAATATCTTATGGCTCCAAATAAATATTTAAAAGATATATTTTTTAATACAAGAACACAAGAAGCACAACATGCAATAAGAATATCAATATTATTTGAAGAAGAGTGAAATATAACTATTGATCAAAATCTATTGAAAAAGTAATTACAGTATTAGGGTTTATAGATATAGTTAATTCAACAGATTTTGTTGATTCTCTAGTAGCTTGAGAAAAGTCAAAATTAAATGGGATGTTCATTTTAATCAAAAGAGTAGTAGCAGCATTTAGCTGCTCTATTTTTATGCAATCATTATTTATTAATTTTTGAAAAGTGGTAGTAGATAATATGTTTATTATATCTTGATTCATTAAGTACCCTCCTCTACAAACCTATAATATTATACTCACATAAATATTGAATGTGAATAGATTGAGTAAATTTAGTAGAAAAGGAAAAGGTGACATAAAAGTTATCTATGTCATCTAAGTTTTACTATACTTGTCCCTTAAGAAGAAAAATACACTTGCAGTAATTCTAAGTAATCCAACTACTACCAATGCGGTTTTAATATTGGTAGCTTCTTTTATAGTTATACCTATCATTGGAGCTATAGCAGATATTATTGCTATAAAGGTGTTATATATTGCAATATAAACAGTTCTATTTTCCTTTGGTGTTACTTCAAGTAATATATTAAACAAAATTAAATTTGTACCTGCTACAGAAACACCTACAATTACATTGAATAATACAAGTTGTTTTATAGTATTAGATAGTGTATATAGAATAGGTGTAATTCCCATTCCCAAAATGGCTATGCTTAGTGCAAAGCTATTTCCTTTCTTATCTGCAAACTTTGCCCATTTTGTATAGGCGATTATAGATGAAAGACTACTTGCTATAGCAATAGCACTTATGCCAATTTCGTTTGCTTTTAATACTTTAATTGAATATATACTGAATAATGGTTGAGCACCAATCCATCCTATGTAAAAAAAGACTGAACATAGGGTGAAAATTATAAAGTCCTTTTCTTTTGGAACTTTTCTAAGGATTTCTTTTAGAGAATCGATGTATTTACAATTAATATCTTTACCTTTTTTCATACCTTTGAATTTAAAATAAGATATTACTTCTCCTAAGGATATTATAAATGCAATTACAAAAAATATTTGATATAATATTATAGCTTCGTTGTTTGTCTTGGGGATTTTTGTAAGTATTTGTCCAGATAAGAAGGTAACTATCATACTAAAAATGGTTGCATATCTATTTCTAAGCCCCATAGAAATTCCTCTATCTCTAGGAAGAAATATATCTCCAATGCTAGACTGATATCCCATAGTTCCAATGGAACCAGGTAAATTCATAAGGCCTATCAAAATAACAAAAAGAGAAGCTCTGTTTACATTATTAAAAAATGGAACACAAGCTAATAATAAATAGAAGAACTTATGTATTAGCATTATAGTTCCAGTTACCTTTTTTTTATTGCTATTACTCTCTATTAATATTGCACCAGGTATAAATGCAAATATACTAACAAAATATGGCAATGAGGTTAATAAGCCAATTTGGTAATCAGTAGCACCTAATCTTTCAGCAAATTTTGCAAAGTATGGATTGACTAAATTTAGTGATACAGTAGCGCAAATACCACATATGATATTTACTTTAGTGTTGTAATCAACGAGATTTTCCTCATAGTACAATGATTCATCTTCCATGACAACCACCTTCTTTACAAAAAGTATCAACATAAAATATTATATATCAGTAACTAAATATTTTCCACAATACATAACAAAATAGCACTAAAAACTTATTTCAATATATAGAAACATTGTAGTATAATTTAAACAAAGGGAGTTGGACATATGTTTATGAAAAATATAGATTTAGATGAAAACATTATACTGAAAAATAATGTTCCTATATTAATAAAGGATGAAAATTGGATAAGATTATTTGGGAATGTAGATGATAGAGCTATTCAATTCAATAAACAAATTCTTCAAGAACTATTAAAAGAACAGGCAAACCTCGAGTCTGAAATTGGGCAATTACAAAAAGAAAAATTGAAATGTATGGTCATGATTTTAAAAGTTTCTGATGCTGTAAATAATGAAGAAAAAGTCGAGGGAGTAGAACTTTTAGATGAATATAAGGAAAATATAAATAGTATAAATGAAAAGATGGATGAATTGACATTCAAAATGGAAACTATCCCTCAAGAGATTAGAGATGCTAATTATGAACTTTTGAGGTCAACAGTTAAATATGGATATAGTGAGTTAAAAATAAAGGGAAAAAAACTAGAAGAAGTAACTAATGAATTTGAAGAATTGCGTGAAAAATTAAAGGTATTGATAAATGAGAAGCATGATTATGAGGAATCAATAAATAGAACATATACTTTTCTACATGGAATGTTGGGAAGTAAAGAAATGGAGAAACTAGATAAGCAAATATTGGAATAGGGAGAGTAATTATGATTTATGGTACTGGGATAGATGTAGTAAAAATAAATAGGATGGAAAAAATAATGGACAAGAATGGTGAAAGATTTTTAAACAAAGTTTTCACCTTTGATGAAATAGAATACATCAAGAATAAAAAAGAAAATATGGCTACAATATCTGGAATATTTGCCTCAAAGGAAGCAGTAAGCAAATTGCTAGGTACAGGAATTGGAAAAGTTAGTTGGAAGGATATTGAAGTTTATCATGATTCTTTTGGAAAACCATTTATAATTCTCCATAGAAATGCATATATAAGAATGAAAGATAAGTTAATACAAAATATACATTTAACTATAAGCCATGAAAGAGAGTATGCTATTGCATTTGCAGTAGGTGAAGGCTATGCACCTTCTTTTTTAGATAAAGAGTTGATGAAAAATACAGTAAAGGATATAAAATATATGAGTGAGGTACTTCCTAAAAGAGAAAAAAATAGTCATAAAGGAAGTTTTGGAAGAGTAGGTATAATTGCAGGGAGCATGGGAATGACAGGTGCTCCATATTTGAGTAGCGAGGCTGCTCTTCGTACTGGAAGTGGTCTTGTATATACTATATCTCCTAAATCCTTACAAAGCATATTGTCTATTAAATTAACAGAATCTATAATAGTGCCTATAGAAGACAATGGAAGAGGTCATTTTGTATTGGATAGTGTAGATGTTATACTTGAAAAAATTCAAGACTTAGATGTTATAGCTATTGGACCTGGTTTTGGAGTAGATAGTGAAAGAAGGATTATTGTAGAGGAATTACTTAAATCTATAGACAAACCAGTTGTATTAGATGCAGATGGATTAAATTGTATATCAAACACAACAGGTATTCTTGAAAGTAGGAGAGAAAAAACTATTATTACGCCCCATCCTGGAGAGCTTTCGAGGCTACTGAATGTGAGTACAGTAGATATACAAAAAGATAGAACAAAATTTGCTAAAATTGCTTCAGAAAAATACAATGTAATTACTGTCTTAAAGGGAGCAAACACTATTGTATCTAGTGAAAATGGAGAAATATACATCAATCAAACAGGTAATCATGGAATGGCAACAGCAGGTAGTGGCGATGTATTAACGGGTGTTATAGCTAGTTTTTTGGGGCAAGGTATAGAAGCTATGGAAGCTTCCGTGTTAGGAGTATATTGTCATGGACTTGCAGGAGATTTAGCTAGTATGGATATAGGAGAGTATGGACTTATAGCTAGGGATATTTTAAAATACATTCCTGAATCCATAAATACAATTCAAAAATTTTAAATTAAAGGTTGGGGTCTATGAATATTAAAAAGGTATTATTAGTATTATTAATACTGACATTACTATTGATTACTTCATGTGGTAGACAAACAGATGAAGAATTGTTTCATGAAGTGCAAAAGACTATTAGTAATTTCAATAATTATAGATGTACTTCAAGCATAGTTGTAAAGAGCAATAAGGGAGAAACAAAATATGTATTTATAGAAACCTTTATTAAACCTGATAAGATAAAATTAGAAATAGTTGAACCAAAAGACAGTTTTGGGTGTATAATTATATATGATGGTTCAAAAATGTTTTTAAAGCATCCCAGTATTAATCAGACCATCACTTTAGAGAACATAAAGTCAATTGATAGGCAGTATTTTTTAGGAGATTTTTTTCAAAACCTAAGCCTTTGTGAAAATCCCCAAATCAATAGAGAAAAAATAGGAGCAGAAGAGTACATAATAATTAATATTGATATGCCAGCTCAAAATCAATATAGGTGTAGTCAGAGTGTATGGATTAATATTAAAAATTTTATTCCATATAAGATGAATATTTTAGACAATGAAGGAATAGTTAATACTGAGGTAATATATGAAGACTTTGACTATGATATAATTTTAGATTAAGACAATAGAGGGAGTTGCAAAAGATGAGTAATATAGATGAACCAAAATTTGTTTGGGCTGAAATCAATTTAGACAACTTAGCACATAATATTAAAGAAGTAAGACGAGTTATAGATAAAGACACATTGATAACAGCAGTAGTTAAGGCAAATGCATATGGGCATGGTTCTATTGAAGCTGCAAAGGTATTTTTGAAAAATGGAGCTGATAGATTAGCTGTTTCTAAAATATCAGAAGCTATAGAACTTAGAAGAGCTGGAATTAATGCACCTATACTTATACTAGGTTATACACCTGATTGCTATCATAATATAGTGGTAGAAAATGATATTATAGAAACTATTTATACAATTGAATCGGCTAAGTCTTTATCTTTAGCTGCAATTGAATCTAACAAAGTTGCTACAATTCATATAAAAATTGATTCAGGTATGTGTAGACTAGGATTTAGACCAGTAGAAGAGTCTTTGTTATTGATTGAAGAAATATCCAAACTACCTAATTTGAAGATTGAAGGAATATTTACCCATTTCGCTAAAGCAGATGAAGTAGATAAGTCATTTACAAAGATACAATTTGATAGGTTTAAATGGGTAATTGATAATTTAAAAGATAGAGGAATTGACATTCCTATTGCCCATGTTTCTAATAGTGCTGCGATTATTGATCTTAAAGAATATAATTTAGATATGGTAAGAAGTGGTATAATGATGTATGGCCTTTATCCTTCAAATGAAGTAAATAAAAAAAAGGTAGAGTTAAAGCCAGCTATGACTTTAAAAGTTAAGATCTCAAATGTAAAAGAAGTACCTAGTGGAACAGGGATTAGCTATGGTCAAACATTTGTTACTACAAGAAAAAGCAAAATTGCTACTATTCCAATAGGATATGCTGATGGATATTCAAGACTATTGACTTCAAAAGCTGAAGTAGCTGTGAAAGGGAAAAGAGTCCCAGTAGTAGGAAAGATATGTATGGATCAGTGCATGATCGATGTAACTGATGTAGAAGATGTGCAAATAGGTGATGAAGTAATATTATTTGGTGATGGAGCTAATTCCTCACCTCATATAAATGAAATAGCAGAAGCATTAGGTACTGTTAACTACGAAATAATATGTTTAGTAGGGAGAAGAGTACCTAGGATCTATACAGAAAATGGAAAAACTGTTAAAATTGTAGATTACTTATTAGACTAAAATTTGCATAATTTTTCATGTACATTGACACAATTATATTAACTATCTATAATTAGAAATATTATTATGCTGATATTAAATTTTACCTTTCAAAAATTTTTATTGGGACTATTTATATGATGCAGTTGCTTGGGGGAAACTCTAAAGGCTTGGGGGTGCAAATTAGTGGCTGAAACGAAAAGAATTATGATTAGTTTACCAAATAGCTTATTAGAAGAAGTTGATTTTATTGTCTCTAATGAAAAAAAGAATAGAAGTGAATTTATAAGGGAAGCTATGAAGCTTTATATAAGAGAAAAAAGAAAGGTTCAAATTTCAGAAGAAATGAAAAATGGATATAAAGAAATGAGTCAAATAAATTCTACTCTAGCAGAAGTTGGATTTGATCAGGATATGAGAGAGTTATTTGTCTACGAAGCAAAACTTACAGGGTGTGAAAAATTGTGATTATTAAAAGAGGAGATATCTTTTATGCTGATTTAAGTCCAGTAATTGGCTCAGAGCAAGGTGGAGTGAGGCCTGTACTTGTTATACAAAATAACATAGGGAATAAGTATAGCCCAACTATAATAATTGCAGCTATTACGTCGCAAATTAATAAGGCTAAACTTCCCACGCATGTGGAGATAAATGCTCCTGAGTATGGACTTCCTAAAGATTCAGTTGTTTTATTAGAGCAAATTCGTACTATAGATAAAAAAAGATTAAGAGAAAGAATTGGCAAGTTTAGTAATGAAATGATGGATAAAGTAGATGAATGTCTAAAAATAAGTATTGGACTTGTAGATTTATGATAAAATAAGCATGGTTGACATGCTTATTTTTTTGGGAAATTTCCTGGGAAATATTTATATATATTTTAAAGCAAAAGAATATATAGTATAATCAAAAGAAGGAGGCTTTGATATGAAAAAGAAATGGACTACAATATGTGCAATTGGATTATGTATTATAGCAGTATTTAGTGTAAGAAGAGAAACTTTTTCTGCACCAGGTGCAGAAGATGACCCATTGGTCACAAAGAGTTATGTAGAAAAGAGAATAGAACAAATTAAATACTATATCGATCAAAAAATAGGCAATCAAAACACTGAGGTTGTATCTACATCTGAATTAGAAGTAGTAGAAGTAGAAAGTGGACAATCTCTAATAGGAACGGCAGGAACAGAGATAATCCTTCGTGGTGGTAAGGGACAGGTTATAGCTGGAGAACTAGGTGGTCTTTCAGATATTACAGGCGGAAAGGATTTAAAAATGGGAGAAATGGTACCAGCGAATCATCTCATGATAGTTCCTAGAAATGATAGAAGAGGAGTATTTGTAACTGAAAAGGCTATTTTTATGATAAGGGGAGCTTACCAGATACAATAGAAAGAGGGGATATTTTGGTTGTTTTAAGACCCTATAGTGATGGGGATGAAGTTCAAATTGTTAAATTGTTTAATGAAGTTTTCAAACAGAATAGAACAGTAGATTATTGGCACTGGCAATTTTTAGAGAGCCCTTATGGCAAGGCAACTATGGCTCTAGGAGATGCAGATGGAAAAATAATTGGTCAGTGTACATTACTTCCTTCAAAGATACAAGTAGCAGATAAAGAAATGTTAGGAGGACAATCAATAGATGCTATGGTACATCGAGACTTTAGAAGATGCGGATATTACGAAAACTTAGCATTTTTATCTTATGATATAGGTACACAATCTGGTATTAAGTTTAGATATGGTTTTCCTAGTCAAGCTGCACTTCAAGGAATATTGGAAAAGCTTGGAGGTAGTTTAGTTAGTGATGTACCACTATATATGGATGTATATAGATTGGATAGACTTGTTTCATATTTTTTAAGGAGTAAAGTAGTGTCAAAGATTTTATCAGCACCTGTTAAGTTTTTAATATGGCTTTTTAAAGGGAAAAAGGTAAAGAGCAAGAGAGAATATGAATTTAAAGAAGTTAAAAACTTTGGCAAAGAATTTGATGAGTTTTGGGAGAGTATTAAGTCCAATTACCCTACTATGACTTCAAGAGAGAGTTCTTTTCTCAATTGGAGAGTGGCAAATCATCCTACTATAAAATACAAAACCTTTGCTGCGTTTTATGATGGAAGACTTAGAGGATATATTGTTCTTAAAGATGAAGAAAAGATGGTAAGGGGAAAATATCCTTTAAAGATTGGCAGTGTTGTAGACATAATTGGCGAAGATGAGGATATATATATTGCCCTTTACGAAAGAGCAAAGGATCATTTTAAATCTATAGGTGTGGATTTTGTATTGAGTTGGATATTAGATGGAATGTACTATGGTGATACTTTGAAGAAATTAGGTTTTATAAAGACTAGGAGTAGAATTCCTTTTGCTGTAAAGAACTTGACTTTAGATAGTTCAATAGATGAATATATTTTCAAGGAAGAAAATTGGTATCTGATGCCTATTGAAGCAGATACTTATTAAAGGGGGATTTAAATTGTTAAAAAAAATAATAAAGGCAATACTTAAGTACCCTTTAATACTTATAAATAGGGTATATACCTATTTTTATTACAAAAACAGTGAAGCAAATGAAAATTGTCTTGTAGATGATATGTTTGAAGGGAAGAGTAAGGTTTTAGTAGTAGCACCTCATGTAGATGACGAAACTATTGGTGCTGGTGGAGCCTTAATAAGGCATAGAGACAATCTAGACACTATAAGTATTGTATATGTATCGGATGGTGGAGGTAGCACTACTGAACACTCAAGGGAACAGTTAGTTGAAGAGAGAAAGTCTGAAGGAATGGGGGTTAAGGACTTTTTACATGCCAATAGCATATATTTTTTGGATGAACCTGATGGAAGTGTAAGTTCAAATAGTGAAGAATTGTTTTCTAAGTTAGTTCAAATACTAGAAGTGGAAAGTCCAAGTATTATTTATACTCCATTCTTAATAGATGGACATACTGATCATGTAGAAACTACAAAAAGCGTAATAAAAGCAGTAGAGAAATGGAACAGTGATTTTTCAGATATCTATATGTATGAGGTAAACTGTCCTATTTTGCCAAAGTTGGTCAATAGTATATGTACTATGGATAAAAACACATATGATGAAAAAGAAAAGATGTATGAAATATTTAGATCTCAATGGGCTATGGGTTTTAGTGTATTTAGTTTATTGAATAGGAGAAAAAAGCTAATTGTTAGGGAAAGCTATGGAGGAGAAGTGTTTGTTAAGACCAATATAGAAAGTAGTGTAAAAGCTATGGAAGCACTTAGGCAAAATGAATTTTTACCAGAACAATTTAAACAATTAAGCAGTGAGTACAATCTTCTTATGGCTTTTAGAAGGAATGTTGAATTGAGAGAAAAATATAGTAAGATTGTAGGTAATACTATTAGAGAAGAAGTTGCAAAGTAGTAAATAAGTGTGGGATAGAAAAATGTATTGTGATATAATGTAAGATATATTTATTTGATTAAAGCTTGAAGGGAGGAAGGCTCACATTAGAGCTAGGATATAATGAAAGTACTTCATCTGATAAGTGGCGGGGACACAGGAGGAGCAAAGACTCATGTGATCTCATTAGTAAAAGGGCTAGGCGAATATGTAGATGTTAAAATCATTTGTTTCATAGAAGATGCCTTCTATAAAGAAGCTGTAGAAGCTAGGCTCAATATAGAGGTATTTAGACAGAAAAAGAGATATGATATGTCAGTTATATCAAAACTCAAAGAAGAGATACTAAGAGAAGGCTATGATATTATCCATTGTCACGGGGCAAGGGCTAATTTTATTGCCATGTTTTTAAAAAACAAAGTAAAAGTGCCTTTCATAACCACAGTACATAGTGATTATAAACTAGATTTCAAAGACAATCCTTATAAAAAGATTGTATATACAACTATAAATTCTACAGCACTGAAAAAATTTGATTATTATATTGCTATTTCTTCAAATTTTAAGAGGATGCTTGTAGATCGGGGATTTGATGGGGAAAGAATATTTACTGTATACAATGGTATTGATCTGGATGGTGAAATTCACTATGCATCTAGAGAAGAGTTTTTAGATAGATATGATATTGATGGGAAAAATAAGACTATTGTAGGGATTATGGCAAGATTGGATTTAGTGAAAGATCATGAAACTTTCATTAAAGCTGCCAGAAGTGTATTACAGGATAGAAAGGATGTACTATTTCTAATAGCAGGAACAGGAAATGATGAGGAAAGGTTAAAATCTATGGTAGAAGAAATGGGTATAGGGGACAATGTTAAGTTTTTAGGATATATAAAAGATCCGTATTCTTTCTTTAATGCTATAGATATAAATACCCTAACCTCTGTAAGTGAGAGTTTTCCCTATGTAATCTTAGAAGGTGCAAGACTTAGAAAGACTATAATAAGTACTGATGTAGGTGGAATAGGTGATTTGATTAAAAATGGATACAATGGCTGGTTAATAAATGTGGGAGATAGTGAAGCGTTGGCTAAGTGTATAAATTCATTTTTAATAGATAAGAGTAGGATTAATTTACTAGGCGAAAATCTTTATAAAACTGTAGAAGAAGGTTTTTCATCTGACAAAATGGCATTAAGTCATTTTCAAATATACGAGAAAATAATAGAAAATAGGAGGTAGGATAAATGAAAATAATAAATGAAAAAGGTAAATTATTTGGAATAATAAATATTATAGATCTAATAGTTATTGTAGTTTTGGCACTTTTAATAACTGGAGGAGTAAAAAGAGTAAAGACTACAAGGCCAGATATGGTTTCAGAAACAAAGAAGGCAACAGTTACTATTGAAATTTCAGAGATTAGAAATGCAACAGTTGAAGGTTTAGCAGTTGGAGATCCTATATATCATTATGATAAGGGAAATTATTTTGGAAAGATTGTAGATGTAAAGGTAGAGCCTTTCAAGGAAGCTGTAGAGAGTGATGGAAAATGGGTTAATAGAGAAGTGCCAGAGAAATATGTAGCGACTCTTACTGTAGAAGCAGAAGCAGTTGAAACTCCTGATGTAGTAATAATTGGTGGAGAACAGACAAGAATTGGACATCAGTTCAGATTAAAAAACAAAAAAGTAGCAGTCTTCGGTACCATTCTTGGAGTGGAAGTTGAATAGTATTGGGAGTGATAGTATGTATAACAGTGTTACTGTAACAGTTTTAGCTAAAATATGGTCAGCAATCACAACAGGATATAAATATAGTATCTTAAAGAAGATAATCAATGGCTTAGGAAGAGGGTTAAAGTATATTGGTAGAGGCTCATGCACTATAGGGCTTTTTACTTCAAGTAGAAAAATAGTAGAAGAATCTATTTTTTATGCGATTTACTGCAAATGTATAGATATTATTCAAAAGATTTTAGAAGTATTAAAAAAGATTGTATACAAATGGAATAGTGGTAGTTTTATAGATACATCTACTTCTAGTAATTTTAAAAATGAAGATACAATCCAAAATGCATTATCGGTATTTTTGCTATTTTTTGGTTTGACAGTATTTATTTTTAATGCTGTGAGAGGTAAGTTTTTAGGAAATTCTTTCAGAGTTTCTATATTAGTTATACTCATAGCTATAATAGGATTTAAATATGATGGAAGCTATATGAGAATAATTAGAAATAGTAATTGTTTTAAATTAGTTAATAGTATCTTTACTATAGATGAGGGAGGGGAGAAATGGTGGTAGAAAATCTAAAAAAGAAACAGTACATTCTCCCTATAATATTGGGAATAGTCTTTGGAGTACTATATTTCAAACTCCCTCTAAGGTATTTTGCTATAATATTTATGGGTACATTGGTAGCGATAGCTATTCTTCATGATGTAAAGGTAGGGTTGTTTTTAGGTATTTTAGTTTTACCCTTTATGCCTGATGAACTAAATTTGATTTTTATGCTATTTATATTTTTAGCATTTGTATATAGAGAGGTATTTAGAGATATGAATCCTCTTACGAAAAATCCAATTGATATGCCTATTGCTCTATTTGTAATACTTATTATTATTTCTACTATAACATCAATTAATCCAATGGGGAGCTTTAGGGATTTGGCAATTCACTTATTGGGTATTTCATTTATGTTTGTCATGGTCAATAATATCAAGGATAAAAATGGGTTGAATATTTTGCTTACTATTATAGTAGCTACTGCTTCATTAGTAGCATTATATGGTTTGTATCAGTATAAAGTTGGAGTTGAAATGGAAGCTAAGTGGCTTGATACTACTAATAATGAAGGTATAACTACGAGAGTATTTTCAGTGTTTGGAAATCCTAATATACTAGCAGAATATCTGATAATGATTACACCAATTTCAATAGCTCTGTTTTGGCAGGCCAAGTCTATGTTTAAGAAGTTTTTATTCTTATTAACATCTCTACTTTTAACAGGTACATTGGTGTTGACATTTTCTAGAGGTGGTTGGCTGGGATTTGCCTTTGGAATATTTATATTTATACTATTAGTAGAAAAAAGACTACTACTATTATTGATTCCAATAAGTTTAGGTGCAATTAATTTTTTACCACCTACAATTTTAAATAGAATACTTAGTATTGCAAACTTTGCAGATTCATCTAACAACTATAGAATTAGGATTTGGAAAATAACTTTAGATATAATTAAAGATTATTTGCCTACTGGAGTTGGGTTTGGGTATATTCCTTTTAAACAGACATTTGAAACATATATAAGAACTATGCCTGCTTACCATTCCCATAACACTTATCTTGAGACTCTAGCAGAGATGGGGATTCCAGGGATTGTAGTTCTTATATTGTTAATTTTTATTATATATAAATATTCAATTAAAACCCTTGTAAAAGGGGAAGATAAGTGGACAAAAGTGATTTCAGCAGGAATACTTTCAGGGATAAGTGCACTACTTATGCATGGAGCTGTTGAAAATGTCCTTTATTTGCCAAAGATAATCATTACATTTTGGACCTTAGTATCTTTTTTATTAGTTCTCATGAGATTATCAGAGGAATCTAGAGATATTGGTTAAAAAGGAGAATAACTATGAAAGTGAAAGACAAGATACTTATTTCTGGATACTATGGGTTTGACAATAGTGGCGATGATGCTATTTTAAGAGCTATAGTTAAAGACATTGAAGAGAATAGTGACAATGTAGAGATAACAGTACTGTCTAATAAACCTTCTTATACACAAGAAGCCTATGGAATAAAGGCTATTGATAGATTTAACATGAAGGAAACAGGAAAAGCTATAAGAGATGCGGATTTGTTTATAAGTGGAGGAGGAAGCTTACTCCAAGATGTTACCAGTACTAGATCGATATTATACTATTTAACTCTAATGAATTATGCTAAAAAGCACAATGTACCCGTAATGGTATATGCAAATGGCATTGGTCCTATAAATAAGAGATATAATAGATTCTTGACTAGAAGGGTACTCAACAAAGTTGATTTGATTACTCTTAGAGATGAAGACTCTAGAAGTTTTTTGAAAGAATTAGGAGTAAAAAATAAAAATATATATGTAACTGCTGATCCGGTTTTTACAATGATACCTTCAGAGAAATCTAGAATAGAAAAAATATTTCAAAATGAAGGCGTACCAAGGGAAAAACCATTAATGGGTATAGCTATTAGACAGTGGAAAGATGCTCCAAATCTAGTTGATACAATGTCAGAGTCTATAGATAAGATATTAGACGAATATGATGTAAATATTGTTTTTATTCCTATGCATTATCCTGAAGATTTAGATATAAGTATGGAAGCTGTTAAAAAGGTATCTAGGAAAGGTATATATATATTGAAGGAACAATATAGTGTTGAAGATATAATGGGTATAATTAAAGAACTAGAACTTATTATTGCCATGAGATTACATTCCCTAATATATGCAACAACTCAAGGTACTCCTATGGTAGGACTTATATATGATCCAAAAATAGAAGGATTTTTAAAGTTTATAGATGTAGATTATATGTGTTATGTAAACAATATGAAAGCAGAAGAATTATTACAAAATATAAGAGGTGTTTGGGAAAATAGAAATAACATAAGAGAAAAACTGGAAGAAGGGGACGAAAAGTTTAAGGAAAAGGCATTAGAGAATGTCCATATGGCCTTAGACCTTTTAAAGAGAAGGTGATTTAAATGGAAAGTATAAAGATATTTGGTGTAAGGGTAGATAAGGTATCATTAGAAGAAGCTGTATGCAAGGTCGAGGAATTTCTACAAGATGATGAACCTAAAACTATATATACACCAAATACTGAAATAATAATGGAAGCTAAGGAAGATGAAGGACTAAAAGAAGTGTTAAATAATGGGGATTTGATTATTCCTGATGGCATTGGACTTATATATGCTTCAAAGATAAAAAAGAAACCTCTTGTAGAGAGGGTTACAGGTTTTGATTTATCTATAGAGATGATTAAATTAGCAGATAAAAATAAATATAGTTTATTTCTTTTAGGTGGAGAAGAAGGTATTGCAAAAAAAGCTGGAGAAAAAATAGTAGAAAAATATCCAAATGTTAAAATTGTAGGTCATAATAATGGATACTTTAAAGGAGCACATATAGGTTTTCCTGGTCATGAAGAGGAAAGAGAAGTAATTGAAAAAATTAAAAAAGCTAAGCCGGATATTCTATTTGTTGGCTTTGGGGCTCCAAAATCAGAAAAGTGGATAGAACTTTATAAGAATGAGTTAAACTGCAAAGTTATGATAGGAAATGGTGGCACTATGGATATAATTGCTGGAAAAGTCAAAAGGGCTCCAGAGGTATATCAAAAGTTAGGATTAGAATGGTTTTATAGATTGATTAAAGAACCATCTAGAATAAAAAGACAAATAGCTCTTCCAAAATTTATGTTTAAGGTTGTATTTGGTAAAGATGTAGTAGAATAGAAGAGAGGGGCGAAACTTTGTGGAAAACAATAAAAAGTGGTATAGGGAAATCATATCTTATGCAGGTATTGTACTGGGAGTATTGATTAGTGCAGTGGCATTTAACTTTTTCTTAGAGCCAAATACTATTGCTCCAGGTGGAGTTACAGGTTTGGCTATTGTCATAAGAACAGTTACTGGCATTCCTATATATCTTACAAACTTAATTATTAATATTCCGCTATTTATTATAGGAGTTATTGTATTAGGGAAAGCATTTGGAGCAAAGACTTTATTTGCTACTTTTGGTCTTTCGTTTTTTCTAAAAATAGTTCCCTATAGAGTAGCAACAGAAGATTTACTATTGGCTTCTGTTTTTGGTGGAATACTTTTAGGTTTTGGTCTTGGACTAGTATTTAAATCTGGTGGTACTACTGGAGGTACTGATTTGGCTGGTTCAATACTTAACAAGTGTTTTCCAAAGGTTAGTATATCTTCCTACATGATGGCTATTGATGGTATTGTAGTTGCCATTGCAGGTCTTGCATCTAGGAAGTTAGAGATATCACTGTATTCTGTAATATCACTATATCTTGCAATTAAAGTTATAAATACCATGTTAGAAGGGGTAGGCTATGTAAAGGCCTTTCTCATTATAACAGAAAAGCCTGAAGAAATTGGGCAAGCAATAATGAGAGATATACAAAGAGGTGTGACCCTATTTAAAGGGAAGGGCATGTATACAAAAGAGGAAAAGGATATTCTTCTTTGTGTAGTCAATAGATCACAATTTACAAAGCTTAAAGAATTAGTTAATATGATTGATGCAAAAGCTTTTCTCATGGTGACAGATATGTATGAAGTAATAGGGGAAGGGTTTGATGAAATAAAAAAATAGTAGGAGGGATACGATGGAAAAATATAGAGAACTAAAATCTATGGCAAAGCAATTGAGAATTGACATCATTGAAATGCTTACAGAATCAAAATCAGGGCACCCGGGTGGTTCACTTTCAGCTTGTGAAATACTTACTGCATTGTACTTCAAAGAGATGAATATCGACCCTAAGAACCCAGATTGGGAGGATAGAGATAGATTTGTACTCTCTAAAGGACATGGGGCACCAGTTCTTTATGCAGCATTGGCAGAGAAAGGGTATTTTCCTAAAGAGGAATTGATGCATTTAAGAAAGATAGATTCTATGTTACAAGGACATCCTGATATGAAGGGAACTAAAGGAGTAGATATGAGCACTGGTTCCTTAGGCCAAGGAATAGCAGCAGCTAATGGAATGGCACTTGCAGGAAAACTTGATAACAAAGACTATAGGGTATATGCACTAATAGGTGATGGAGAATGTCAAGAAGGAATAGTTTGGGAAGCAGCTATGTTTGCAGCTCATTACAAATTAGACAATTTAACAGTATTTTTAGACCATAATGGATTACAAATAGATGGAAGAAATGAAGATGTTATGAATATTGAACCAATAGATGAGAAGTTTAAAGCATTTGGCTGGAATGTAATAAATATTGATGGACATAATTTTGAAGAAATAATTTCTGCTATCGAAGAAGCAAAGAATACAAGTGGCAAACCAACTATGATCATTGCTAATACTGTAAAAGGTAAAGGAGTTTCCTTCATGGAAGATCAAGCAGGGTGGCATGGAAAAGCACCTAGCAAAGAAGAAGCAGAACAAGCTCTAAAAGAATTGGAGGTGGAATAGATGGCTAATATGATGGCAACAAGAGAGGCTTATGGTGAAGCACTAAAAGAATTAGGTGGTAAAAATAAAAATGTAGTTGTATTAGATGCAGACCTTTCAGGTTCTACTAAGACAGCGGTATTTAAAAAGGAATATCCTGAAAGGTTTTTTAACGTAGGAATAGCGGAGCAAAGTCTAATGGGAACTGCCGCAGGATTAGCTACTACAGGAAAAATTCCTTTTGCTAGTACTTTTGCTATGTTTGCTTCAGGTAGGGCATTTGAAATAATTAGAAACTCTATATGTTATCCAAAGTTAAATGTAAAGATTGCTGCTACTCATGCAGGACTTACAGTAGGAGAAGATGGTGCTACTCATCAAGCTATAGAAGATATAAGCATAATGAGGTCTATTCCAAATATGGTAGTTTTAAATCCAGCTGATGCAGTAGAAACAAGACAATGTATAATGAAAGCAGCTGAATATAATGGACCTGTATATATAAGATTAGGTAGAAGTAAGGTACCTACAATATTTGATGATAATTACAATTTTGAAATAGGAAAAGGTGTAGAGCTAAAGAGTGGAAAAGATGTGACTATAATTGCTACAGGTGTTATGGTTGCTAAAGCTTTAGAAGCAAGTGAAGCCTTAGAAGTAGAAGGTATATCAGCAAGAGTTATAAACATTTCAACTATAAAACCTATAGACAAGGATATCATAATAAAGGCTGCAAAAGAAACTAAAGCTATAGTTACAGCAGAAGAACATAGTATTATAGGTGGATTAGGTAGTGCAGTAGCAGAGGTTCTTGTTGAGGACTGCCCAGTCCCTATGAAAAGAGTAGGAGTAGACGATACCTTTGGAGAATCTGGTACTGGAGAAGCAGTTCTTGAAAAATACGGTTTGACATCTGAAAATATAGTTAACAATGTAAAAAGAATATTGAAATAGATAGTAATAGGACATTTTCCATGTGGAAGATGTCCTTGTTTTTTACATAAAAAGCCCTCTTAGAGAATATGTATATTAGAGAGATAAAATATTTTTAATGGAGGGGGACTTTTTGAAGAAAAATGTTATTGTATTTATTATCATAATAATAATAATTTTAGGAATTATATTTGTTCCCAAATATTTTAGGGCAGGTGATGGAAAAGTGAGATTTAAAACTGTTGAAAAAGAGGAAATACCACAAAAGATAGTTGACATTTTACCTAATTATTTAGCAGATGAGAGAGCTCTAGGATGTAAAGTAGAGGATGAAGTATTTGTTGTAGTGACTAGAGGAGAAAAAAATACAGGTGGATACTTAGTTACTATAGACAGAATTGAAAAGAAAAAAGTTTCTAAAGATGAATACAATCTCACAGTATATGCTGTATTTAAAGATCCAAAACCTGATGAGATTGTAGCACAAAAGATTTCATACCCTTTTGTAATAGCCAAAACAGATTTAGATAAGCTTCCAAATACAATTCAATTAGAGATTTTATATGAAGAATAGGCATATAAGTTATATGCCTATTTATTTTTTCCATAAATTTCTTAAAGGAAATTGACATTTTATGTAGAAGTGTATATGCTAAGAACAATTGAAGGGGGAAAAATAATGAAAAACTTCAAGAAAAAGACTTGTATGTTTATAGTAGCGTCTGTGGTGGGATTAAGTTCTACATCTGTTGCAGCACCTTATACAGTAAAATCAGGAGATTCATTTTGGAAAATTAGCAATAATTTTAGTATTTCTCTAGAGAGTTTAATGAAGGCGAATAATGCAAATGAAAATACAATACTATATCCTGGACAAGTTATAGAAGTACCAAGTGGTGGGAAAATAACAAAAGATACTAATACAACTGCTAATAGAAGTAGTTTTGGAAGAGAAATGAACAAATCTATTGATGGTAACTATGGTGAATACTTAAATTGGTTTGATGAAGTAAAAGAAAATGTTCTTCCTATAGGGTCAGTATTTAAAGTAACAGATTTCTATACTGGTAGATCTTTCACTATGAAGAGGACTATAGGTTCATTTCATGCTGATTGTGAAGCGTTGACACTGGAAGATACAGAGATTATAAAGGAGATTTGGGGAGGATTTAGCTGGGAGAGAAGACCTGTAATTGTACAAGCTGGTGATAGATGTGTAGCAGCAAGTATGACAGCTATGCCTCATGCAGGTTTAGATAGTGTTGAAGGTGGCAAGTATACTGAAGGTAGAAGTGGTAACTATGGTGGCGGTACTAACTACGATTATATAAAGGGCAATGGAATGGATGGACATGTGGACATTCACTTTGCAGGCAGCAAAAGGCATAAAGATGGAGCAATGGATCCAAAACATCAAGAATGTATAAAAATAGCAGCAGGAATGACAGATAACTAAAGTCATATATTCACAAAAACCATATATATATAATAAAATAGGGTATCAGTAGAATTATGGGGGTGACCAAATTGTTTACTAAATACGAAGTACCTCAGGAAAGATTAAAGAGAAGGTGTACTGCTGATACATTTAAGCATGATACTACTTCCGATATTCCAGTATCAAGGGAGCTTATTGGGCAAGAAAGAGCAATGGAAGCACTAAAGTTTGGACTTTCTATAAAGAGAAAGGGATACAATATCTATGTATCAGGACTTACTGGAACAGGAAAAAACAGTTATTCATACTTGGTGGCAAAGGAGTTTGCAGAGAAAAAAGAAAAACCTAAAGATTGGTGCTATGTATTTAACTTTAGGAGTCCTGAATCTCCAAGAACTATTAGCTTAGAACCAGGTATGGGGAGGATATTTAAAAAAGATATTGAAGAAGCGATCAAAAATATAAAGCTTGAGATACCAAAAATACTATCATCAAAAGAATATGAAGACAGTAAAAACTTAATATATGGGCAACATCAAAAAATGGCTCAAGAAACTATTGATGAGTTAAATGATGTGGCAAAGAGTTACAACTTTGTATTTAAACAAACAGATAGGGGGATTTTGAGTATACCATTAGTAGATGAGAGACCTATGACTGATGATGAAATTGAAAACTTGACTATATCTCAAGTTGAAAAACTAAAGGAACTTTCGGAAGAATTAAGTAAAAGAGCCTTTGATTATGTAAAGATAATTAAAGACCTTGAAGTTAGTTTAAGCGATGAAATTAAGAAACTAAAAGAGCAAAAAACTTTAGAAGTTGCTTCTTTATATATTGATCCTATCGTAGAAAAGTTTCAAGTTCAAAATGGAGTTAAGAATTATCTAATAGATATGAAGAATGACGTAGTTAAGAACTTTGATAAGTTTGTTTCTGAAGAAGAAAAAGTTATAGATAATATTTTGGTTCCAATAGATAGGAAGGAAGATTTTTTCAAGAGATATGAAGTGAATCTTTTTATTGATAATAAAGATGCAAAGGGTGCTCCTGTAATAAGAGAAATGAATCCAAACTATTACAATTTGATGGGAAAAATAGAATATGTAAATGAATTAGGTGGACTAAGAACTGATCATACTAAGATAAGACCAGGAGCATTACATGAGGCAAATAGTGGTTATTTAATCATACAGGCGAAAGATATACTTCAGAGCAAAGCAGCTTGGGATGGGCTAAAAAGAGCTATTTCAACAGAAGAAATAGTGATTGAAAATATTACTGGTTTAAACATAATATCGGAAACCCTAAGACCTGAACCCATACCTCTTGATATAAAAGTCATAATCATTGGAGATTACATGACATATCACTTACTTTATCAATATGATGAAGATTTCAAGAAACTTTTCAAAATCAGATCAGATTTTGATGTAGAAATGGAAAGAAGCAGTGAAAACATAATGAAAATAGGTTCTTTTGTAGCCTACCAATGTAGAGAAGAAAACTTAAAGCCTTTTGATAGAACTGCACTAGCTTCAATTATAGATTTAAGCAGCAGGATAGCAGAGAGTCAAAACAAGTTGACGGCTAGATTTAATGAGTTAGTTGAAGTTATATATGAAGCAGAGGCGTATACTACAGCAGAAAACAGGAACATAGTTACAAGAGATGATGTTTTGATGGCTGTAAACAAAAAAATCTACAGAAATAATATCTATGAAGAAAAAATTCTAGAATACATCAAAGATGGGACTATATTAATCGATACTGGTGCGTGGAAGGTAGGAGAAATAAATGGCTTATCCGTTATGAATATAGGTCAATACAACTTTGGAAGACCTTGTAAGATAACTGTAAATACTTTTTTAGGCAAAGAAGGTATTTTAAATATAGAAAGAGAAGTAGAGCAAAGTGGAAGTATTTATGACAAAGGAGTACTAATACTTAGTGGATATTTAGGAGAAAAATATGCTAAGGATATTCAGCTTTCAGTTACTGCAAGTATAACATTTGAGCAGTCTTATGATGGAATAGAAGGAGATAGTGCTTCTAGTACAGAACTTTATGCATTATTATCAAGTCTTGCAGATGTACCTATAAACCAAGCAATAGCAGTTACTGGTTCAGTCAATCAAAAGGGAATGGTTCAGCCTATTGGTGGAGTTAATGAAAAGATTGAAGGATACTATAAGGTTTGCAAAATAAAAGGTTTTACTGGAAATGAAGGTGTAATAATTCCAAAGCAAAATGTAGAAAATTTAATGTTAAATGATGAAGTTATAGAGGCTGTAAAAGAAGGACTATTTAAAATATATGCTGTAGAAAATATAGACGAAGGAATAGAAATATTGACCAATATGGAAGCAGGAGAAATGGATGAAGAAGGAAATTACAAAGAAGGTACAATTAATTATTTAGTACAAAAAAGATTAGAAGAATATTCAGATTTAAGTAAAGATTACGAGTAATGATTGTAAATTCCCTAAATAAAAGGATTAATTTCCATTTAGTTTAGGGATTTTTATTAAAAAATTTTCGAATCTGTTTTAAAATGTCTTTTAAAATATATAATAAAATGATAAAATGTAATATACAAAAAATAGAATGGAGTGATTAGAAATAGAGAAAAAAATAAATTATGTAAAACTGTTTTTTTTGTTATTGTTTTCATTTATACTATTTAAATTAGTTAATAGCGAAGATGTGTCAATAACAATTCACAATATATTAAAACCTTTTATTTGGGCGTTTGCTATTGCATTTTTTTTAAATGTATTATTAGTGAAAATAGAAAAAAAGTTTAAGTTAAAAAGATGGTTAAACATTCTTATTGTATATATTATTTTCTTTGGAATAATAACATTATTTGTATTATTTATTACTCCAATGGTGGTTAATAGTATTAAAAATTTAGGAAAAGAACTACCAGGGTATATTGATATAACTCAAGAATGGCTAGAGGGATTACCAAATAAATTTCACGGCAGAACTGAATATTATTACATTGTAGAAGAGATTAATTCAACATTAGAAAGCCTTATGGTCAAGGCAAAAGAAAGTATAGGACCACTATTAAATAAGACTATAACTCAAATAATCAATCTTACATCTGGTATAATGAATTTCATTATGGGTGCCATAATATCTGTTTATATTCTTAAAGATAAAGAACAGTTTGTGAATGGTTTTAGGAGATTTACTTACGCAACTTTTTCAAATGAAATAGCAGATACCCTAGGAATAGTACAACGAGAGATAAATGGGGCTTTTTCTAAGTTTTTCGTTGGGAAAATAATAGATTCAACTATAATTGGAATACTGTGTTTAATAGGACTATGGATAATGAAGGTTCCTTATGCTCTTTTAATCAGTCTTATTGTTGGTATAACCAATATGATTCCCTACTTTGGGCCATTTATTGGTATGATTCCAGCAGTTGTAATTACATTATTTGATAGACCTATAAAGGCATTATGGGTAGTACTATTTATATTCTTGTTACAACAATTTGATGGATTGTACTTGGGACCTAAAATATTAGGTATACAAGTTGGGATGAAGCCTTTCTGGATAATTACTGCAATATTGATTGGTGGAGGATTCTTTGGAGTTTGGGGCATGCTATTTGCTGTTCCTGTAGCGGCTGTTATTAGATCTTTAATAGATAGATATACAAAAAAACAATTAAAAATAAAAGGAATAAAATATTAAAAAAATAGGGTGGTATATACCACCCTATTTGAATACGATGATTTTTATTCTGTTGCATAATTGTCAAAATATCCTTGGATAAGTACAATTGGAGTTCCCTTATCTCCACTACCACTAGTTAAGTCACATAAACTTCCCAATAGATCAGTCAATTGTCTTGGAGTTGTTCCCAATGACTCGGCTTGACCAACTAGATTATTATCTTTTTCTTTTATCTTCTGAACTATAGCATTTTTCATTTCTTCTCCTTCAAGTTCATTTAGCTCAGCATCTGCTAAGTACTTCAACTTGATTTCATTTGGAGTGCCTTTAAGTCCTTCAGTATAACCAGGGGAAACAACTGGGTCAGCAAGTTCCCATATCTTACCCGCAGGATCCTTGAAAGCTCCATCTCCGTATATCATTACTTCAATATGTTTTCCAGTGGTCTCTTTTAGTTTCTTTTGTATTTCATCAACATATTGTTGGCAATTCCTAGGGAAAAGCTTAATTTTGTTTTTAGTAGCCATATTTGAGCCTAAAACACCATATTCAGGATTGTATCCACTGCCATCAACAGAAGTATTTAGAATTTCATCTAGTCCATAAACTGTTTTGGCACCAGCATCTTTTAATATTCTCTTAGTTCTTTTTCTCTCATGGATATTTGCTACTAGAACATCTTTAGTAAAGTTTAAGACTGTTCTAGGATCATTAGAAAGATATATTTCAATATTATCATTAATTCCTAAATCTTTATACATTTGCACATAGTCCACTCCTGTAAATGGGTGTCTAACATTTTCTCCAAACAACTTTCTATAATCGTTTTCACTTAACACATCAGTGTAAGGATTTATTCCTAATTCATCCATCTTATCTATATTCATTAGATGATTTCCTACTTCATCAGAAGGATAATTTAGAACCAAATAGATTTTTTTTCCTGTCATAGCTAGACCTTTTAATATAATGGAGAATCTATTTCTGCTGAGAATGGGGAATATTACTCCAAAGTTATTTTCAAATTTTTCATCTGTAGCCTTTTTGATTTGTTCTATAGTAGCATAATTTCCTTGTGATCTTGCTACTAAAGATTCTGTTATTCCTACCACATCTCTATCATTTAGATGGTAGTTTTCAGTTTTAGCAGATTGTAGTATTGAATTTACTACAATATCTACTATATTGTCACCCTCTTTTACAATTGGGGCTCTTATACCCCTAGTTGTAGTACCTACTGTTCTTACCATTTTTATTCCTCCTAAACAGAATTAAATGCATTCTTTTAATATTATAACATTTAAATGAAAACATAGTAGAAATAATTAGAAATTTTAATTACAATTAATTAGTTCCTTTTCAGTAAGTATATAATCAATTGGTAAATCATATACTCCCTTAGGTACTTCCTCAATTAATTGAATGGAGAATGCTAAAGCTATTGTAATAGCATTATCATTTAATTTGCTCAGAAATCTATCATAATATCCTCCGCCATAGCCAATACGATATCCTTTTCTATCAAAGGCTACTCCTGGAACTAAAACTAAATCAATTTTTGAAGGTTCAACTTTTCTTATATACTCTTTTTTAGGAGCTAAAATATTATAAACACCTAATTCTAATTCATTGTCATAGTTCTTAAGTTGGGAAATCAAAAGTTCCCTTGTCTCAGGGATGGAAATAGGAACGCCTATATTTTTACCTAAATTTAGAGAATTTCTAATTATTTCTTCAGTAATAACTTCACTTCTAAAATTTACATAACTCATGATAAATTTACTATTTTTATATAAATCTAAATTATATAAATTATTTGCAATGGCTTGACTCATGGAGTTTACAGCATTTTCAGATAGCATATCTCGTCTTTTTATATATACACTTCTTAGTTCTTTTTTATTCATAGAATCACCTCTTAGTGTTTATTTATTGTCAACTTTATATTATAATATATATTATAATACGAAAATGGTTTTTGGCAAAAAATAACTAGGATATTTGTAAAAAAATAAAGGATTTTTTGATTATTAGTAGAAGTTGTTATATATAGTGTACTTAAAATAAAGATGGCTCAATTCATCATAGGAGTGGTAAAAAGGTGATAAAATTTATTAACGTCAGTAAGGTTTATGATAATGGAACTAAAGCGTTAAATAATATAAATATATCTATAGGTAAAGGAGAGTTTGTTTTTTTAGTTGGCCCTAGTGGAGCAGGAAAGTCTACTCTTATAAAACTTCTCTTAAAAGAAGAAGAACCTACATCTGGAACAATTTTACTTAATAAAATCGACATAACAAATGTAAAAAATAGAAAGGTACCATATATCAGAAGAAATTTAGGAGTGGTTTTTCAAGATTTTAGACTACTTCCAAATAAAACTGTATATGAGAACATATCATTTGCTATGGAAATTGTAGGCGCACATCCAAAGGAGATAAGGAGAAGTGTTCCCATGGTATTGAGTATGGTGGACTTAAGTAGGAAGGCTGACTCTTATCCAGATCAGTTATCAGGAGGGGAACATCAAAGAGTTGCTATAGCTAGAGCTATTGTTAACAATCCACCAGTACTTATTGCAGATGAGCCTACAGGGAACCTTGATCCTGATACAGCTTGGGATATCATGAAAATTTTGCAGGACATAAACAGAAGGGGAACCACTATACTCATGGCTACTCATGCAAAAGATATAGTAAATATTATGAAAAAGAGAGTAATAGCAATTGAAGCAGGAAGAATTGCAAGAGATGAGGAGAAAGGTGTGTATGAGTATGAAGTTTAGAGTGTTTAAAAATATTCTCAAGCAAGGCTTTCAAGGATCATGGCGTAACAGAGGAATGGGACTAGCATCAATAGGTTCTATAACTGCAGTACTCATAATACTTGGAATGGTTTTGATTATTATACTAAGTATTAATAATGTGGTTGTAGAAACTAAAAATAAATTTGATGAAATTCATGTTTTTTTAGAAGATGATTTAGATGAAGAGCAATTAGCTAAAATTGAAGACAAAATGAAAGATTCTGAAGGCGTCAAGGCTGTGATATACCAATCAAAAGAACAAGCTATGGAGATAATGAAAAACGATTGGGGAGATAAGGCTTCTCTGTTAGAAGGTCTAGAAGATAATCCACTACCTAATTCATATATTATTCAACTTAAAGATATCGAATATGCAGATATTGTAGTAGGCAACTTAAAAGGAATACAAGGTGTAGAAAAAATACAATACTATAAAGATATTATAGATAATTTATTGACAATGGCTAATTATATAAAAATAGCAGGCATTGTCATAATAGTAGTTTTAATGTTCATTTCAGTATTTATTATTTCGAATACCATTAAGATAACAGTTACAGCAAGAAAAAGAGAAATAAATATTATGAAATATGTAGGAGCAACCAATAGCTATATTAGGGGACCTTTTGTGATTGAAGGGGTTATTTTAGGACTAATAGGGGCAGGACTATCTATACTTATAGTGAATTATGGATATGAATACCTCTTTAAAGTAATAAACGAAAAACTATATGTGATTTTTACGGTGTATCTAGTATCACCACATGCACTATTAAAAGACATAACAATTATGTTTACATCTATCGGAGTAGGAATAGGTACACTTGGTAGTTTAGTATCACTAAAAAGATTCTTAAATGCTTGAGAAAAGGAGGGTTTGCAAATGAAACGGAAGATTGCCTTTGTTGTTTTGATTGCCATATTAGCAATGGCTTTTACTACAGTTTATGCAGACAATAGTTTAAACAAACAATTGAAGGAAACTCAAAGAAAACAACAAAATGTCAATAAGGAAAAGAAAGAGTTAGAAAAAACACAAGAAGAATTATCGAAAGAAATAGATAATCTAGACAGAGAAATAGATTCTGTTGGGCTAGAATTAGAAAGTGTAGAAAAACAATTAGCTAAAATTACAAAAGACATAGAAAAGACTACAAATGATATAAAAGAGGCAGAGGATAAGATAGAGGATAAGAATGACACTCTTAATTCTAGGTTGAGAGTTATGTATGAAAATGGAAATGTAGGTTATTTAGAAGTATTACTTTCAGCAACTAGTATAAGTGATTTTCTAGCTAGAAAGGAAATGGTACAAGCTATAGTAGAACATGATACAGAATTGCTTAAGTTCATGAAAGAACAAAGAAATATTGTAGTTAAGAAAGAAAAAGAATTGCAAGGACAAAAGGCATCTGTAGAAGTTACAAAGAGAAAAATTGATGAGAAAAAGAATCAATTAGTTGTTGCTACAAGAAATAAAGAAAGTCGTATGAAAGATTTAGAAAAAGACATAAAAGAATTAGAGAAAATGGAAGACCAATTAATAAAGACTGCAAATGAGATAAAATCTAAAATTCGTAGTCTTCAGGTAAAAACTGGTCCTTATTCAGGGGGCAAAATGGGCTGGCCGGTACCTGGTCATTCTAGGATTAGTTCTCCTTTTGGATATAGAATTCATCCTATATTTAAAACCAAAAAACTACATACTGGAATAGATATCCCAGCTCCAACGGGTACATCTATAGTTGCTGCTTCTGATGGAACAGTTATTTTTGCAGGTTGGCTTGGTGGCTACGGAAAGGCTGTAATGGTTGACCACGGTGGAGGTATTGTTACACTATATGGGCATAATTCTTCACTAAGTGTATCAGTAGGTACAGAAGTAAAAAGAGGTCAAACTATTGCAAAAGCAGGTAGCACAGGATACTCAACAGGACCACATTGTCACTTTGAAGTTAGAAGGAATGGTTCCTATGAAGACCCTATTTCATGGTTAAAGGGAAAATAACAGTAGAGAGGGACAAGATTTAATGTCCCTTTTTTATAACTCATAGGAAAGTTCTAGTTTTCCTTAATATAAAACTTTTCGAAATGAGTTTCAAAAAAGGCTTCCTTATAATGCTTTTATAGAAGCCTTTTTTATATTCTTTTCTTTTTGAAGTTTCACTTTCTTATTATTTGTCAATAATAAGATATATGAACTTAATTTTGAAACTAATAGTCCTAGTGGTATAATGTAAAAGTAGTTTTAATAATATTAAATACATAATGCTTATTAATAGGGGTGAATAGAATGTCAAAGAAAAAGAGCATAACGTTAACTGTTTTATTAGTCATAGTTACAAATATTATTACATTTGGGGTAAGTACTATATTACCAACTCCATTAAATAAAAAGGTAATGATTTCAAAATCCGAATACAATGAATTGCTATCATTTTACAATGATTATTCTAAATTAATGGCGGTGGAAAACTCTATAAAGAAAAACTTCTTAAAAGAAGTAGGTGAGGAAAAACTTCTAGATGGGCAATTAAAGGGTATGTTACAGTCACTAGAAGATCCGTATTCAATATATATGACAAAAGAAGAATTTGATGATTTCATGGAGCATACAAAGGGAATATATGGGGGAATAGGAGTCATTGTTTCTCCAGGTGAAGATAACTTGATAACAGTTGTTTCACCAATAGAAGATACTCCTGGGGAGAAAGCTGGTATAAAAACTGGTGATAAAATAATTAAAGTAAATGGTAAAGAATTTACAGCTGATAAAATGGATATGGCAGTAAAAATAATGAAAGGGAAACCAGGAGAAAATGTGATTTTAACTATATTAAGAGAAGATAAAGAAGGAAAGAAAAATCAATTTGATTTGACAATAAAGAGAGAAGAAATAAGATTGAAGAGTGTAAAATCAAGTGTTGTTGAAAATAGTATTGGCTACATTAAGATTATTTCTTTTGATGATTTAACTTATGAAGATTTCAAAGAAGAACTTAAAAAACTTCAAAAGCAAAAAGTAAAGGGCATTGTATTAGACTTAAGAAATAATCCTGGAGGACTTTTAGATGTATGTGCCAATATTGCTGATGAATTTTTAGATGAAGGAGATATAGTATATACAGAAACTAGGAATGGTGAAAGAGAATATTTGAAGTCAAATAAAAAGAGCATAGACCTACCACTTGTATTACTTGTTAATGAAGGAAGTGCTAGTGCTTCAGAAATATTAGCAGGTGCTATTAAGGATAGAGAAAGAGGAGTATTAGTAGGGACTAAGACTTTTGGTAAGGGTATAGTTCAAAGGATATTTAAACTTCCTGATGGTTCTGGATATAAATTGACTGTATCAGAGTATTTTACACCTAATGGAACTAATATCCATGGCATAGGAATTACTCCAGATGTAGTAGTTGAATTGCCAGAGGATGTTGAGTTTATTGGAATAGAAAATTTAAAGGAAGATATACAACTGCAAAAGGCTTTAGGAATTTTAAAGGAAAAAATGGGCCAATAGTAAATTGATATATTATAGGAGAGTTGTATATGTTAGATTTTAAGACTATTTTGTTTTATTCGGTACATTCTATATTGACTTCACTTAAGTCACCAATATATTGGGTTGTAGTAGTCATAGTGTATTTTCAATATAGAAAGCTAGGGAAAATGGAAAAGATGATTTTGGGCTCCAATAGGGAGCCCTTATACAAAAGGATGATTACTTCAACTATCTTAGGGCTCTTAGGTGGGATAGTTGCAAGTATCATATTTATTTCATTGGGAACTACAATAGAAGGAAATGATTTTTTATTTATACTTCCCACAGCACTATTACTTTCTCTTATTCATCCAAGATTTATATGCTTTTCATATGCAGGAGGTCTCATATCTTTAATAAGTCTAATTTTTGGTTTCCCTAAGATCAATGTAGTAAGCGTTATGACTGTAGTAGCTGTACTTCATTTAGTTGAGAGTTTACTCATAATAATAGATGGACATAGTGGACGAATGCCTATTTTCATGGAAAAAGACAATGAGATAGTGGGTGGTTTCAACATGAATAGGTTTTGGCCTATGCCATTCTTAATATTGGTTCAAGGAGATAGAGTTTATCCAATGGTCATAATAGCTATACTAGGATATGGGGATTATGTTCTAACCAAGTTTCCTAAAGAAAAAACAAGAGAAACTTCAGGAATGTTACTATTATTTAGCTTAGTACTTCTACTATTGTCTCAACTTTCTAAACAACATAATATATTATTATACCCTTTAGCTATTTCTTCTCCATTACTACATGAATTCATAATACAATTTGGAAGAAGGAGAGAAGAAAATAGAAGGCCTATATTTGTACCCTCATCTATGGGGCTAAAAATACTTGATACATTGCCAAATGGTGTTGGGGAAAAAATAGGACTTAAAACTGGAGATATACTAATTAGTATAAATGGTGATAGGATAAATTCTAAAAGGGATATAGTAGAGTCACTTATGCTGAAACCTAAATATATCTGGTTAGATGTACTGGACATGAAAAAAGGACTCATAACAAAGGAATATAAGAATTATCGTGAAGGAATAGATGGCCTAGAAGTATTAGTTATACCTAAAGTACCTGAGTATACTTTTGTTATGGAAGAAGGAAAAAGTTCAATAAGAAGGCTAATAGAAAAGATAAAAAATAAGGGTACCCCTTAGTGAAAAGGGTCCCTTATTTTTTATCTTTGATTTTCATCTTATTTAAATCAATTGAATATATTATATGTCTTTTACTATTATCTAATGGAGGGGAAAGTGAGATATATCCTTTGTTTAATTCTTCATCATAGTAAATTTTCTCATCATTAATTCTAGCTATTTCTCGTACTTTTTCTTCTAGTATATTGTAGTAAGAGAGTTTATAATCATTTTCACAACCGTTTTTTTCTATAAGAAGCAATACTTCAGGTTTTATTTGTAAATAGTTTTTTACATTGATATTTGTTGGCATTTTTATCTTTTTATGTTTTACATCGTAAAGTAATAGTCTATCTTCATTTTTATCAGAAATATTTTTTAGATATATAATAGTATTTTTATCAATAAAACTTATGTTGTGACCTTCGTCAATCTTATCTAAGGATAATCCATCCTTTGTTATAAATATATTTTTATTTATCTTTTTTTCATCATATTCCGTAAAAACTATTAAATCATTTTCAATATCAAAGCTAGACACATTTTTAGGAATCTTATATATCTCTTCTACACTATTGTTTTTGGTATTATATAAAAATAGTTTAGAAGAACCTTTTGATTCGTTATCTATAAAGTAAAGATTGTTTGCATTTTTCCATTCCATATTCCAAGTATGGCTATGACCAACAGGGGTTATTTTATGTATAACCTTTTTTGCTATATTGATTAAATAAATATTAGTGACTCCATTATCATTTTCAATTAAAGATATATTCTTGTAATCTGGACTAAATTTTGATAAATAGATAGAATGGTTGGTTTCATATATTTGTTGTTTTTCTTTTTTTTCTAAATCATAAAGCCATAAGATATCAACAGTTTCATTATTAACCGAATTTTCTTGTTTGTATAACAAATATTTTTTGGGTATATAATCTAATATTGTTCCATCATCAATATAGTCAGAAACAATATCTTTGTCAGAGTCAATTATTTCTCCTGTTAAGGCGTCAGCTTTTACATTTAAATTTATTAAAGGTGCTTGTAAATTACCTCTATCAAATATACCTTTGAAAACTATATTCCATACAAAGCTGTCTTTGTATCTTACAAGACTAACATCAGGTATGGAACTTGGTGTAATTTTAAATTGAGCATAGATATTATTGAGTATTTCAGTTTTTCCAAACTTTAATTCTATTGGCGAATAATTTTCATTTATTATATTAAATTTAAAATTACTTGCTTTGCTATCTAAATTTTTATCGAGAAGTACGGTAGCTTGAGGTATTGCTAATTGAGTTTTATCATCTTCTAATAGTCTATTAGCATATATATTTATTTCGTTATTTTTCTTAGTTATTTTATCTATAGTTACTCCAGAACATTCTATTAGTCCAAAGCTTATAGATAGTTTAGTTTTATCGTTTTTTGTAATGGTTTCTACTTTTGGTTCTAATGTTTGATATCCTTTGGAAAGTACTATTTTTTCAATTTTAAACCCTAATATTTCTTCGGCAGGCTCTAATTCAGTAATTTTATTAGTGTTGCATGCAGTAAGAGTTATTATCAAGAATGTCACAAATGTTAATAAAACTATTTTTTTCATAAATGGCCTCCTCCTTATATAGATAGTTTATACTATTCAACAAATAAGTTCAATGTCCTTTTTTTTAGATAAAAAACTTTAAAATATATTTGATTTTATTTAAATATATATTATAATTGAAGTATGTTTCGAACTAGTGTTCAAATATGAGGTGAAGATATGAGTAAATTTGAGATAAAATCAAGTTATAAACCAACTGGTGATCAGCCAGGGGCTATAGAAAAATTGTCTAAAGGTTTAATGAGTGGAAGTAAATATCAGACATTGCTAGGAGTTACTGGCTCAGGAAAAACTTTTACTATGGCTAATATTATTGAAAAAGTTCAAAGACCTACATTAGTAATAGCACATAATAAAACATTGGCGTATCAATTGGCTAGTGAATTTAGAGAGTTTTTCCCAAATAATGCTGTTGAATACTTTGTTAGTTATTACGATTATTACCAACCAGAGGCATATGTACCCCAAACAGATACTTATATTGAAAAGGACGCTTCTATAAATGATGAAATAGACAAACTAAGGCACTCTGCAACAGCATCTTTATTTGAGAGAAGAGATGTTATTATAGTAGCAAGTGTTTCTTGTATATATGGTTTAGGGGACCCTATTGATTATGAAAATTTAGTGGTCTCTATTCGACCAGGAATGATAAAGGATAGAGATGAGATCATAAGAAAACTTGTAGATATTCAATATATTAGAAATGACATAAATTTTACTAGAGGCACTTTTAGAGTTAGAGGGGATGTGTTAGAGATATTTCCTGCTTCTTCAAGTGAAAACACCATTCGTGTAGAATTCTTTGGAGATGAAATAGATAGGATAGTAGAAGTAAACTACCTTACTGGGGAGATTATAGGACTTAGAAGTCATGTTTCTATATTTCCTGCTTCTCACTTTGCCACTTCTCCAGAAAAGATAGAGAGAGCTATTAAAAGCATTGAAGTTGAATTAGATGATAGATTGAAGGAGCTTAGAGGTCGAGATAAGCTATTAGAAGCACAAAGGTTAGAACAGAGAACTAGATATGATATTGAGATGCTTGAAGAAATGGGATATTGTCAGGGGATAGAAAACTATTCTAGACATATTAGTGGTAGGCCTAAGGGAAGTAAGCCTTATACATTAATAGATTATTTCCCAGATGATTTTTTGATAATAGTGGATGAATCTCATGTGACTATTCCTCAAATAAGGGGTATGTATGAAGGAGATAGATCTAGGAAGACCACATTAGTAGAATATGGATTTAGACTTCCATCTGCATTGGACAATAGGCCACTTAAGTTCAACGAGTTTGAGGAACATATAAACCAAATATTATTTGTAAGCGCTACTCCAGGACCATATGAATTAGAGCATTCAGAAAGAATAGTCGAACAAATCATAAGACCTACAGGACTATTAGATCCAGAAATTATAGTTAGACCAACTGAAAACCAAATAGATGATTTAGTAAAAGAGATTAGAATTCGTGAAAAGAAAAATGAAAGAGTACTCATTACTACATTGACTAAAAAAATGTCTGAGGATCTTACAAATTACTTTAAGGAAATTGGAATTAAGGTGACTTATCTACATTCTGATATAGATACTATTGAAAGAATGGAAATAATAAGGGATTTGAGATTAGGTAAATATGATGTATTAGTTGGAATTAACCTCTTGAGGGAGGGATTAGATTTGCCGGAAGTTTCCCTTGTTGTAATATTGGATGCAGATAAAGAAGGATTTTTAAGATCAGAAACATCTATGATACAGACCATAGGTAGAGCAGCGAGAAACTCATCAGGAAAGGTAATAATGTATGCAGATAATATGACTAAATCAATGAAAAGGGCAATTTTTGAAACAAACAGAAGAAGGAAAATTCAAAATGAGTACAATGTGGTGAATAATATTACTCCTAAGACTATAGTAAAGGGAATTAGGGATGTGATAGAAGCAACAAAGGTTGTTGAAGATGATGAGGCATATGCTACTCAAAGGATGTCTAAGGAGGAAATACTAGAAATAATACAAGGATTAGAAGAAGAAATGTTAAAGGAAGCAGAGATGTTGCATTTTGAAAGAGCGGCAGAGTTGAGGGATAGAATAGTAGAATTAAAAAAGAATTTATAATAGAGGTGAATAAATGTCAAAAGATAAGATTATTATTAAAGGTGCAAGGGAACATAATCTTAAGAATGTAGATTTGGAACTTCCCAGGAATAAATTTATAGTATTTACAGGTTTAAGTGGTTCAGGTAAATCATCTTTGGCTTTTGATACCATATATGCAGAAGGACAGCGTAGATATGTAGAAAGTCTTTCTGCTTATGCAAGGCAGTTTTTGGGGCAAATGGAGAAGCCAGATTTAGATTATATAGAGGGATTGTCACCATCTATATCCATTGACCAAAAGACAACTAGCAAAAACCCAAGGTCAACAGTAGGAACTGTTACTGAGATCTATGATTATTTAAGATTACTATATGCTAGAATAGGAACACCCTATTGTTATAAATGTGGTAAGGAGATAGCTAGTCAAACTGTAGACCAAATGGTAGATAGGGTCATGGAACTTGAAGAGAGAAGTAGAATCCAAGTTTTAGCGCCAATTGTGAGAGGGAAAAAGGGTGAGCATCAAAAAATATTGGAATCTATAAAAAAGGAAGGTTTCATAAGAGTAGTAGTAGATGGGGAAATGCATGAAGTTACCGATGACATAGCATTAGAGAAAAATAAAAAGCATAATATAGAAGTTGTAGTAGATAGATTGATTGTAAAGGAAGGAATAGAGGGAAGATTAGCTGATTCTATTGAAACAGCTTTAAAGCTTGCTGATGGCTTGGTTATTATAGATATCATTGATGGTGAGGAGATACTTTTTAGTCAAAAGCTAGCTTGTCCTGATTGTGGTGTTGTTATAGAGGAGCTTTCACCTAGAATGTTTTCTTTCAACAGTCCCTTTGGAATGTGTCCTACTTGTAATGGAATAGGATACTACAAGGAAATAGATACAGAGATGATTATACCAAATCCAAGCTTAAGTATTGATGAGGGGGGACTTGCCCCGTATAGTAATTCAGGAGAGGATACCTATTATTATCAGATTTTTAAGACACTTGGGGAGTATCATAAATTTGGTATGAATGAACCTTTAAAAGATGCACCAAAGGAATTTATGGATGAGCTTTTATATGGGACAAAGAGGATAATTGAGTTTAAATTTGAAAGTCATTTTAATGGTTCTAGGTCTTATAAGGGAACTTTTGAAGGAATAATACCAAATCTTGAAAGAAGATATAGGGAAACTAATTCCGATTTTATGAGAGAGAGAATAGATGGATTCATGACAGAAAACCCTTGTCCTCACTGTCATGGAAAAAGGCTTAAAGAAGAGGTATTGGCAGTAAGGATAAATGGTTTAAATATAGCAGAAGTAACAGATCTTTCTATAAAAGAATCTTTAAAATTTTTCAAAAATCTAGAACTAACAGAAAGACAAAGAATTATAGGTGAACAAGTTTTAAAAGAAATAATAGAGAGACTTAGCTTTTTACAAGATGTTGGATTGAATTATTTAACTTTATCAAGGAGTGCTGGTTCTCTTTCAGGGGGAGAATCTCAAAGGATAAGATTGGCTACTCAAATAGGCTCTAGTCTTGTGGGAGTTGTATATGTACTAGATGAACCTAGTATTGGGCTTCATCAAAGGGACAATGCTATGCTTCTTAAGACTTTGAGAAATCTTACAGATTTGGGAAACACACTTATAGTTGTAGAACATGATGAGGATACTATGTATAGTGCAGACTATATAGTGGATATAGGCCCAGGTGCAGGACTTCATGGAGGATATGTTGTAGCTGAGGGAGATTTGGAAGATATAAAGAATAGTGAAGAGTCTATAACAGGTCAATACCTATCAGGTAGAAAGCAAATCAAAATACCTGACGAAAGAAGAAGTTCTAATGGTAAATCTATAAAAATAATAGGTGCTAAGGAAAATAATTTAAAAAATATAGATGTAGAAATTCCATTAGGTGTTTTCACATGTATTACTGGAGTTTCTGGTTCAGGAAAGAGTAGTTTGATAAATGAAATATTGTATAAGAGTTTGGCACAAAATTTAAATAAAGCAAAGACAAAGCCAGGTAAACATAAGGAGATAAAAGGTCTTGAAAATCTAGACAAGGTAATAGAAATTGACCAATCTCCTATAGGGAGAACACCTAGGTCTAATCCTGCAACTTATACAGGAGTGTTTGACTATATAAGAGATGTATTTGCTATGACCCCAGAGGCAAAGATGAGAGGTTACAATAAGGGAAGATTTAGTTTTAACGTAAAAGGTGGAAGATGTGAAGCTTGTAGCGGGGATGGAATAATAAAAATAGAGATGCACTTTTTACCTGATGTGTATGTTCCTTGTGAAGTGTGTAAAGGAAAGAGATACAATAGAGAAACTTTACAAGTAAAATATAAGGGTAAAACTATCTCTGATGTATTAGATATGACTGTAGAAGAATCATTAGAATTCTTTGAGAATATACCAAGGATTAAGAGAAAGCTACAGACATTAAATGATGTGGGGCTAGGATATATAAAACTTGGGCAACCTTCCACTCAACTATCTGGTGGAGAAGCTCAAAGGATAAAACTAGCTACAGAGTTGAGTAAAAGAAGCACAGGAAAGACATTATATATATTAGATGAGCCAACAACTGGTCTTCATATGGATGATATCCATAAGCTTATAAAAGTCTTAGATAAGCTAGTAGAAGGGGGAAATACAGTAGTTGTAATAGAGCACAATCTAGATGTGATAAAGACTGCAGATTATATCATAGATTTAGGCCCAGAAGGTGGAGATGAAGGTGGAACAATAGTAGCTACAGGAACTCCAGAAGAAGTAGCAAAAGTAAAATCCTCCTACACAGGTCAATTCTTAAAAAATATATTAAAGTAAGGCATGGTATTCTGACGTAAAAAAGGCTTCCTTAAAATATTTAAAAGGAAGTCTTTTTTTGTTGACAATTTTAAAAAATAAGAATATTATATAATCATAAGAACATATACGTATATAGGCATATACTATATTAAACTGAGGGGGTGTTACAAATGGATAAATTAATTAATTTTTTCAAAGTACTATCAGATGACACTCGTTTGAGAATAATTGTGCTTCTTTACCACGGGAAACTTTGTGTTTGTCAAATATGTGGAGTAACAGATATATCTCAGCCCAATGTATCTAAGCATTTGGCAAAGCTTAGGGATATGGGATTTGTAAAAGATGAAAGGCAAGGGCAATTTATCTATTATTATTTGAGTTTAGAAGAAGCTATTTTTAGTGAAATAATAAAAAAAATAGTTAAAAATATTGATGACTATCCAATATTAAAATCTGATATTGGAAAACTTAATAATATTGATACCTATTTAGAAAACTGTGGGAAATAATATGATTGGAAGGAGAGTGACTATGGCAATTTTTCGTTTTTTAAATGATCAACTATTGAAGATGAATTGGCTTTGGGAACTGGTAAGGCTATTAGTTGAAAAAGTATTTAAAATGTCCATAGATACAAGAGTAGGTGGAAGTGTTCACTTTTTTATATATGATACTATTAAAATATTCATCCTGTTATCTGTACTAATATTTATGATCTCCTATATACAAAGTTATTTTCCACCAGAGAGAACTAAGATAATTCTAGGAAGAGTTAAAGGGATAAAGGGTAATATTTTAGGAGCATTACTTGGAACTATAACTCCATTTTGCAGTTGTTCTAGTATACCATTGTTTTTAGGGTTTACCTCTGCAGGGCTTCCATTGGGAGTTACATTTTCTTTTTTAATATCATCTCCCCTTGTAGATTTAGCTTCATTCTTACTATTAGTATCCTTCTTTGGAGTAAAGATTGCAGTTGCTTATGTAGTTGTAGGACTTATACTTGCAGTAGTAGGTGGTACTATTATTGATAAATTAAATATGAATAAATATGTTGAAGATTATGTGTGGGGAATACAAGCTGGTGATGTAGAAATAGAAGAATTAACCAAAAGAGATAGAGTAGAGTTTGCAAAGAGTCAAGTAAAAGACATAGTCCATAGAGTTTGGATTTATATATTCCTTGGAGTAGGAATAGGAGCAGCAATTCACAATTGGATTCCACAAACAGTTATTGAAAAGGTTATAGGTGGGAACAATCCATTTGCAGTATTTTTAGCTACATTTATAGGGATTCCAATATATGCTGATATCTTTGGTACTCTACCCATAGCAGAAGCTTTAGTAGGCAAAGGAGTAGGCTTAGGAACAGTATTATCATTCATGATGGGAGTTACTACTCTTTCACTACCATCAATGATAATGTTAAGTAAAGTTATTAAACCAAAATTGTTGGCGTTATTTATAATTATAGTGACTATTGGAATAATTATAATAGGTTATTCATTTAATCTATATTCGTATATTTTTATATAAAGGAGAGTGTAAATATGATAATAAAGATATTGGGGACTGGATGTTCTAAGTGTAACAATTTAGAGAAAAATGTAAGAGAAGCTATAGATGAGTTAGGTATTGAAGCAACTGTTGAAAAGGTAGTGGATTTGCCAAAGATTATGAAATATGGAGTTATGAGTACTCCTGCATTGGTAATTGATGAAAAGGTTAAAACTGTTGGTAGAGTATTAGATACAAAGGAGATTAAAGAACTAATTAAGGGTTAATATAAGTATTTTCCTTAAAAAACCATTACAAGGGACGATTCTATATCAGAATCGTCCCTTGTTTTGATTAAATATTGTTGTTTTTCAAATTGCTCTTGACATAGTAGTAAATCTTTGTTAAGTTAAAAAGAAAAATATTGTCTGTTCGTGTGTGGTATACTATAGAATAGATAAAAATAAAAGGAGGAGTTTACCTTGGAATTTGTCGGTGAAGGTTTGACTTTTGATGATGTTCTATTATTGCCATGTAAATCTGAAGTATTACCCAAGGAAGTAAAAACATATACACATTTAACGAGGAAGATAAAATTAAACATTCCACTTATGAGTGCTGGAATGGATACGGTAACTGAAGCTAGAATGGCAATTGCCATGGCTAGAGAAGGTGGAATAGGGATAATCCATAAAAATATGACTATTGAAGAACAAGCTTTGGAAGTTGACAAAGTAAAAAGGTCTGAACATGGAATTATAACAGATCCATTTTATTTGTCCCCAGATCATATTGTTTCAGATGCTCTTGAAGTTATGGAGAGATATCATATTTCAGGAGTACCTATTACAAATAAAGATGGAAAGCTTGTAGGTATTATAACTAATAGGGATATTAGATTTGAAAAAGATACATCTAAGAAGATAAATGAGGTTATGACAAAGGATAATTTAGTTACAGCTACTCAAGATATTTCTATGGATGAAGCATTAGAAATAATGAAGGAACATAAGATTGAAAAGCTTCCATTAGTTGATGAAAATTATATGCTTTCAGGTCTTATTACAATTAAAGACATAGAAAAATCTATTCAATATCCAAATTCAGCTAAGGATAGTTCAGGAAGACTTCTTTCAGGTGCAGCTGTTGGAGTTACTGAAGATATGATGGAAAGAGTTGATGCGTTAGTTAAAGCAAAAGTAGATGTAATAGTTGTAGATACAGCCCATGGACATTCTCAAGGAGTAATAAAAGCAGTTAAGAGAATAAAAACAGAATATCCAGATCTTGAAGTAATAGCTGGTAATGTTGCAACTGGTGAAGCTACACTTGATTTAATTAAGGCTGGAGCAGATGCAATTAAAGTAGGTATAGGGCCTGGTTCAATTTGTACTACTAGAGTAGTAACAGGCATTGGTGTACCTCAAATTAGTGCTATTATTAATTGTGTAGAAGTAGCTAAGGAACATGAAATACCTATTATTGCAGATGGTGGTATTAAGTATTCTGGAGATATAACAAAGGCACTAGCAGCAGGAGCTAATGTAGTTATGATTGGTTCACTATTTGCTGGAACTAGTGAAAGTCCAGGAGAAGAAGAACTTTATGAAGGAAGAAGATTTAAAGTATATAGAGGTATGGGATCTTTGTCAGCAATGCAAGCAGGTAGTAGAGATCGATACTTCCAAGAAGATACTAAGAAATTAGTTCCTGAAGGAGTAGAAGGAAGAGTTCCTTATAGAGGACCACTAGGAGATGTAGTATATCAACTAATGGGTGGATTGAGATCAGGAATGGGCTATGTAGGTGCGAAAAACTTAGTAGAATTAAATCAAAAAGCTAGATTTGTGAAAATAAGTGGTGCAGGACTTATAGAAAACCATCCTCATGATATTCATATAACAAAAGAAGCTCCAAATTATAGCGTTAGATAGATAAAGGGAGGTTTTGCCTTGATTTTAGTAATAGATTTTGGTGGTCAATACAGTCAACTTATAGGGAGAAGAGTAAGGGAATCAAAAGTTTATTGTGAAATTGTTCCTTATGATTATCCTATTGAAAAAATAAAAGCAAAGAATCCAGAAGGAATAATTCTTTCTGGTGGTCCTGCTAGTGTGTATGGAGAAGATTCTCCCAAATGTGATGTGGGAGTATTTAAACTAGGAGTTCCAGTATTGGGAATATGCTATGGCAGCCAACTTATGGCTGAAACTCTAGGCGGAAAAGTGTCTAGAGCTTCTACAAGAGAATATGGAAAAACTAAAGTAGATGTTAATAATCACAGCTTATTATTCAAGGGATTAGATAATAAGATAACTACTTGGATGAGTCATACAGATTTTATTGAAAAGGCTCCAAATAGTTTTAATATAGTTGGAAGTACTCCACTATGTCCAGTGGCAGCTATGGAAAATGTGGAAGATAAATTGTATGGAGTTCAATTTCATCCAGAAGTAGAACATACACAAGGTGGAAGAGAAATACTAAAGAACTTCCTATATGAAATATGTGGATGTTCACTTGATTGGACTATGGAAGATTTCATTAAAAAATCCATAGAGAAGATTAAAAATGAAATTGGAGACGGAAAGGCTATATGTGCCCTTTCAGGTGGGGTAGATTCATCTGTAGCAGCAGTATTAGTCCATGAAGCTATAGGAGACAATTTAGTCTGTGTTTTTGTAGATCATGGTTTACTTAGAAAAGATGAAGCAGAACAGGTAATATCTTTGTTCAAAGAAAAGTTTCACATGAATCTTATAGCAGTAGATGCTAGAGAAAGATTCTTAAATAAATTATCTGGAGTTACTGAACCAGAAAGAAAGAGAAAGATTATTGGCGAAGAATTTATAAGGGTATTTGAAGAAGAACAAGGAAAATTGACAGGAATAGATTATCTTGTTCAAGGTACAATATACCCTGATGTAGTTGAAAGTGGTAGTGGAAAATCATCTGTTATCAAGAGTCATCACAATGTAGGAGGACTTCCTGAGGATGTAAACTTTACATTAGTAGAGCCTCTTAGACAATTGTTTAAAGATGAAGTAAGGGAAGTAGGAAGAAAACTAGGACTTTCTAGTGATGTAGTAGATAGGCAACCATTCCCAGGACCAGGATTAGCTATTAGAGTTCTTGGAGAAGTAACAGAAGATAAGCTTAAAATTGTAAGAGAAGCAGACTTCATCTTTAGAGATGAAATCAAAAAAGCAGGTTTAGACAAAGAAATCTGGCAGTACTTTGCAATGTTACCTAACATAAGAAGTGTAGGAGTAATGGGAGACGAAAGAACCTATTCTTATACAATAGGACTTAGAGCAGTAACAAGTATAGACGGTATGACAGCAGATTGGGCTAAGATACCACTAGATGTACTAGAAAAGATTTCAAACAGAATAGTAAATGAAGTAGATAATGTAAATAGAGTAGTATATGATATAACAAGCAAACCACCAGCTACTATTGAGTGGGAGTAACACCCAATTTATCAAGCCCGAAGGGCGAAGATAAATTGATGGAGTTACCCCTGCAAGGATTTCCAATTTCATGAGAGCGAAGCGAACAAATGAAATTGATGAAATCTACTGCTAGAATAGTACCCAGTGAAACGAGCGATAGTGAAGTTGAACTGTAGGTACTACCCCTGTCAGGGTTGGCGAGGCTTGTAGCGACCAAAGGGAGCTAGAAGTCTGCAACCTACGGCGTGGAGTAGGTAGGATATAGTATTTTCAATGATTGTAGGATTTGAATTGTAGGTTAAATAAGATTAGGTGGCTCCGATTTTTGGCACTATAGGTGTCAGAAGGGAGTCATCTATTTTTATTTTTTGGAGGTGTTATTTCAGGTGGAAAAAGTGAAAAGGGAGCCTACAATTAAAAGAAGAAAAAATCTATTAATCAGTAAGGTACCAAACATAAGCTATAATGATTATAAATGTCAAGATTAAAATGTAACTTTTTGATCATTTAAGAATGTATCTTTTTTACTCATCCTTTTGTTTAAAATGATCTTTTAATCGATATGATTTTCCATTAATAGAAACAACATGAGCATGGTGTAAAATCCTATCTAAGATAGCATTTGCAATAACTGGATCATAGAAAACATCATCCCAAGC
>Ga0129309_1000088_pt1 | contig 78906 bp, 100 predicted proteins | sample L1105metagenome_FD_94439 | JGI IMG/M metagenome (GOLD analysis project Ga0129309, IMG submission 94439) | Ring-tailed lemur group fecal microbial communities from Wisconsin, USA - L1105 metagenome | ecosystem: Host-associated > Mammals > Digestive system > Large intestine > Fecal | place: USA...
TAAGAAAGCTTGCAGAAAACTCCAATGCAACAGTAGTAGAAATCCAAGCTGTAACGGAAGGAATAACTAAAGCAGTAAGTCAATTAGTAAACAATACCACTAAATTAGTGAACTTCTTAGAAACTGATATAATAGGAGACTACGAAATGATGGTACAGGCTGTAAGTGAATACAAAGATGATGGTTCTTCACTTAACAATATTATTTCAGATCTTTCGGCAACATCAGAAGAATTATCAGCTTCGATAAATCAAGTATCTATGTCTATAAATGATATATCTATAACCGTGGAAGAATCCACAACAGCAACGACAAATATTGCAAACATGAATATGAACATAGTGGAAGCTATAAATGATATCAATAACATAATGGAAAAGAACAAAGAAGTATCAGATAAGTTAGAGAGAATAGTTTCACAAGTGAAATACTAGTAGAGTAACCCAGCTAAGGGATGTAAACTTTGGCTGGGTTTTCATATCTAAAAAAACAATAATAAAACAATATCTTATTGAATTTTTCTATAGTAGTTATTTAAGTTAATCTATAATGATATAATATCCTTGAAAATTAATATGAGGGGGATATGACAATGGCTGACTACAGAGATATGTGGAAAGATTTAAATGTGGATTTAGAGAAACATGATCAATTATGTGAGATACTTCCAGAATTATATGGAGAAACCTATTTGACACAGGAAAATAGGCCAGAAGGGATGAACTATTTTAATTATGTAGTAGCAGAAGTTCATGGTGCAAGAATTCAAGAACTTGAAGAACATAAGAAAAATGGTCGTAAGATAATAGGTACATTTTGCGTATTTGTTCCTGATGAAGTAATATTAGCAGCTAATGCTGTTAGTGTAGGACTATGTGCAGGAAGTCAATTCTGGATTGAAGATGGAGAAAGAGTACTACCAAGGAATCTATGTCCATTAATCAAAGCTTTTACTGGTGCAAAGATAGGCAGGACTTGCCCCTATTTCCAATCTTGTGATTTATTGGTTGGGGAAACTACTTGTGATGGAAAGAAAAAAGCTTGGGAAGTGTTAAAGGATTATACCCCTGTTCATGTAATGGAATTGCCTCAAATGAAGAGACCTCAAAACTATGAACAATGGGCAGAAGAGATAAAGTTATTTATAGAAAGAATAGAAGAACTTACAGGGAACAAGGTAACAGTTGAAGGATTACAAAAGGCTATAAAGTTAAACAATAGAAAGAGAAGAGCATTAAAGAGATTGTATGATTTAAGAAAAAATAATCCAGTGCCTATTAGTGGATTAGACGTGTTACTAATTTCACAAATAGCATTTTATGATGATCCTGAAAGATTCATAGAAAAGGTAAATGAATTATGTGATGAGCTAGAAGAAAGAGTTAAAACTATGAAACCTAATGGAAAGAAGAGAATCTTGATAACTGGTACACCTATGGCATTACCAAACTGGAAGATGCATTCAATAGTGGAAGGATTAGATGCTGAAATAGTATTAGAAGAAACTTGTACAGGTAGTAGATATTTTGAAAATGAAGTAGCTGAAGATGGAGAAACATTAGATGAAATCCTTAAGAATTTGGCAGATAGATACATGGGTGTAAACTGCGCCTGTTTTACTCCTAATGATGGAAGAATAGATGATATATTGAAATATGCAAGAGAATATAATGTTGATGGAGTAATCAACTATAACCTATCTTTCTGTCATACTTATGCAGTTGAATACAGCCAAGTAGAAAAAACATTGAAAGAAAATAATATACCAGTAATGATGATAGAAACAGATTATTCAACAGAAGATACTGGTCAAATTAAAACAAGGGTTGAAGCATTTTTGGAGATGATTTAATTTGGAAAGAAACTACATTCTTTTTAATAATCACACCAATGGATTGAAGTTAGAATCATTTCTTAAGAAGAATAGTATAAAATATACCATATCCCCTACTCCGAGAAAACTATCGACAAGCTGTGGTATATCGGTTATGTATAAAAAGGAAGATGAACAAAAGATAAAAGAAATAGTCAAAGATAATGATATAGAAGTAAAAGGATTCTATACAATATAAGAAAACCTAGCCGCATAACCGCATAATTGTGGCTGGGTTTTTTATTTATCGAATTTTTGAGAATAAAGAAGGATTATATATATTAATGTAGAATAATATACTAAGAATAAAAATCAGAAAATTCTTTAAAATCAGAAAGGGAGTGATATATATGAAGTTGAAGGGGAAAATAGTATTATTTACAGTATTAATATGTGTTGTTAGTATTTTATCTGTATCTATTATTAACTTTCAGGTATCAATAAAGAAGTTAGAAGGGGAGGTTAATGAAAAGGTTCAAATTGAAACTATTGGTATTGCTAAAGATATAGATAAGTGGATGGGATTACAAAAAGATTCACTGTATGAAACATCAGAGAATATGATTGTTAATAATAATTTTGAATATAATTTTGCTCGTGATTATTTAAAGAAAGCTGGTGAAAGAAATTCTGGCAATTTATATTATATGTCTTTTTCTGATAAAGAGTTTATAGATGGGTCAGGGTGGATACCAGATAGTAGCTTTGATCCTACGTCTAGGGATTGGTATATTGGGGCTATTTCTAATGAAGATTTTTATATATCCAAACCTTATGTAGATGCTGATACTGGGAAAATGGTTATAGCAATTTCAAAGTCATTTAAAACACTTAGTGGTAGAACTGGGGTTGTAGCTAGTGATATTCAAATTGATTATTTAGTGGACTTAATTTCTTCAGTAGAAGTAGGCGAAGGTTCCTATGCGTTTTTAATAGACAACAAAGGTAATATTGTTACCCATCAAAATGAAGAGTTTAAGCCTAGTGAAGATGCATCTATGAATGTTAATGATATTCTAGGCGGAAAACTTAGTAATATAATGGAAAAGGAAAAGATGGGTATAAGAAGTAGAAGAGTTAAAGACTATGATGGAGTTGATAGATTTTTCTTCTTTGGAGATGTTAAAGAATCTGATTGGAAAGTAGGAGTTGCTGTTTCAGTAGATCACACTGTAGGAGCTATTGACAATGCTATTCACTATACCATATTGGCTACGGTAATTGTATTAGCTATTTCTATAATTGTATCTATGTATATATCAAATTCTATTACAAAACCAATAGTTAGGACGGTTGCAATTGCAGAGAATATAGGAAATCTAAATCTATTAGAAAAAATAGACGAAAAAGATCTAAAGAGGAAAGATGAAATAGGTCAAATGTATTGTTCATTCCAAAACATAATTGATAAACTAAAGATATTTATGAAGGATATGGAAGAATCTATCCGTACTAATCAACAGGTATATGAAAATACTATAGAGAAACTAAACTTCTTAGTAAATAAAGCAGAAGATACTTCAGCAACTACAGAAGAATTGTCAGCAGGAATGGAAGAAACCTCAGCAACAGCTATATCTATAAATGAATCAGCAACTAAAATAGATAGGGCTATTTCCGATTTTGCAGAAAAAGTAGAAGAAGGGGCAACTACTTCAAGTGAAATAAGTACTAAGGCAGATACATTAAGTAGTCAGTTCAATGAAGCCAAAGATAATACTATGGACATATATGTCAGTACAAAGAAAGAAATACAGGATGCAATTGAATCGTCAAAAGAAGTAGAAAAGATAAGTGTATTATCAAATGCAATATTAGAGATAACAGATCAAACAAGTCTACTTGCATTAAATGCAGCCATAGAGGCAGCAAGAGCAGGGGAAACAGGAAGAGGGTTTGCAGTTGTAGCAGATGAGATTAGAAAGCTTGCAGAAAACTCCAATGCAACTGTAGTAGAAATCCAAGCTGTAACGGAAGATATAACAAAGGCTGTAAGGCAATTGGTAAACAATACCACTAAATTAATAAGTTTCTTAGAAAGTGATATAATGAAAGACTATGAAATGATGGTACAGGCTGTAAGTGAATACAAAGATGATGGTTCTTCACTTAACAATATTATTTCAGATCTTTCGGCAACATCAGAAGAATTATCAGCTTCAATAAATCAAGTATCTATGTCTATAAATGATATATCTATAACCGTGGAAGAATCCACAACAGCAACAACCAATATAGCAAACATGAATATGAACATAGTGGAAGCTATAAACAATATTAATGATATAATGGAAAAAAATAAAGAGGTATCTGAAAAGTTAGAGAGAATAGTTTCTCAGGTGAAGTTTTAGTAGAGTAACCCAGCCATAACATATATTATGGCTGGGTTTTTAAATTAAAGTGTATGGTGTATAATAAAATAGTTAGCTAATTTAAATTTTAGGCCCCAGCACTAACTTACTAACTTTTGAAAAGGGCGATTTATATGACTGTAGAATATTTTGAACTAAATAATAGAAGATATCTTGGTAACAAATATAGACTTGTACCTTTTATTAAAAAGGTTGTTAGGGCAAACTGTAAAAATTGTAGTTCATTTTTTGATGTATTTAGCGGTACGGGAGTGGTGGCTGAAGCTTTTAGAGACTATGATTTGATTACCAATGATTTGCTATACAGTAATTATGTAAGTCACTATACTTTTTTTTATAGTGATTATTTTGATAAAGAGAAGCTTATTAAACTTATAGATAATTGGAACAATATTTCTAATATAAAAGAAGAAAATTATATGTCTATTAATTTTGGAGAGAAGTATTATAGCAATAAGGTTGCTAGAAAGATTGGTTATATTAGAGAAGAAATTTCTAAATTATCTAAAAATAAAGAGATTAATAAAAGGGAAGAGTTTATACTTATAGCTTCTTTGATTTATGCAATGGATAAGATTGCAAATACTTGTGGTCATTATGATGCCTATAGAAAGTCTAAAAAATATAATAATGATTTAGTGCTGAAATTTCCAAATATTAAGAAGTGTAAAGACAATAATAAGATTTATAATACTGATTCAAATAAACTTGTTAGGAAAGTTAAAGCTGATATAGCATATATTGATCCACCATATAATTCAAGACAATATTCGGATACATATCATCTTTTGGAAAATGTGGCAAGATGGGAAAAGCCTGAAGTATATGGTGTAGCTGCTAAGATGGATAGGACTAATATCAAGAGTGATTATTGTACAAATAAGGCTTTCCAAACATTTAAAGATCTAATTGACAATTTAGATGTAAAATACATTATTGTCTCCTATAACAATATGGGAGAAAAAGGGGATAGCAGGTCAAATGCAAGGATTACAGATGAAGAAATATTATCTATTTTGAGAGAAAAGGGAGAAGTTGAAGTGTTTGAAAAAGAGTACAAAGCTTTTACAACTGGAAAATCTGAAATTGATAATAATAAAGAAAGGCTATTCTTATGTAAAAAATTTGTTGATATAGCTTCTCCTTTGAATTATACTGGTGGTAAATACAAACTATTAGGACAAATCAAGCCATTATTTCCTCAAAGGATAGACAATATGATTGATTTGTTTTGTGGGGGCTGCAATGTTGGGATTAATGTAGAGTGCAATAATGTGAAGTTTATTGATAGTGAGCCAGGCTTAATAAGATTATTTAATGCATTTAAAACACATTCGAAAGAGGAAATACTAAGTCAAATAGATAGTATAATCAATGATTTTCAATTATCTAATTCTCGAAAATATGGTTATAGCTATTATAATTGTAATAGTAGTAGCGGGTTGGGAAAATATAACAAGGAAAAATATATGCTGTTGAGAGATAAGTATAATAGTAAGCAGGAAGATAATTTTTATTATGATATGGCATTATATATTTTGATAGTATTTGGATTTAATAATCAAATAAGATTTAATCAAAGTGGTGAATTTAATCTTCCTGTTGGGAAGAGAGATTTTAATTCAAGGATGAGAGAGAAACTTATCAATTTTATTGATAGAATTCAAAGCAATAATTATGAATTTATAGCGGAAGATTTTTCAAATATTAATCCTCAAGATATTGAAAAGTCAACATTTGTATATGCTGATCCCCCTTATCTAATAACTACTGCTAGTTATAATGAACAAGGTAAATGGAGTGAACAACATGAAAAGAGTTTGCTTAAGTTTTTAAATAGTTTAAATGATAAGGGTATTAAATTTGCACTGTCAAATGTAGTAGAAAATAAGGGTAAGCGAAATGAGATTCTTATAAATTGGACTATTTCAAATAGAGATAAATATATAGTTCATTATTTAAACAATGACTATTCAAATTCCAATTACCAAATTAAAAACAGGAATAAAAACTCCACAATTGAGGTATTGATTACAAACTATATGGTTTAAACGAGGTGGTTTTATGGTATATGAAATATGTGGTAGATGCGGCAAAATGTTTCCTAAAAATGGAAGTGCATATTGTGAAGATTGTTTTGAAAAAACTGAGAAAGAACTTGATTTAATTTTAGAATACATAAGTAAATATCCTGAGGCTACTATTTTAGAAATTATTACACAAACAGGAGTAACCCTTAAAAGTATCAATTGTCTAGTTAAACAAGGACATGTTTCCTATGTGGAAAATAAATTGGAAAGATCTCAAGAGGTAGAAGTTGAAGATATTGAAAAAATAATGGATAAAAATAATAAATTTTATACAAGCAGAAACAGATAAGTTTGAAACTTTATTAATTAAGATAAAAATATAAAATAAGGGGTAAAAATCGAGCATAATTGACAAAGAATTCGAAGCGTGGTGCCATATTGATGAAAGTAGGTAGAAACAAGAGCCTTTTTATCAAAATATTATCTTCTATTATTTTATGTGTTTTAATTATTTTCATTTCTTCTGGTTTTATAATTGAAAACAAACCATTGGAATTGTTACTGAACTAAATTACGGGAATTTGGAAAGTGAGTCAAAGGCGGCAGCTAATCAAGTAAGTGAGTTTTTTCTGGGTATTGAGTTCTTTTAGAACAAATGCATACAAATCAAGGTATAATTAAATATATGGATGGGGTAAACACCAGAGACGAAGTCAAGATAAATGAAGAATATACTGATGTAATAAAGGCCTTAAGTAAGATACAAGGGACAGATGAAAACTTAGCGTTGGTTGATGCAAATTGCTTAGTTGCTCACAATGAATGGAATCGTCCTGTTACTTGTGATATAAATAGTAAGGATTGGTATGTTGAAGTTTTGAAGTTGGAAAAAGGGAAAATTCTATTTACAGAGTCTTATGTGGATGCAGTTACAGGAAAGATGGTCGTAAGTGTTGTACAAGCTATATATGATAATAGTGAAAAAAGTATTGGGGGCAGTTGGTATTGATTTGATGATTGACGAATTGCCAGCTATATCAGAAGAAAATGCAGCTATGAATGAAATATCCAATGCCAGCAAAAGCTTGGCAAGTTTAGCTGAAGATATGATTGGAATTATTGATAAATTTAAATACTAAAAAGATCAAATTAAATGTTTGCCTCGGTACTAACTTTTGGCCACGGTAATTTTACTGATTTTACCGTGGCTATTTTCATGTTATAATAAGTTGAAGAACTTGGTGATAATGTATACAACATACTTATAATTGAGCATGATAGGGCTCTTTGTGACAATATAAGCGAGGTGCAAAAAGATAAGGGACATATGAAAGGTTCCAATTATATTTTTGTCTTCCTTTAAAATGTATTAAAATTTTATTAATGTTGCAGAAGTATTTAGTTTTAATACGTTATAATAATTAAGAGAAAAAAGTTATTTAGTAAAGGATGAGACAAATGAAAAAAGTATTGATTTTTTCAGCATCAATAGGTGGTGGTCACAATGAGGTTGCAGCATGTATAGAGAATGAGTTTACTAAACATGGTTTTATAGTTAAGAAATCTGATGCGTTGATGGATATAAATAAGAGTTTCGACTTTTTTATTTCTTCTTCATATAAAATATTAATTGATAAGTTTCCTAAAGTATATGGAAATTTGTATTATATTAGCAATAAAAAGAAGGCCAATAAAGTAATTACAGGGTTTATTTCAAAGATTACTAATAAAAAATTTTATAATATAATATTAAAAGAAAACCCAGATTTAATTATAACAACTCATTGTTTTGCAAATGGGATAATTGGATATTTAAAAGAAAAGAAATATATTGATATACCTCTTATTTCTATTGTAACTGATTTTAAGGCGCATCAAACTTATATAGATAAAAATGTAGATGCATATATAATTAGCAATAAAAGCGTAGGAGATATGTTAGCTTTACAGGGAATTTCTAGAGATAGAATTTTTCCCTATGGAATACCTATCAAAACAGAGTTTTTAATGAATAATACTGCAAAAACAGAAGGGAAAAAAACCTTCCAAATTTTATTAATGAGCGGCAGCATAGGATGTAATAGTATGGAAAAGATATTAGAAGATATTTTAAATATAAAAGGGGATTATAGAGTTGTTGTTGTTTGTGGAAAAAATTATAAATTAAAGAATTTCATGCAAAATAAATATATAGATTTTATTAAGGATAAAAAAGTAATTATATACGGTTTTACTAATAATATCCCGAATATAATGGAGAATTCAGATATAATAATAACAAAGCCTGGCGGACTAACTATATCTGAAGCAATAGCTAAAAAATTGCCTATTATTATTCCATATTATATACCTGGACATGAAAAAGAAAATCTTGATTTTTTAGTTGAAAATGGACTAGCTATTTATGTTGATGAGCTAGAAAGCATAGAGGAATTGATAGAATATATTATGGAGAATCCATACTATTTGGAAAATATGAAACAAAATATGACTAATATGTGTGAAAGGGTTAATCTTGACAACATTGTTTATTTAGGAGAAAGCTTGATTTTAGATTCTAACTTTAGGAAGGTATTCATAAATGGATTCTAAAACGGATATTTTAATATTGACGGCTAGATTTGGGACAGGTCATATGTCAGCTTCTTTAGGTATTAGAGAACATATAAAAGGATTGTACCCAACATTAAAAATTAAAATTGTAGATGTATTTAATATAATAATACCAAAACTATCTAGTATAATGTATAAAGGATACGAGGTTTTGGTTAAAAAGAGTCCAAAGCTATATAATTACTTTTATAAGAGAGACAATGAAAAGCAAGGTTCAAGTAGCATTATTGTTGATAATAAATATATTTTAAATAAGTTATATGGATATATTTTAAGAATTAATCCAAAGCTTATTATTTCAACTTTTCCAATAGCATCTCAATATATATCAAAATTAAAGAAAGATTACAATCTAACAACTCCCCTTATTACCTGTATCACTGATATAGTCAATGGTTGGGAATGGATAAGCTATGGTTGCGATATGTATTTTGTAGCAACAGAAGAGAATAAGAAAAATATGATAAACATGGCTGTAGACGCAAGAAAGATTGTTGTAACTGGTATTCCAATAAGAAAGGAATTTTTGAAAGATGAAAAACCTATAACAAAACTATCATTTCCAAAGGAAAATACTATTTTAACTGTCATGGGTGGGGGTATGGGTCTTTTGTTGGAGGATAAGGAATTTTATCAATGGATTAATAGTATAAGTAATGTAACAGTGCTGGTATTGACTGGAAATAATAATGTTTTATTCGAGACTATTTCAAATTGGAATTTAAAGAATATTATACCTATAAAATTCACAGATAAAGTTGCTAGTATTATGGCTCAAACAGATTTATTGATTTCAAAGGCTGGTGGAATTACATTATTTGAAGCTATAACAAAGGGTTTACCAATGATTATATATAAACCTGAATTGGGACAAGAATTGGAAAATGCAAGGTTTGTTAAAGAAAAAGGAATAGGTGAAATTGCATCTGATATTGACAATTTGAAACAAATTATTGAGAGTTTTCGTAGAGATGAAAATAAAATAAATAAATATAGATTAAATATTAAAGAATTAAAAAATATAATAAATATGAAAGTACTAGTAGAGGAATCCATAAGATTGATTTCTAATTATTAGTAGGAGATGATTTAATGAAGGTAAAATTATTAGTATTATTAATTATGATAATACCTTCTTATGCTATTTTGCCGAGCATTTATTTTAGATATTTGTCACCTTCTGTTAAAAGAAAGTTTGATGATGATGGAATTTATTTAACATTTGATGATGGCCCAAATCCAGATTATACATTAGAGGTATTAGATATACTTAGAGAATATAATGTGAAGGCAACATTTTTTGTAATTGCTGAAAAGGCTAAAGCGCATAAGGATATAATTGATAGAATAAATAAAGAAGGTCATACTTTAGCTATACATTCTTATAGCCATAAAGGAGCATGGCGGTTATCTCCAATACAGACTAAGGAAGAGATTAAAAATTCTATTATAGCTATTGAAAATTTAGGTTATGAGGTAAAATATTTTAGACCTCCTTGGGGGGTTTTCAACTTTTTTACTCAATATTATTTAAATAAGTATGGGTTACAATCTATTTTTTGGTCTATAATTACAAGGGACTGGGATCCAAAAGCTTCAGTGGATAATACAGTGAATAGAATTGTTAATAATATAGAATTTGGAGATATAATAGTTTTGCATGACAGTAATCATAAGCATGATAGTGATACTAGGGCACCTTTAAATACGATAAAAGCTTTGAAGTCAGTTTTACCTACCTTATTAGATAGAGGATATGTTTTTAAAACTATAGATGAGTATGACAATAGTATTAGGAAAGTAGGTTAAGCAAATGAAAAAAGTTGTGAATTATATTATACTAATAGGGTTAATAGGTTTAACAATTTGGATATTAATTCGTAAGAATGATATTTCAAATTTTACACTGCTGATAAGTCAAACTAATAAGTTGTATTTGGTTTTAGCATTTTTGTCTATGGTATTATTTTGGATATTAGATGCAGCTATAATTCACAAAATGAAGAAAGTTCTAAAAATAGAAGGAAGTTTTTGGTCATCAGTTAAGTTAGCTATGATTGGTCAGTATTATAGTGCTATCACTCCTTTTGCTACTGGTGGACAACCAGCGCAAGTTTATTCATTAGTGAGTGATAGGGTTACAAATGTAGGAACAGCGTCATCACTCCTGATAGCAAAATTATTAATATATCAAATTGTGGTTTCTTTTTATTCTGTATTTATGTTCCTAGGTAAGTTTAATTTTTTATTAGATAACGCTAAATTTTCATTTCCATTTGTTATTATTGGCTGTTTGGCAAATTTTTTTGTTGCATTAATTATAATAGGACTATTTTACAATGAAAATTTAATAAGAAAGTTATTTGATGGACTTTTAATCCTTGCAAATAAATTTAACTTGATTAAAGATCTAAATAAATCAAAGTACAAGCTAAATACTCATATTTTGGATTATAAAGCTGGTTTTAATATTTTAAAAAAGGACAAGGTATCTACATTTATATTAGTTGTTGTAACCTTTATTCAAATAACATTTTATTTTTCTATGACTTATTTTGTTTATTTAGCCGTTAAATTACCTGGAACACATTATTTAGATATTATTGCAGTTCAATCTTTACATTATATGGCGGTTTCTTTTATGCCTACACCAGGGACTGTAGGTGCTGCTGAGGGTGGATTCTATATGCTATACAATAGTTTTGTACCTAAGAGTATTTTAACATTTGTAATTGTATTATGGAGATTTATTGATTATTATTTTGCGGTTATAGTTGGTGGAATAGTGACTTTAGTTGATTTTATTTGTCAAAGAAATAAAAGACGTATTAAATATAAATCAATAATGTAATTAAATATTAGCCCCCAGCACTAACTTACTAACTTTTGACTTAATAAATAAATGAAAGGATTTGATAAATATGAATAAAAGCAGTACAGAAGTTGCAAAGGCCGCTATTAGATTGGCGGTATCTACTAGGGAAGAGGAAAAAGCTATAATTGAAGAGCTTGAAAGCAAAGGTGTAAAATCTGCAGCGGTAGACATAGGTGGAGATTTGGTCAATTCTATACCTAAGATTATTGAAAGGGCATTAGTTGCTTCAAAGAAAACTGGAATTATAAAAGATGTACATGTTCATGAGGGAGCAGTAGCTGGAGCAGCAAAGGATGCTATTAGTCAAGTAAATTCAAAGGCACTTGGTCTTAACTTTGGTGGAAAATTAGGCATAGCTAGATCAGGGGAACATGTAGTAGTGTGCTTATTCATTAGCATTGGACTACTTCATTTAAATGATTTAGCCATAGCAGTAGGTCATAGGTCTATTCCGATAGTAGATTAAAGTGATAGATTAGTGTTGACAATTGTTAATTTTCTTATTATAATCAATTCATATATTTTGTAGATAGCCAAGAGGCTAAGGGTAGCAAGGTAGATTAGTAGGATTTAGTTTTAAAAATTAATATTAGGAGGATGGTAGTATGGTAGGGAAAAAATACCACACCAGTCTAAGTACATGCTTAGGCTTTATTTTGTTATTTGCAATTGTCTTATCTTTAAGTGGATGTGAAAAAGTTAGCTCCACAGAAAATTCCAAGGAAATGATTTCAATTGGCATTAGTCAAATCATAGAAAATCCCGTGCTGGATTTAGCTAGGAATGGATTTGTAGATGCCTTAAATGAAAATGGTTATGAAAGTGGTAAAAATATAAAAATTGATACTCAGTTTGCTCAAGGAGATATGGCGTTGACTACAACAATAGCCCAAAATTTTGTATCTCAAAATAAAGATTTAATCCTTGCAATTTCTACTCCATCAGCACAATCGGCTTTACAATCTACTAGCAAGATTCCAATTTTATTTACTGCAGTTACAGATCCAGTGAAAGCAGGATTAGTAAAGGATTTAGAATCTCCAGATTCAAATATAACGGGAACTACTGATATGGTTCCTATGGAAAAACAGCTTAAGTTGGGAAAAACACTTTTTCCTAATGCAAAAAAAGTAGGGGTTCCATACAATACTAGTGAGATAAATTCTCAAGTTCAAGTAGAATTAGCCATAGAGGCAGCCAAAGCTGTAGGACTTGAAATAGTAGAGATACCTGTTACGGTTTCTTCTGAGATAGAGCCAGCTCTTAGTGGAAAAATCAAAGATGTAGATTTTTTGTTTCTCCCATCAGATAATTTAATAGCATCTAGTATGTCTATTATTACTAAGGTAGCATTAGATAATAATGTAGGAACTATTGGTGTAGATGAACCCATGGTTAAAAATGGAGCATTAGCTTGTGAGGGACTTAATTATTACAAATTGGGATACCAAACAGGGCTTATGGCTATAGAGATAATAGAAGGAAAAGATGTTAGGGAGATACCTGTTTCTAATATAGTGGAAACTGAACTTACTATAAATAGTGAAATGGTAGAGGAACTTGGAATCACATTACCAGAAAATGTTTTAAATAAAGCAGTAATTGTTGAAGGAGGGAATTAATATGAGTAGTTTTGCAATTGGAATCCTTCAACAAAGTTTAATATTTTCTATTGCAGTTATGGGAATATATATAAGCTATAACATACTAAAATTTGCTGATCTCTCTGCAGATGGTAGTTTTACTTTAGGGGCAAGTGTATCAGCAATACTTATTACCAGGGGAATGAATCCTTATATCTCCTTAATTTGTTCCATGCTGGCGGGATTTGTAGCTGGAATTCTAACAGGTTTGTTGAATGTTAAGCTAAAAATTCAAGATATACTTTCAAGTATTTTGGTAATGGTAGGGCTTTATTCTGTAAACTTGAGGATAATGGGAAAAGCAAATCTTCCACTTTTCAATCAGGATAGTATTTTTAAAGATAAAAATGCTTTATTAGTAACTATTATAATTGCAGCTATTTGTGGATTGTTTTTTACATTATTCTATAAGACTAAGCTAGGGTATCTATTGAAAGGTATTGGGGACAATGAAAATATGATTGTATCCTTAGGGATTAATACAGGAAATATAAAGATATTTGCTCTAGCTCTTTCAAATGGATTTATAGCATTATCTGGAGGAATATTGGCTCAATATCAAGGATTTAGCGATATTAACATGGGGACAGGGACTATGATTATGGGGCTTGCTTCTATTATCATAGGTTATAATATATTGTTTAGTAATGTAAGGGTTTTAAATAGTAGTCTTATGTGCATAATGGGCACTATTATATATAGAACGAGTATAGCACTAAGTTTGAAGGTAGGCTTTAACCCTAGTGATCTAAAGCTAATTAGTTCAGTTATTGTAATAATTGCTTTGACTATTGGAAATGGAAAACAAATTATAAAAGATTCATTGAGGTTAAAAGAGGCAGGTGGGAATAATGCTTAAACTTGAAAATATATCAAAAACATTTAATAGAGGAAGTATTAATGAACAATGTGTATTTAAGGATTTTTCTATAGATATTAAAGACAATGAATTTATAACTATAATAGGAAGTAATGGAGCAGGGAAATCTACTCTTTTAAACATTATTTCAGGAAAGATTAAGGTTGATAGTGGGAGAATAATGTTAAACGGTTCTGATATTACAGAAGAAAGGGAATATGAAAAATGTAAGATTATCTCTAGAATTTTTCAAGACCCATCTCTAGGGACTAATCCTTCTATGACAATTTATGAAAATTTATCTATGGCAAAAAATAAAGGGAAAAAATTTGGCTTAGGGTTTCTTGTGAACAAAGGTGATGAGGAATACTTTAAGGAAATATTGGGAGTTCTTCATTTAGGTCTTGAGGATAAGCTGCATACTCCTGTATCACAACTTTCGGGAGGGCAAAGACAATCCTTAGCACTTATCATGGCAGTATTAGGAGAGCCAAATCTATTATTGCTTGATGAACATACAGCAGCTTTAGACCCAAAAACTAGTGAAATAGTAATGGATACAACAGAGAGAATAGTTAAGGAAAAGGGACTTACTACATTGATGATTACCCACAATATAGATCATGCTATTAAATACGGAAACAGACTAATAATGCTCCATAGAGGAAATATAGTAATAGATATATCGGGAGATATGAAAAAATCTATAACAAAAGAGGAGTTATTATCACTTTTTAAAGATATAAGTGATAAAAACTTGTTTAGCTAACTTTTAGCCATGGTAATTTTACTAATTTTACCGTGGCTATTTTCATGTTATAATAAGTTAAAGAATGAGGTGATAATGTGTACAAGATTCTTATAATTGAGGATGACAGAGCTCTTTGTGACAATATAAGTAAGGGAATTTCTAAATGGGGTTTTGATACGGTTTCTATAGAAAATTTCGAGAATATATTAGAAGAGTTTGCAAAACTCAATCCTCATTTAGTATTAATGGATATAAATCTTCCACATTTTGATGGGTTTTATTGGTGCAAAAAGATAAGGAATATGTCAAAAGTTCCAATTATATTTTTGTCTTCAAGGGATAGTAATATGGATATAATAATGGCAGTGAATATGGGTGGTGATGATTTTGTCACAAAACCATTTTCTATGGACATATTGTTAGCAAAAATCCAAGCTATACTTAGAAGGACTTATTCCTATGGAGAAAATGAAGGTCAAATAATAGAGTGTGATGGAGCTATTTTAAATATAAATGATGGAACATTGACCTATGACAACAAAAAAATAGAGCTTACTAAAAATGAGTTTAAAATACTTCAATTACTTATGAAAAATAGAGGGAAAATAATATCAAGGGATAGGATTATGAGAGTGCTTTGGGAAAGCGAGTATTTTATAAGTGAAAATACATTGACGGTAAATGTAAATAGGCTTAGAAAAAGGCTTGAAAATGTGGGACTTAAAGATTTCATAGTCACTAAAAAATCTCAAGGATATATGATACCATGAGCTTCTTTAAATATCTAAAAGACTCACTTTGGAGAATTCTATATTTCATAGTAATAATATTAATAATTAACTTGATACTATTAAGTAGTACAGCTTTGAATAGATCTATATCTGATATTATTTATATGAATATGCTCATATTTTCTGTTTCATTAATATTTTTAATAATAGCTTATATAAAATGGAGAAATACTTATAAAGATATTAGAAAGGCTCTCTGTAATAAGGAAAATATTGATAGATTTCTCCCAAATGGCAATAAACTAGAACAAGCACTTATGAGGGAAATAATAGATTTCAAAAATGAAGAAAAGACAATAGAAACTAGTAAACTGAAAGAGGATTTACAAGAGATACATGACTATATAACAAAATGGGTTCATGAAATAAAAATACCCCTATCAGTATGTGAGCTCATAGCTGACAAAATTGAGGAAGAAGAACTATATGATATATCAGGGGAACTTAGGCAGGAACTAGAGCGGATAAATTTTCTTACTAGCCAAGTATTATATACTAGCAGGGTTTCAAGTTATTCTGAGGATTTTATAATAGAAGAAATAAATATTGATGGATTAGTCAAAAGTGTAATCAAAAATAATATTAATGCTTTTTTATCAAAAAAGATAGAAGTCGTAATAGATGACTTGAATTATAATGTATTTACCGATAGCAAATGGACTTTTTATATATTAGATCAAATAATCAATAATGCTTGTAAATATGTAGATATCCATGGGAAAATTGAAATCTTTGCAGAAGAAGATGATGAAAGTGTTATACTTTCTATAAAGGATAATGGAATGGGTATTCCTACTAAAGATATAGAAAGAATTTTTGACAGAGGATTTACAGGAGACAATGGAAGAAAAACTACAAAATCTACAGGCATGGGACTTTATATAGTAAGAAAGATTGCAATTAAGCTTAATATAAAAATAGAAGTAAGTTCTAAAGTTTCACAGTACACAGAGTTCAAAATAGTATTTTATAAAATAGCTGATTATTTCAATGTGACAAAGATGTAATATTAAAGTCTATATTGTCACCGTAAGTGATGGCATAGGATTAATGAAAATATTAGAATATAAGTAAATACTAAATATTATTCTCTCTTATTTAAGAGAGAATTTTTCTAATAAAATTGGAGGGGACAATATGGAAATAGTACTTGAAACTAAAAATTTGAGAAAAGAATATGGTTCAAAGGGAATAACATTTACAGCAATAGAAGATATCGATTTAAGCGTAAATAAGGGTGAGTTCCTAGGAATAATGGGACCATCAGGAGCTGGAAAGACAACACTTTTAAATATGTTATCTACAATTGATAGACCTACTTCTGGAGAAATATATTATGAAGGTAAGAATATCGGTAATATAAAAAATAGGGAGCTTTCATTATTTAGGCGAAATAATATAGGTTTTATATTCCAAGATTTTAATTTACTAGATAGTATGTCAATTGAGGACAATATAGCATTACCCCTTGCTCTTTCAAAAGCTAATATAAGAGTAATAAATGAAAAAGTAGAAAAATTAAGTAAATTCTTTGGATTAAAAGATCAATTAAAAAAATATCCTTATCAGCTATCAGGAGGACAAAAACAGAGGGTAGCAGCAGCAAGGGCACTTATTACTTCGCCTTCCATAGTATTTGCAGATGAACCTACTGGAGCACTGGATTCAAAATCTTCACAAGAGTTGTTGCAATGTTTATCTCAGATGAATGAAGAGTTCAATACAACCATAATAATGGTCACTCATGATGCATTTGCGGCAAGTTATTGTAAGAGGATATTGTTTATTAAGGATGGAAAAATCCATGCTAGAATAGACAAAGATTCATCTAGGAAAGAATTCTTTAAGAGGATCATTGATTTCCTTGGTTCTATGGGAGGTGGTACGGATGAACTCTTTTAAGATAGCTATTATTAATTTTAAGAGAAATATAAAGACTTATGGATTATATCTAATGGCAATGGTTTTCTCTGTAGCCGCTTATTACAACTTTTTATCTATGAGGTATAATCCACAGTTTTTAGAGTCAAAAGATGTATCAATTTATATAGAAGGAACATCCCATACAGCTTCTATGCTTATGATAATGTTTTTAATATTTTTTATAGTATATTCTAGCAACTTTTTCTTGAATCAAAGAAAAAAGGAGATAGGTGTTTATGCCTTTATGGGCATTGACAACTACAAAATAGCATTTATTTTTGCATCAGAAGGATTACTGCTTGGAGTATTGTCATTAGCTATTGGATTAATCATTGGAATATTATTTAGTAAATTGTTTATGATGATACTTGCAAAAGTAGCTCTTTTAGACATTACAATTAAGTTTTTTATATCAAAAAAAGCTATTTTGAGTACTGTAATTGCATATTCAATTATTTTAATTATTACATTTTTAAAAGGATATATAGATATTATTAGAACTGATTTAATTGACTTAATGAATTCACTAAAAAAAGAAGAAGAACTTCCAAAAGTTAATTACTTTAAGGGGATTGCTTCATTAATAATTATTGGTGTAGCATATTTTATTGCAATTAACTATGAAAAGGTAGGTTTTGGAACAGCTTTCATGGTTACAGTTCTTCTTATAATATGGGGCACTTATTGGCTACTTGGTTCCTTTTTCTCTATGGTTGTCAGACACTATATTAATAAAAAATCTTATCTATATAAAGGAATAAATATTATTAGTGTTTCAAATATAGCATTTAGAATTAAGAACAACTATAGAACTCTTTCAGCTGTAGCAGTATTGATAACCACTTGTATAACCTGTTTTGGCACAGTTAGTTCTCTTAAATACTATGTAGATAAAAATCATAAAATAGAAGTTCCTTATACTATTTCCTATATTTCAAAAAATGAAGAGGAAATAGGAAAAGTAAATGAAATTGTGGAGAATTCAAATCACAAAATTGAACTTGTAGAGAAGGCGAACTTCCTATATGTACCTGAAAATGAAGTTGTATTGATGAAGTTATCTACTTTTAAAAAGGTAATATCAGATTTAAAAGTAGACGATATAGTATTTAATATTAATTTATCAAAAAATGAGGCAGTTTATATAGAAAGACCTAAAACAATGATGTCTATATTAGAAAAACAGAATAGTATCAATATAGGTGGTAAGAAATATGATATAAAGCTTAACACCAAAGTTCCTCTTTTGGGAAATGGAGTATCTTTTCCTTGTATAGTTGTTAATGACGAGGAATATGAGGTATTGAAATCACAATTTGATGAAAATCAGTTTAATGGAATAATACTAGATAATCCAGATGATACAAAGGATTTAACATTTGATTTAGCCAAAGTATTACCAGAGGATTCAGGGCTATTTACTTATTGGATAGCTGGTGTAAGATTCTATGATTTTGCAGGGATTGTATATTTTATAGGTGCTTTTTTATCATTGGTATTTGTATTTGCCACTGGAAGTATAATATATTTTAAGACCTTAAGTGAATCCTTTAGAGATAAAAACAAATATGAAATACTTAAGAAACTGGGAACTACGGATTTAGAAATATATAGTTCAGTTTCAAAACAGGTAGGTATATTCTTTATACTTCCACTAATAGTTGGAGCAATTCACAGTATGGTAGCCATATCGGTATTGAGCGATATGATGAATTATAGTTTAGTTGTACCAACAATTATAAGTATAGGTGTATTTGCACTTGTTTATGGGATATTTTATGTATTTACAACAAGAAAGTTTATAGCTGTGGTTGAGTAGGTAGAAGACAGCAAGACGGTTCTTTTTGTTTGACAAACAAAAAGAACCGTCTTGCTGTTTGGACTTTTTCATCCTAGGTTATTAAAATAATTAATATATAAATGAATTATATTAATTATTAAATTAAATATTTTAACTTTAATATTGACTTTTTGGATTTTATTGAATATTATTTAAGCATACACAATATTTCATGATTTTACATAAATGACCACATAAAATATAGTTTGGACACTTTTTTGTTTTGGTTCGTTATACAAGTGAGGCTTTGGTTACAGCTCATATATTTGAAAGGGGTGCTAAAATATGTCAGATTATGCTATTGAGGTAAATAATCTCATGAAGGAGTTTCAAGTAAAGAAAAAAAATAGACCTTTTTGGAAGAGAAATAACAAAGAAAAAGAGGTATTTGTTGCTGTAGATAATATAAATTTTGATGTAAAGAAAGGTGAAATATTTGGCTTCCTTGGGCCTAATGGCAATTGTGAACTAGTACAACTTTATTCAAAAAAAATAGAAATCTCCCTTTCCTCCGTAACAACAACAGATTCAAGCAGACTTAACCATAAGTCTTGCTTATCCTCTTTATCCAATGAATGATACATTTCTATAAAATCCCCGCTTAAAATATTTTCTAATTCTTCAAAGTCAACCTTAGATTCCTCTTTATTAACATTCAAAGAATCAAGCTGCGTTTTATATACTTCAAAATCAGCCTTATAGGTATCAAGATCTATTAATTCATTAATATACAATTCTTTTAATCGTTCCAACTTTCTTTCAATCTTCTTCTTATCCACCATAGGCTTAATAGGTGCGGATTGCCTTAAATTATACTCAACCTTAAAGCGACCTAGTTCAGCCACAATGTTATCAAGTAAATATTTTTCTATAAATTCTTCTGGAACCCTCTTTCTATTATCACAATCTAAATTCCTTACAGCAGATCCACAACGGTAATAATAATACCCGCCTTCCGGATCCCTTGGGTTCTTTGAAAAGGTACCAGATAAAGCACGGCCACAAGTACCACACTTCAAAAGACCACTAAATAAATAAATACGACCAGAAGGGGTACGTTTAATATAATTCTTCTTCATAATATCTTGAGCCTTATCAAATTGAGTCTTGGAAATCAAAGGTTCACAGTATTTATTATTTCCCCTATAGGAACCATAGTACATAGTATTAGAAAGCATACTATAAACCGTATTATAATTAATTTCATACCCATAGACATTTCTAATATGGCGAACCACGGCCATTCTTGAACGAGCCTTAATATAAACATCAAAAGCAGCTTTAGCAATATGAGACACCTCCGGATCCAACACAAGTTTTTTACCTTCAATCATGTAACCTAAAGGACAACTTCCGGAAATAACTTCACCGTCGGCTACTTTCTTTTCAAATACAAACTTTATTCTTTCACTAGTACGATCCGCTTCATCTTGATTAACGGATAGGCGAATATTAAGATTAAGTCTACCACTTGCGGTAGAAGTGTCATAATCTTCTAAAGTAGTTTTCCAATTAACATTACAAGATTCTAACACTTCTTGTATCTTGTAATAATCAGAGACAGAACGGAACCACCTATCAAGCTTAATAAAAAGAATTAAATCAAACTTACCAGCCTTGGCGTCGCCTAACATGCGGACGAATTCTTTTCTTTTATCAAATCTCTTCCTTGCGGTGTAACCTTCATCTATATAAGAATCAATAATTTTATAACCATTTTTCTTAGCGTAGGAAACTAAAGAAGCCTTTTGAGCTTCAATAGAATAACCTTCCCTAACTTGTTCATCAGTAGAAACACGGACATATAAAGCAACACGAGTAATATCAGAATACATAACAAATCTTCCTTTCATGGCCCCGTGTTCTATGGTATAATATAAAAGAACACGGGGATATTGTACATGCGGTGCAAATCTCTTTCACGCCACCAGGTACGCCAATACTTGGTGGTATTTTATTTGCAATAATTTAAATACCTAATCTAACTAGATACTGAAATTCGTCGTCTAAAGTCTCTATTTCGCCAGTTATCTCATTCATGAACATACACTTTCCACCATAGACATAAAAATAGACACTAGCGAAACCTTCTCCGTCTATTAATGCTTCCCTAACCCTATCTGAATATATGGGGTCGGTATATCCCATAAACGAGCTTTTATTCTCAATGCCATCAAGGTAAATCGCAAACGACTCTTTATCCTCAACCTCATCTATAGGACAACTTACCCTACCTTGCGAACTCCAAGGTTCGTACTCAAATACATATTTCACCCAGCCACTCTCTAAGTCGTCCCTAACTTCTTTCAAAGATAAGCCTTGCCAACGATCATCTTTACTATAACCATTATCATTTTTTAACAGCCCAAGTAAATTGTCGGCAGGGTCAATCATTATTTCTAAGCCAGGTGCTATTGGTTCATTAGTTGGAGGGTTGCCAAGGGACAACTTTCTAACAGGAGCATTGACCTTCTTGGCCTTCTTTATTCTTTCTTTATCTGGTTCATATCTTTTGTGATAAAAGTAATAACATATAGCTAGGGCAACTATTGCCCCTGGTGCTATTTTCTTAAAATCTCCTAGAAAAATACTAACAACTAACGCAAGTACAGTAAAGACCGCAACACCTATAGCGATTTTACCATTTCTATTTATTTTTTTATTAGCTTTTTTATCCACAAAATCCCCCTCCTTTAGTTAGCTTCTTTTTTCCCTCCTATATCTTGTAATACTGATGATCTTTCCGCCCCTTTTAATTCAGCTTCTAGTTCACGCCTATAACTTTCCACTTCCTCATCGATTTTTCTTTCGGCAGCAGCCGTTTCATTATTACTATTAAATGCCCTGGTCACGGTTTGTATATATTCTTTAATAACGGCCCTTTTATCAGGGGGTAAAGTAAAATAAGATTCCAATATTACCTGGTCGAATTCATCAAGATTATATTGACTAACAATACCAGATAAAAAAGAATTTCTTGTTTCTACAAACATCTCACCCTTACCATTCCTTAACCAATCTTCATTGACATTATAAGTTGTACAAATCAATTTAATGTTAGATTCGGTAACCCCGCGTTTGCTAGATTCAATATAAGATATTGCGGTCTTTGTCAAACCTATCCTACCGCCAAAATCCTCTTGATTCATTTTAAGATATTTTCTCAGTTCAGAAATGCGATCGTTTATTTTATTCTCCATACTCTCACCTCCCCATACTATGTTTAAAAACATTATAATAAATAAAATTACCAAAGTCAACAAAATAAAAATTAAAAGTATTGACAAAGTAAACATAGGTAACTATAATGTAATCAAAGGTAATTAATTTCAAGCACAAACAAAATAAGAAAGGGGCAAAGGCAAATGAAAAAGTTCGAGGTAAGAAAGACATATTATGCAAGAAGTGCTTGTAACAGCGACACAATATTTGAAATCAAGATAGTAAAGAGAACCGCAAAATCAATCGTATATGAACAACACGGGAAAGTGAATCAAAGAGCCTTCTTCAAAACAGACCAGGACGGAGAATATTTCGTACAAGGTAACTACTCAATGGCACCAGTATTTAGGGCAACCAAAGAAATAGAAACAGAACCAAAGAAAGAACTACCAGACAATGTAATAGACTATGCAGAAGCTAAAAGAAGGAGAGAAGAGCAGAAACAGGAGAGGGTGGAGACGATAACCAAAGATGAAGCCTTAACCATATTAGGAGACAGAGCAAGAGAATTAGCGGCCAATCCAGAGGTTATGCAAGAAGCAAGAAAAATGCAAAGGAAAGGGAAAACACCGGAAGAAATACAAACTTGGATCTACCACTTGGCAGTAGGAACATTAATAGGGGTCAAATAAAATAGCCGGGGGTTTATCCCCCTGGCACCAAGAAAGGAGCAAAGGCAATGGATAAAGTAAAAGGTTTCAATAAATTAACTAAGGAGCAGCAAGAACTATTAATAAGAACTAATGCAAGGCACAAGGCAGGGGTCGGAACAGACTATAAAGACGGGTGGACACCTATAAATGTAAAGCCACTAGGGAAAAACCTTAAAGTAACTTTTAAAAATGGGGATTGGCTACACTATACGCCACAAGGAACCTGGTACTAAAAATAGGAAGGAGCAAAGGAAGATGAAAAAGGGAGTTAGCAAAGCAGAACTTATAAAAAACCTAGAAGCCACATTGAAACTTACGAGGGAAGAAATAAGCGGCCTGGAACTCAAAGACGACGAAACAGTAATAATTCATTATGAAAATGGTCACAAAAGACCAGTGAACATAGCTTGCAATAGTGGAATTGCAACTATAAGAGATATTGCAAAGGCTATATAAAGGAGGTGAAATAAATGTTTGACACAAAAAAAGAAATCACTAAGGAAGAAAAGATTGACGCAGAAGAATTCGCAAAAGAACTAAAGAAACTTTCAGAAACAGAAAAAGCAAAAATCTACTATATGATTAAAGGCTGGCAGCTACTAACTAATAATGGGATTGAAACAAAGGCGGTGATTTAATGGCAAATAAGAAAAGTAGGAACCTCCGCCCAATAGCGGCGGAGGAACCTAAGATAAAAACCACCAAAGATTGGACAAGTAACTTTGATAATCATTTTTTCCCAGGGGACAGGGTTTCGGAAGAAATAGCCCTTCACTTTGCAGAAGTAGTGGCACCAACTACAGCAGAAGAAAACTTCATTCAATGTGGAGAGCCTACAGACCTAGTAAATGGGAGGTACACATATACAACATTTATATTTGACGGGAGAAGCTGGGTATATTGTGGGAATTGCCACCAGGGAGAAAAAGAAGAACCGGAGGTCAAGGGCCATGGGGAACAACTTTAGAAAAATGATAATCCTTCATAAAGGGAGATATTACGAAATAGATAAAAAACCAGAGTTTCACCAGGCGGCATGTAGACATAAATTTATAAAAGCACAAATAGTAAAGACGTTCGACGATTTAACAAGGGAATTAGCCGGAGGAATAACAGAAAAAGGAACATTCAAACGCACGCAAAAAGTATTAGAACTTAGCAAGGTCTTAGCAATGGACAAGCTACCTATAGGAAGATTATCCAAAAGCGTAAATCTATGCAAGAAGTGTGGGAAAGTGAAAGTAAGGAATAATTAAAAGGGGGTACAAACTATGGATCCGGAAAAGTTTATAAACATATTGTACAAGCTTATAGCAAATAAACACGGGGCAGAAATAACCATAACCAAGATAGAGAAATTGGAGAAGGAGCAGGACAAGGTGAAACAACCAGCATAGGATGGATAGAGTGGAGGGGAAACAAATTTCTTTCTTTGAACCTACAGACAAGCCCAAAAAGAAACCCAAAGAAAAACCCGAAACATACGACGCCACCATATGCAATAAATGCCTTTGTGGCAAATGTATATATAACGTCAATATATATCCTTATCCAACTAAAGAAGAACTAGAAATAATCAAATCAGAAGAAAGCTGCTTCAATTGCGACGATTGCTTCTACTATGGAATGGACAACGAAAAACTAAGCAAAAATATAGTGAAATTCAAATGCAGTAGATTTAAAAAGTCAACTCATTATATAGAAATAGAAAGATGTCATATAGAACTAGAAGCGGAAAGAAGAAGAAAAGCTTTTAAAATAATTTAACTTGCAGGAGGTACCAAGGAATGAAAATAGGAGAATTGAGTATGCGTTGTGGAGAATGTGGCCTAATAGATCATTGCGACGGACCATTTTCAGAAGTAGCAATATGTACAGAAAAAAGACTTTCAGACATAGACGAAGATACATTTTTTATATATCTGGAATCTTCAAAACTACCAGGTAGAGATACACTAGAGGAAAAGCAAGCGGTTATAGACGACGCATACGAAAGACTTATACAAGACGAGAAACAAACCCCAAAAAATATAACAAGGACAAGCTTAACCGAATCCTACAAATGCCCTACTTGCCAAAGTGAAAGATACTGGAAAGATGGGTTATATTGCAAGGATTGCGGACAAAAACTTAAATGGTAAACAGGAGGGATAAAGTGCTAATGGAAATAGAGGTAAAAAGCTACCCGGAAGAAGCAAAAGAACTAATCAGCATATGGGACAAGCATATAAATTCTTCCATAAATGGGCTGGGAGTAATAACTTTCGTAAACAAAAGGCCAAAGCGTGCAAAGGGAAGCGGAAGAAGAATAGCAGGACTTAAAGCAGAAAGCATAGCTTACTTGGGGGAGGATAGAGAACTGATAAAAATGTCAGTAGAAAACTTCATATATCTTATGGCTAAAAGTGGCGTAGAGATAGAAACCAAGGAGGTATCAAATGATAACCGTTAAAGAAGCGAAAGAAATAATGTTTAATGAATCAAGTGTCAGCCATGCAGGAATTGAGTACAGGAAAATATCAGCTTTAATATTTAGAAAATCCAACGGATCCTTTAGGGCTTTCGCAGAACTATTAGACAAAAATAGAAATAGTGTAATCATAGTTGGGTTGGATAGGCTTCGTCCAGGAGATATAGCAGCAGAAGTAAATCCAATAGACGAAGACATAAGAGAAAGAATAACAGAAGTAGAAGAATCCTTCGGACTATTTATCGAAAACACCTTAAAGGGAGACTACAAATTAGGACAAGAACACCTACACGACGTATTAAAAATATTAATAAAGATTGATGATAGAATAGTACGCTTTAATAATAATTGGACAGATACAAGCACGCTTGGCGGCGTGAATGAGCAAAGCACCGCAAAAGAAATTGAGCACCAGGGGGAACACGAATACCCAGATTTCCTAAGAGAAGGGGGACAAGCTTAATGGACAAGGAAAGCAGAAAGATATATTTCCAAATGGCCGTAATTGGCTACAAACATACTTTTAAAAAGCTAATGCAGCTAATCAAACTTAAAGCAAAAGGGGTATTCTTACAAATTCAATATAAAGTACTGGAAATAAGCTACAAGAGAGAATTAAGAAAAAGCATTACACAAAAAAGAGAATGGAAAAAAATCATATTAAAATATATAGCAATTGCAGCTATAGGAGTTGGAATATTTCTAATACTTCAATCACAATTGGAAAAATCAAGGGGATATAAAGCGATAGGAGGGGAAGGGTTCTTTTTATTCCTTCCACTTATATGGGCCTTTGGTGCAAGTCTCCAAGAAGGGGACGGCAAATAATGAAAAACAACAAAGGAAAGAAGAAGTCCGCCCTTAAAAATACGGGGCGGACAGAAAAACAAAGTACTTCTTTGGAAGTACTCCGTTATTTGTGATAAAAGATTGATTCCTTTGTCGGGCAAAGACTTTTGGGAATCACTATTTAGTTACACTAATATTTTATCACTAACAACGGTGCAAGTCAAGAAATGCGGGGGAATATCAACCGCTTATCGGGCTTGTAATAGATATTATTTTTACGACCATACCCAATATTCATAGTAATTATACATGCAGAATATAGGGGGCATAGATCTACATACCGGGGGAGTGATAAAGTGGCAAGTTATATTAGAGAGAAGAAAATCTATTGTGGTAAAAACTACATGGAAGTAGATATATATTCCTATACAAATAATCAACATAGAAGAGTAAAAGGGAAGAGAAGCAAGAAGAAGAAAGAATCACTACCAGCACAAAGAAACTTGAATGATAGAAACGCAAGAAGAAAATTAGTTCAGCTAGGAGAAACAAACTTCGGTAGGAATGATATTAGTCTTACTCTTACTTATTCAGATGATATGTTACCAGATAGCATAGAAGGAGCAGAAAAAGAAGTAGAAAATTACATAAGAAGAGTTAGAAGGAGAAGGAAGAAAGAAGGGCTAGAGGATCTAAAATATATTCTAGTAACATCATACAGAGAAGAAGGACCAGAAGACAATAAAGTACCTGTAAGAATACATCATCACATATTAATGAATAAGGGGCTAGATAGAGATATAGTAGAAGACCTTTGGAGAAAGAGAAGGAGAGCAGGAGAAAAAGAAGGAAAGCCGATAGGGTTTGCTAATGCAGATAGAATTCAACCAGATAGAAATAATGGTATAGCAGCATTACTTACATACCTAGCAAAGAATCCTTCCGGGAAAAGAAGGTGGACATGTTCTCAAAATCTCATTAGACCAGAGAGCAGGACAAACGACCACAAATATTCAAGAAGAAAAGTAGCAAGAATGGCAATGGAACCACTAGATATAGATTACTGGGAAAGACAATACCCAGGGTGGACAATAGCAGATCCAATATACGACTATGAACAGAAATACAACGATTTTACAGGTTGGAGCATATACCTAAAACTAAGAAGAAAAAGAGAGTGAAGACAAGAGTTATAAAGGTTATCCACAAACACATATAGCGTTATCCACAATGCAACAAACAACATATATAAAGTTATACACAAGAGAGAAAGGGGGAGTATTAGCAATGAATGATAAAAAAGAAATTCAAAGATGGAGGAATAGAAACAATAACGCCTGGGGTAATTTCTTTGAAAAAGGAATAGAAGCAGCTTGCAGAAGATACAAAGACGAGGGGAGGGCTAAAATATCCAAAATACCAGAGCCTTTCAGAGTGCTTAAAAAGGAAAAGACAGGGATATTCAAAGGGAGATTCACGGCCAAAGCAGACCCAGACTTTCAAGGAACATTAGCAGGAGGAAGATCAATAGCCTTTGAAGCCAAATACACTACCACAGACACCATAAGACAATCGGTATTGACAGAAGAACAGGCAGCAGCATTAGAGGACCACCATAATATGGGAGCATTAGCTGGTGTATGTGTAGGTATAGATGACGAATTCTTCTTCGTACCCTGGGATATATGGCGTGATATGAAAACCCATATAGGGAAAAAGTCGGCCAAAGCTAAAGACTTACAAAAGTACAAAGTAAAATTTACAGGAGCAGTTCTATTCCTAGATCCTTTGGAGGTGGAATAATGGCTAAAAAGAGGAAGAAGAAAGGAAATAAAAATTCTTTGAATTGCACTATAAGAGTTACAGAAAGAACAGCAAAGAATTTAGATATATTAGCACAAATGGGAAACCTTTCAAGCCCTGGAAGAGTAGTAGACAAATTAGTTAGGGAAAGAATGTACAAGCTAGAAAGAGGGGGAAAAGTAGATTGAAAAGGAAAAGAGTAGGAAACTCCGGAAGTAAATATGACTTTGAATCAAAAGAGTTTGAAAAAGACGTTGCAGATAAAAGGAAAGTAACAGAGGAATTTACCCAAGAACTACAAGATTTAATGTTAAAAGAAGTGAAATACAGAAATGGAATACCTATTTCATCTCACCAAAGAAAACTTTGTATTGTTGAAGCTATAAAAAGAACCTATGAGATATTAGGAGGGTAAGGGTTATGGACAAAATACGATGCGAAATATGCGGTAAGCCTGGCAGTAGAATTAACTTTATATGTGGAGAGTGTACAGCTAAGGCTATAACTAAAGCAAATATAAAAATAGGTAAAAAAACATTGGAAGTAATGGAGGAACTAGACGCAGCACTAGAAATAATAGCAAATACCGGAGCGGATCCGGAAGAAGAAAGCGAACTACTAAGGAAAATAAGAAGGTGAAGGAGGGGCAAAGACAAATGATAGACCTTTGGAAAGATATTAAAGGTTATGAAGGGAGATACCAGGTATCATACGAAGGCAAAATCAGAAGCATATACAAGAATGGAAAGACTAGGGAACTAACTCCATATATAAAAAACCACGGAAGGAAGATCCTTCAAATAGGGCTAAGCAAGAATGGAGTAAAAAAGGAAATACCGGTTCATACAATCGTAGCCCAAGCATTTATAGGAGAACCGAAAGCAGGACAAGTAGTTTACCATAAAAATGGATTGATAAGGGACAATTGGGCTTCCAATCTTGAATATATAGACAGAAAGACATTAGGAGAAATGACGGGTCCTGGGTCAAGAAGAAAGAGCGTAGCTAAAATTAATGCAGACGGAGAAATAGTAGCCGTATATACATCAGCTAGACAAGCAGCTAAAGAAAACTTTATGTCATACCAAACCATAGTAGATAGGTGCAATAGAAAGGTTAAAAGCCCTTTCGCACCAGACGGCTACGCTTACGCTTGGGAGGATTCGGAAGTTAGCATAAAACACGCTATAGGGAAAATAGAAGAATATCGAAAGGCAGCTTGTCTCAATATAGCACTACCCAGCTTAAAAAAGAATTAAGAAGGAGGAAGGGGAGAAATGCAACAAACAATTACTAAATACTTTTGTGATTATTGCAAAGATGAAGTAAGCATGACCGAGTATATCGAAGGCACAAAGATAGACATAAGAGTAAGCTTGGCAAATCCTAAAGGTGGTTGCGGTCAAGTCGCAGGACAAAGTATGAACATATGCAAAAAGTGTTCTGAAGAACTAGGCATTGTAAATTCAGAAGAATATCACATGTACACTTATTCACAATCAAGGCTAAGAGACACTATCGGAAAGGTTAAAACTAAAATAGTAGATATGTTCTATAAAAAATACCAAAAAACATTACAAGTAAAGCAGGACAGAACCGAAGCAATATTAACAATTTACGACGTTATTAATTCAGGAATTATCAGTGATGAATTAGAAGAAGATTTAAGAGATATAGCAAATGCTATACAGGGCAACAATTGGACAGGCGAAATTGAAGAAGGGTTTTAAAGAAAGGGGCAAGGACAAATGAACAAAGCACTATTTAGCAGTAAAAAGATGGATTGGTGTACTCCACAAAGCTTTTTTGAAGAATTAGACGAAACATACAACTTTAAATTAGACGCAGCAGCAAATCACAACAACGCCAAATGCAAAAAGTACTATACAGAGGAAGAAGACGGCCTAATACAGTCCTGGGAAATCGGGGGTTCTGTTTGGTGCAACCCGCCATATGGCAGAGAGATTGGGAAATGGGTCCGAAAGGCCTACGAAGAATCGATTAAACATAAAACTAGAATAGTACTACTTATACCAGCAAGAACGGATACAAAATACTTTCATGACTATATATACGGAAAGGCAAAGATTATATTTATAAAAGGAAGATTGAAATTTACAGATGAAAACGGGGAAGAGAAGCACCCGGCCCCATTTCCTTCAATGCTGGCGATATACAACGAAGAAAGAGAGATGGAAGTGAAAATGAAGGGCAAGGTTCACGATATTAAAATACTACCACAATACTTTGAAGACATAAAAAGAAAAACAAAGAACTTCGAGATAAGGAAAAACGATAGAGATTATAAAGTAGGGGACACTTTGATTTTAAGAGAATGGGACAACGAACAATACACAGGAAGATACCTAGAAAGAAAAGTAACTTATATATTAGATGATAAAAGCGGATATGTATTAAACGGGTATGTAGTAATGTCAATAATTTAAAGAAGTGGAGGGGAGAGAGTGAAGATATGGCAAAAGAAAAATATTGGGAAAATGGGTCGGGGTACTATGATCCTACAGCAGCAGAAACTATAGAGACTATATCCAAAGAAGAAAAAGCAAGAAGTAAAGAAGTACACGGCACAATACAGCAAATTAAAAACATATTAAAAGATAAAGACCTGGTACTACTAGAAAGAATAAAGATAAAAGATAGCAGGAGCAGGAAGGAATATATCTAAAGGGAGGTAATCAAAATTGGAGATTAAAGAGATTGCCAAAAAAGATGGTCTTTTAACAGAAAAAGAAATGGAAATATATAAAAAGCCGCAATGCAGCGGAGAAGAACTAGAAAAAATAAAAAGGTTTTATGACAAATTAAATATCCCAGATATTATGACACTAGAAGGAATGTACCTAATATTTCATAAGGAACTAAGAGTATTAAACTTAGATAAAATAAACAACTTCGAGCAACTATGTATCAAAAGAATAAAGTATAGAAAATATCTAAAAAGAAAAAGGAACAGGGAGAACCAAAAGAAACGGAGGTAGACAATGAAAATATTTATTGGAGGTTTACTAATAGGTATGTTTATAACCTGGGGATCCAATATATTATTTATAAGTTGGTATCTTAGGGAGCGGGACGAAGTAATAACAGATCTTATGACAGAGAACAAAGCACTAATTAAAAAAGCAAAAAGAGGGGGCGAAACAATGGATTCAGTCAAACCAGCAAAAAGTATATTCCTAGATAGAATAGGAGAAATGTATTGCATAACGAGAAAAAGGTTTAAATCAATCCCGTTACTCTTTGGTTGGAAGTTAGTAAAGGAAGAAAAGGACGAAGAGTACAGGGCTAGAATGTCAGAAATAATAAGACACGGATAATAAAAGGAGGGTAGAGCAATTGGAGACAAGAGAAATAACAGAAAGAGAATACAAAGCAGCTAAAGGAGGACAAAGCTTTTATATAATAACTTGTCCATTCTGTAAAAGAAAAGTACAAGCCCAGGTAAGAGGTTATGGGTCAAGAGGTAGACGTTGCGAATGCAAGGCTTTATTCAAAGGAAACATAGCAACAGTAAGCTATAAAAAATAAATAAAGAAATAAAAGAAAGGAGCAAAGACAAATGAAAATCATATCAATAATAAATTTAAAGGGTGGAGTAGCAAAAACTATATCATCTACAAACATAGGCCATATATTGGCAGCAGTACACAATAAAAGAGTTCTAATAGTAGACAATGACAAGCAAGGTAATTCCTCTAAAATGTTCAATCTACACAGTTACGAAAGAAAGAGTATTGCGGACATAATGACTACTAGAGGAATAGACGTAAAAGAAATTATTTTAAAAACAAATTACCCAAACCTAGACCTAATACCGGCCAACATGACATTATTAAAAGCTAACCTAGAAGTAATGCTAGATACTACAAGGCCACAACAAACAAGATTAAGGGCAGCACTAAAGACAATAGAAGATGAATACGACTATTGCATAATTGACAATGCACCAGATATAAACATTAGCACTATAAACGCCTTAGTAGCTTCCGACGAGGTACTAATACCAATCAAGACAGACAACTTCGCATTTGACGGATTGAAAGAACTAAAAGAACAAATAGACAATACTAGGGAGGACCTAAACCCTAACCTTTGTCTTAGAGGGTGCTTCATAACTCAATACCAAAACAACGAAGTAAATAGGCAGGGCAAAGATTGGCTTATGAACCAAACAGAATATCCCGTATTTAAAACCCATATAAGAAGGTCAGAAAAGGTAGACGAAAGCACTTTTGCAGTAGAACCCATAATAACCTATTCAAGAAGAAGCGGGGCAGCTATAGACTATCTTAAATTCGTTGAAGAGTATCTAAATATATAAAGTGATCGAATCGGTCAAGATTGGAGGTGCGATAATGGCAAAGTTTAATCTTAATCAATTACTAAGCAAAGCTTCAATGGGAGACATAGAAAAACCACTAGAGCAGGAGCAGAAGAAAGAACCATACAAAATAAAACTAATAAGTGTATATGATTTAGTACCGTCAAAGGACAATTTCTATTCATTGAATCAAATAGAGGAACTTAAAACAGCCATAGAACTAGCAGGAGGAATAAAGCAAAACTTAAACGTAACACCATTGGAGAATGGAAAGTATAAGGTATTGGCGGGACACCGCCGACGCCTTGCTTCTTTAGCACTAACAGAGGAAGGAAAGGAAGAATACGAACTATTACCATGCAAAGTGGAAGAGGTAGAGGAAGACCAAGAGATCCAAAGCATACAAGAAGAATTACTAATAATACTAACTAATTCCCATAGAGAGAAAACAGACTACGACAAAGTGGAGGAAGTGAAAAGGCTAAGGGAGATACTAGAGAGATATAAAAAGAAAGAGAAGATCCCGGGGAGAATGAGGGAGATAATAGCCCAAGCATTAAACACTTCCCCTGGACAAGTAGGTAGAATGGAAAGCATAGATAGAAAACTATCAGATGAATTCAAAGAAGAGTTAAAAGAAGAAAAGATAAACATATCCACCGCCTACGAACTCTCTACATTACCAGAGGAAGGGCAGCAGGAAATATATAAGGACTATACAGAAAAAGGAAACCTTTCAATAAACGACGTCAAGGAAAAGAAAGCGGAATTAAAAGAAGCAGAAAAAGAACCAGCAACAATAAATACAGAATTCAAAGAAAACAAAAGGGAGAATATCAGTTCTCTAAAACCATTTCCAACGATATTTGAAACAATAAAGAAAAAGGAAGTTGAAGAGTTAGCGGCCTTCATATGTGGTAGGTGTCAAAAATGGGGGAGGTTTTGCGACTTCGCCGTAGAGTGCAACGAGAGAAGCAGGGAAGAAGATAGAATAGAAATTTGTATTAGGTGGCTAAAGATGGAAACAGAAAGGACGGTAAACAATGAAGAGGAATCCAACTAGAGTTGAAAAGGAACAGATAAAGGAAGCGGGGCTAGTACCTAATAACTGGCTTACCATTAAGCAGGAATTAGACAGTTTCACAATCAAGCATAAGAAGACAGGAACTACAAGGGTGATTAAAAAGCAATAAGGATATATGCAAGGGCAAAGCGAAATGGGAAGGAGGGTAAAAGGAGAGTGGTATCTTGAATAAGAAAGAAGTCATACACATAATAGAGTATTGCAAAGATATTCCCAACGAAATTAAATTAAATAATAAAATAGTAAAGAACTTAGAGGACCAATATTACACCTTGCCTGGAACAGTTGTAGATGGACAACCAAAGGGCAAGGGGGGAACATCTAACCCAGTAGAAACAACGGCATTAAATATACCAAACGGAGTAAGTGAACTTATAAGAAAATACGACGAAAGAACCAAACTATTACAAAAGTTATATAGTGAGATAATGGAGGAAGTGGGAAAGCTTTCATATAGAGAAAGAAAGGTAGTATACAGATTCTATATAGAGGATCTAAGATGGGAGAAAATAGCCAAGGGGTTTTACTCTATAAGGCAATGTAAAAACATAAGAAACATAGCAATAGAAAAACTAACGATACAATTTAAAAACAATAGAACAATCCAAAGATATATGAAAGAAAAGTAATGTTTGCCCGCCATTGCCCGTTTTTTAAGCTATACTATATATAGTGGTAAATATGAAAAAAGGTTGGCAAAACAAACGAACTTCAATTTTTGGAGTTCGTATTTTTTTAAATTTCTTTCATACCCATAAAAAAGCAGTGGCGAAACAAACAAATGTTACCAAAAGGGGTGTGAACTATTATGGCAAGGAAACGCAGCCCGGAACGGGATATAGCAAAAGAAATATACCTAGAATCAAAAGGTACAATAATGATAAAAGACATAGCGAAGCAAGTAGGCAAAACACCAGCACAAATAAGCAAATGGAAAAGCCTGGACAAATGGGAGGAAGAACTAAAGAAAAATAAAAGAGGAGCACCAAAAGGAAATAAAAATGCCGTAGGAGCAGGAGCACCAAAAGGAAACAAGAATGCAGAAACCCACGGAGGATATTCAGAAATAAAAGTAGATGAACTACCAAAAGAAGAACTAGAATATCTAAATTCAATAACTCTATGCCCGGAAGAAAACATGCTAAAGGAACTAAGATTACTAATAGCAAAAGAAAGGGACATAAGAAGAAGAATGGACGAGATAGACCTACAGGCAGACGATTACATGTATTTATCAAGAGAAGTAGAAATGCACGCACTATTAACCTTGGACGAGCTAGAGGGACTAGACCCGGAGGAAGTAAAGGAAAGAATGAAGGACCTACAACCTAAGATGAAAACAATCGTAAAGGAAAACAAATTCGAAAGATATATCAAACTACAAGCGGCGTACGACAGACTACATGGAAGGATCATCAAACTACTAGATAGCATTAAGAGTTACGAGATGGACCAGAAGAAGCTAGACCTTGAAGAGCGCAAGTATAACTTCGCTAAGCAGAGGATAACAGGAGAATACTATATAGACCCATTAACGGGAGACATAATAGATGATACAGGAGACCAAGAGGACGACGACCTGGAATAAAAAATAGGTTCTTTCCCCGAAACATTTAGTCCTGCGGGTACGGCGACCCCGGGGGTCGCCTAGGCACCAAGAAAATTTAACGACTTCCGGAAAAGCTATACAACAAAAAAGAGATGGGGGTATGCAAGAGGGGGAAAAGAAAACATGAAGTTACACAGCGTAAAAGTAGTTGCTAGAACTCTAGATCTTTCGGAAAGAAGAGTTAGGCAACTAAGAGACGAAGGAATAATAAAAGAAGAAATGCCAGGCCTTTATAATTTAATGAAAACCAACCACGACTATATTAATTTTTTACGAGGGAATTCAAGTATTGACGGAAAACTAAACTACAACGAAGAAAGAGCAAAATTAGTTCGTGCAAAAAGACAGAATGAAGAATTAGACCTAAAAATTAAACAAAACAATTTGCATGAAACAGAAGATATTGAAGTGGCAATGGGAGAAATGCTAACCAACTTTAAAGTTAGATTATTGGCAATCCCGCCTAAACTCTCACCTATACTTGCAACCAAAAAATCTAAAACAGATATTTATAAGATACTAAAGGACGCCGTAGAAGAAGCCCTTAACGAATTATCGGACTTCAAGACGGCGTTTAATATTGAAAGTAGGGAGGGGGAAGATGAAGAAAAAGAAGATAGCAGCAAGGACATATAAACTATTTACAGATATATTCAAAAAACTAAAGCCTCCACCACCAATAACAATAACAGAATGGGCCGACGAGTACAGAAGATTAAGCCCGGAAGCTTCCGCAGAGCCCGGAAGATGGAGAACTTCGAAAGCACCGTATCAAAAAGAAATAATGAATGCCATAGGAGACGTTACAGTACAAAAAGTAATTGTAATGAGTGCGGCACAAATTGGGAAGACCGACGGTTGTATATTGAACCCCCTTGGCTACTATATACATTACGATCCGTCCCCAATAATGATATTGCAACCAACAATTCAAATGGCCGAAGCTTTCTCTAAAGACAGACTAACACCAATGATAAGAGATACACCAGTATTGACAGATAAAATAAACGATAAATCAAGAAATAGCGGAAACACAATATTACAAAAGATATTCCCAGGCGGGCATGTAACTATGGTAGGAGCCAATTCCTCCGCAGGGCTTAGAAGTAGGCCAATACGAATATTACTAGCAGATGAAATAGACGCCTACCCAGCCACCGCAGGAAATGAAGGGGATCCTTTACTATTGGCCGGCAAAAGATTAACTACATTCTGGAATAAAAAAACAGTATGTGTAAGCACACCAACAGTAAAAGGAGTATCAAGAATAGAAGTAGAGTACGAACATAGCACCCAGGAAGAATGGCACGTACCTTGTCCTAGTTGCGGAGAATATGTAAAACTTGAATGGGCTAACGTAAAATTCGACAAAGAAAACCTTGAAAATATAGAATATACATGTATTCATTGTGGAGCTATAGAAAGCGAATACCGTTGGAAAGAACTATTCGCAGAAGGTAAGTTTATAGCAAAATATCCAAATAGAGAAACTAGAGGATTCCACCTTAACGCCTTAGCTTCTTTGTTCACAGATTGGGCAGACATAGTAAAGAAATTTATTGTAGCGAACGAAGAAAAGAAAAAAGGAAATATCGAATTATTAAAAGTATGGACCAACACAGAACTAGGGCAAACATGGGAGGAAGAGGGAGAGGAAATAGAACCAGATTCCTTATTCCTAAGACGTGAAACCTATAATTGCGAAGTGCCAGAGGAAGTAATAGTTCTAACCGCAGGTGTAGACGTGCAAGACGATAGATTCGAATTAGAGGTCGTAGGCTGGGGAGAAGAAAAAGAAAGTTGGGGGATCTACTATAGGGTTATATATGGAGATCTAAAGACTAACAACATATGGAAGCAATTAGACGACTTCCTTTCTCAAACATTTACCACAGCCGACGGGAGAAAACTAAAGATCCTTGCTACGTGCATGGACTCCGGAGGACACTACACAAACGAAGTATATAGATTTTGCAAAGCAAGAACAGGCAGGAGGGTATGGGCCATTAAAGGCAAAGGTGGAGCAGCAACGCCGTATTATTCAAAACCTACCTACTCAAACGCACTAAAGACACCGCTATTCACACTAGGAGTAGATACAGGAAAGGCCATATTATACCAAAGGTTGGCCGTAGAGGAAGAGGGTCCGAACTATTGTCATTTCCCGAAGGACGAGGGGAGAGGTTACACAGAAGAGTATTTCAAAGGCCTAACATCAGAAAAAATGGTAATGACATACAAAAAAGGCCGTGCACAATATACATGGAAACTAAAAGAAGGAATAAAAAGAAATGAACCACTAGATATAAGAAACTATGCAACCGCAGCCCTTGAAATATCTAATCCGGTATTAAAAAGGGAGGAAGAGGGGAATACGCAACCACAAAGGCAGCAAGGAAGAAAAGTAAGAGCAAAGGGGATTAGATAAATGAATAAGACAGAAGCGAAAGCAAGAAAACAAATAGCAGAAGAGCATTACAAACAGTGGCTAAAAGCAGAACTAGAGGTAACAACACATCAAGCATATACCATTGGGTCAAGAAGTTTAACCAGGGCTAACCTAGGAGAAATAAGAAAGCAAATAGAATATTGGGCTAAGCAAATTGATAAATTTGACAATATCATTAAAAACGGCGGAAGAAATAGAGTATACAGGGTTGTTCCTAGAGATCTATAACCATTTTGTTTGAAGGAGGTGAAAAAGAAACATGATACTAGACCGTATAATAGAGACAGTAGCCCCTACAATAGCCCTAAAAAGAGAAGTTGCAAGATACCAAACCAAAGTATTGAAAGATATTAAAAACAGTGGATATGGCAATTATGGGGCGTCTAGGATAAAAAAATCAATGAAAGGCTGGACAGCTGCCGGTGGTAGTGCGAAAGAAGATATACAAAAACATCTATCAACACTAAGGGAGCGGAGCAGGGACCTATATATGGGGGTACCATTAGCAACGGGAGCCGTAAAAACATGTAGGACTAACGTAGTAGGTGGAGGGCTTAGACTAAAGTCTCAAGTTGACTACAAGACCCTAGGAATGGACGAGGACCAAGCAAGAGAACTAGAGCAGATTATTGAAAGAGAATTTTCTCTATGGGCAGATTCCCCAGCTTGTGACCTGGAAAGACTAGACAACTTTTACGAACTACAACAATTAGCTTTTATTAATTGGTTAATAAGCGGAGACGTTATAGGCCTTATGCCTGTAACTAAAAGGGTTGGTATGCCATACGATATAAGAATACACCTAATAGAAGCGGACAGGCTTTCGACACCAGATGATAAAAAAAGAAACAACAAGATAATGGGAGGGGTAGAGGTAAACGCCCAAGGAGAAGTTATAGCCTACCATATAAGCAAACATCACCCACTATCTAAGGATATGGGACAAACTAAAGAATGGGTACGAGTAGAAGCCTACGGAAAAGAAACAGGAAGAAGGAATGTTCTCCACTTAATGAACAGAGAAAGAATAGGCCAACGAAGAGGAATCCCTTTTCTTGCACCAGTCATTGAAAGCTTAAAACAACTTGGAAGATATACAGACGCCGAATTAGTAGCTGCGGTAGTTTCGGGACTATTTACTGTATTTATTGAAAAAGAAGGAACATCAAGCGAAGTACCTTTCGGAGAAGTAATTCCGGAAGATATGCAAGTAGATTACGACGATCCGGATTCAATAGAGTTAGCTCCAGGGGCAATAGTAGATCTAAGCGAAGGAGAAAAGGCCAACGTAGTAAACCCAGGAAGACCAAACGCTAACTTTGACGGATTTGTAATTGCAATATGTCGACAGATAGGAGCAGCTTTAGAAATACCGTACGAATTACTAGTAAAGAATTTCAATGCGTCCTACTCCGCTTCAAGAGGGGCTTTGTTGGAAGCTTGGAAAATGTTCAGAATGTATAGAACTTGGCTTGCAAATGATTTTTGTCAGCCAATATACGAAGAATGGTTCGCCGAAGCGGTAGCCAAAGATAGAATACCAGCCCCAGGATTCTTTGAAGATCCTTTAATCAAAAAAGCATATACAGGGGCAGAGTGGAACGGACCAGCCCAGGGCTTATTAAATCCGGTACAGGAAGTAAGAGCGGCAGAAAGAAGAGTAGCTAACGGTTTTTCTACTAGAGACAAAGAAGCCCAGGAGATGAACGGTAGCGACTATCATAGAAACGCAGCACAATTAAAGAGAGAAGAAAAGATTATGCAAGAAATAGAGGAAATAAGATACCCCAATGGGAGGTCGGGTGCAACAAAAATTCAACAAGAACTGGAGGAATAATAATGCCAAAGAGACTAGCGGCAAGCAAAATAGCGTGGAATGTTATAGAAAAAAACAAAGATATAACAGAAATATTAATATACGACGTTATTGCAGATAAAAAAAGCTACAATTGGTGGAGAGACGAAGAAGGGACAGAAGTAACGCCCCGTTCATTCAAAGAGGAACTTGACAATGTAACAACATCAGAAGTATGTGTAAGAATAAATAGCGGTGGCGGAGACGTATTCGCAGCGGAAGCTATAAGAACAGCTATAAGAGAAAAAAGAGAAGAAGGAATGAAAATAACTTGTAAGATTGACGGTTTTTGCGGTAGTGCAGCCGTTGGTATTTCGGCCGCTTGCAAGCCGTCGGCGATTTCATCAAGTGCATATTTTATGATACATGACCCAATGGTATTTGCGTATGGATATTACGACGTAAGCGAATTTGAGAGAGCAAAGGCAATGCTTGAAAAAATCAAGCAGGGAATCATAAATGCCTATGCAGCAAAGACCGGAAAAGACAAACAAGAGATATCGGACCTAATGACAGCGGAAACTTGGTACACAGGAGACGAAGCCGTAGAAAATGGGTTTGTAGATGAATTAATGTTTGCAGAAGAAGAGGAAGACGAAAGCGTCGAAAATATACTTAATTTATCGGCCTTCAACACTCAAATGTACCGAAATTTACCGAGTTCGTTGTTAAATCTCCACAACCCAAAAAATGGAGGTTTTCAAAATAAATTAACAAATAAAAACAATAAAAAGGAGAGTGTAAAAAACATGGAAATTAAAACAGTAGACGAATTAAGAAACGCCTATCCGGACCTTGTTAAATCTATTGAAAATACCGCAAGGGAGGGAGAAAGAAAAAGAATCAAAGAAATAGAAAACATAGCACCAGCTGGATTTGAAGATATTATCAATAAGGCGAAATTCGAAGAAGAAACAACCGCAGGGGAAGTTGCAGTCATGATCCTTAATGAGCAAAAGGAAAAAGGAAAGAAATTCCTAGCCCAAAGAGACAAAGACGCAAAGAATAGCGGAGTAGATGAAGTGGGAGCAGCTATAGAAGATATAGACTCCGAGGAAGAAGAAACAGAAAACAGATTTGAAAATGCAATAGACAAGGTATATCCAAAGAATAAATAAAAAGTAGGAGGGAAAGAAAATGTACGAAGTTGAAAGAAACGAATTATTACCAACCAGGCTATTTGCTGGAGATTTTCCGGTAGTAACAGACATTGCAAAAGTAAAAGCCGACACACCTATAGAAAAGCACACAGTAGTAGCACTAACAGCAACGGGAATAGAAGCAGCTTCCGCAGAGACATTAAACGATATATACGGCATTACCGCCGACGCAGCAGACGGCGGAGAGGACGTAGTAATTTATCTAACAGGAGAATTCAAGGAAGAAGCAATAACATTCCCAACAGGAGCAGAAGCAGAAAAAGCAAAAACACCACTTAGAAAACTTAACATATTTATTAAATAAAAAAAGAAAGGAAGATGAACAATGCCTAGTATTTATGAACCAAGAACAATGGGAACATTAATAGAGAGGATCCCAAAAACGACTACATTCCTAAGAGATACATTCTTTAAAAATGTAGAAACATTCCCAACTAAGAAAATTGACGTAGACTTTAAGAAAGGAAATAGACAAATGGCCCCTTTTGTACACCCGAAAAGAGGGGGAAAAACAATAAACAATGAGGGTTACCAAACAAACAGCTACACACCGCCATTAATGGCACCAAATATTTTAACTACCGTAGATGATCTACTAAAGAGATTAGCAGGAGAAAATCCGTATTCCGGGAAAACACCAGAGGAAAGAGCAATAGAAAAGCTAGGGAAAGACTTTATCAAACTAGAAGAAATGATAGTACGCCGTGAAGAATGGATGGCGGCACAGGCAATATTCACAGGACAAATACCTATAATTGGCGAAGGGTTGAACGAAGTTATAGACTTTGGGTTCACCAACAAAAAGAAACTAGAAACCAACAAATGGGGGACAACAGGAGCGGATCCAATAGGAGACTTAAAACTTTGGAGGGAAGAAGTTCAAGAAAAAGGATTCGTAAATTGCGATATTTGTATTATGGCAAGTGACGTAGCTTCCGCTTTCTTGAAAAGCGAAAAGGTAATGAAACAGCTTGACGTAAAAGCCTATGACCTAGCAGTTATTAAACCTAAAGAACTTCCCAACGGAGCAACATACCTAGGGACAATACACGAAATAGCCTTAGATATTTACCAATATAACGAATTCTACCTTGATGATTGGACAGACCCAACAAAACCAACCCAAAAGCCATTAGTACCAAAGAAAAACTTAGCCTTAATGTCAACAGGGGCAGAATATAGCAGATACTATGGAGCGATTACAATAATAGATGAAGATACAAAAGAGTTCATAACGATAGAAGGAGAAATGGTACCAGAAACTTGGGTAAAAAGAAATCCGGCAAGAAGATTCCTACAACTAAATTCAAGATTCCTACCAGTGCCACACGAGGTAGATTCCTGGCTAGTTGCGGAAGTGCTTTAAAATGAATTTCAAAGACCAATTAGATAAAGATTTAAAGAGCGTATTTCACGACACGGGGGTATTTGCCGATAACTTGGAATTTTATTATGATGACAAACCTTACAACATTCCCGTAGTCCTTGACTATGCAGAATATACAGATAGAAAAAAGACCGGAAGCGACTATTCGGAAGGTCTTTTTCATGTAGATTTAATAATGTTTGTATCACTAGAGGACCTAAAGAAAGTCCCGAGAAAAGGACAAGAAATAGAAATAGGGAAAGATATCTATCAGATAGAAAAGGTAAAGAATGAAGCAGGAGAATTAACCTTATACCTGGGCTTAATAATGGAGTGATAGGCTATGCAAATAGAAATAAGCGAAGAAACAAAAACAAGGGTAAGCGTCTTGTTGAGCGAAGTACCAAGAGGACCCGAAAAAGCCTTCACAGGTGCAATCAATAGAGCACTTACAAGAGCAAGGACAGTAATATTTCAAGAAGTTCAAGGAACTTATGCAATAAAGAAGAAGGTACTTGACGAGTTTACAAAAACAGACTTACAAAAAGCTTCTACCAGCGACGTATGCGGGGTAATTAGGTTCGCAGGTACTCAAATACCCTTATATAAATATAACCTAACAAACCCAAAGTACCCAATCCAAGGAATGAAGGTAAAAGCAGGACAAAAGACCGCAACCACCTTTGAACGTGCTTTTATAGCAAAGATGAAAAGCGGGCACTTAGGCATATTTGAAAGAAATACAAAAGAAAGCCTACCAATAAAAGAAATCATGGGATCATCTATGCAAACAATGGCAGGGAATGAAAAAACTATGGAAAAAACTTCAGAAGAAGCCAATAAAGTATTAGACGCCAGATTAGAGCATGAGATCCACAGACTACTAAATGGATATGGAGGTAAGTAATGACGCCTATAGTTTTATTAGAAGAACTAAAAACCTATATCCAAGATATAACAAAAGACATAATGCTACCAGTTAGAGTTGGCAGAGGGAGCAACGAGCCGAAAGAAAGGCCGGCGGAAATCCACCTTATGAACTTGCCAAAAAAAGAAGATGAGATCCAACAAGTACCGTATATCCTTATCAAATATCTAACGGGAAAAGACGAGCAACCAGAAGGACAGCTTACAGATAGCGGGTGTATGGTAAGAATTATTGTAGCAACATATGCAGAAGACGCCGGAGAAGGTGGAATGGCACTATTAAATGTTATTTCAAGGATAAGGTACAACTTACTAAAAGATAGATTGTTAGCAGCCCAATTTGAGTTAAAAAATCCACTAGAAGCGATAATCTACCAAGAAGACACTAGGCCATATTATCTAGGGGAATTAATGACGAGTTGGAGCCTGCCAAGTATAGAAAGGGAGGTAATAATATGAGCGAAAAAGGAAAAAAAGAAACAACTAAAACAACAAAACAAACAACTAAAAAAACAGTAGATAACACGAAGAAAGCTTATTGCTATATAGGACCTAATATTCCTGGGGGAGCATTAAAGCAAAATTCAGTATTAGTAGGCACTAAAGAAAATATATCAGAGAAGTTTAAAGAGGAAATAGAAAAATATCCCCAAATAGAAAAATTAATAGTACCAGTAGAAAGATTAGCAAATGCAAAGAACAGAGTTAAAACACCAGGTAATATAATTAACAAGCATTATCAAGATTTGATTTTAGCGATAAATGCAGAAAGGGAGGTATAATAAATGGCTTACTTTCACGGAGCAAGAGCAGGGCAGAAAGACACTTCTATTTCAACGCCTGTAACCGCAGGCAGTGGAATTGCCTTCGTAGTAGGCACATCCCCAATTCATATAGTAGACGGACAAGTGAACGAACCTATAATGTGTATGAGTTATGGCGAAGCGGTTAAAAACCTAGGGTATAGCGACAATTGGAAAAACTACACCATATGTGAAGCTATGTATAGTCAATTTGTACTATATGGAGTAGCACCAGTAGTATTTGTAAATGTACTAGATCCGGCGAAACATAAAAAGGCAATAGCGGAAACACAGTACACAATAGAAGATGGAAAAATCATGTTACCACTTGAAACCTTGAAAAATACTGTAGAAGTTACAGAATATAAAGAGGGAGTAGACTACGAATTACTATATGACAAAGAAAATCTTGTACTAGAAGTGCTAGAGAACGGGAGCATAACACCAGAAATAACAGAATTAACAATCAAATGTTCCGCCGTGGATCCTAGCATGGTAGATGAAAATGACATAATCGGAGGATTCGATCTTGCCACAAACAAACACCAAGGACTAGAATTGATTGACAAGGTATTTCCTAAGTATGGGATCATTACGGATTTAATTCTTGCACCAAAGTGGAGCAAGAAATCAACAGTTGCAGCAGTAATGGCTACTAAAGCCGAAAACATCAACGGTATATTTGAAGGAAAAGCACTTATAGACCTTGATAGTGGAGAAACAACCCACTATTCAGATGTACCAGCCAAGAAAAAGGAAGACAACCTATTCCAAAAGTACCAATTAGTATATTGGCCTATGGTGAAATTAAGAGACAGACAATTCCACATGTCAACACAAATGGCGGGCAGAATAGCCAATACAGATACAGAAAACGACGATTGCCCAGCGGAATCCCCATCAAATAAACCAATGAAGATTGACGGGGCGGTACTAGAAGATGGAACAGAAGTATTACTAGATCTTAAAGAAGCCAATTACCTAAACAGCCAGGGAATAGGTACCGCATTAAACTTCATTGGAGGATATGTAGCTTGGGGTAATGAAACAGCTTGTTTCCCAGCAGATACAGACGTTAAAAACTACTTTACTAACATATCTCGTATGTTTGCTTGGGTTGCAAATAGTGTAATCTTGACATATTGGAGCAAGGTAGATAAAAATATGACGCCAAGGTTCGTGGATTCCATAGTAGACAGTATAAACATATGGTTAAACGGACTTACGGCAGAAGGAAAGCTATTAGGTGGAAGAGTGGAGTTCAGAGCAGAGGACAACAGTTTAGTAGATATTATGAGTGGTAAAGCGAAATTCCATATTTACTTAACACCACCTAGTCCAGCAAGAGAAATCGAATTCTTATTAGAATACGATACAAATTATGTACTAGCAGCTTTTGCAGCATAAGAAAGGAGGGAAAGTAGAATATGAAAATCGACAACGGAACAGTAAACTTCGCCGTATATGAGGGAGCGAATGAATTCCTAGGTATGGCGGAAGTAACATTACCGGAGTTCACGGCCATAGCAGAGGAAATTAAAGGAGCAGGAATAGCCGGAAATCTTAACGGTGCATATGTAGGCCACCTTGAAGCAATGTCGCTAGAACTTAATTTTAGAAGTGTTTCAAAATCAGCGATAAAGCTAATGGAGCCAGTATCACATCAAATTGAATTGAGAGCAGCACAGCAAAAGTGGAACAATGTATCCGGAAGAAAAGAAATGGAAACAGTTAAACATGTAGCGGTAGTTACGCCTATAAAATATGCACCAGGGAAATTAGCACCAGCAAGCCCGACGGAATCCTCCGGAGAGTATTCAGTAAGTTACTACGCACTATTTATAAACGGAGAAAAGCTAATAGAAATAGATATTATTAACTTTATCTACTTTGTAAATGGAGTAGACTACCTTGAAGACGTAAGAAAAGCATTAGGAAAATAAAATAAACCAATAAGACGAGAAATAGCCGGGCTATCCCGGTTATTTTTCTGTATTGAAAGGAGCAATAAAAAATGGATAGAAAAGAAAACATGGAAAATGTAGAAGTTATGCAAGATACAGAAAATAACGTTGTAGAACTAGAAAAAAAGAGGGACAAAACAACATCATACCTTCATGTATTTAAAAAGCCTTTTAAATGGGAGGGCAAAGAATACAAAGAAATAGACTTTGACTTTGGAGGGCTAACAGGAAACGACGCACTTTCTATTGAAACAGAAATGGAACAGAACAACGAATATCCACTAGCACCAGAAGTATCAAAATCCTACCAACTTAGAATGGCAGCTAGAGCAGGAAATGTTCCGTCGGATCTAATAGCAGCATTACCATTTCAAGACTTTAACAGGATAACCAATGCAGCAAGAAATTTTTTAGTCGGACAGGATCTATAACGCCCGAGTGGTGGCGTAAAGAAAGCATAAAAATGAGTATGCAAACTAATACACCCATACCATTTTTTCTAGATCTTACAACCGCACAAATGTTAAAAATGATAAATACCACTAACAAAATTATAGAAGAAAGAAATAACTAAGGGGGCGGGAAGATGGCAGGAAGAAAAGAATTCGAATTACTATTTAAGCTACAAGCTTCCCTTGGTAGCAACTTCAAAAGCAGCTTCACAGACGCCAAGACCGCAACTAAAGATCTACAAGGAACAATTAAAAACCTTAGAGATACAGCAGGCGACATCAAGAAGTTTGAAATACAAGAAAAACAATTAAGAGCCAGTACGACCGCCGTAGAAAACAACAAAAAAGAATTAGAGGAACTAAAAAAACAGTATAAAGAAACAGGCGGAGAATCAGACCAGTTAAAGCAAAAAATACAGCAAAAAGAAGTACAACTAGCAAAATCCGAAGAGAAAGTAAGAAAAGAAACAGAATCCTTAAAACAGTTAAAAGACAACCTGGATAAAGCGGGGGTCAGCACCGCCAATCTATCAACCGAACACGACAAATTAACCAATTCCATAGATAAGGCGGTGCTAAAACAAGAAAAACTAGCCCAAATAGCAAAAGCCCAGGAAGAAAACAAAAAAGCTATAGCCGGTACTAAAAAAGAACTACTAACCTTGGGAGGGGTAGCGGCAGGAGCGGCTGCCGCAGTATATCAAACAACCGTAAAAGGAGCCTTGGAAGTTAAAAAAGGCATGACTAAACTATACACCTTGGCAGACGAAAACGTAATACCCGTATCGCAAATGGAAAAAGATATACTAGCAATATCTAAAGAAACAGGTATAGCGACCCAAGCACTAATAGAAGATACCTATACCGCTATATCAGCAGGACAAAACACCGCCGACGCTACAGGGTTCGTTCTTGATTCCGTAAAACTTGCCAAGGCGGGGTTTGCAGAAACAGGAGACGCCCTAGACCTACTTTCAACAGCATTAAACGCCTATGGGCTGGAATCTAAAGAAGCTACAAGAATTTCAGATATTTTAATCATGACACAAGACTTAGGTAAAACTTCCGTAGGCGAATTATCCCAGACAATGGGAAAAGTAATTCCTACAGCTAAGGCCAACAAGGTAGCAATGGAACAGCTGGGAGCCAGTTACGCAACAATGACAGCCAAAGGATTTAAAACAGCAGACACCACAACCTACCTTAACGCCATGATTCAAGAATTAGGAAAGACTGGAAGCAAATCAGACAAGCAGCTAAGAGCGACTACTGGGAAGACTTTCAGCCAGCTAATGGAGGAAGGAAAGAACCTTGCGGAAGTCTTAGAAATCCTAGAAGGAAGTGCAAAGAAAAGCGGTGAATCACTAGGGGACATGTTCAGTTCTTCCACGGCGAAAAGTGCTGCTTTAACCTTGTTATCAGATGGAGTAGAGGGCTATACCAAAAACCTTAACGCTATGGAAAACGCCCAAGGCAAAACCCAAAAGAACTTTGAAAAGATTATGCAAGACGAAACCGAAAGAATGGAGAAGGCTAAGAATAGCATTAAAAACCTAACAAACGCAATAGGAAGTGCCTTCGTACCATCAGTTGGAGCAGCAGCCGAAAAAATAGCCGAGGCAGCAGACAAAGCAACAACATTTATATCGAACAATAAGGAACTAGTAGCAATAATAGGTAAATTGGCATTAGGGCTTGTAGCCGCTAAAGGTGGATTCTTGATACTAAAACTAGGATTTTTACAGGTAAAAGGCGGGATAATGGGAATTTATTCAGCATACAACATGTTAAAAGGGCTAAAATCAGCAGAAAGCATGGCAAAAATAACAAAATTAGTGGGAGGAATGAAAGCAAAGATACTTCCAATCATAGCCATAATTACAGCCCTTATAGTAGTAATTAAACTAATAAGTGGGAACTTAGAAGAAATAAGGGAAAAGATAAAGAATACCTTCGGGGACGGAGCCTTGGCAATATTTGACAAGGTAGTAGCGGTATTTAAAAACGTGGCAGAAGAAGCAAAGAAAATAATTGGAAGTGAAACCTTTCAAAAGATTAGGGACTTCTTCAGTTCCTTTGGGGAAGGTAGCCCAATAATAGAAGTAGTAAAGAACGCAATAAGTGGCCTAATGGAATTTATACCAGGACTAATTGACAACCTGGTACAAATAGCCCAAGCAGTACTACCAGTTATTATGTCATTGATAAGCGGGATAATACCAATAATAGGCGTCTTGATTAACTCTATCTTACCAGTTGTGATCGAATTGATCACAAGCATATTACCAATATTACAAAACATAGCTTCTATGGTGTTACCAGTATTAACAGAAGCCATAAAACTAGTAGTAGGAGTTATAGGGGTATTAATCGAATACGGACTGCCAATATTAAAAGGGTTGCTAGAGTTACTAGTCCCAATAATAACCGTACTAGCAAATGTATTTACATCAGTACTACATGCAGCTTTACACAACACCGCAAACCTAATTCAATCATTAACCAGAACCCTAGGTGGAATAATAGACTTCATAACGGGAGTGTTCACGGGCAATTGGCAGCAGGCTTGGCAAGGGGTGCAAGATATATTCGGCGGCCTATTCGGGGACCTAGTAGCCCTGGCAAAAGCACCACTTAATTTAATAGTTGGAGCAGTAAACGGAGTTATCAAGGGACTTAACAAGGTAAAACTACCGGATTGGGTACCAGGCATTGGAGGAAAAGGAATAAACATACCAACTATACCAATGCTGGAGAAAGGTTCCGACAGTTCTCCAAGCACATTTATAGCAGGAGAAGAGGGCCCGGAACTTATAACAGGTTCCCCAGGAAAGAAAGTATTTACAGCCCTAGAAACAGGTAACATATTCGGGAACTTAAAACAGGTTGCGGCAGCGGTTAAAGGGGTAACCATGGGAGGAATTAGGCCTAGGCAAGAACTAGCAATAGCAGGAGCACCAGGAGTAAACTTTTCAAATGCCGGCGGAAAAGTAATAAAGATTGAACACAAACCAGTATTCCATATTACGAATGGAGACCCGCAAGAAATCGAAGAAGCCCTAGAGAAATCAAACGAAAAACTAAAAAGAGAAATAAAAGACGAATTAAGGGAAGAACGGGAAGACGAAAGGAGGACTAAATATGATTAAAACATATAGAACTATAGCTGGGGACACCTGGGACGGAGTAGCATATAAAACCCTTGGCGATTGCTTCTTTATGGACCTATTAATCAAAGAGAACATAAAGCATAGCGAAACTTTCATCTTCCCAGCAGGTATAGAACTTGCTATACCAGAGATAGAAACAAAACCAAATGCAAAACTACCACCTTGGAAACGAGGTGCACACCATGAGTAAGGATCTAGCAAGAAGAACAGAAATTAAACTAGAATTTGAAGGTACAGACATCAGCAAAGATATAAATAGATATCTTCTATCAATGACTTACACAGACAACGAAGAGGACAAAGCCGACGACTTACAAATAACAATAGACGACAAAGAAGGTATTTGGCTGGGGGATTGGCTAAATACACCAGCACAACCCCCAGCTCCCCCAAAAAGTAGCGGCTGGAAAATAGGGGACGAAGTAATAGTAAATGGTAGACCCCAATATAGCAGTTACGGCACGGGGAAGCCTGGTAAAGCCCTTACAAACTACAAGGGGAAAATTACCCACTTAAACCTAAAGCCTAATATCCCGTACCCCATACATGTAGACTACAAGGGTTGGTATGCAGAAAGCCAAGTGGAAAAAGTGGACGAGAAGCAGGAAACCATGACGCAAAGCGGAGGGGCTAAGGGGGCTACCATAAGTGCAACTATAGTGCAAAAAAATTGGAATTCAGACGGAAAAGACAAAGCCTTAGATTGTGGAATATTTGAAGTAGATAGCGTAAACGCAAGCGGACCACCAACCAAGGTAAGCATAAAGGCAACTTCAGTATTCCATACATCAACCATAAGAAGGCAGAAAAAGACCAAAGCATGGGAAAATATACACCTAAAATCAATTGCAGAGGAAATAGCAAGTAAAAACGGTATGAAATGTATGTTTGAATCATCATACAACCCGTTTTATAAAAGACGGGAACAAGTAAAAGAATCAGACATAGTATTCTTACAAACCCTATGCAAAAAGGCTGGAATATCTTTAAAAGTAACAGCAAAAACAATAGTACTATTTGACGCTGCGACATATGAGAAAAAGCCGAGTATAAAAACGCTAAAGTATGGAAGTTCAAATATATTAAGCTATAGGTTTTCCACAAGCCTAACCGACGCAAGTTACGGAAGTTGTAAAGTAAGCTATACAGACCCAAAGACTAAAAAGACAATAACATACACCCACAAGGTTTCAGATAATAAGCAAGTGCTAGAAATCAACGAAAAGGTAACTAGTGCAGCAGAAGCAAAACAACTAGCAATAACACAATTAAGGGAAAAAAATAAGAATGAATTCAAGGCAGACTTTACACTAGTAGGAGACTTGGACTTAGTAGCTGGGGTTACGGTAGACGTGGAAGGGTACGGGATATTTGACGGTAAATACATTGTAGAAACCGCAACTCATAATGTAACGGGAGGATATACCGTTGGGGTAGGTCTTAGAAAAGTATTGGAGGGATACTAATGGACACGGCACTAGAAAATATAGTAAGAATAGGGACTGTAAGTTCGGTAAATGTAGAAGATCGAACAGCTAGGGTACGGTTTATAGATAAAGACAATATGGTTTCGGGTCCATTAAATGTACTACAAAACCACCCAACCATTACAATAGAAAGAGAAGTAGACGGGGGTAAGTGGGATTTTTCAGCAGAGTATGTAACCGCAGATAGAAAACTAGGCCTAGGAGAATCTTACTCTAAAGCAATCCCAGATATAATAAACCTTTCGAAAGTTATTAAATATGAAAAAGCAAATACCGTAGGAGATTGCACACAAACCGGCACCCTAGAAGAGAAAACCCATACAGAAACAATAAAAGTACACCCCTGGCTACCTTTTGTAGGACAAATGGTAGTTTGTTTATATTTACCGCACGGAGAAAGTGACGGGTTTGTAATCGGGGGAATATAGAAGAGAGGGGGAACAATAAATGGCAGTGATAGGAATGTTAGGCGACATAGTATTCAGCGTATCAAAAGAAGCTATAAGTACATTCAATAACTTAAAATGGGATAGCAGCGTTAAATATGCGACCCACGACAGACACCTACAAGACGAATTACTGGAATTTATGGGACCCGCCGCCGATACAATTACTTTCGACATGTATTTTTCCGTATTCCTTGGAATAGATCCTATGCAAGAAATAGTAAAACTACTAAATGCAGAAAGAAAAGGGGAAGTAATGAGGTTGGTAATAGGAACCAAAGCCTATGGCAAAAACAAATGGGTAATCACAGGTACCGGGAAATTACTTGAAAGGTTTGATAACAAAGGAAGACTTCTTGTTTCAAAAGTAAATGTATCACTAAAAGCATATGCGGGGAGGTAGTAAGATGAATTATATTATAACAGCATACGAAACAAAAGAAATTAACCTTGCCCCGGAAACGATAGAAGAAGAAATACTACAAAATATTACCATGATACTATCTACACCACAGTTCAGTGTCCCACTAGATAGAGGATTCGGACTTTCACAAAGATTTGTAGATAAACCAACCCCTATAGCCAAAACAATATGTATTGCAGAGATATTAGACGCTATAGAGAAGTATGAACCGAGAGTAGAAGTATTAGAAGTAACATTCAAAGAAAGCCCAGAAGATGGGAAGCACGGAAAACTAATTCCGCAGGTGGAGGTGAAAATAATAGATGGCTAAAAGATACGAATATCCGGAAATTAGCTTCGTAGATACAGACACAGAAAGATTAACAAATAATTTAATAAAGTCTTACGAAATGTTTACGGGTAGAACTCTATACCCAGCAGACCCCGCCAGGCTTTTTATATTATGGGTAGCAGATATTATTGTCCAAGAAAGAATAATAATAAATAAATCAGCTAAGCAAAACGTACCCAGGTATGCAAAAGGAGAGTACCTAGATTCTATTTCAGAGATATTCAAAGATACCTATAGGCTAGAAGCAGAAGCGGCAGTAAGCACATTAAAATTCAAACTATCCACAACACTAGATACCCAACAAATTATACCAAAGGGAACCAGGGCTACAGTAGATGGAAATATAATCTTTGAAACAATAGAAGATTTATATATACAAGCAGGAGAAGACGAAGGGGAAGTATTAAGCATATGTCAAACGGTAGGAGAAATAGGCAATAACTTTATACCTGGACAAATAAATAAAATAGTAGATCTATTCCCCTACTTCGAAAGTGTAGAAAATACAACTACAAGTGCAGGAGGTTCGGAAAGGGAGAGTGACGAAGCTTTCTACGAAAGAATGAGGGAGAGTATGGAGAGCTTTTCAACCGCAGGACCTACCGGAGCATATATATATCATGCAAAAACAGCGTCGCAAAAAGTAGCCGACGTGTCTGCCTCTTCTCCTACCAAGGGAGTAGCAGACATAAGAATACTTTTAAAAGACGGAGAATTACCAAGCGAAGAGATACTAAATACAATCAAAGAATCTATTTCAGCAGACAGGACAAGACCGCTAACAGATTATGTAACAGTTTCAGCACCGGATTCAGTAGATTTTAATATTGACATAAAATACTATATACCAAAACCTAGTGCTAATAGTGGATCTATAATATCTCAAGAAGTAGACAAGGCGGTAGAAGCTTATATAAAATGGCAAACGGAGAAAATGGGAAGGGACATTAACCCTTCCTATTTAATTTCTTTAATCATGGCGACGGGAGCAAAGAGGGTAGAGGTAACAAGCCCACAATTTACAGAAGTAAAAGACAATGAGGTAGCAAACCTTGTAAATACCAATGTAATAAACGGAGGGGTCGAAGATGAATAATATATATAACATAGACCTTACAAGAATGTTACCCCCAAGCCTTAAAGAAGACGAAAACATGCTAGCGATAGCAAATGCAATACAAAGAGAACTACTAGAAACAATTAAAATGGCAAGAACAACTATAATCTATGGCCGCATAGACGAACTACCGGAAGAAGTACTAGATATTCTAGCCTATGATCTACATGTAGATTGGTACGACTATAGTTACCCCCTGGAAGCCAAAAGGGCAATAATAAAATCTAGTACCAGGGTACACAAAAGACTAGGGACTAAGTATGCAGTAGAAACAGCACTAGGAGCATTACACCCTAACAGCTATATAGAAGAATGGTTCCAATACAACGGAGAGCCTTTTTCCTTCCGTGTAATATTGGACACCACCAATTCAAGAGTAACGGCGGATCCATTAGAAATTAGAAAAGCAATAAATATGTATAAAAGAATGACTGCACATATGGACGACATGATCTACCAATGCAGCATAGGCCTAGAAATAGAAGTGCAATCAGAAAAATATAAATACAAAACTAAAATGGCCGGGAAAGTAACAGCAGGAACCTACCCTTATAGAGAAGTAATAGGAGGGATTGAAGGTGTAACCTTGAGCCTGGAAAGTTCAATAAAAGACCATAAGTTCCATAGTAGACTAACAGGCACTACCCCGGATAGAACAAGAATAGCAGCATTAAGAGATAGAGAAATAGAATTAGACCCTAAAGTAGAGGATTTTAAATTCAATTCTACATTACCTGGAAAAGGGAATGCAGGAGAAACGCCACAAAGAGAAACGAAAGGCCGAAACGAATCAATAGGCCTTGAAATGGAAAATAATATAGAATCATTTAATTTTAACAGCAGACTTACAGGTACGGGGAAAAGAAGGAACATAGAAGCAAACTTAGAAAGTGGACGAATTATTCCGGAAGCTACAATAGTAGGTTACAAATACAATTATAATTTTTGCGGAACAATCGTCGTTAAAAATAAATAACAACAAAGGAGGGACCGGGCATGAGTGAAAAACTACTACAGTCTAAAGCAATAACGGGAATAAAAGAATACGTCAAAGGTACGATAGACTATGCAAAGTATAAAATAGGCAATACCTATTACGAAGTGCCAATTCATAGAAAAGAATACCTAGAGGACGGAAGGTTGGCAGCTTATTTCGCAATAACTCCACAATCACAAACAGACGTAACAATTAAGGAAGTGCAAATTTATGATGTAGACAAGGGCCTATGGCTTAAAAAGAACGAAGACATAAAAATAAGAAGCGTGCAGGAAGGTGTACTTTACCGTTTCACTTTCGACGTTAGGGAGGTATAAAAATGAATTATAAGCGTACAAATTGGCAAGATCACGTAACAGAGCATGAAAACAGATACAGAGAGGTAGATAATGGAGACGGGACAATAACCCATGAGCCGATAGAAGGGGAAGTAATACAACAGGGAACTCCAATCAATGCGGCTAACTTAAACAACATGGAAGAGGGCATAGTCCAAGCCCACGAAGAAATAAAAGTACTAAAGGATAAAACAGAAAGCTTGGAAATATCAAAAGTAAAAAAATATGGAGTAATATTCAGTGGATCCAACCCTAAAGGAACCAGAGTAGAAGACGCAGTAGGAATGATAGCAAATGTAGCAGTAGATGATGAAATAGTTATAAATGACTTTGACGAAGTTTCATTCTTTAATAGGCCTATATGCTGCGGTTATCATGACGAGGACGGGAAGTTCCACGTAAACGCCTATAGGGGAGAACCAGGGTTTGCTTGGGACGGTTCCAAGGGAGAAGTCTACTACGAAGAAACGCCGTTCTATTGGACGGGGGACCTTCACACCTACGTTAGTGTATCAGCGACGCCACTTGAAGGATATAGACTATCCCCAAGATTTAAAAATGGTGTAGACAAGGAATATTCCCCGGTGTTCTGGACAGCTATTGTAGATCTAAAACCAACTTCAAGAAGTGGGACATTCCCTTACTATGGATCAATGAACGACCATATGACGGAAGCTAGAAAGTATCATGCAAAAGCACATACAGAAACAATGACAGCCCGTATGTCAGACTATATACTTCAATTAGTAGAGTTTGCAACAAAGGACCTACAAACAATTATGATGGGTGCTTCTAATATGCCTTATTCAGAAGCAACTGCGGCCAGCAATCCATATAGAGCACTAATTACAGAGGAAGGAACAAACAGGATAGTAATATCAAAAGAAAATTCCGAAAGATTTGCAATAGGACAAACCATTAGCATAGGAACAGTAGGCTACCAAGACACAATAGCCAAAAATAGAACGATAACATCAATAGATTCTGTAGACAACGAATCAGCCGCTATACACTTCGACGGACCAGCAGTAAATATAGCGATAAACAACATAGTTACGTCTAGGCCGTGGAAAAATGGGGTTACAAACATAATTAAGGCTTCAAGCGGTTCTATTGTAAGCAATGAAGATGGGAGATACCCTTGTATATGGAGAGGGAAAGTAGATCCTTGGGCTACGGCTTATTCGGCTATTTGTGACGTACTATTTATTAGAGAAGGAGAAGAAGGAGCGTACGAATACTATCCTCATTACCTAGAAGATCCAACCAAGTATGCAGCAGGAGCCTTAACAGATGATTATACAAAACTATCATACAAGGTTGGAGATACGGGAGGATATGCAAAAACACTTGGAATGGATAAGAGGTTCCCACACGTAAGATTAACGGACGAAGTAGGAGCAAGTAGTACGACATACTTAGCCGCTTACTATTGGGCACCTAATGGAGACATACGGGTTCCCTTTGTTGGCGGTCGCTTGTACCTCGGTCGCAGCTGTTCGCCGGTGTACTTCAACTGCACCACCTCTCCGTCGAACTCCTACTGGGACCGCCTGTCCCGTCTTTTTGTTAGCCGGGCTTAATGGGGGGTTTGGGGGTGCTAACCCCCATAATAAGAAAAGAAACAAAACAATAAAATAATAAATAACATAGGGATTAGATATGCCACGGGTTCCCTTTGTTGGCGGTAACTTGAACAACGGTCGCAACTGTTCGCCGGTGTACTTCAACTGCAACAACTCTCCGTCGAACTCCAACTGGAACCGCCTGTCCCGTATTTTTTATGAAATGACAACAGTATTATATTATTGCATATCTAGTTCCTTACCCCTTGGTAAAAATCGTCGTAACGGCGGGGGCTAGTAAGAAAATAAATATATTTTGCCCAACGTCCCCGAGACCATAAAAAAGAATGGAGACAACTAATGCGTTCTTACAATGTAGATGACAAACTAAAAGACCGTGAGGTAATAAAAGAAACTATAATTAAAGTTTGCAAAAGCAAAAAGAAAAAGAAGAAAGGCAACAATAAGAAATACAAACAAGCCCAATATATACTTAAAAACATAGATAATTATATTGAGATAATCTTAGAAATGATAATAGCCTTTGAAATAGTGCAAAGAGCAAAGGAAGAGGGAGGGTCTGTAGATATAGAAATATATAAAAAGGCCTTCAAGCCGAGAACATACCCAGAATTTACAGTAATAGACGAAGCAAGCGGAAAGAACAGAGATATTACAAGTGTACCTTTATTTCCCGACCAGATTATACACCAATTATTAATTACCGCCGGAGAATCCGTATATATGAAAGGAATGTACGAATATTCATGCGGCAGTATTCCTAAAAGGGGAATACACAAAGGGACAAAGTACATCAAGAAGGTAATAAACCGCCACACAAAAACGGATAAATCAGAAATTAAGTATTGCGGCCAACTTGACATTACAAAATGCTACCAAAGTATTTCGCATACACACTTAAAAGGACTACTAAGAAAGAAATTCCGTGGGAAGCTATATATTTGGTTATCATATGCAGTAATCGACAGCTATACATTCTATAAAGAAGGAGACGAAAGCTACGGCCTACCTATAGGGTTTTCAACTAGCCAATGGTGGTGTAATTTCGACCTAACCCCACTAGATCATTACATCAAAGGGGAACTAGGGGTAAAATACTTTATTAGATATGTAGACGATATAATACTATTTGGTAAAAACAAAAAGAAATTACACCAGGTAGTTAGAAAGATAATGGAGTATCTAAAATCCATTGGCCTTAAAATCAAAGATAATTGGCAAGTATTCAGATTCGACTATATAGATAAATTGGGGAAAAGAAAGGGAAGAGCTTTAGACACTTTAGGCTATAGGTTTTTCAGAGACAAAACAATACTAAGAAAAAGAAATGCACTCAAAATAAGAAGACAAGTAACCAAAATAAGTAAAATGAAAGAAATAACAGCCCATGCAGCCCAATCCTTAATGTCAAGGCTGGGTTGGCTACGGCACTGTAATTCGTTTAATTTTTGGCACAAGTACGTAAAGCCATTTATTAATATAAGAAAACTGAAGGAGGTAATAAGGAATGAAAGCAGAAAGTACAATCAAGCCTGCGTCTCCGTTTGAAATTGAAATCAACGGAGATATTTCCACGATAAAACTCTACACAAATATTCAAGAAGTGAAAGAGGTATCAGAGGAAGCAGAAGCGGCAACAACAAAATATGTATATGAAGAATATCTATTAGAGGTACCTAGTAGATCCAACCTAGAAGCCAACGTCCAAGAAAATTACGACGAATGGCTACAACTTGCAATTAAAAAAGAAAATGAACCAAAGCCAGAAACGGACAAAGAAAAGTTATTAAGAATGGAGAGAGAAAACAAGCAGTTAGGGATCGAACTATCAGAAAGAGAAATCAACGAGATAACGCAAGGGCTACAAATTAGCGACTTAGAAATTCAAATATTAGAATTACAGATGGGAGGTAAATAAGATGACTAACTTTGAAAAATGGGAAGATAGGTACAAAAGGAATTGGTGTACCAAAGATCAACTTAAAAGATTAGTAGAACTAAAAGTTTTAACAGTAAACGAGGAAAAAGACGAGTACAAACTAATCACCGGTGAAGACTATGGCCTACAGCGTTAAAGACTACAACGAATTACTAGAATTAATACGTAGTCAAGAAGGGGTTATCTCAAAACAAAATAAAATCATAGAGACGCTAACAAACAAAAACTTAGAACTAGAAAATTTTATAGAATCGGTAGGCATAGAGCAGAAAGAAAAACAATATAACTAAACCTACCAATTGAAGGGGACTAGAAATAGTCCCTTTACTAATTTTGAAAAAATAACGAGGTGAGCATATGGGAGACAAGATAATAGAATTTTGGGTACTGTGGGCCATGGGCTTAATAGGTACAGCGATAACAGTTTATATCAGAAAGAGAATAAAGAAAGTTGAAGTCAGACAAGAAATAGAAATAAGAAAACAAATAGCGATAGAAGCCGGAATGCAAGCATTACTAAGAGACAGGCTAATTCAATCATATAACTACCATAAGGAAAAAGGATATTGCGAGATTCACAATAGAGATAATATAACAAACATGTACAAGCAGTACCACAACCTAGGAGAAAACGGAGTAATAGACCGACTTATGGACGAACTACTAGACTTACCCGTAAAAGAGGTGGTAACTAATGGTTAAAACAACACTACTTGCTGCCGTTGGATCCATATTTGGAGCGATAACGGTACTATATTTATTTCACTTAAAGCAAAATAAACCAAAGAAAAGGAAAAAGAAAGACAATTTAAAGATTGAATTTAAAAAGAAAATAGTATTCCTGGTATTAGTGACGTACTTCATAGGTGTAATAGTGGGAACAATAATAACTTTTATAGATCCGTCACAACTTTCCGCACTATTAACCTATATAGGAGCACCAACCACCGGAGCCATACTATCCTATTGCTGGGTAGTGAGAACAGAAAACGCAATTAAGCTTAAACAATCATATCCCCAGGAGACGGAAGGAATACCAATCGACTTAAACAATACTAACATGTAAAGGAAGGGGTAAAAGATGAACAAACACAAATTTATTGAGAAAGTCGGGAAAATGGCCGCCGATTCTATGCAAGAAACAAAGATACTTGCTTCCCTAACTACCGCCCAAGCCATATTAGAATCCTCTTACGGCCAATCCGGACTAACTCAAAAGGGGAACGCCTTATTCGGAATAAAAGCGACTTCCACCTGGAAGGGAAAAGTATATTCAAGCAAAACTAAAGAATGTTACGACGGTATAAACTTTGTAGAAATTCAAGCGGCCTTTAGAGCATACGACACCTGGGAAGAATCTATAGAAGATCATTCAAGATTATTAATTACAGCCACCAGGTACAAAGCACTAATAGGAGAAAAGGACTACAAAAAGGCTTGCCAAGAGATACAAAAGGCAGGCTATGCAACAGACCCCAGCTATGCAAACAAACTTATTCAATTAATAGAGCAATACAAACTATACGAGTATGACAAAATGAGGTCCACAGAGCAAATAAATACACAGAAAGGAAATGTTATGGATTCTAAAACCTTAATAAACAAAATGTACGACATTTTAAATAACTATAAGACTATATACATGTGGGGGTGCTTCGGATCCCCGGTAACAAATAGAATAATAGACCAAAAGGCCAAGCAATACCCTTCCTGGTACACCGCAGCAAGAGTAAGTAAACTTAAAAGCATTGTAGGGAAAGGGTATTTTAGTTTTGATTGTGTAAACATAATCAAAGGGATCTTATGGGGGTGGAATGGAAATAGCAAAGAAACCTGGGGCGGTGCTAAGTATGCAACGAATGGAGTACCAGACATCAACGCCGACGCCTTTATTAAAGCTTGCAAGGGAGTATCTACAAACTTTAACAACATAGTACCTGGTGAGGTCGTATGGGTACCTGGACATGTAGGTATATATGTAGGAGACGGCAAGGTAATAGAATGTACCCCAGCGTGGAGCGGAGACGTTCAACTAACAGCCTTATTAAACAAAGGACCCATAGCAGGACTAAACGGCAGAAGGTGGAATTCTCATGGCAAAATACCCTATATAAACTATGTAAACATACCAGAGGGGACAACCCCAGCAACCCCGGCACCAGCACCAAGCCAAGGGACGAGGTTTAAGGTAGGGGACAAAGTAACTTTATTAGGCACGACCACAAAGTACGCTACAGGACAAATTATACCAGGCAACATAAAAAATAAGACCTATACTATCCAACAGGTAAAAACGGATAGGGTACTATTAAAAGAAATATATAGTTGGGTACCAATCAAAGACGTATCTAGTTTAGGAGGAAGTAACGCAAAGACTTTACAGGTAGGATCTAAAGTAAAAATAACCGGAGCAAAGTACGCCACAGGACAAACAGTACCGGCCTGGGTAAAGTTAAAATCCTACAAGGTAACACAAATCAAAGGGGATAGGGTTTTACTATCAAGTATTAATTCATGGGTAAACAAAACAGATTTAAAAGTATTATAAAAATAAAAGGAGAGTGTTAAACATGGGTCAAGCTTTACAAAACATATTAATTGCTATATTATTAGCAGCAATACCAGTAATCACTAAGGAGTTATCCGACTTTCTCAAAGCAAAATCAAAGGAAGCAAAGAACCAAAACAAGTTGCAAGAACTAAATAAATATATAGACTATGCAGCAGCTATCGTAATCGACGTAGTAAATTCTGTGTCTCAAACCATGGTGGACAGCCTAAAGAAAGAAGGGGCGTTCACTAAAGAGAAACAGAAAGAAGCCTTTGAAAAGGCTAAGCAAGAAATATTATCCATACTAACAGAGGAATCCAAGAGTATTCTTTCGGCGGCATATGGAGACCTGGACAAATGGCTAGATAATAAAATAGAAGCCACAGTAAAGGCGGAGAAGGTAGACTTTATCACTATTAGATAGGAATCAAGAATAAAAGTTGTACTAGATAACAACTACCTAACGGTGCTGGAAAAACTACAACTATAAAAATGATTTCTACATTGTTGAGACCTACTTCAGGTACTATTCTTGTAAATGGTGAAAATGTAGTTGAAAATCCTATTAAAGCTTTAAATAATATAGGAATAGTATTGGCAGGAGAGAGAAGTACATACTGGAAATTGTCTGGTAGAGAAAATTTAGAATACTTTGCGGCTATGCATGGTATTACAGGGAAAGAAGCAAAAGAAAAAACGAATTATCTACTCAAGAGATTAGAACTAGATAAGAGAGCAGATGAAACGGTAGAAAAATATTCTACTGGCATGAAACAAAGAGTTGCTCTTGGAAAAGCTTTGATTGCTGAACCTGATATTTTGATACTAGATGAACCAACTTCAGGATTAGATCCTCAATCTGCTAGGAATTTAAGAGAAATAATACTTGAAATAAAAGAAGAAGGCAGAACAATTTTTCTAACTACTCACTATATGGAAGAAGCAGATCAATTGAGTGATAGAATTGGCATAATCGATCATGGAAAAATTATAGCATTAGATACCCCAAAAAACTTGAAAAATAATCTCAACAAGACTAATATAATAAACCTTGAATTAAACAATTGGACTGAAGATGTGCTTGGAAAAATCAAAACTATACAAGCAATAGAAAATGTAACTTCGAAATTTAATGAAAATACACAAAATTTTGAAGTTAAAATTCATGTTTCTAATGGGAATGAAACTATTAGCAATTTAATTACCAGTACAATATCTTCAGGTATAAAGATTATTAACTTTAGAGTTGAAGAACCTACTCTGGAAGATGTATTCATAAATCTTACAGGAAAATCTTTAAGGGAATGAGGGGGGCTGAAATGGAGACTACAATAAAAAAGCCATCTGTTTTTACTGCTATGGGTGCGGTTTTCAAGAAAGAATTGAAGATAGCATTAAGATATCCAACTTGGTTTATTTCAATGTTTATATGGCCTATACTATTACCACTTGGATATGTATTTACTGCAAAAGCACTATCTGGAACAGATAGTAGTTCATTAGTTTCCTTTGCTACTTTAACAGGAACTAGTGATTACAAAACATATATGCTCATAGGTACTCTTATGTGGTCTTGGATAAATTCTATACTTTGGTCTTTTGGTACCAGCCTTAGAGTTGAACAAGTAAGAGGGACACTAGAATCAAACTGGCTTTGCCCAGTACCTAAAATTAGTATTCTTTTAGGATATTCACTTTTCCATATGGTTTTTAGTATGGTATATATTCCAATTATAGTATTAGAGTTTAAATTGGTATATAATTTTCATTTTGTAGGAAGTTTTCTAGCAGCCTTATTAGTTCTTTTAGTATCTATACCTGCAGTTTATGGAATTGGTTTTATATTTGCAAGTATAGTCATGTGGGCCAAAGAAGCAAATTCTATGGTGTTTTTGGTAAGAGGCATTATAATGGTTTTTTGTGGAATAACCTATCCCTTGGCAGTTTTACCAAATTGGATGAGAAATGTATCTAAATTTATACCTATGACTTACAGTATAAATGCTTTGCGAGCAGTTATTACAGAAGGATCAAGTGTAGGGGATATAAAAAATGAAATTTTTATACTTGTCATATTTGGAGCTGTACTCATGATATTAGGCTTATTGGCTTTTAACTATACCCAAAAAAGAGTAAAAAGTTCTGGATCATTAGGCCAATACTAAGGGGGAAAATATGGAATGAATAGGAACAAATTTAAAACTTATATGATTGCAATATGTGCTATTTTTAAAAAGGACATGAAAATATTTTTTAGATATACTGTCAATGCAATATTGAGTATATTAGAACCAATTATTTGGGTTACCCCAGTGTATTTTTTGTCTAAATCTTTTCAAATAGGTGGGAAAAATATTGGATTTGCTCAATATACTGGGACAACTGACTATGTAGCTTTTTTAGTAATGGGAAGTATAGTAGCAAGTTTTGTAAGTGCAGTACTTTGGAGTATGGGATTTTCTCTAAAAAATGAAATGGATGTAGGAGTTATTGAATCCAATTGGCTCACCCCTGTTCCTCTTTGGGTACAGCTTGTTGGTAGATCTATTTTTTCACTGTTTTCTACTATCGTTAGTACGCTTATAGTGGCTTTTCTTATATGGTTGTTGTTTGGATTCAGCATAAGTGGCAGTATACTTTCTTCAATAGTAACTCTCATTCCACTACTTATAGGGCTATATGGCTTGGGATTTGGAATAGCTGGATTGGTTCTCATAACAAACAATGCCAACAATATAATAGATATAACAAATGCCACATTAAATATGATATGTGGAGCAGAATTTCCTATAACTGTTCTTCCAAAAGCAATTATGGCAATATCATTAGTCATTCCTCTGACTTATGGATTTGATTCTATAAGAGGAATACTTTTAGGTACCAAGACCTTGTTGTCTATCCATACAGAACAGTTGATATTGGTACTATTTATGGGAATAAGCATATTCTTAGGCATATTCATACTGAACAAAGTAGAAAAATACTGCAAAACTATAGGAAACATAGGATTTCATTAACATAATGTAGTGCATTTTTGTACTACTTAAAAAATGAATTAGCAATGTATTTGGGAAACAGCCCTTACCTTTAAAGGTAAGGGCTGTTCATGTTTATTGAAAGGATTGTAGTAGTTAAAAGGGTTATAAGATAATTAAATAGGAAATAATGTTGAAAAAATTTAGTTATATGGTATAATATGCTATATAATGAAAATATGGGATGTATTAGAATAAGTTGTCGATATATGGCTAAATTAATTAGTGGAAAGGTAAATTTTATAATTAGAGAAGGTTAAATAAGGGGGGAATAGATGAAAAAATCCATAACTAAAGAAGATAGCATCTCATATTTAATAATTATAAGAAAAGAATCTAAATTGAATATTGAAGGTATAGGAAATTAAATAAGAAAGGTAGGAGATAAAATATGAATAAAAAGTTAATTTATTTAATGGTGGTTCTTCTATTATGTAATTTCAATTTTGCAGAAGCTAGTATACTTGTTGATAGTCCAAAAGCAGTAAACGTGAACAATGAATATTTACTTGACAGCTTAGAACAGTTATTGCAGACAAGCTATGATGGAAATCAATTAGGATTACAATTTGAAATAAAGAATATATCTGATAATGATATTACAATTACTTATAATAGTGGTCAAATGTATGATATTGTAGTCTATGATAGAGAAGACAATGAAGAAGTTTATAGATGGTCAAATGGACAATATTTCTTAATGGTATTACAGAATATAACCATAAAAAGTGATGAAAGTCTAGTGTTTAAAGAAAATTGGGATCTTAAAGATAATGATGGTAATGTTATTTCTGATGGTAGGTATGAAGTTGTATTTTTCACAGGGTTTAATGTTGATAGTGAAGACAAATATTGTAGACTAAGTGAACAAGTTGATATAGATGTGAAAGATGGAAAAATTATAAATATGTATTAAATTAGCTTTTAGCAAAAAACAAACAACAGAAACGGTTCTTTTTGTTTCGAACAAAAAGAACCGTTTCTGTTATTTTATAATTTGGGACATCTATTAAATATTTGGGTATAATATAATATAAGATTAAATAGTAAGGGTGAAAAAGTATGCCAAAATTTATAGAGGTAAATAATGTGGAAAAGATATACAAAATGGGAGAAGTTGAAATAAGGGCATTAGATAATATATCTTTTTCCATAGAGAAAGGTGAGTTTGTTGTAGTGGTTGGACCTAGTGGAGCGGGAAAGAGTACTGTATTAAATTTATTAGGTGGCATGGACACTCCAACTTATGGGGAACTAATAGTTGATGAAAGCAATGTAAGTAAGTACTCCTCTAGAGAATTAATTACTTATAGAAGAGAAGATATTGGATTTGTATTTCAGTTTTATAATTTAGTACAAAATTTAACTGCATTAGAAAATATAGAATTGGCAACGGAAATATGTAAAAATCCTTTTGAACCAGAGATGGTTTTAGAACAAGTAGGCTTAAAGGATAGAAGAGATAATTTTCCTAGCCAATTGTCTGGGGGAGAACAGCAAAGGGTAGCCATAGCTAGAGCACTAGCCAAAAATCCTAAGCTATTGTTATGTGATGAACCTACTGGAGCATTAGACTATAATACTGGTAAATCTATACTTAAACTATTACAAGACACTAGCAAAAATAATAATATGACGGTAATTGTAGTTACTCACAATTTAGCTATTGCGCCTATGGCAGATAAGGTAATAAAGATAAAGAATGGAAAAGTAGAAGAAGAATTGACAAACAAAAATCCACTACCAGTAGAAAGGATTGAGTGGTAATATGAAACGTTCCTTAATGAAAGATACCTTTAGAGAAATTAAAAATTCCCTAGGACGTTTCCTAGCTATATTTGCTATAGTAGCATTAGGAGTAGGTTTTTTTGCAGGTGTTAAGGCTACTGCACCAGATATGAAAATTACTGCAGATGCTTATTTTGATGATTATAGATTGATGGATTTCTATTTGATTTCCACTTTAGGATTTAATGAAAAGGATATAGATGAGATATCAAAGCTTGATGAAATCCAAGGAATAGCACCAAGCTATTCTATGGATGCAATATTTCAAGATGGAGATAATGAAAAAGTAATAAGGCTAATATCTTTACCTATAGAAAAAGCAAAGGACAATGATGAAGATTATATAAATAGAGTCAAATTAGTAGAAGGAAGACTTCCAGAAAACCCTGGAGAATGTTTGGCGGAAAGTGGCAGCATTGCAGAAGAATCATTATCTTTAGGTTCTAAAATCAAATTAGAATCTGGAACGGATGAAGATATATTAGATAGCTTAAAAAGAGACGAATATACTATAGTAGGATTGGTTGAAAATCCTCTTTATATTGCTTTTGACAGAGGTAGTAGTAATATTGGAAATGGTAAAGTACACAGTTATATTATGATTCCAGAAGAAGATTTTGATTTGCCTGTTTATACTCAAGTATATTTGACAATAAAAGGTGCTAGAGAACTTCAAACATTTGATAAAGAATATGATGAATTATTAAATCCTATTAAAAAAAGCTTAGAGGATGTAGGGAAATTAAGAAAAGATTTAAGATATGATGAAATAGTTCATGAGGCCAATGAAAAGCTAGATGAAGGAAGAAAAGAATTAAAAGAAGGAGAAGAAAAACAAAAAGAAGAATTATCTAAAGCAGAAAGTGAGCTAAACGATGCAAAGAAAAAAATAGAAAAAGGTGAAAGTGAATTAAGGGACAAAGAAACCAAATTTTACAATACCATTAAATCAGCAGAAAATAGAATAAAAGAAGAAGAAAACAAACTTAAATTAGGTGAAGAAGAATATTATGCAAATATTAGTTCTTTTAAAGATAAAAAAGAAAAGGCAAATGAGGAATTCAAGCTAGCAGAAGAAAAAATAGCCAATGGAGAAAGGGAATTAGCAATAAAAGAAAAGGAAATAGAACAGGCAAGGCTGGGATTAGACCATATTGAGTCTGAAGTAGAAAAAGCGAAAACCTTGGCTATGATCGAATCTTATGAGAAGGAAATAGAAAAGGCAAAAGAGGAAATTTCCATATCTAAGATGGAGCTTAATAAGGGGAAAGAAGAGTTAAGGCAAGGAGAATTAGAACTAGAAAAGGCTAAAAAGGCTATAGATGAAGGTAAGAATAAATTAGAAAATGAAAAGGTTAAATTAGAAGCTTCCAAAAAAACTGCCTTAAAAGAATTTGAAAGTGGGCATAGAGAATTGGAAGATGCAAAAAAAGAATACAAGGAAGGCTATGAAGAATATTTAGAATCTAAAAGTGAATCAGATGAGGAAATAGCTAATGCTAGAAAAAAAATAGCCGATGGTGAAGAGGACTTAAAGAATTTAGAAAAGCCTAAATGGTATATTTTAAAAAGAAATCAAACTGAAGATTTTATTGAATATGAAATGGCTGCTGACAGGATAGATGCAGTGGCAAGTGTGTTTCCTGTATTTTTCTTAGCTATTGCTATTTTAGTATGCTTAACTACTATGACACGTATGGTAGATGAGCAAAGGGTATATATAGGTAGTTTAAAGGCCATGGGGTATTCAAATATATCAATAGCATTAAAATACCTTATATATGCACTTATAGCTAGTATAAGTGGTAGTGTTGCAGGATTACTCATAGGATTTAGGGTTTTGCCTACTACTATATTTAATGCTTATAGGATAATGTATATCATGCCTCCTATTATAATAGAGTACAATATGAATTATGCTATATTATCAACCTTGGTAGCAGTATTAGCTACAACATTAGCAGTTTCAATTGCTTGCTATGGAGAACTAAGACAGACACCTGCTAATCTTTTAAGACCAAAAGCTCCAAAACCTGGGCAGAGGATTTTGTTGGAGAAAATAAATATTATTTGGTCGAGGCTAAAGTTTTCTCAAAAGGTGACAGCAAGGAATTTATTTAGATACAAAAGAAGGTTTTTTATGACCGTAATAGGAATAGCTGGTTGTACTGCATTATTAGTAGCAGGATTTGGACTTAAAGATTCCATAATGGCTGTTGCTACTAAACAATTTGATGAGATAAATAGGTATCAGATGATTATAGATTTAAAGGATGCTATAGGAGTAGGGGATAGTAGCAAGTCCTTAGATGTATTAAAAGATGACGAAAGAATAAAAGAATATATATTGGTAAAAGAACAGACACTTGATATAGGTAAAGGGAAAATGGAGGAGTCAGCTAATATAATAGTTCCTGAAAACCAAGATGATATTGGAAAGTTTATTATACTTAGAGACAGGGTTACTGGTGAAAGTTTATCAATAGAAGAAGATGGAGTAATACTTTCAGAAAAAGTGTCTGAACTAATTGATGCTAATATTGGAGATGAAATATATATAATAGATGAAAATGATAAAAAAGTAAATGTGAAAATTACAGGTATCACAGAAAACTATGCCAATCATTATATATATATGTCTCCTACTTTGTATAAAAAAGCATTTGTTAAAGATATAGAATATAAAAGAATTTTGGTTAATACTATTGGTACGGAAAAATCCTTTGAAAATAAGCTTTCTAGAGATTTGCTGAAAAATAAAGATATAAGTTCTATAGACTTTATTACTAGTTTAAGTAAGGATTTTAATAATGCATTGGATAGTTTAGATTATGTGATTATGGTATTGATATTTTCTGCTGGTGCTTTAGCTTTTGTAGTATTGTACAATTTAACTAATATAAATATTTCTGAGAGGATTAGGGAGATAGCTACTATTAAAGTATTAGGTTTTTATGATGAGGAAGTTTCTAAATATGTCTACAGGGAAAATACAGTTTTAACTATAATAGGGACAATACTAGGTCTCATATCAGGAATCTTTCTCCACAAATTCATTATAATCACTACAGAAATAGAGTTTATAATGTTTGGAAGAGAAATAAGAGGTGTTTCTTTTGTATACTCAGCTATTTTAACATTAGTGTTTGCAGCATTAGTTAATTTTGTAATGCATTTCAAACTGAAGAAGATAGATATGGTTGAATCATTGAAATCAGTGGATTAAACCAAATTAAATATTAGCCTTCAGTATTAACTTACTAACTTTTGACCACGGTGATTTTCCGTGGTTTTTTATGTGTTTTTACATGGATTTTACATACGCCAAATTCTAGATTTTACATTCATGCCTTATCATTAAACATATAAACAAAATATATGTAAAGGCGGGATAGGATGAAAAAGTTGATTAGTATTATTATGATTACAATTTTAGTTGCAGCTATTGCAACTGGCTGTACAGGTAATAGTAATGGAAGTACAACAGATGAAGAAACATTTAACTTAGAAAATGAAATAGTAGTTGTAACAAGAGAAGAAGGTTCAGGTACTAGGGGAGCTTTTGTAGAATTGTTTGGTATAGAAGTAAAAAATGAAGATGGGACAAAGACTGATAGGACTACAAAAGAGGCAATTACTCAAATGAAAACTGACACAGTTTTAACCACTGTTGCAGGGAATGAATATGCAATAGGTTATGTATCCACAGGTTCACTAAATGATATAGTTAAGGCAATCAAAATTGAAGGGTCTGAACCTACTACAGATAATATTAAAAATGGAAGCTATAAAATAGCAAGACCATTTAATATTGCAACTAAAGGTGAGAAGAATGAATTAACTAAGGATTTTATAGATTTCATAATGAGTAGGGAAGGCCAAGAGGTAGTTTCAAAGAGCTATATAGCAGTAGATGATAGTGCAAATTCATATAGTGGAACAAAACCTTCAGGGAAAATAGTTGTTGCAGGTTCATCTTCAGTTACACCACTTATGGAAAAGCTTAGAGAAGCATATTTAGAAATAAATCCAAATGCTGAAATAGAAGTACAACAAAGTGATTCATCTTCAGGTATGAAAGCTGCAATAGATGGAACTGCTGATATAGGCATGGCTTCAAGAGAACTAAAGGATAGTGAAAAAGAAGAACTTGATGATATTGCCATAGCATTAGATGGAATAGCAGTAATCACTAATAATGCTAACAGTATTTCAGAACTAACAGTAGATGATGTGCAACAAATATTTATAGGTGAAAAAACTAAATGGAGTGAAATTGAAGAAAAGTAGGGATGATATGATATCAAAACTAAAAGAAAAAATAATGGAAATAGTATTTTTCATAACAGCTTGTGTTTCTATATTATCATTGATATTGATATGTATATTTATGTTTGCAAATGGTGTACCTGCAATTAGAGAAATTGGGTTAATGAAGTTTTTACTAGGTAGAGATTGGTCCCCTAGTAATATTCCCCCTTCATTTGGCATATTTCCAATGATACTTGGCTCCCTATATGTAACTGGGGGAGCCATATTATTAGGAGTGCCAATAGGAATACTAACAGCTATTTATTTGGCAAAATTTTGTCCTGAAAGATACCATAAATATTTAAAGCCAGCAGTGAATTTAATGGCAGGCATACCTTCAATTGTATATGGCTTTTTTGGACTTATAGTTTTGGTTCCAGTAACTAGAGAAATATTTGGAGGAACGGGAAATAGCATATTAACTGCCTCAATTCTATTAGCTATTATGATATTACCAACTATTATAAGTTTGTCGGAATCTGCAATACGAGCAGTTCCCAAAGATTATTATGAGGGAGCAATTGCCCTTGGCGCAACTCATGAACGTGCTGTCATTTTTGTAATGTTGCCTGCTGCAAAGTCAGGGGTTATGTCATCCATAGTACTTGGAATAGGTAGAGCCATTGGAGAGACTATGGCTGTGGTAATGGTTGCAGGAAATCAAGCTAGAATGCCAAATGGAATTCTTAAGGGAGTGCGTACTCTTACTTCAAATATTGTTATAGAAATGGGCTATGCTGCTGATTTGCATAGGGAAGCTTTAATTGCAACAGGTGTTGTATTATTTGTATTTATTTTGATTATAAATGGACTGTTTTCAGTACTAAAAAGGAAGGTGGTTTAGATGAGTAAATTTATTAGATTCATGGTTAAGCTATCTGCTTTTATTACCTTTTCAATACTATTTTTTATCATTGTATATATCTTAATTAAGGGTGTACCTTATCTTAAGCCATCATTATTTTCACTAGAGTATAATACCGAAAATGTATCACTTTTCCCTGCAATTATTTCTACAATAATAATGACATTTTTATCATTGTTAATTGCAGCTCCAATAGGTATATTTACAGGCTTTTATTTAGTCGAATATTCTAGTAGTGAAAATAGATTAGTTAAGATAATAAGGCTAACAACTGAAACTCTATCTGGAATACCTTCTATTGCATATGGACTATTTGGTTTACTGTTTTTCGTAACTTATTTAGGTTGGGGTTTTTCTATTTTAGCTGGAGCTTTTACCCTTGCTATTATGATTTTACCGCTAATAATTAGAGCTACTGAAGAAGCTCTATTGGCTGTAGACGATAGTTTAAGAGAGGCTAGTTTTGGTTTAGGTGCAGGGAAACTCCGTACAGTGTTTAAAATTGTATTACCAGTTGCTATGCCTGGAATATTGTCAGGAATAATACTAGGGGTTGGTAGGATAGTGGGAGAAACTGCAGCTTTGGTGTATACTGCTGGTACAGTACCACAGATACCTAAAAATTTATTTTCCTCTGCCAGGACTCTTTCTATTCATATGTATGCTCTCTCAAGTGAAGGACTATACACAAATGAAGCTAATGCAACAGCAGTAATTCTTTTGATTGTGATTATAGGAATAAATGGACTATCATCCTATTTGACTAAAAAATTGTTAAAGGGGAATATAAATGGATAAGATTAAAATTGATAATATGGATTTGTACTATAGAGAATTTCATGCTCTAAAGGGTATAAATATGAATATTGAAGAAAAATGTATTACATCATTTATTGGTCCTTCTGGTAGTGGTAAATCTACATTGCTAAAATCTCTAAACCGTATGAATGATTTAATAGCTGGTTGTAGGATTACGGGAAATATCTTTTTAGATGGAAAGGATATTTATGATAATATTGACGTGAATAATTTGAGAAAACGAGTAGGCATGGTATTTCAAAAGCCAAATCCTTTTCCCATGAGCATATATGACAATATTGCCTTTGGACCGCGTACTCATGGGATCAAGGCTAAATCAAAACTAGATGATATAGTTGAGAAAAGTTTAAGAGATAGTGCAATATGGGATGAAGTAAAAGATAGACTTAAAAAAAACGCATTGTCATTATCTGGAGGACAGCAACAGAGGATTTGTATAGCTAGGGCATTGGCAGTAAATCCAGAAGTACTTCTAATGGACGAACCAACAAGTGCCTTAGACCCTATATCCACAGGGAAAATAGAGGATTTAATTCAGGAATTAAAAAAGGATTATACTATTATCATTGTAACTCACAATATGCAACAAGCAGCAAGGGCTTCTGATAAAACTGCCTTTTTTCTAGGGGGAGAGTTAATAGAATTTACTGATACAGAAAAATTATTTTCACTGCCAAGGGATAAGCGAACTGAAGATTATATTACTGGGAGATTTGGTTAAACCATTATGGAAGGATGATAATTGTGAGAAATAAGTTTTATAGGGAATTAGAGGTTCTTAACAATGAACTTATACAGATGGGTTCAATTGTGGAAAATGCAATAGAAAATGCTATAATAGCATTGAGGGAAAAAGATATGGAATTGGCACAGAAGATTATTGATAATGATGATGAAATAGATAATATGGAAAAAGCTATTGAAAGCAGATGTTTAAAATTATTAGTTCAACAACAACCAGTAGCAGGAAATCTTCGTTTGATTTCATCTATTTTTAAGATGATAACCGATTTAGAAAGAATTGGAGACCAAGTAGAAGATATATCAGAGATAACATTGAGAATAGGAAATAGCAAATTGATAAAAGAGCTTACTCATATACCTCAAATGGCAGAAGCTACAATGAAAATGGTCAATGATAGTATAGATGCCTTTGTAAATAGGGATATAAAATTGGCAAAGTCAGTTATTGTACATGATGATGTGGTGGATAATCTATTTACAATAATAAGAGATGAGTTAATAGATTTGATTAGAAATGATATAGACAATGGAGAACAGGCTATTGATTTGTTAATGATAGCAAAGTATCTTGAGCGAATTGGAGATCATGCTGAAAATATAGCTGAATGGGTATTGTTTTCAATAACTGGAAAGCATGAATTTCAAGAAAACATATAGAGGTGAGTATATGCCTAAAATTTATTGTGTGGAAGATGATGAGAGTATTAGAGAACTTATAATCTATGCGTTAAAAAATAGTGGATTTGGAGCAGAAGGTTTTGAAGAAGGAGAGAAGTTTTTTTCTAGACTTAATTCTTCTAAGCCAGATTTAGTCATACTAGATCTTATGCTTCCTGGAGAAGATGGCCTTACTATTTTGCGAAAGATAAGAAACGATGTAGATACTAGAGAACTGCCAGTTATTATACTTACGGCAAAATCAACTGAATATGACAAGGTAAAAGGTCTAGATATGGGCTCAGATGACTATGTTACAAAACCCTTTGGTGTAATGGAGTTGATATCAAGAATAAAGGCTCTTTTAAGACGTACTTCAATGAAAGAAAAAGATGATAATATATTGAAATTAGAAGGAATTTGTCTTGATTATCATAAGAGAATAGTAACAGTAGATGATGAGCCTATTAATTTAACCTACAAAGAATTTGAACTACTATACTATTTACTAAAGAACAAAGAAATAGTTCACACAAGAGAAAATTTGATGAATCAAATATGGGGATTTGATTTTGAAGGAGAAACTAGGACAGTTGATGTACACATAGGAACCCTTAGAAAAAAATTAGGTGATTATGGGGAATTAATACAGACTGTAAGAAATGTGGGCTACAAAGTAGGTGAACTTAATTGAAAAAGAGAATATTTAAAAACTTTTCTATTTTAGCAATTATAACAGCTATATTAACAGCAGTTCTCATAAGTGTTATTTTTTATAATTTTTATATTACTTCAGAATGGGAATCACTAAGAAATACAGGATATATTCTAGCTAATACAATGACAAATGAAAAATATAGGGATTTTAATTATTTAAATAAGATAAAAGATCAAAACCCAAATCTTAGATTGACAGTAGTAGATTCTAAGGGAGTTGTATTATTTGATTCAGATACTGATGAAGGCAAAATGGAAAATCATCTAGAAAGGCCTGAAATAAAAAGTGCAATTGAAAATGGAAATGGGGAATCAACAAGGTATTCTTCAACACTAGGAAAGGATACTCATTATTTTTCTATACTACTTTCCAATGATTTGGTGTTGAGAATTGCTAGGGATTCAGAAAATATGTTTTCTGCATTAAGTAATATATTACCATGGATATTGGTAATTCTCATACTTGTAATATCATTATCATTTCTCATGTCATCATTACTTACTAAGAAAATACTTAAACCCATTCAAGGAGTAACGGAAAATATCGATAAGCTTATTAAAGGAGTAGAATTAAAAGAAGTAGAAATTTATGACGAGTTACTTCCTTTTACTAAAGCTGTTAATAGACAAAGTTTGGAGATCAAAGAATATATAAAAGAATTAAAGGAAAAGGCAGATACAATACAGGTAATAACTCAAAATATGAGTGAAGGATTTATGATAATTGAAAAAAACAAGAAGATTGTTTTAGTTAACAATAGTGCTATAAGATTATTGGAAACTAGAGATGATAGGGATTATTATGGGGAAAATTTCATCGTATTATCAAGGGATATGGAGATAAATAGAGTATTAGAAAAGGTATTGGAAAATGGAGAAAATAAGGATATATTTATTCATTTGGCAGACAGATATTTAAATATCTATATAAATCCAGTAATGAATGATGGTGTGGTTATAGGGGCGATGATGTTAATAGTTGACAATACAGATAAATATAAGGCAGAGAAAATGAGAAAAGAGTTTTCTGCAAATGTATCTCACGAATTAAAAACACCACTAACATCAATAAATGGATATGCGGAAATTATAGAATCAGGTTTAACGAGTAGAGAAGATACTATTAAATTTGCAGGAACAATAAGAAAAGAGGGAAATAGACTTCTTGAATTAATTGATTCAATTATAAAATTGTCAAAACTTGATGAGGATTTTGAAGAGAAAGAATTTGAATTAGTAGATTTATATGAATTGGCAAATAGCACTGTTGAAAAATTTTCAATAGTTGCAGAAGAGAAAAATATAAGTCTTAATGTTGAGGGAAGCCACAATCAAATACAGGCCAATAAAAGTATGATGGAAGAACTTTTATACAATTTAATAGACAATGGAATAAAATACAATAAAACAGGTGGCAGTGTAAATGTGAAAATTGAATATACACTAAGCTCAACGATATTGACAGTAACTGATACAGGTATAGGAATATCCAAAGCAGATCAAGAAAGAGTGTTTGAAAGATTCTACATGGCAGACAAGAGTAGAGGTAAACAAAGCACAGGTTTAGGACTTTCTATAGTAAAACATATAGTAGAGTACCATAATGGCAAAATTACACTAAAAAGTAAAAAAGACAAAGGAACAGAAATAACAATAGAGCTAAATATATGCCCCCGGCACTAACTTACTAACTTATTGTCACAAGGTGACAGGAGAATTCTCCTATCACTTTTTTCATTTTATATCATAGTTTTTTTGTTCTACTAAGTTGTCATAGTTAAATGTAATTTTTATCTGTCTAAAGTCTATTTTTGAGGAAAAGAAGGAATTTAATAATATTAGTAGAATAAGCAAATATAGTAAGGAATTTCATGTATGGCAACAAAGATCGGAATTGAGGTATGTGTCTATGAGGTATTGACTTAAGATATATACGAGAATTCCAATGTAACCCGAAAAGCATACAAAATATTTCTAATCCGCTTGATATGATAGTTAGGAAGGATAATCAATTTTAATCTAAAGGTTATGTTATAAGTATTAACGACAGTTAGAAACAATCACTATAAGGGATATTAGACGACGTATGTCGTGAAAGCGATAGTTAGGTGAAATTGACTAAAAGGGCTACTGTGTCCTGTGGTGGTTGCTAGAGAACGTTTATCGGGGAATATTTGATGAAACCTACAAGTATTGAAGGGGGGTTAATTATGACAAACAAAGAGATATTGGAAATTGCTATACGTCAATCGGCTATAGATGAGAATTGCAACATTGATGATTTTTGTAAAAATGAGAATATCGTTGTTACATCCACAGTTAATGCAGGTGCTCGTAGATATTTGGTTCTACCTTTCTATTGTAATTTGGTATCTTACGGAAATAATGTCGTAGCATCTGTGGATAGTGATATTGCTGATATTGTAAAAGGTTATATCGACAAATATTCTTTCGAACATTGCTTTGAAACACCCAATATGCATATTTTAAACGACGAACTCCAAAAAAGAGGGATGCGGATATGTTTTATGGCAGAGTACTTTTTACCCGATATGAACTTGCTGAAAATACTCTCTTGTGATTTTGATATTAAAGTGTTGACCCCGATTGACTTCGCAAACTTATATCTTCCACAATGGAGTAATGCTTTATGTGAAAAACGCAAACATTTAGATATGATGGCAACAGCAGCTTTTGATGGTGATAAGCTAATTGGATTGGCAGGGTGTTCTGCTGATTGCGATACCATGTGGCAGATTGGTGTAGATGTTTTACCCGAGTATCGGAGAAAAGGAATTGCTTCTGCATTAACAAGTAAACTTGCTATCGAAATAATTAATAAAGGAAAAATTCCTTTTTATTGTGCCGCATGGTCTAATATTAAGTCAGTTCGAAATGCGATAAAAAGTGGTTTTAAACCTGCATGGGTCGAAATGACAGCGAAAAGCTTTGAATTTGTTTCGGAAATGAATTTATAATAGATAAGAAGTATAATCTAGAAAAACAAATGAGAATTTAAGGGTACTACGACTTGTGGTGCTCTGACTTCGGAGGTTGGCCAACATCACTTAACATGGGATTTACAGTTCCGCTACGCTCCACAAAATTCATGAGCTTAAGATAGGAGCTATCTAAGGTTCATGAACTTCGTAAATTCCTCGTACGTTATAGGACATGATGATATCGGGGCAGTTCTCTGGGGATCTTGTTTGAAAAAATACATAACGTCCTATAACAAAATATTTGCGCAAGGGTGCACTCGGGCACAATCTTAGGGCATTATGCACCACATCCCTTCACTGGGAGCAAAGCTCCACTATGGGGTCTACCTCTGAGGTCCAGCTCAGGGACGTCGCAAATACGGGACGTTAGGTGCAATACCACCTTTGGTTTTTAGGGTAGGTCAAAGAGGTCAAATTAGGGAGGAATAAGATTTATGTCATTTTCTATAGAATTACATTTTGATGAGAAGAGTAATTTGATTATAAGAAGCATTTGGAAAAAGTTAAGAGAAAGAGATATATCAGCCTATATGGATCAATATGGCGGCTTTCCACATATTGCATTGGCAGTATTTGATGATATTGATATTTTAGAGATGGAAAGGTTAATAGAAAAAGTTGCAGAAAATGAAAGTATGTTTACTATAAAAATGTCTAGTTTAGGAATTTTCCCATCAAATGAAAGTGTATTGTTTTTACTCCCGGTTGCTTCAGCAACATTAATTAATTTGCATGCAAAACTACATGGGATTTTAAAAGATATAGAAGGTAAATGGGAATATTATTTGCCTGATTTTTGGGTTCCTCATTGTACATTAGGAATGAATATTCCTAAGTCAAAGATTCATGATGCAATAGATGTTATTATTGAAGATTATGAGCCATTAGACGTTAGAATTGAAACCATACAATTGGTTGAATTTAACCCAGTAAAGCTAGTGAAGTCATTTAAATTTAGGGTATAGCTACGGAGTAAGGTGGTACTCCACCTAACACGAATATTCCTGCAAGGGTGCGGGGGGAAAGGCTCTGGTGTGTAACCGTACCACACCTGCGCCCCTAAGAGACGTCGTTCTAAGGGTCTCGGTGTCAGGAATATCAAGACGTTATATGAAAGTCATACTTATTGGAGGAAAGAATCATGTTCTTATTGCAAATGGCAGGTTTTCCTGGTAGTGGAAAAATCAACAATAGCACAGCTGATAGCAAAGTATACTAATTCTTAGTAATTGATAGAGATGTAATCAAGAGCTCAATGTTAAATGCAGGTATTAAAGATCAATTACTTGTTGATGCTTCATACTTAGTAGTATTTGATCTTGCAGCATATTATTTAAGTAAAGGAATTAGTGTGATTATTGATACTCCTTGTTATTACAAGGGAACTGTTGACAAAGGATTAGAATTATGTAAGGAGTATAATTCGGTTTATAAATACATCCAATGTAAAGTAGATAGTTATGATGAGATAGAAACAAGGATTAATACTCGTAAAAGTTTACTCACTCAAATTAGAGAAACAACAAGAGATAGATATAATAATTCACTTGATAAATCAGTAAAACCAATAAATACTGATACTATAGTAGTTAATAGTACATCGGATAAAAATTATGACATAAATATTATTTAAAATTATATTAATAAAAAATAGGTGACCTGTCAGTTGCCAGTATGACCTTCACATAACACGGTGTTGCCTACATGGGCAGAAAAAAGGAAGAATGTCCACGTCGGTAACACCCAAGACGTTATTGGATATTTTACCCTCATTTCGAGTAAATTCTTAAGGGCCTTTTAGTATATCCATAGACTCTAATGGAGGTTTAAGATTTTGAAACTTTTGAGAAGTATTATTGCGTTTATAGCTTTAATAATTTTATAACTGTATATGTAAAAATATGATATGTTATATATAATTAGTTTAAAAATGGAGGTTGTGATATGAAGTTAGCAGAGGCATTAATACTTAGGGCAGATTTACAAAAAAGGATAGAACAGCTTAAAAATAGGCTAAAAAACAATGTAATGGTTCAAGAAGGGGATGAACCAAGTGAAGATCCA